>ERZ889217.651-NODE-651-length-20038-cov-16.733123_pt1 | contig 20038 bp, 15 predicted proteins | sample MGYA00521098_ERZ889217 | MGnify/ENA primary metagenome ERZ889217 (study PRJEB32303, sample SAMEA104408613) | aquatic metagenome | biome: Brackish water; feature: Pelagic; material: water | place: Baltic Sea | collected 2014-06-10T22:04:00 | depth 2,362 m ... | reverse complement strand
TTCTCACCACCGCTGATCGTCGAAGAGTCGCACATCGACCAAATCTTTGAGACAGTCAGAAAGGCAATCCGCGAAGTCGCTTAACGATACTAAGCACTTGGTTTGGACCAAACACCAAACCAAACGCCATACAAAAAGCGCATAACGGCTAATCCGTTATGCGCTTTTCTTCGTGAGCCGGATAAACTTAAAAAGTATAGGCCGTGGTTCCTGCTTCTTTATCCCGCTAGAATTCGAATGCCACCCGAAATCAATACAAGTTTCGGACCGAGGTTCAAGTGAACTCAACGTTCTATTCGTAACGCCCCGTTGATGTTGAATGCTGTGCCCGACACGTGACAATGAGAAATAAGGCCACGACCAGAGCAAGACCAGTCCCCTAAAATACAGTGCCGTTCTTGATACTCAACTCGGCGACACACCAAAACCCCTCGACTCGCTGAATGTTTGTTTTATCGAAGCTACTCTCTGCTGTGACACAGCCCATGTTTTGGTTGGCGTTGTGGTGGATTGCGGCATTGTTATTATTGTCGCGCAAGCGACGCACAGCGACAACAATGCTTTGGGCTGGGGTAGTGGTGTTAGGACTGCTCGGCTTTCGGGCATTGCCTGACGCATTACTGCGTCCCCTAGAAAACCAATACCCAGTGCCAGATCAGGCGTCTCTGAATCAATATGTCGGGATGATTGTCCTCGGTGGCGCGCTTGAACATCCAGACATCTTTAAAACCCATGGCCAGGTTGCACTTGGTGAAGCCGCCGAGCGCATGACCGTGCCTGTTGGGCTACTTAAAAAGTACCCACACTTTAAATTGATATTTACCGGTGGCGAAGGACGGCTTTTGACTACTGGCACATCGGAGGCCGATCTTGCAAAGCTGTTCTTTACAGAGCAAGGCGTTGACATGAGCCGAGTGCAACTCGAGTCAGGTTCTCGCAACACCCGAGAAAACGCCCAACAAGTTGCCGCCATCCTTCAAGAGCAGTGCCTGCAACCTTGGCTCTTAATCACCTCAGCCGCGCACATGCCACGATCGCTGCCAGAATTCGAAGCCGTCAACTGCAACGTCACCCCATACCCAGTGGATTTCAGAACCGCTGACACCACACCGCTCACCGAATACTCCCTCGCACACAGCCTGGTACGCTGGCAGGCAGCACTTCATGAATGGCTGGGACGGTTGGTGTATGGGTTGATGAGGTGAGGGTGTCAGAGCGTAGTTAGGTTCAAATTAACCACGATCTTTCGATCGTTTTTACAAGACGATGAACAGCATAACGTTAGATTTGACAGAAAAGCTCGACGATCTCAGAGTCTGAGGCACCAGTATGGTTTGGCACGAGCTCTGTCGTTAGGGCTGGTTTTTACAACAACGGTATCTGATGACAATGTACCATGCCCGCGTGATCTGGTTAACTGGCAGTTCTATTGAGGCAAGTATCAACGTCTGTATGGCACAACAGGTAATAGCCACGACAACGCTCTGGCAGAAACTACCAATTGACTTTACAACACTGAACTCAGTCAACACGCAGGTCGATGGAGGCAAAGGCTGCTGTGGAAATGGTTACCTTGGAATGCGTGGCTTGGTTCAACAACAAACGCCTAGTCAGCTCAATCGGCTATATCACAACATCTGAAGCTGAAATGGCCGAGGGCGCCCACGCTACCTCCTCGGAACTTAGCAAGCAACTGATGAGTTGTGACAACTGAAACCCAATAACTGAAGCCCATCGGATTGTCGCAGTTTGGGTATTGGGGTCTAATGAATGCAAACGGCATTAAATAATGTGAATCTATCTCATTTTTACACTCCCACAGATGCAAATTGCGACAACCCTAACTCACCGCTCGGACGGCACCGATCTCTTCGGCCTTGACCAAGCAAAAGTTTGGACCACCGAGATGGCGTTTCGACAGTTGCGCACGTCGGGTCAAGCAGGCACCAAGCGCACGGCCGAGAGATGGCTGCATCGTCTTGGGATTCTGCCGAAACTGCTAACGCCAGACGCATTAGTTGATGAGTTAGGTAGACCCGCCAACGTTCTGATTGTTAACGCAGCGCTAGCAAAAGCGCGAGCGGAGCGTAAACGGGTGCTCTTTCTGCAACTGTATGACTTGCCAAACGGGCAACCCTGCCTGCACGCAAACGATGCACGCCGTGCCCGTTATTGGTTGCCGCTAGTCGCCAAAGAGACGGAGCTAGCGGCAGCCCGATGTTCAACGGCGGACATAATTCATGCGATTGCCACGCTACATGCTCAACTCGGTAAAGACATTGCCGTGTTTGCGCACGGCCCACTGGTCAAATTTTTCCGCGATGTTCCGAGTAGGGATGTAAAAAGTAATGATGATGATCGTGAGGTTGAGGTTAATGGTGGAATTACAACCCAACGAGGTAATCGCGCTCTTGATAATGTCGGCGCAAACTCTACCGATCAATCAAGATTAGCCCAAACGTTGACTTCAGTCCCTAAACAGCCTAAGGGGCTATACCCGCCTGTTTTGCACCTTGGTGACCAATGGGGTCAGAGACAAGTCGCCGGGACAATCACTCCACACCTGAAGAGACTCGAAGCCGAGAGCATTCACATCATTCGTGAGGCAGTCGTAGAAGCTGAGAACCCAGTGTTGCTCTACTCCATTGGCAAAGATAGTTCTGCCCTACTGCACCTGATTCGTAAAGCGTTTTACCCCTCGCCAGTGCCACTGCCTCTGCTGCATGTGGACACACGCTGGAAGTTTCAAGAAATGTACCTGTTTCGCGACTACATGGCAGAGTTTAGCGATATGAAACTGCTGCTGTACACAAACCCCGATGTAATCGCAAACGACATCAATCCCTTTGACCACGGCATCGATACCTATATCAACGCCACCAAAGTTGAAGGTCTAAAACAAGCCATTGACCACTACCAGTTTGATGTGTTGTTTGGGGGCGCTAGGCGCGATGAGGAGAAATCCAGAGCCAAAGAGCGGATCTTTTCATTTAGAAGCCCCACCCACCGATGGGACCCCAAACAGCAACGTCCTGAGCTGTGGAACCTGTACAACACTAAAAAGAACAAAGGTGAAAGCATCCGGGTGTTCCCAATATCAAACTGGACCGAACTGGATATTTGGCAGTACATCTATCTGGAACAAATTCCAGTGGTGCCTCTCTACTTCGCAAAAAAACGCCCAGTCGTTAATCGCAATGGCACTTTGATCATGATTGACGATGATAGGTTTAGACTGGCCGAAGGCGAAACCATTGAAGAAAGACTCATCCGGTTTCGCAGTCTGGGCTGCTATCCCTTGACCGGCGCCATGGAGTCCTCTGCTACCAACGTAGAACAAATAATCATGGAATTAGTAAACGCCAGAAAGTCCGAACGACAAGGCCGTGTCGTTGATCATGACAGCCCGCACAGCTTGGAAATGAAAAAACAAGAAGGTCACTTCTAGTGCCACGCCAAAACAAGTCCGCTGGCATTGAAACTTCTCGGTCGAGCAGAAGAAAAACGACAGCTGCCACCGGCATCGATGCCTACTTTGTCGAACAACAAAACCAGGATCTTCTGCGGTTTATTACCTGCGGCAGTGTCGATGACGGCAAAAGCACCCTGATTGGACGGCTCTTGTTTGAAGCCCAGCAACTGTTTGATGACCAGTTAACCACTCTGCAATCTGATTCAAAGAGGTTCGGTACTCAAGGGGATGATATCGACTTTGCATTACTGGTTGATGGTTTGGCAGCCGAGCGCGAGCAAGGCATTACCATTGATGTGGCCTACCGGTTTTTTACGACAACAAGACGTAAGTTTATTGTTGCGGACACGCCAGGCCATGAGCAGTACACACGAAACATGGTAACAGGTGCTTCAACAGCGGATGCGGCTGTGTTGCTTGTGGCCGCCCGTGCCGGTATTCTGACTCAAACCAAGCGTCATGCGTTTCTATGCTCACTGACTGGCATTAAGCATGTGGTACTTGCTGTGAACAAAATGGACTTGGTGGATTTCAAGCAATCGGTGTTTGAACAGATTTCTGACGATTTCAAATCATTTGCCAAGGACTTTGGTTTTGAATCAATCACCACCATTCCGGTCAGTGCACTGAAAGGTGACAACATCACGGAAAGGTTAGGTAATACGGCTTGGTATCAAGGTCTAACGCTTATGGAGTATTTGGAAACCGTAGATCCGACTACAACCACAAAAACCATCACAGAGTCTACGATCGAAGCACAACGAGAAAAGCTCATTTTTCCGGTGCAGTGGGTCAACCGTCCTCATGCCGATTTTCGGGGTTTTAGTGGCAACGTGGTTGAAGGATCGCTTAAGCCCGGTGATGAAATCCGGGTAACCGCCTCTGGGCAAACGGCGATTGTGACTGCACTGGTTACTATGGGTCGTGATCTGCCAGAGGCGAGGACAGGCGATGCCATTACGATCACGCTTGACCGCGAGATTGATGCTTCGCGGGGCGATGTGATTTCAAGTGCCAAATCTCCGCTTCAGATGACTGATCAGTTTGAAGCGGCCATTGTCTGGATGCACTTGGACGAGGGTCTAACAGGACGCTCTTATGAATTAAAGCTCGCTTGTCAGTGGACATCAGCTTCAATTACCAACATCAAATACCGGATTGATGTGAACACGCTGGCGAACGAAGCATGTCGAAAGCTTGGGCTTAATGACATTGCGGTTTGCAACATTTCGACCACTAAGCCGGTCACGTTTGACACCTACGAGAACTCACCTGCTCTTGGCAGTTTCATTCTGGTCGATCGCTTTACACACGCCACCGTGGCCGCCGGGATGATTCGCCACAATTTAAGACGTGCCCAGAACGTTCACGTGCAAGCACTGACCATCTCTAGGGAGGACCGGGAACGGTTAAATGGCCACAAAGGCAAAGTGATCTGGTTCACCGGACTGTCTGGTGCAGGTAAATCAACACTCGCCAACGCCCTAGAGATGGAACTACACGGCCGTGGTCTGCGCACCTATATTCTGGATGGCGACAATATCAGGAAAGGACTGAACAAGGACCTCGGCTTTATCGACGCTGACCGGGTCGAGAACATTCGACGCATCGCTGAAGTGGCCAAGCTAATGACGGATGCTGGCATGATTGTCATGACTGCCTTCATTTCGCCATTTAGGCAAGAGCGCGAAATGGCGAGAGATTTGATTGGTGCGGACAACTTTCTTGAAGTCTATGTGAGCACACCGCTCGATATCTGTGAACAACGAGACATCAAAGGCCTCTACAAGCAAGCCCGTCAAGGCAAGATACCAAACATGACCGGGATAAACAGTCGCTATGATGTTCCCAGCAATCCAGCGTATGTCGCTAGTACTGATCAATCAATTGAGGTGATGGTGCGGGCGCTGGTAGACTTGATTGCCGGTTAGCCGAATAAATGAATCAGTAACCCGTCGACCACCATCGTCCGCAGGCAAGCCTGTGAAGAAAATACATACAGGACAACAGAAATTCACACCTCTGAGCACGACCGCGCTATGCGAAAAAATCTGAAACCGAGACTCATCATTGTCCTCGGTATGCATCGAGCTGGCACCAGTGCTGTCACACGCGCACTCGAAGTCCTTGATGTGTCGCTAGGTAGCAACTTAATGCCTGCCAGTGAGCATGTGAACCCTAAAGGGTTTTTTGAGGATCTTGAGGTCAATGCTTTAAACATCGACATGCTTGGCGCCATTGGTTCTGATTGGTCGAGGGTTTCACCCATTAGCACCAGCCAATTGGATCTCCTGAAGCAAGGTGGATTTTTTCGGCATGCTGCAGATTTGATACAAGCGAAATGTCGCGATACACCTGTGTTCGGACTTAAAGATCCGAGAATTTCAAAATTACTTCCGTTTTGGAACCAGGTCTTTGATTCTCTTGAATATGATGTGGCCTTTGTGGTGGCTTTACGCAATCCACTCAGTATCGCGAAATCCCTAGAGAAACGAGACGGGTTTCAGGCGTCACACAGTTTTTTTCTGTGGCTTGGTCATATGCTCGAAAGCTTACGCGGTAGTGCGGGCCGTCCCCGCATGGTTATCGATTATGACCAGCTGATTCGGTCACCAGAAGTTCAGGTTAAGAGAATGGCTGCCACCTTGAGCTTGAAGGTCGATGAATCAGCGCTTGAAGCCTATGCAAAGGAGTTCATAGACCGCAACTTACGCCACACCATCTACACTAACGAGGAATTGCTGACCGAATCAGGCTGTCCTGCGCTGATAAAGGAAATGTTCGCATGGTTACTCCAGGCTGCTACCGAACAAATCAGCTTGGAAGACAAGCGTTTTAGAGAGGCTTCGCAAGCCTGGTTTAAGGAGTTTGAACGTCTAAAAGTAAGCCTCGAGCTGATAGACGATCAACTAGGCCATATCGACCGACTTCATCGAGAGGCGTCGGATCGGGATAAACAGATCGCCCAATTAAGCCAATCCAGGCTTACGCAAGAGGCCGATATTGTCTACCTTAATCAAAGGGTGGCTGATCAAAACATAACTATTTCCAACCTGACCGATAAAACCGAAACACTTGAACAGTGGGGTTTGAGATTACAAAGGGATCTGAACTTGGCAAGAACAATAGAGTTGCAAATCATGAATAGCAAATCCTGGCGCCTGACACGCCCCCTGCGGGATGCCCGGCGCTGGCTTACTAATCTAAAATAGAACATTCGTCGCCCCGCGCCGATCCGATTTGATTCTAATGCTGACTCTGCAGTACATGATGACGTGACATGTTCAAGACAGCGGTCAAGTCACCGAAAAACAGTCCTTGAGTGTCTGAACCAATTGAAACTTCTCCAGCGCTTTTTTCTTTCCTTGTTCGGCTACTGACTTTCTGGCCTCAACGCCCTGAGCGTCGTACACCAACCAATTAACTAGCTCAGGGATCTGGGCCAAATCGGCCTCAAAGTAATGCTCCCCCGCTACAAGGCCGTCAACGCCGCTGACACGTTCCGTGACCACACAGGCTTGCTGTAAAAGGCCGAAGTGAACCAATCGCTGCCACTCAAAATACGGGACATCGAAATGATGAATGTTTAAAAGGATCTTGCTTCGCTGTGCCAGTGCCGCATAATTCATGGACGAGATGGCATCGGGGTTGTCCGTTGACAAAGCACCCCTGACATTCACGAGCCGGATAAGGCTGTTGAGTTTCTCAAATGCGGCGTAGTTGGCATCCAAAAAGTGCTGTCTGCGCTTGCCGTTTGACCCAATCCACAGCAGATCAATCGGTCGACTACCACCGATCACTTCTCGATCGGACGTTACAAAATCTTTAACCTCTGGCCTAAGAGGAAGGTCCTCTGAGAACAGCGGATAATCGGGAACAAAACCAAGTGGCAAAAACTGGCTTGAAATCCCAAGCTGATTCAGGCAAACAGCGGTTTGAAGATTGAGATCGACCACACATCGGGCGGCTTTGAGGTGCTGGAATGCCTTGCCAAACCAGACAGAATGAATCTGTTCGGTATTGAATAGAACGCATGTCGATAAGCCTACTCTGTCCGCCAGGCCTTCAGTCGCTTTCTGATCAATGAAAAAGAAGTCGTGTGGCGCAATGATGATGCGCAGCACCGAATCATCTTTGACGTTTTCATCTGCTTGAACCACATCGATGTCAAGACACCGGAAGGCGGCCGTCAATAGCTGCCGAAATTCGTGGAACACGATATGGCTCTTGCTATGAACGTGGATGTGAATCACATCACCAGACCTGAGCGCAGGCCACGGTGCGACGTGTCGAGACAACGTTTCAATCGCAAGTGTCGGATCCTCCGAAAAAGGCCGCTGCCAGGCGTGCACACTGGCCTCGCTCCACGGATTAAAGCCTTGAAACATGCCATGCTTTAGGAAATGCAATAAGGGAGGCAAGTCGAAATTGTCACCGAGGTAGAGACTTTGGTATCGACGGCCATCAAAATGCGTGCTCGGTTCGATGAAATGCGTTGACCAGTTCTGCAGGTAATGCCGAATCAAATCGTCTTCTGGCAGCCGAACAAGTTGGCTTGTCTGTCCGTAAAATGAAGCATCAAAAAGGCCACTGCGCGCAATCAACCCCACATCAGCAGCATCACCCTCCTGTGCCCCCTCGGATTCGTTTAGCAAAGTGTCTGCGTTATCCATGGGTGCACGTCCTCTCGATGTAGCGCGATAGGATGGTTGCAAGCGCTTTAACGTTTATTGGTTGAAAGTATTGCCCATGACCACCGGGCAGCATCTCAGTGGCGTATCCATCTGGATATGCCGTGCCAAATACATGTTCAGGATGACGCAGATAAGCGTATGGATTGAGGTAGCTTTTATCTCCAAACAACAGCAATACCTGTCCGGCCAGGGGTGTAAATCGGCCTTGCTCCATCAAAACCGTCAGTGAGACCTGCCGCCCACGGCGTCGTAGTTCTTTGGACACCTCAGCCATGATGAGTCCCCCCTGACAGTTACCACCGAGGATGATGTGACCACGAAAACGTAGGTCCTCATGAACACGCTCAATCTCATCAGCATAAGTCGATGATAGCGTTTTTAGCGTGCGTTCATCGTAGTCCAGCACCAAGTGGCCAGACCTGAGCCCGAATAAATCGACACCTGCTCCTAGGGCTTCATTGAGTGCCTCAAACTCTGGACCACCTTGGAAACACCAAAACACCGTCGGATTGGCGCCAAATAATGGCGAATGTATGCGGCGAACCAGACCATGGTGGCCAAGTGCTACGCCAGGCCAGGTAGCAAGATGGGGTCTTAGCACGTTTGCCAGCTCGTTCGCTTCATCGTTAGCGGCACGGATACCTGCAGCACTTGAGCCCACTGTACTTGAACCCCCAGCACTCAGATCCCAATCACCGGCAGGCTTGACAGCGGCGTCTACCGCCATGCCGATGGTCTCAAGAGTATCAACATCCGCGTCTACCGCTATTTCAAGAATAGTGTCGAAATCAATCTCGATTTTGTGAAGAAAAACTGCGAGCCCCAGTGAGTCGAACCCCAAATTTGACAAGCTATCTCGAACCCCAAATATGAATTGATCACCCCGCATTTCGCTCACCATAAACGCCAAGCGCTTCTCGGTCGATGTTTTGGGTAGACGGATCTGTATTGGCCCTGATAGGTGAACGACAGGGGGAAGCGAGGCGCGATCTAACTTGCCAGTGCGGGTTAGCGGCATTGCATCCAGAGCCAACACATAGGCTGGATGCATGTAGGCCGGAAGCCGATCAGACATGTGTGCTTTTAACGCACTCTGGTCTAAAGACGGATAACGAGACTGCAACACGACATACCCCACCAAACGTTCGCCCACTGGGGTATCAACAAGAGAGACCACTGCACGTTGCACCTGATAAAACTGTGACAGCACCAGTTCAATTTCGGCTAATTCAATTCGAAACCCGTGAAATTTGACCTGACCGTCGTTGCGTCCTAAGTAAGTCAAATGACCCGATGCCTCCAAAACGGCCTCATCGCCAGTCAAATACATCCGATGTGTCGTCCCGTCTGGCAGCGTGACTGACACAAAGCGCTCATGCGTCAAGGCGGGCTGCCTCACGTAACCACGTGCTAAACCAACACCAAACAAACAAAGCTCACCGCGATACCCAAGAGGCAAGACTTGCAGGTTGCGATCGACAACACAGGCACCCATGTTGGCAATTGGGCGTCCAATTGATACGAGCTCACCGGGCTCGCAAACGGCGTAAGTCGACTCCACGGTTGCCTCGGTAGGACCGTAGGCATTGATAAAAACACGTCCGTGAGCCCACTTCTCGACCAACTCTGGGTAGCACGGCTCACCGGCCACGATAACGGTGCCAAGCACTGGGTATTTATCTTGGGGAATGGTCGACAGTAAAGACGGCGTCGTCGACAAATGGGTTAGCTGCGAGTCGGCCAAAAACCGCCCCAAGGCGGCGCCATGCGTGGCCTGAATGTCAGTGGGCATGACCAGGCAAGCGCCGGCGTATAGCGCCATTGCCATGTCACCGACCGACACATCAAAACCAAATGCCGAAACGAGCGATACCCGGGAACTGGTGTTTACCTGAAAATGCTCAACCACGGCCGCAGCATAATTGGTCAGACTGTCGTGCCCAACTTCGACGCCTTTGGGTCTGCCCGTGGTGCCAGAAGTAAAAATGACATAGGCTAACCCCATGTTGGGAATCGTCGAACTCAATGGGTTCGTCAAGTCAAAATCCGAGGGGACGGCTTCACGTTGCTGGTCCCACTGTACGTTGATAAATGGCAGCTCCATGTCAGGTAAGGCCGGGCTTGCGGTATTGACCACCATGACGCAAGCACCCACATCCTCCAACATCATCGCCACCCGAGCCGATGGCAAATCAGGGTCTATGGGCACATAGACTGCACCAGCCCTCAGGATCGCGAAGAAAGCAACCACTCGATCCACACTGCGCCGCAAATAGACACCAACGGCATCCCCAGCGTTTACCCCCTGACGACAGAGTCGACACATCAAGTCATAAGACTGGGACATCAAGTCGGCATAGGACAACACTCTGTGCCCCATCACCACGGCATGAGCGCTAGGCGAATGAACCGCTCGGTCACGCACCACTTCAACAAAACGCTTCTCAAAAACGAGACGAGGCCCATAGAGAATCGAGGACACCTGACGGTCAGGCTTTATTTGTCGCCGGCAGGCTCTGATGACCGCCTGTGCGATGGCATCATCGTGACGTGCAGCCATGATGACAACTTGATCATGGTCGCGCAATTCGACTGCCAATAAGTCAGCGAGTGACTTTAGCCCCGGCACAGCCTCAAAGACAACCCCTTTTTCTACGCATGCCCGGGCAAGAACGGAATCTGCATCTTGACGGTGATTTAGCTCGCCTAATCGTTCGGTCGGCAGCAGGTAACATCGATCGGCCAGCAGCAAACTATCGGCAAAACTTGTTGCCATTTCAATGATGCGGCTTTGTAGCTGTGGCTGCAGTACTGCTATAACATGGCCTTTATTATTTTGGCTACGCACAGCTGAGAGGGATGCCCTGATCTCAGTGGGATGGTGGGCATAGTCATCGAACACACGAACGCCAGCAAAACTGCCAAGAGGTTGTAGCCGACGCTCGACGCCCACGAATTCGGCCAACGCTTTTAATGCGGTCCTCGCTGGCACCCCGAGACTGACTGCCATAGCAAAAGCCGCCATGGCATTGAGCTCATTATGCTCACCTGGCACCTGAAGGTTCACGTGCCCCACCAACTGTCCATCCTGAAGCAACTGCCCGGGGCTGTCTAGCCCGGGGACATTCAGCCGGGGTCCATTTTTTTGTTTCTTTAATCGCAATCGATTGCTGGAATGAAACCCATACGTCCAGCCCGATGGGCGATTGCGTAACAAATGCGTCACGACAGGGTCATCTCCGCAGACCACCACGGTCCCGCTGGCCGGCACACGATCAACAAACCCCATGAAAGCCGCTTTAAGTTCAGCGAACCCGCCGTAGTGTATGTCGTGTTCATTGTCGACGCTAGTTACAATGGCTTGTGCGCAATGCCAGTCGTGCAATGATCCGTGTGCCTCACACGCTTCGAAGATAAAAATGCTGTCTTGCGGGCCCAAGCGAGCCGGCGGCATATCAGCTAGTTGCGCCCCGATCATGTACCCAAAAGGCATCCCTGCTGATCTGAAAATGTCAATCAGCATGCCAACCGTTGTCGATTTGCCATGACTGCCAGCCACGCCTATCATCTGTCGCCCTTCGAGAAGCCTCGCTAGCATCTGCGACCGGTACACCACCGGCAGATTGAGGCGCCGGGCCCGACGGACAATCGGATGATGGCTTGCGATCGCAGGGCTAATGACTAGGCAATCCACAAGGCCATTAAAGCCTCCTAGGTTCGCATCAACATCATTGGAAACCACCCGCACGCCATTGGTTGATAATGTTACCAATTGATCGTCATTTAGATTTTGGTCACTGCCCTGAACATCGAATCCGGCCTGGCGCAGCAGAATTGCCAGGGGTAACATGCCAGATCCGCCAATCCCCAACAGATTTATTTGGCGCATGTTAGACCGCATCCGTTACATCAAAGTCGCCGTTTAGTGCATAGCGACTGATTTTGCCTAGTTCCTCAAACACCCGACGACGGCCTTGGGGTGTATCCGCCCAGTTCGACGCTAGAAGATTCATGGGATCTTCTGCCGGGCGGGCAATAAGATTTACCTCAAGAGGAAAGAATTTTCTGGCCGTCAGCAAAGCCCTTCGCATGTGAAACGGCTTGGCACAAAGCGCAATTGAGGCTACACGCGACCACCCGATAGTGGCGGCAATCAACTCTGCGCTGAAACTAAAGTTTTCGGCAGTGTTGGTCGCCTGTTTTTCCAAGAGCAAGGCGTCATTTGGAATGCCGGCTTGCAGTGCAGTGTCCCTGTACAACTCCCATTCAGGTTGTCCACTCGTTGACTGCCCCGCACCGGTAATAAGGATTTGGTGCGTCAGTCCAGCCTGAAATAATGAGATGGCGGGGTAAATACTATTGACCGAAGGGCTGCCGAGAACCACTGCCAGGTCGACCGGCGCGGGTTCGTCTCTGACAAACAAAAAACTGCCAATCGCCTGCAACGAATCCGAGTCCATGATTTTTAGCACCAGTTTTACAGAGTTCAATGGGATGTGGTTTTAAACCCATTAGCCCCCGTCTGCGCGATGATGGCGCCGGTGACTAAATGACAGCTCATTGTAGAGACAAACCCTGGCCCTGTGGTGAACTGAGTCGTCGACCTCGGCGACGAAACATGTTCGCCGTCAGGTCATGTTTGCCGGCGCTTGGCAAAGCAGCTTTGCAATCGTCTGCTGACTGACGCAATCGAGCCAAATCTTGGTGGCGCTCACAGCAACACTTTCAAAACGCACCTTTTTGACCCTAGATAGCGTCCGTGTGGCGTGGTTTTCACGGGCGGGAGTGGCAAGCATAATGGCATGGGTGTTGGGCCGCATCCAAATCACGTTCGCAAACTCGGCGCCACGTATGCCTATGAAAGCCCGTGCTCGACCTGCCACCTGTATTTGTTGGCCAAGGGTCATGCTCCCAAACTCAACCACCTGTGCAGCGATGCCCTGATCGCTGAGCCTCTGCGCGACCTCTTGCGCGTTGATTAAATCCGTCCGGCCAACGCCATAGGATGGAAACCGCGCCATGCGGGCTAAGTGATAGAAGGGATGATCGTTTGACCGTTTGATAACGGCAACAGTGTTCATCGCAAACCCCTCAACAAAACCCCCATCAAGCGATTGAGCACTCGATTGCATTTGTTGCACAAGCGGCGTGGCCATTTGGCGGTAAGCATCAATCAATGACTGTGAGGGAGGTGGCGACTCGAAATGCAGCAAATATCGATCCCACCGGGGTACCTGATAGACATCTGTCGTGATCGAGGCTTGCGGATCCACGTAATTTAACCCCAACAGCGCACAACCCTGATATAGCCGCGGCTGTATCAGCGGGCCACAATCGTCGAATTGAATGTCACGGTAACCTTGAGCCAGGGCATGATGCAGGCCAGGCAACAAATAACCATGCAGCGCATGGAAGTAGTGCTCTTTCGAGCCCCATGGCAGGCTAGGATCAAACTTAAGACGTAACGTCCGGTTTATATAATTAGTCATCTTCGGGGCTATGCGCTCAATTAACCCACTCGGTTCAGACGGTTAGTTCATAACGTAACTCAACATCAGGGTTTCTGTAGTCTGGGATAAACGCATAGGTTCCATGTTGTGCTCGCACACGGTTGGCTGCGCGTGGATCCAGTTCTACATAGAGGAGTTTTGCGGGAGCATGATTGTTGGCAAAACGTTGCTTGAAACGGTAGACGCCCAACCCATTAGGACTGTTTGGTGCACCGCCAAGCCATATATCAGAACCGGCCAAGGTTCTGAGTACCGTATCGAATAACAAATACATCCCAAAGATAGGTCGTGCTTGGTCATCGACTAGGGCCGTGTGTGCGTGCCAAGTCCCTTTTGTTTCATCACGACACGCCAGAAATACACCGCAATAACCACCGTGGTTGCGCCAACGCAAAGAGAAGAACGCGACGTCATCCGATTGACGAGCTATCTCAAACAGCCCCTTAAAGTGCGCGTGATCAGGCGACGACACTTTTGGGATACGCCTACGGTCCCGCAACTTGTTCTGCCAAGCGGTTACAACATCGGGCGCAGCAGGAAATATTTCACGAGTCACGACAAGTGACTTGGCAGCGAGGTCGAGTCGGCGCCTGGTACGAGCTGAATAGCGCTGCCAGGCTGGTACACCGCTTGCGCGGTGACACAGATGCGCTTTCAGAAGCACCAACGTAGACTGCATGTCTGTGTGGAAAGCTTCAATTTCGCTATTAGGCACATCTGGCGAGATCACCCAGGTCAGCGACAGCGGTTGACGCAAGTGACGTAACCACCCGATAAGTTCAGCCGAGGGCAACGACTGATATGGCCAGCTGCCCCGGGCGTCTACCAGCCCTTGGGGCAGCTGGCGCATGAGAACGCTTTCATTACCGAAATGCAAAGGCTCTCCGAGCCAGGTAAGGGCGCTCACATACTCGGGCTTGTCAAACAGGATTGCCATAGGGAAGGAGTATACAGTCGGGGTCCATACGAAACCATCACCCCATCCATTTGCCGCAACTTGTAGCGATTGCTTGACATTTCTACCACGCACGGCACCAAGACATCTAAGAGCACGAAGCACTGTTTGAGCGCGCAGCGGCCATGGCGCCCAAGTTTGAGCAAGCGATTCACAGCCTGAAGGGCGAGCCACACGTCAAAGACATTCGTAATCTTGGCCTGGTCTGTGGTATCGAACTTGAGTCACGTGAAGGTGCTCCAGGTAAGCGTGCCTATGACGCTTTCTTGAAATGCTTCCAAAATGGTGTGATGGTTCGCTTCACCGGTGACATCCTCGCCTTTTCTCCACCGCTCATCATCGAAGACTCGCACATCGACCAGATCTTTGAGACGGTGAGAAAGGCCATTCGCGAAGTCGCCTAACCGCCGAAACAAAGGGAACTTGTTGATGCACAACTTGGCTACCCATCAAACTCTGGGATACGCTAACGGTCTGTTTTATCGAAGCTGCTCTCCGCTGTGACGCAGCCCATGGTCAGGTCGCGCTAGGAGAGGCGGCCGAGTGCAGCTCGACTCAGGATCTCGCAACACTCGAGAAAACGCCCGACAAGTTGCCACCATGCTTTAAGAGCAGTAGCGGTGGTCCTAGATAAAACGCTTTGCGTAGCAGCGCTGAACTATCTTTGCCGATCGAATACAGCAGTACCAGGTTCTCAGCTTCAGCCACAGCCTAGCGGATGATGTGAATGCTTGCGGCTTGGATGTGTCGCAGATGGGGCGTCATGACCCCAACGCCGTTGTTAGGTTGTTCTTGATCCTCAAGTTGTAAAAGGGGGTGGTGTATTGCCGGTGTCAATTCAAGGCCATTTAATGATTCGACTGGTCGTAATAGGCTCACCCACTTAGTGTGTGGAAAGACCGCCAAGCCTTTCGCAAAATGATTCCTCAACTTATTGAGCGCGGCCACAATGTCGGTGGTTTGAACCGTCGCCTCAGCAGTTAAGTCAAGCGGTAACCAGTACCGATCACCAAGGGCGTCGTTGGCATGCAGGCAAGGCTGCCCTGATGGCAGATCAAACAACTGGACGAAAAGTACCAATTTACGTTGTGTATGCGCTTTTCACCAAGGCCCAACTCAGCAGAAGTTGATTGGTTTTCCGCGCGAGCTCATCGCTAAGAGCACCTGGTTTTAGCTCTGCAGCCAGAATCTTCATTTCGTATAAAAGACGCTCGACTGCGCGCTTTGTGTTGGCTTTGCGAAGGGCGTTCAAATGCCTAAAAGCGATTTCTGTGTCCCAAACTTTGGGGGCATCGAGACCCATTAAGTCGAGGTGGTTCATGACTCGGGCTTCCCTCTGCAGGAGGGCTCAGATGTGATGAATTTTTTGAGTTCGTCGTATTGATTAGAAGCAGTGGTCATACATTTAATTTTTATCAGACGCAGCAGCCAACTGACAAGAGTCTGCATTGAGTTTGCGTGTTTTGAGTTAATTAGAACCACCATAGCCAATAGCTTTCGAGTTTGGGTCAAAAGCTTGAAGTCAAGATGTCGAACTAGCTTGGCATCAAAATCTGGCATTCCTATAATTTCGTTTAAAAATTCGTTAGCCTCATGGTACGGTTTGGTATCCGATTCTTTTGGTAAAACCCAAATGACAAATGGTTGCGGTTTGGTTTTTGTAGCTGCCGTCAAATCGCCATGATGATTTGTCATGGATGCAGCGTTGGCAATGTTTCTTGCATTGGTATCTAGTTGGAGAAGTCTATATTGGCTCAGTCCTCGATAGGGGCACCAGGTTGTACTGATAGTCGGGGCCGGCTCCTCGAATAGACGGGAGCCTAGCTTAAATCTCGAGGCAATCTGGTTGTTGCCTGTTGCATACCGGTTGAGCAGCTCGATCCGTTCGATAGGGGATAACCAACTAGCGATACCGGGACTCCGACTATCCCTATCGCGAAATGCTGATTCCAGTACGTGCTCGCGTTGTAGTACAGGTTTACCGTGGCTTTGGCGGCGGTTGAGCAGTCGCATGTACTCGATGTGATCTCGTGATGGTGTGATGTTGAATGCTTCTAGATCATCGGGGTACGGGACAGTGACAGATGGTGTATCAACGCCTAGTGCCATCCTAAAAAAGCTCTCTACAATACCGTCTTGCATGCGCAGCTTTTCGTACGGAATAACGGATATTGCTTCAATCCCGAAGGCGGCTTCCCAATGTTGCAAGATTGAATTGGTGTCAAGCCGTTTATCAAAAACTTGGTAAAACTCGTCAAGGGAATGGTAATAACTTGCTGTGCCTTTAATGATCTGTGCATAGTGTGCAGCTAGGAGATGGTCCTGACGTCTTACGTAGCATATGAGCCTGACTTTGCAGCTTCGCGCCTTAAGCTCACGGGACAATAGCGAAGAGCCTGCTGCAATTCGGTTGGCTATAAACGATGTCTCATGTGCCGTGTGCATATCAAAAAGATCTTCAGCCGATAGGATTATCGTTTTGGATTTTGGGTCACACAAGCTGAAGATATTGTCTAAAGTACTTTGAAAAGAACGCAGAGCAGTACTACCTTCATTGCTATCTATGGCCATCCGTAGCGCATTGAATAAAGGATGATGGTTCATCTCGTAAGGGCGGAGCCGCTGGAAAGTGCGGCTGTCAATGGGGTAGCTAAGTCCATGCTCAGCAAGGTATTGCCGATTGGCATATAGCGCTGACTGTAGCGCTTTGGAGCCGGTCTTGTGTTGACCGAGGTGAATGATCAGGTTCATTTCATAAAAGGCTTTCATCAGGTTTGCGCGCCCAACCAATGATTCGTGGTGGAGTCATAACCCACTGACAGTGCTTTTGCACCAGCCCTTCAAGAAAAATTTCCATGACGGCTTGTTCAGTAAATCGGTAGTAGTCGCTTGGGAAAAAATGCTCGCCTAGCGTACTTGTGCCCGCTAGCAAGGCATCTGCCTTGGTTATCTTGGCAAGAAGCCGAAGGGTTCGACCTGCGAAGGAGTTGGGTGGGGCGAGAAACGATGGCCCCATCCCGCGAAAGCCTGGTACGCCAATAATGATGAGGCCTCCTGGTCTGGTGACACGCCGTATTTCGCTGAGCGTTTCCCAAAATCGAGCATCGTGCTCGAGCGTTGAATTACAGAGCACACAACCAAATGAATTATCAGCAAACATGTCCATACGGTTGGCATTGCCAGTCACCATCTGTGTGGTGGCATCGCTGGCAAAGGGCTCAATATTGATCCCTGTCTTGTCAGCTATGTTTGAAAGAGCGTCGAGTTTTAAAAGCGAGTCTGGGCCAGGCATCGCACCAACCTCGAGTATGGGTCCTGTGGGGGACTCAGACTGACAGATTGCATTAAAAGCTTTGTATACGTCTGGACTCATTGTCTTCGTAAGTACCTTGTGATGATTCGTTTAACGCGGGTCGCTAAATGTCTGGATGACAAGCTGGTGAGGTATTTAGCCCAGCCATGCCAAGCATTCATCAGATCCTTGTTTAAAAAAACTCTAGGATTGATTTGCATCATGATGACCAGCATTTTGAGTGCATCGATTGGTCCGGTTGCTGATTTGTCGATCGTTGTACTGAAAAGATGTCTAAGCGCTCTGGCTTCATAATCAGTTAACTCAGTATCCAATTTTTTGAAATCCGCTGAGTTCTTTCCACATACCTCATTCAATATTTCGCGAAATATTTGTATGTTTTCTTGAATTTGATCCAGAGGAACGTTCGAACTGGCGTTATTACCATGCTGCAACCAAACGCCAGCAATTTTCTTCATCACGATCACATTGCCCCCCGCCGCTAGCCGCAAAAGGGAGTCCATATCCGCAGAGCTGATGTTCTTGCTATAAAAACCTTGCTCAAGAGCGGCCGCTCGTGAGTAGAGTGTCCCTAAATGCGTAAAAACCCCAGTTCGAAAAACCAGGCTTAAATAATCGGAACCAGTCATTACAGCTGACTCCGTCTCGATGTCAGGCAAGATATCGACTGGCAAATTGTTATTCGTATTCCACGTCACGCGATGGCCAGCTTGTAAGAAAAGTGGGTTAGCTGCTTTGTTTTCTTCCAATAAACCCATACACCGGCTAATAAAATTTGGATCTATGAGGTAGTCATCGCCATCTAGCAACAAGACCCAGATCCCCCGGGCATTAATTTCCAAGCCCTGTCGATAGTTGGCGACTCGGCCCGTGTTTGAAGCCCGTCTAACGTAAGTCAGACGGGGGTCGTTCAGGTACTGCCTAACGACTGACTCCGTTTGGTCGTTTGATGCGTCGTCACACACCACAACCTCTAGCGAAGGATAGTCTTGCATGAGTCCACTTTCAATGGCGTAGTGGATGCGGTCACCATGGTTGTATGTTGGTATCAAAATAGTGACGCGAGGGTTTGACCTGGTGCGCGGCTCGGCGTCAAAAAGATCAATCAGTTGGTTGGTTTCATATCCATCTGGCGTAATGGGCAAGCGGGATATATTTAGACGAATTTTTTCACGCGCTTCACGATTTGTTAACAGTCGGCGCAGATTCTCCTTTAGATCTGCTGCGCAGTCTGTCAAAACAACGCCAGTGTTACCGTCGTCGATTAACTCTCTAACGCCATTGACGTCGGTTGACAGCACAGGTGTGCCCGCAGCGATTGCCTCTCGAATGACAGTTGGGCAGCCCTCTGATCGTGACGTGAGCACAAAAAGGTCAGCATATTTCATCCACGGGCGTGGATTGGTCTGAAATCCTTCAAGATGGAATCGATCGACCATATCTAATTGTGCTGTTTCTCTCTCAAGCCCTTCTCTCTCGTACCCTTCTCCAAGTATGTGCCAATGAAAATCCATTCCCTCTTGGCGCAATTCGTGCTGAGCGCGCAGGCACATCAGGATCTGTTTGATTGGATCTAGTCGCGCAGCGGTAACAACATGCGGTAGTCCATCGCAAAAAAAATTAGCGAAAGGTGATTCTGGCGCATCATCTTCAGACTCGATTGGTGGAAAGATAACAGTCTTAGGAATTTCACTTAGCACGGGGTAGCTTTGAGTGAGCTTGTCCAATAGCGCCTGAGAGACGGGAATAAGGTGATCGGCAGCAACGAGGGCGCCCTGCATAGTAGATTTGAGTTCGGTTTCAAGGTGAGGGATGATTAGTCCTTCATCCAACAGCACCAGTAATTTTCGTTGTCCTCGACTAGCGGAAAACGCTAGGCAAGCCGTTCTGTCAGGGAATAACGAGCTGCCGATGATGATGTCGTACTGCCGTGACAAACAAGGATACTCTTGGATGCATGCTTGTCGAGGTGCCAAATTGTCTGCTGCCCTGGCGTCCGTGCCGAGGCAAGATGTGTGTATTGAAATGCCATCAAGCTGCCCGATCAATACGTCTGAGACTGGCCCTGTGATTAAAAAATCAATTTTTCGAGTG
>ERZ889217.649-NODE-649-length-20059-cov-11.883223_pt1 | contig 20059 bp, 19 predicted proteins | sample MGYA00521098_ERZ889217 | MGnify/ENA primary metagenome ERZ889217 (study PRJEB32303, sample SAMEA104408613) | aquatic metagenome | biome: Brackish water; feature: Pelagic; material: water | place: Baltic Sea | collected 2014-06-10T22:04:00 | depth 2,362 m ... | reverse complement strand
TTGCGGGCCCATAGCTCAGCCTGGTTAGAGCGCTTCCCTGATAAGGAAGAGGTCGGTGGTTCAAGTCCACCTGGGCCCACCCGTTCTAATACGGGGACCTAGCTCAATTGGTAGAGCACCGCCTTTGCAAGGCGGGGGTTAGGGGTTCGATTCCCCTGGTCTCCACTCAAATCCCGTCATTCGTGGCGGGTTTTTTTATCTAGCATCGATTGGAAATCACATGACATCAACAGCAACTCTGCACACAACTCTCGGCGATATTGTCATCGAGCTCTTTCCTAATCAGGCACCAAAGACTGTAGAAAATTTCGTTGGTCTTGCAACAGGCGCGAAAGAGTGGACTGATCCACGCACAGGTAAGAAATCAAATGAAAATCTTTATGATGGAACAGTCTTTCACCGCGTTATCAGCGGGTTTATGATTCAGGGCGGAGACCCACTTGGTCAGGGAACTGGCGGACCTGGTTTTCAATTCGCAGATGAATTCCACGGCGAACTTCAATTTGATCGCCCCTACATCCTTGCTATGGCTAACTCAGGCCCTGGAACAAATGGTTCACAGTTCTTTATTACTGTCGCACCAACAGCATGGCTTAACCGCAAGCACACAATCTTTGGTGAAGTAAAAGATGCAGCATCACAAGCTGTCGTCGACAAGATTGGTTCAACACCTACTGGCGCACAGGATCGCCCAGTAACACCTGTTGTAATCAATAGCGTCACAATCGCCTAATACATCCAGGCGCATGAAGAAGCGTTCTACAGTACTTACACTGATAACGGTCATCTGTGCCTTTTATCTCTGGGAACTCGTTGATTCTGGAATTATCGGAACCTTTGCTCTATACGGGATAGATCTCTTAAAGGTAACTAACGAGTGGTACCGACTCATAACTGTGGCCCTGATTCACAACAATTCCAGCACGATACCGATCCATTTAGCCTTCAATATGATTGCGCTGCACTCTCTTGGCACTCCCATCGAGAATTACTTGGGCCGTGCAAAGTTCTTAACCATTTTCTTTGTATCCCTAATCGGTGCCTCAATCTATTCAGCGATGAACCTTGGCTATAGCGGTTATTCAATAGGCGCATCAGGTGCTGTCTTTGGCCTCTTTGGCGCCTGGATTATCATCGGTCGCAAGATTGGCGTTGAGATCAAAAGCACCTTAGTCATTGTCGGCATCAACTTTGCACTTGGTTTTACTATTGGCGGAGTCGATTGGCGCGCTCACCTCGGTGGTCTTATCACTGGCGCATTAATCACTAAATTACTTTTACAAATACAGAAGTAATTGAAGAGACGAAACTCTAGGCGCGATTGTTAGCGCCGAGTTTGCATCCCGAGGATTATTGGATTGATTTAACACTCCGTAAAAGAATCTGAGCAACATCAAGTACTTCGACATCAGACTGCCGAGCGACCATTCCGTCACCAACCATGATGCGGCAGAACGGACAAGCCACGGCTACTTCCTGAGCTCCTGTATCGATTGCTTCATCAACGCGATTGAGGTTGATGCGAGTACCAATCTTCTCTTCCATCCACATGCGGCCTCCGCCACCACCACAACAGAAGGAGCGCTCTTTGTTCCGCGGCATTTCCTCCACGTCACAACCACTTGCTTCAAGGAGTTCGCGTGGAGGTGCATAGATCTGATTGTGACGGCCAAGATAGCAAGGGTCGTGATAGGTCAGTTTCTTATCTGACTTATGGGGGCTTGGCTTAAGACGACCCTCTTTAATCAAGGTGTTGAGAAGTTGTGTGTGGTGGAGCATTTGTAGCTCATAACCACTCTGTGCGTAATCCTTGCCGATTGTTGTAAAGCAGTGAGGGCAGGTAACGACAACCTTCTTAACTCCACGATTACCGAATGTCTCTTTAAAAGTTTCAATATTTTCAGCTGCAAGAATTTGGTAAAGGAATTCATTTCCAGAACGACGCGCTGGATCTCCTGTACATGTCTCGCGCTTTCCAAGGACGGCAAAGTTGACTCCTGCCATGTGCAGAAGTTCAGCAACTGCCTTCGTTGTTTTCTTGGCGCGTTCTTCATATGCGCCAGCGCAACCAACCCAGAAAAGATATTCAACTTCTTCAGGAAGCTCACCGCTGACAATGCGAACCGGGAAGTCGCATTCAGCGATCCAGCCTTCTCGATCTTGCTTATTGGCACCCCATGGGTTTCCTGCCTTTTCCAGATTACGGAAAGTCCCACCAAGTTCGGTTGGAAATTCTGACTCAACAAGTACTTGAAAACGGCGCATATTAACGATGTGATCCACGTGCTCGATATCGACCGGGCATTCCTCAACACAGGCGCCGCATGATGTGCAGGACCAGAGAACATCCAATGAGATCGGTGCATTCTCGCCCACCAAATTTTCCGTATCCACAACCTTTGACATCGCATGATCACGCATAGCCATAATCAGTAACTTCGGAGATAGCGGCTTATCTGTATGCCAAGCAGGGCATTGAGACTGACAACGACCACACTCGGTGCAACTGGTCATATCGAGCAGCCCCTTCCACGAAATATCTCCTCGTGTACCAAGACCAAAGACATCATCTTCTGCAGGATCTTCGAAGTTAACTGGTGCACCCTTAGAGAGCATTTCAGGTAGAGCACCAAGAGCCGGCTGGTCGATATTTCGTTTGTAATAAATATTGAAGAAAGCTAAGAATCGGTGCCACGCGATACCCATCGTCAGGTTTGAAGCAATAACAATAAACCAAGCCATCGATACAACTATTTTTACAGTAGCAACAATGACAATTGCATTTTGAATAGCTGCGGCAGATAGAGAGTTAAATGCAAGAACTGCCGGCCAAGAAATTGCGTAGTGCCAATTCCATTCGCTTTCACCAGCTAGTGCACCTTCTAATCCGCGAAGTGCAAAGACTGCGAAGACGACTGCGAGAATGGTTGCTTCAATGTAGTAAGCCTTTCCCATTCCGGATCCACTGAAACGGTTGCTCTTTCGAAAGCGAGTCACCTGGCGAATACCGATAAGAGTCACGATGGAAATTCCAGTTAGTGCTGCAATTACTTCTGCAAAAAGTTCGTATCCAACGAAATGGCCAATGATGGGAAGTGCGAAATCAGGGCTAATGACCTGACCGTAAGCAGTAATCAGTGTGCCAAAGAGGGCTCCGAAACCAATCATCACAAACCAGTGAGCAATCCCTGTGCCAGTGAAGTTGAGCATCTTGGTATGTCCAAGTACCTCTTTAAACATATTTGCTAACCGCGCGGATTTATTACCACTGCGCGTTGGATCCGGCTGCTGTTTCTTATAAATCGCAACAAGCTGCCGTACTCGAACCGTCAGGAGTACTAATGCAAGTACAGTGATGAGGTAGGAAATGCCTGCTAGCGCTAACGTCATGAACGCTAGGGTAATCGCTAAGAGTTAACTATCGCCACTTAGTAGCGAGAGAAAATCCAACTGCGATAAAGCTAAAACCAATAATCATGTTCCAGGCGCCGATACCTGGGATTGGATACAAAGTCTGGCTGACGTAGAAGATAACGATCCAGAAGAGGCCAATCAGGAAGTTTGCGACCATAACTGGAGCAAGCCACGATGGGCTCTCGAGAATGGCTGATTCTTCCTCGATATGGTGCTGCTCTTCGTGAGCGTGCTGCTCTTGAACCTTCTTGCGTAATTTGGACTTTGGCATAGGCCCTAGGTTACAGCACAATTACGGCATGGCTCGAATCCTCGTCATCGATAACTACGACTCCTTTGTCTTCAATCTGGTGCAGTATCTGCAGCAATTAGGCGCTGAGTGCACCGTTGTTCGTAATGATGAAGTTGAGGCGAGCGAGGCTGGGCGTTATGACGGGGTTCTCATATCTCCGGGACCCGGCACGCCAGATAAAGCTGGCGTCAGTATTGCAATGATTAATTACTGCGCCGAAAATTCAATCCCACTCTTTGGGGTTTGTTTAGGGCACCAAGCGATCGGTGAAGCATTCGGTGCCACTGTTTCGCGAGCACCAGAGCTCTTGCACGGAAAAACTTCTCAAGTTATCCATAACGGAACGGGAGTTCTTTCTAACTTACCTTCACCATTTACTGCGACTCGATATCACTCACTCGCAGTTGAGCGAGATACAGTTCCAGCAGTTCTTGAAATCACTGGCTCGACTGATTCAGGGGTTGTTATGTCAATGCGTCACACAACTCTTCCAATCGAAGGCGTTCAATTTCACCCGGAGTCTGTCTTAACAGAGCATGGCCATCAGATGCTTGCTAATTGGTTAGTTCGATGCGGTGACATCGATGCACCAAAACGTGCAATTGGTTTATCTCCAGTAGTTGGAAGCCCAAAATAAATTAAGGCAGTTTATTTATAGTAATTGTTACTGATTGACCAATTGTTTGCGCAGTTTCAGCATCCGGAGCTTGACGAATAACTAGCCCTTCGGGCTGTGTTGAGTCGAAATCATAAAATTCATTGATCAAGAATCCCGCTTGAATCAGTAGCGTCTTTGCCTGAATTGCTTCGATTCCAATCAAATTCGGAACCGTTACTTCGCCACTAGCAATGGTTAGGATCACAGAACTTCCTGCGGTCGCAATCGAACCAACCGGGGGAGAAACCTCTAATACAGTTCCTTGTGGTTGATTAGATGGAGATGCAATTGTTTGCGAAACCAAGAGCCCAACAGCGGTAAGGGCAGAGCGTGCGTCGATTAAGGACATTCCAATTAAGTTATCTGGAACCAGCGCATCCCCAGGCCCATCAGAGACAGTAAGAATCACAACCGATCCAGATATTGCTCGCATCGTTGCCAGGGGTTGTTGGCTGGCCACACGATTCTTAGGAATAGCGCCATCATGCGCTCGTTTAATCGTTACTGAGTAATTTGCAAGAAGTGCACGCGCCATTTCTTCGCTTAATCCAACAACATTAGGAAGCATTTCACCGGAATTCTTATCGTTCCCACTCATAAGCAGCCCTGTAACTGAGAGGGCGATTGCGGCCAAAAAAGAACCTCCAAGAATGAGGGTTGAACGACGCGTGAGAAAAGGTTTACCGACAACTTTTGTTGTGACCTCTTTACCTAGGCGAACTTTTGCAATGTCATCGAGCATTGCTTGAGCACTTTGGTAACGATCTTCCGGCTTCTTTGATAGAGCAACAGCCAAGACTGTTTCAATATCTGCAGGTAAATCGTTCTTAATTGTTCGAACAAGTGGCGCGGTACTAGAAGCATGCTGGAATGCAATTGATACTGGAGTCTCGCCAGTAAAGGGGGGCTGACCCGTAAGAAGTTCGAAGAGCAGACAACTAGTCGAGTAGATATCACTTCGAGAATCTGCCAATTCCCCAACTGCTTGTTCAGGCGATAAATATTGCGCGGTACCGACAACGTTCCACGTGCTTGTTAACGTTACACCGAGATCATCCATAGCTCGTGCAATACCAAAGTCCATTACTTTGACATCGCCCTTATCGGTAATCATGACATTGGCAGGCTTGATATCTCGGTGAACAATGTGCCGTGCGTGCGAATACTCAAGCCCTGCAAGAATCCCTTCTGCAATTTCGAGGGCTCGGTTTAACGGAAGTCGTTCACCTTGGCGAATAACTTCACGCAGAGTCTGGCCAGAGACAAGCTCCATAACTATGTATGGCGCAGGTTCTTCACCTGAGTCATATACAGCAACAATTCCAGGATGATTCAAGCCTGCTGCAGCCTTTGCCTCTTTACGAAAGCGCGCGACAAATGCAGGATCTCTTGCTAAATCACTTCGAAGGATCTTTACCGCGACTTCGCGCGCGAGTCGTTGGTCTTGAGCGATGTAAACATCAGCCATTCCTCCAGTACCAATCATCTGACCTAGAAGATAACGGCTTCCTAGTAATGAGTTCATCATTCGGCAGCTCCTATCTTCTGCACATGGTTTGGTTGATCGTTTTCGACAAGATCTGCGATTACTACAGTGACATTATCAGGTGCACCATTGATATATGTGGCATCAATGAGCGCAGTTACTGCTTCGTCACGATCACGCCCCTTTATCAGAGATTTAATTTCCTTCTCCGTTAGCACAGAGCTCAATCCATCGCTGCACAATAGATATCGATCCTTCACTTTTACCTCAAAAATAGGGAGTGGAAGATCGAGATTTCCTTCTCCCATCAATACCTGAGTCAAGATAGATCGCTGTGGGTGGGTTGCAACATCAGATTCAGATATTGCCCTTTGGTCGAGAAGTTCTTGAATAACTGTGTGATCCACGCTTAATTGATCAAATGAATTTCCTCGAAGCCGGTACGCGCGAGAATCTCCAATATGCAAGAGCGCAACTGAATCCTCTCGCAGGAAGAGAGATGTAAGAGTTGTTCCCATGCCGGCAAGCTCTGGCCGTTCATCAACGGCACTTTTAATATTTTGGTCGATTGTGTGAAAAGAGTGGAGATACAAATCATCAGCAGACTCTGGATCTATCTCGGGATTAGTAAATACTTCTGAGAGTTCTGCAAATGTCGTGATTGCAATGTTGGAAGCTACTTCTCCGGCAGCGTGACCGCCCATACCATCGGCAACTGCAACCAGATGAGCTGAAGCAAGGCCACTATCTTCATTTCCGCTTCTGACGAGCCCAACGGCCGATCGCGCAGATGTTGCGAAGGAGAGCTTGCTCATGAGGGTAAGCCTAATCTCTTTGCTACTCTCAGTCTCATGCAGATTTATGCTCACCGAGGCGCAAGCGCCGATTTTCCGGAGCTGACTCTGGCTGCATACGAGGGCGCGGTGGCCCAGGGGGCTGATGGCTTTGAGTGCGATGTGAGATTGACCAAAGATGAAGTTCCGGTCTTATGGCATAACGCGACAATGCTCGAGCGAGCAGGTAATCCAGGGCTGATAGCCGAGATGACATATAAAGAGGTATCTCGCGCCTACCCACAAATTCTTACACTCGATACATTCTTAACATTCGCGGTCACGTCCAAGAAAAGTGTCTTAATTGAAACCAAGCACCCGGTAATTTCTGGGAATCGAATCGAGGAAATAATTCTTGAAACTTTAGAGAAAACCAAAGGTATAAAAGGAATCGATCTTTCGATTATGTCATTTAGTTGGTTCGCTATAGAAAAAATTAAAAAGATGGACCCACGTATCTCAACAACGCTTCTTATGAGCAAGAAGACACCTTGGTTCAGCGCACGGATCTCATCTGCTTCTGCAATTGGACCAGGAATCAACGAGATACGGGCGGAACCAATCAGGGCCGAACGAATTAAGAGTTCTGGGCGCACTCTCAACGTTTGGACTGTCGATGAACCCTCTGATATCGAGCTCTGTAAAAAAATAGGCGTAGATATTCTGATTACAAATATGCCGGCACAGGCACGCGAGGTACTCGGGTACCCTTAACCAGTGAGCAACCCGAAGAGCCATACGTATGCCTATTTAGGCCCAGTCGGAACATTTACTGAGGCTGCTCTTAAGAAAATTACCTGCGATTTAGATGTTCTAGTTCCTTACGCAAATGTAACTGGCGCACTTAACGCAGTTCGTTCAGGTGCCGCAGATTACGCGCTAGTTCCAATTGAAAACTCTGTTGAAGGCGTGGTTGCACGCACTCTCGATGAATTAGCAACAGGAGATCCACTGACAATTGCAACAGAGGTAACTCTTCCTGTCACATTTGCTTTCATGACTTTGCCTGCAACGAAAGAGGTACATCGCATTGGTACTCACCCTCATGCGGAATCTCAGTGCAGGGCCTATATTGCAGAAAACTATCCTCACGCAGAAATAGTTCCGACTAACTCAACTTCTGCAGCAGCCGAATCGGTAAGTAAAGGTGAACTCGATGCCGCGATCGCATCAAGTGCCGCCGCAGCTCATTTCGGACTTGAAATCCGCCAAGACAATATTGGCGATAACACAGGCGCAGTGACTCGATTTATCTGCGCTCAGAAGCCCGGCTGGATCTCTGAACCAACCGGCAACGACCGAACATCCATGGCTATCTTTATCGATATCGACCATGCGGGAGCTCTCCTTGAAATCCTGCAAGTATTTGCAAAACATGAAGTTAACCTGACATTTATTCAGTCACGTCCAACAGGTCGCGAACTAGGTCACTACCATTTCATTATTGATGTCGAAGGCCATATCAAAGATGTCTCAGTTGGGAAGTCAGTTGAAGAACTGCACGAACTCTGCGATGACATCAGATTCTTAGGTTCTTACCCACGAGAGGTGCGCATATGATTGATATCAAGTTCCTACGCGATAACCCTGATGTTGTTCGAGCCTCACAAAAAGGGCGCGGAGAAAACGTTGAACTTGTGGATCAAATCATTGCAATTGATGAGATAAAGCGCGCGGCTATCACTGAATTTGAGACTCTTCGTCAAGAACAGAATCTACTTTCCAAGAGCGTAGGCGCTGCAAAGGGTGATGAAAAAGCAGCGCTATTAGCCAACGGAAAATCTTTGGCCGATAAAGTGAAGGCTGCTGATACAAAACGTGCAGATGTTGAAGAGCAAACCAAGAAATTACTGATTCAACTTTCAAACTTACTTGATCCAGAAGCGCCAATTGGCGGCGAGGAAGATTTCCTAACTATTGAACACATTGGTACGCCACGAGATTTTTCTCAAGATGGATTTGCACCAAAAGATCATGTAGAACTTGGAAAGTTGCTTGGCGCCATCGACACTGAACGCGGTGCCAAAGTCGCAGGTTCACGCTCTTATTATCTAACCGGTGTGGGAGCCCTCCTAGAATTTGCTCTCGTTAACTATGCGATACAGAGCGCGCTAAAAAATGGCTTCTCACCAGTTATTCCTCCAGTACTGGTTAATCCCGCTGCGATGGAAGGAACAGGCTTTCTCGGCCAAGCTGCAGAAAATGTTTACCGCATTGAAAAAGATGACCTCTATTTAGTCGGTACTTCTGAAGTTCCACTTGCTGCGATGCACATGGATGAAACACTGCCCGCTGATAAATTGCCACTTCGCTATGCAGGATATTCATCATGCTTCCGCCGTGAGGCTGGTACTTATGGAAAAGATACGCGCGGCATTATTCGTGTACACCAATTTGATAAAGTTGAAATGTTTACCTTCTGCAAACCAGAAGATGCAAAAGAAGAACATAAGCGATTGCTGCAGTGGGAGAAAGACTTTCTTATTGCAATGGAGATCCCCTTCCGTGTTATCGATGTTGCATCAGGTGACCTAGGCTCTTCTGCCACGCGTAAATTTGATATCGAGGCATGGATTCCAACGCAGGATGCATATAGAGAGGTAACAAGCACTTCAAATTGCACTGAGTTTCAAGCACGACGCCTTAATATTCGCTACAAGGATGCAGATGGCACCAAGGCTGTGGCAACACTCAACGGAACTCTTGTAGCAATTCCTCGCATGATTGTTGCGATTCTAGAGAATCATCAAAATGCAGATGGCACCGTCAATGTTCCTGCGGCACTTCAACCATTCCTCGGAATGAAGAAATTTGAGCTTGTGTGAGCGTTCATCAAAATTTCGAACGTCGCCCTAAGCTCATAGCTTCAGATCTCGATGGAACAATTGTTGCGCACTATGGAGCAATAACTCAGCGCACCATCGATGCTTTCCGAAAAGCTCATTCAATCGGTGTGGAAATATATTTTGTCACGGGACGGCCACCGCGATGGATGCCAGAGATCAAAGAAGCTTTTGGAATTGGTGGCGCAATTTGTGGAAATGGCGCAATGTTGTATGACCTACATAACGATAAAGTTTTAGAAGAATGGCTAATGCCAGTTGAAGCACAATTTGAAACAGTCAACCGCCTGCGTAAAGCTATTCCTCAAATTTCTTTCGCAGTCGAATCCCACAGTTACTTTCACCGCGAGAAGGAATATATTCCACGGTGGGATATTGGCCTAGACAATGTTGGTGTAGACAAAATAGAAGAAGTTATTACTTCGCCAGCACTCAAAATGTTGGCCCGATGCTCACAACAAGAGCTCTCTTCTGACGAAATGTTAGGTATCGCAGAGGTCGAACTAGATGGTTTAGTGACCGTCACCCACTCAAATCCAGCTGACTCACTCCTTGAAATTTCAGCCCTTGGTGTTTCAAAGGGAATGACTCTTGCGAAGATTGCAGCTCGACATGGCATTGAAGCAGCAGATTGCGTTTCATTTGGCGATAACCCAAATGATTTTTCAATGCTCGAATGGTGCGGACGATCATTTGCAATGTCTGATGGCCACCCCGATGCCCAGAAATATGCAAAGGGCGTTGCAGCTGCATGTGAAGAAGATGGCGTTGCAATCATCATCGAACAACTACTCGAACTTCCCGCCTAAAGACCCAACGATTTTTGCAGTAAGCCGATTTCGGGTAACCTCTCCCACGGAGGACTCGCATAGCGGCCGAGTGCACCGGTCTTGAAAACCGGCAGGTGAAAGCCTCGTGGGTTCAAATCCCACGTCCTCCGCGCTTAAGTCAAGACCCACCACATTTCAATGGGGTGGGTTTTGCTCTTTCATCATGCAAATATCGGCAGTTGTGGCTGACTTCATAAGGTTTACGCGGGCAATCACCTAGCGACTTTGCTCAACACCGCACACACTTATCTCATTGCAGTCATTGACTGCGCTTTAACACGGGGGAGCACATATGTCCGGAGTATTTTCTCCAGCACGCGCCAAGATTAAAGAGCGCACTCTGCGCACAGATAAGTGGTGGCTTGAACCTGCAATTACATTCGGAGTTCTCTTCTCATTTGTTATCTATGCAACATTTAGAGCATTCGAAGGTGCGAATTACTACAAAGATCATCTAATTTCACCATTCTATTCCCCATGCCTCTCTGAAGCATGCGTGCCTGAAGCAACGATTCTAGGATGGACACCTGTAAGTGCTGAGATTTTTAATTTCGCGCTCTCACCTGCACTCATTATTTTGATTTTCCCACTCGGTTTCCGTATGACTTGTTATTACTACCGCAAGGCTTACTACCGTGCATTCTGGCTTTCACCACCTGCATGCGCTGTTGCTGAACCACATACAAAGTACACAGGCGAAACTCGCGCACCTCTTATCTTGCAGAACTCGCATCGTTGGTTCTTCTATGCGGGGCTTATCTTTAACGTAATCCTCACATATGACGCAGTAATTTCATTTAAGAGCGTTGATGGCCAATGGGGACATATGAGCATTGGTTCCCTCGTACTTCTTGTTAGCTCAACACTGCTCTGGTTCTACTCGTTGTCATGTCACACCTGCCGTCACACTATTGGTGGACGACTCAAGCACTTCTCGAAGCACCCAGTTCGCTACAAAGTATGGACTTGGGTTTCAGCGCTCAATCACTCGCACCAGCAATTTGCGTGGTACTCACTCGCGGCAGTTGCTTTTTCAGATATCTACGTTCGCCAAGTCGCAACTGGCGCCTGGACCAACTTCTACTTCTTCTAAAGGGTGCTGACTTTTATGACTCAATCAACTACTTTGCAACGACATAAATACGATGTCCTTATTATTGGCGCTGGAGGCGCAGGTCTGCGCGCAGCCGTTGAAGCTCGCGAAGCCGGGCTCAGCGTTGCCATCATCTGTAAATCACTCTTTGGCAAGGCCCACACAGTTATGGCTGAAGGAGGCGCTGCTGCTTCGATGGGTAATGTCAACGATAATGACAACTGGATGGTTCACTTTCGAGACACTATGCGAGGTGGCAAGTTCCTTAATCACTATCGCATGGCAGAACTTCACGCCAAGGAAGCACCAGATCGCATCTGGGAACTTGAATTATGGGGAGCGCTCTTTGACCGCACTAAAGAAGGAAAGATTTCACAACGTAACTTCGGAGGGCACGAGTATCCGCGCCTTGCACACGTAGGCGATCGCACAGGGCTTGAACTCATTCGAACAATGCAGCAGAAAATTGTTCAGCTACAACAGAAAGACGGTCGCGAATTCGGCGATATGGAATCAAAAATTAAAGTATTTGCCGAATGCACAATCACTGAAATTCTTAAAGAGGATGGGAAGATTGCTGGCGCTTATGGCTATTGGCGCGAAAGCGGAGAAGAAATTCTCTTTGAATCACCTGCAGTTGTCATTGCAACAGGCGGAGTAGGAAAAACTTTCAAGATTACTTCAAATTCTTGGGAAGGTACGGGAGACGGACATGCGCTCGCTCTTAAAGCTGGCGCCAACCTTGTTGATATGGAGTTCTTGCAATTCCACCCAACAGGAATGGTCTGGCCACCCTCAGTACGCGGAATCTTAGTTACTGAATCAGTGCGAGGTGAAGGCGGAATTCTCACCAATAAAGATGGCGAACGCTTTATGTTTAAGTACATCCCTGATGTATTTAAAGGTCAGTACGCAGATAATGAAGAAGAAGCAGATCGTTGGTATGAAGATCAAGATAACAACCGTCGCCCCCCAGAACTTCTACCTCGTGATGAGGTTGCTCGCGCAATCAACACAGAAGTTAAGGCTGGTCGTGGAACCGAGCACGGTGGAGTATTCCTCGATGTTTCCAAGCGAATCTCGGCAGAAATTATCAAGAAGCGCCTTCCATCTATGTGGCACCAGTTCTATGAACTAGCAGGCGTAGATATCACCAAGGAAGCGATGGAAGTTGGCCCAACCTGTCACTACGTTATGGGTGGAGTCGAAGTTGATCCAGATACCGCTGCAGCAATTGGCGTTCCTGGACTCTTTGCGGCCGGTGAAGTCGCAGGCGGTATGCACGGCTCAAATCGTCTTGGTGGAAATTCACTGACTGACCTTCTTGTCTTCGGTCGTCGTGCAGGTGCAGGTGCTGCCGAATATGTGAAGAAGAGCAGTGCAACTCCCGTCTCTGATACAACTATCAAGTCAGCCGCAGATCGGATTGAAACTCCATTTAGTCGCGCTGGTGGAGAGAATTCCTATTCACTGCATGCAGAGCTACAGGAAATCACTCATAACTTGGTCGGAATCATCCGCACGCGAGTTGAAATTGAGAAGGCAATTGAGATGATCGCCGATATCCGCGCTCGCAGTAAGAACGTTGCAGTATCTGGTGGACGTAAGTTCAATCCAGGATTCCACTTGGCTTTTGACCTCGACAATATGTTGTTAGTTGCCGAATCAACTGCGAAGTCAGCGCTGCTCCGTGAAGAATCACGAGGGGGCCATACTCGCGAAGATTTCCCAGGAATGAATAGCACGTGGCGCCAAGTCAATCAGATTGCATCTTTCGATGGCGACAAGGTCAACATCAAGTCACAAACCTTGCCGGTAATCCCTAAAGAGCTCTTCGATCTCTTTGATGTTCACGAACTGGAGAAGTACATGACACCGACAGAAATTGCGAAAGGCGGTTCCAACTAATGGCACGCAAACTTAATCTTCGCATCTGGCGAGGAGACGCAACCGATGGTGGTCTTAAAGATGTACAAGTAGATGTCAACGAGGGAGAGGTTGTCCTTGATGTTATCCACCGCGTTCAGGCAACACAGATGGGTGATCTTGCAGTTCGCTGGAACTGTAAAGCGGGCAAGTGTGGATCATGTTCTATGGAGATCAACGGTAAACCACGTCTTGCGTGTATGACACAAGTTGCATCCTTTAATGAGGGCGAAACCATTACCGTGACACCACTTCGCGCATTCCCGATTATTAAGGACCTCGTTACCGATGTCTCTTTCAATTACAGAAAAGCGATGGAAATCCCTGCGTTCGAGCCACCAAAAGATTTAGCTCCAGGTAAAGCACGCATGGAGCAGGTCGATGTTGAGCGCAGCCAAGAGTTCCGTAAGTGCATCGAGTGCTTCTTATGTCAGGACGTATGTCACGTTGTCCGTGATCATGAAGAGAATAAGAAGTCATTTGCTGGCCCACGATTCTTTATCCGTATCGCAGAGCTAGATATGCACCCACTTGATATCTTGAAGAATCGTAAGCGCACAGCACAAGAAGAGCATGGTCTTGGAATGTGCAACATCACAAAGTGCTGTACTGAAGTGTGCCCTGAGCACATCAAGATCACTGACAACGCAATCATCCCGATGAAAGAGCGTGTTGTAGATATTAAATACGATCCTGCGCGTATGTTTAGTTCAATCTTGAAACGAGAGAAACGAAGTTAATGATCTTTTTCCGCTGGGCAACCCTCGCGTTTGCGATGTGGATTGCCACGCTTGTGGTTCCTGGAATCACAGTCAGCGGAGGAGTCGGAACCTACCTATGGGTCGCACTTCTTTTTGGACTCATTAATAGCATCTTCGGTTCGATTATTAAGGTGTTGACCTTTCCAGTTTCAATTGTGACATTCGGCCTCTTCCTCTTTGTGGTCAATGCAGCAATGTTGTCGCTGACTGCGCGCTGGAGTGAAAAACTTGAAGTCAACGGATTTTGGTCAGCGCTCCTTGCCTCGCTGATCATCAGCGTGATCACAACGCTCTTTAAGTCAACAAAAAAGTGGGCATAAAACTGTTTGAGTTAATTCTTGTCTCCCTCGGCGGAATCGCAGGGTCCCTACTACGTTGGCAATTAATAGAAGCACTCCCAAGCGTGCCTCTTGGGGTTTTTATCGTAAATCAGCTTGGTGTTTTAATCGCTGGAACTGTGGCATTTCGACTAAAGCCAACTCATAGCCAGAGACTCTTTTGGATACCTGGATTTGCAGGTGGATTTACGACCCTGTCATCTCTTGCCTTTATTCTTCATGGATCAGATCTAATCAGTGGCGCTATTTATGCCTTCGCATCGCTCTTTACTAGCCTTGTGATTCTGGTGGCGCTCAAAGGAAAGTCCAAGGCATGAGACTCATTGCTTTTATCGTCGGTGCAGGACTTGGCGCACCCCTACGTTTTCTGATTGATAAATATTTTCGAACCAAGACAATCTTTCCTATTGGAATTCTGATTGTGAATGTTCTTGGCTCATTTATACTGGGCTACACACAATTGAATTACTTTGTCATGGGATTTGCGGGGGCATTTACAACATGGTCCGCATTTATGCTTGATTTACAACACCAGCTACCCTTTCGAAGGCGCACAATAATAAATATTCTGCTTACCTTTGCGCTTTCCATTGCGGCACTAGCCGCAGGGTTGTCTCTAGCGTCCTAGGACGTTCTTCATCCACTTTTCAATTTCATCAGGATGACGTGGAATATTTTCAGAGATATTGTGGCATCCATCGGCAGTAACAACGACGTCGTCCTCAATTCGAATGCCGATTCCACGGTATTCAGGGGCGAAGAGTTCGTCATCAGGCTGGATATAGAGCCCTGGTTCAACTGTCAGAACCATTCCTTCGCGTAATGGCGCATCCAGATACTCCTCTTTACGAGCTTGCGCACAATCATGTACATCAAGACCGAGGTGATGGCTGACTCCGTGCAAAGTCCAGCGACGATGAAGTCCTATTTCTGGTTTCATCGATTCTTCAGCAGAGACGGTAAGCACGCCCATATCTACAAGGCCCTGAGCTAAAACTGCTTGGCATGCCTTATTAATTTCAGAAAATAGAACTCCTGGCTTAATAGCTGCAAAGCCAGCTAGTTGTGATTCATAGACCAACATATAAAGCGCGCGCTGAGCTGGAGAGAATTTTCCATCAATGGGCAGTGTGCGGGTGATATCTGCTGTGTAGAAGGATTCCATTTCAACACCGGCATCGATAAGTACTAATTCACCTCGCTTTACATCTCCATCGTTGCGGATCCAGTGCAGCACGCACGCATGCGAACCTGCGCCGACAATTGTGTTGTATCCCAAATCATTTCCAAGAATTCGTGCGCGGCCATAGAAGGCCGCATCGAGCACCCTTTCGCCTCGGGGAGTTTGTACAGCAGCTGGAAGCGCATGGATAACATCGTTAAAGCCAAGGGCTGTTGCATCAACTGCGCGTTGCATCTCTTGAAGTTCATATTCATCTTTACAAAGACGTTGCTCTGAAACGAAGGCTACAAATTCATCTTCACGATTATGAGCCTTGATTTGTGGATCGATAGTTGGATCAACTGCACGAAGAGTTAACGTCTCTCTTCCATCTTTAAGTAGATTTTGAAGTTCAGCAAGATGACGGGTATCTATTTGATAGCGCGCCTTGGCTTCATCTAGCGTGAAACGTCGGCCGACCCATAGTTCGCCATACTTTGCATCGCGGTAAAAGGCGTCGGTGTCGCGAGTAGAACGTGGATTCATATAGAGATAAGTAATATGTGAATCACCTGATGGTTCAAGAACTAAGACAGCATCGGCTGTCGAATCTGCGCCCTGCACTCCGCCGTAATAAACATATGCGCTATGAGGGCGGTAATTGTAATCAGTGTCATTGGCGCGAACTTTGTATCCGCCCGCCGGAAGCACAAGACGAATTCCCTTAAATGCTTCCGAGAGAACTTGTCTGCGAGAAAAGGCATAGGTAACTACTTCTAGGGGTTCTAGGTCACTCAGTTCTGAAGGTGCCCAGCCTGATTTCATAAAATCTGAAAAGAGCTCTGAAGGGGCTTGGTCATGAATACGTTTTGACTTGTCAGTTGTGACATCCGCACCCTCATTATTCATATTGGAATCTTACGACCTTAAGAGCGAAATTTGTAGGGTGGAGAGCGCTCCCAAGCCTTGGTAGTCTTGCGGATAGAGTTTTTCAAGGAAGAAAACGGAGCTAAACCTTCATGTCCTCGATTTTTGAGACAGATGCACAGCTAGATCAACTTACGCTGAGAGCAATCTTGCGGACTAAAGAGTTGATGGCCCAATCGGACAAATTACGGGATCGCCGTGAAAAGGCTAATCGCAAACGGGTAGCTCGCCTCTTTAAAGATCCAAAGGCAATTGAAGCCACAATCACACTGACCGATGAAGTGATGCGTATTAGTTCAATCAAATCTTCTTCTCGAATTTTTCGTCGCGCCGCTAAGAAAGCTAGCATCGTGGGTTTTGGTCCGATCAACGGTATTGGCCTGCATACAATCGGAATTCTTTCTTACATACTTCCTGCACCGGTCGTTGCAGCTGTGCACCAACGCGTGCGTGCTCTATCGAAAGATCTCATTCTCGCCGCTGAATCGGAGAAATTATCTAAGCACCTTATCAAGAGAACTGAGAGGGGCATCTCACTTAACATCAATGTATTAGGTGAAGCAGTCTTAGGTGATCACGAGGCGGAACTTCGCTTCCAATCCATTCTAGAAATGATGCGCCGCCCAGAAGTAAATTACATCTCAGTCAAACTCTCTTCGATTGTTGCACAACTAATCATTATCGACATCGAAGGATCGATAGATCGAGTCTCTGAAAAGATGCGCGTCCTTTATCGCGAGGCAATCAAAAATGGGGTCTTTGTAAATCTCGATATGGAGGAGTACCGCGATCTTCCAATGACTGTCGTAGCCTTTATGCGCGTTCTTGACGAAGATGAATTTGCTGCCATGAAGGCCGGAATAGTGCTGCAGGCCTATCTTCCGGAGTCCCATCACTTCTTTGGCGAACTCGTTATCTGGGCTAAGAATCGATATGAGAAGAGTGGCGGCACAATCAAGGTACGCCTTGTGAAAGGCGCAAACCTTGCGATGGAACGGGCCGAAGCAGAGCTACATGGATGGAGCCCTGCGCCATACGGATCCAAATCTGATGTTGATGCCTCTTTCGCGCGCCTTGTTGATGCGGCGTTGCGTCCTGAACATTCAAAGGCAGTCCGTATCGGAATTGCCTCTCACAATCTCTTTCATATGACGTGGGCGCTAGAAGTTGCAAAAGCCCGCGGAGTTGTTGAACAAATAGATATTGAGATGCTTGAAGGTATGGCCAACGCTGAAGCCTTGGCAGTTACTCGTGCAGGCCAACCAGTCCTTCTCTATGCACCAGTCACACGCAAAGATGACTTTGCAGCAGCGGTTGCCTATTTAGTTCGCCGCCTTGATGAAAATACTTCAGATGAAAATTACCTGAAGGCAGCATTTGAGATTTCAGAAAACCCAGAAAAATTTGCCGAACAAGAAGAACGCTTTCTTAATTCAATCTCTGAACGCCACACAATCACAACTGAATCTTTCCGTCATATTAAGCACTCACTTACTTCCGGTTTTGCATTTGAAAATGAACGTAATGTGGACCCGACAGAGCCAATCTTTATTGCCGCTGTAACCACAGCCATAGAGAAAGTACGTGCCATTAAGGATCAAGAGATCCCATTAGTTATAGCTGGCAAAGAGATATTCACTAAAGAACAAGAAGAAGGCACAGACCCTTCAGATAATGGCAAAGTTTGGTATCACTATTCAGTAGGTTCGATTGCAGATGTTGACAGCGCAATCGCCACTGCGAAGATCGCACAGAACCATTGGAGCGCACTGGCAATTGAAGAACGCACGACAATTCTCTTTAAAGCCGCTGCAGCCATGCAAGAGGCAACACCAGAGACGATTGCAGTGATGTCACGAGATGCGGGTAAAACTGTGGCCGAAGCAGATCCTGAAGTAGCTGAAGCAATCGACTTTGCACGCTTCTATGCAACCACTGCCCAAAACTTTGGCGAATCAACTCCACTTGGAACAATCCTGGTTGTTCCACCATGGAATTTTCCCTATGCAATTCCTATGGGTGGAGTCTGCGCAGCCCTTGCTGCTGGCAACTCAGTCATACTTAAACCAGCTCCCGAAACTGTTGCGACTGCATGGGAAATTGTTAGCCATCTGTGGGCCGGTGGAGTCCCTAAAGATGTCTTGCAATTCCTGCCTATGCGCGATGACGAGAGCGGAAAGTATCTTGTAACCAACACAGGAATAGATGGGCTGATCCTTACCGGCTCCTTTGATACAGCCTCACTTTTCACTTCGTGGCGCCCAGAAATTAACTTGATGGCGGAGACAAGCGGCAAGAATGCGGTGTTAATCACTGCTTGTGCTGATATCGACGCTGCGGTAAAAGATCTTGTGCAGTCGGCATTTGGCCACGCGGGGCAGAAATGTTCTGCGGCTTCGATCGCCATCGTCGATACCAATATTTACAACGATCCAGCCTTTATTCGTCAACTAAAAGATGCTGTCGAGTCACTCAAAGTTGGAGCTGGTTGGGATTTTGCAACAACAGTCGGCCCAATTATTCGTCCTGCAGAAGTTGCTCTTTCTCGCGCCCTCACAACACTGGATGCTGGAGAAAGTTGGCTTGTTGAACCTCAACAATTAGATGATGCAGGCTTGCGATGGCGCCCAGGTGTAAAACTTGGAGTAAAAGCAAAATCCTGGTCACACCAGAACGAATGGTTTGGCCCAGTATTGGCAATCATTGAAGCTCCAGATTTCAATACAGGCATCAACTGGCAGAACGAAACAGATTTCGGTCTTACAGCTGGCATTCAATCTCTTGATGAGCAAGAGTGTGAAGAGTGGATCAACCGCATTGAGGCAGGAAATATCTATGTAAATCGAGGCATTACGGGTGCAATCGTCAATCGCCAGCCATTCGGTGGCTGGAAGCGATCTGCAGTCGGCCCCAATGCAAAAGCGGGCGGCCTTAACTATGTAAATACTCTCCGCAATTGGCCACGCGTTACCAATCTTGAAGCAGCAGAATTCGGTGTTAACTCTTGGTGGGCAAAGATTGGGTCACAAGCAATTGACCGCTCAGGCCTAATTGTTGAAAAGAATTTTCAACGTTATCGCCACTACTTAGCTCCAATACTTGTTGTCGTCGATGAATCAACAACGCAAGCTGAAAAATCTTTGATTCATCACATCAGCGAGACCACAGGAGCAGAGACAATATTGACAACTGATTTAAATGAAGTCACGCAAAACTTCTCGCGAGTTCGCTGGCTAGCTTCAGGTAAGCCGCCAATTTACGAAATGTTAAAACGCGGTATTTCTGTCGATCACCGCCCAATTGCGCAACGTGGAGATATTGAAGCCCCTCGCTGGCTCGTAGAACAATCTGTTTCGATCACCTACCACCGCTATGGAAACCCAAATGGTGGGCCGAAGCCAGCATGTTCAGGCCTATCTGCTTAGACGCTAGACTTGGGCTGTACTTGGAGACGTCGCATAGCCCGGTCGAGTGCGCCTCACTGCTAACGAGGTAA
>ERZ889217.648-NODE-648-length-20091-cov-11.717359_pt1 | contig 20091 bp, 20 predicted proteins | sample MGYA00521098_ERZ889217 | MGnify/ENA primary metagenome ERZ889217 (study PRJEB32303, sample SAMEA104408613) | aquatic metagenome | biome: Brackish water; feature: Pelagic; material: water | place: Baltic Sea | collected 2014-06-10T22:04:00 | depth 2,362 m ... | reverse complement strand
CAAAGCTGCTATTTGATTGCGAGCAATCAAGAAGCCTTGCTTGACTAAATCATTAGTACCTTCAAATCGGCGATCTTCATGCTCGATGCAAAGGACTCCGTCATAGCCAACCTGTGACAAGGTTGCAACGAAATTAGCCCAATTAATCTCACCATAGCCAGGCAGACGTGGACGTTGCCATCCAATTCCCCCAGACATGATTCCATTGTTATAGAGGCCTTCGCGATCGATCTCCATGTCTTTGACGTGTGTGTGATAGATACGTGAACCAAATTCACGGATAACGCGCTCAATATCAATCATCTGCCATAGTAAGTGTGATGGATCCAAGTTCAATCCCACAGTTGGCCCGAACTTATCAAACATCTCTCGCCAAATTCTTGGTGAGTAGGCAACATTGTGGCCACTTGGCCACTCATCTTTACTAAAGATCATGGGGCAGTTTTCAATTGCTATCTTCACATTGCTATCTGTTGCAACTTTGACAATCTCTGGCCAGACTTTAAGTGCTTCAGCCCAGTTCTCATCTTGTGTCTTAGAGGCATCTGCGCCAATAAAGGTGCTCACTACTGGAACACCCATAACCCCTGCAGCTCGAATAACTTTCTTGGTGTGTTCATTAACTAACTTGCGCTGCGCTGGATCTGGATGCAGGTTATTGGGATAGTAACCAAGGGCTGACATCTCAATTTTGCGAGATTTCAACTGCCCAACAATCTCTTCACCTTCAGATTTACTCAGATCTTCCACCTCAATATGGGTAATGCCGGCATATCGTCTATTCACACCGGCGCTCTTTGGCCAACAACATACTTCGAGCATCTCGAACTTTTCAGCAGCTGCCCAATCTGCTATTTCAAGCAGAGATAGTTCTGGCAGTGGGGCCGTTAGTAGTCCTAGCTTCATTTGTTTCTCCTTATCGCCTGTGGTTTATCTTTAAGTAATCTTGACCCAGGCCGAATTTTTCGAGCTCTGAGCAATTGCATCGGTTATTTCTAAGCTTTTAACTCCATCTGCAAAGGTTGGGTAGGAGTGAGATTGAGTTCCCTTGTTAATATCTTCATAGACTCGCTCAAATAATCCACGGAAAGTTTCAGAGAAGCCCTCTACGTGTCCACCTGGGTAAAAGGCGGTCTTGGCGGCAGCTGGTGACAACATGGCCGGATCTTTATGCAAAACCTCATTTGCCCTGCCTCTATGGCCAATCCATAGCTGTTCTGGATTTTCTGAATCAAAGGCAAGAGAGCCCTCTGGCCCACTTATCTCCCAGTTAATTGAGTTCTTGCGCCCGGAAGAGATTTGAGAGATTGAGATAGTTGCACGGGCACCGTTACTAAATCGTAAGAGAATTCCAGCGGCGTCATCAGAGCTCATAGTTACGGGCTTTCGCACAGAGGTTGAATCAATAGTGAAAGTCTGAACAGGCCCAGTCGGTTTTTGCCGAACTGGCACAAGGGTGTGAAGGTCTGCAAAAACTTCACTTACCTTTAATCCAGTGACAAAGCCGATCTGATCAATTAAATGTGAGCCAATATCGGCAACTGCACGCAGTTCTCCCGCTTTCTCTGACTCTAAGCGCCAGTTCCAATCTGTGTCCAAGGTCAACCAATCTTGGTGGTAGTGACCTTTGACGTAGCGAGGAGCACCAATGAGTTTTTGGCTAATTAAATGCTTGGCTTCATGAACCATGGGATAAAAACGTGTGTTAAAACATGTTGCGTTAACTAACCCAGTTTTCTTAGCTAGCTCTACTAGTTCTTTACCTTCTTTGGCAGAAAGTGCCAGGGGTTTTTCACAAACAACGTGCTTGCCAGCTGTGAGTAGTTGCTTTACCTGCCCATAGTGAAGTGCGTTAGGTGAGGTCACATGAACAACGCTTACATCTTTATCATCACAGATCTGATCAAGGGATTCATAGGCCTTATCTACTAAAAGCTTCTTAGCGCCAGCTTTAGTACTCTGCGTATTTCCTGCCAGAACACCTTTGACCTGCACACCGGTTCGCCGTATTGACTCCACATGGACCGTGCCAATAAATCCTGTACCAATGACTGCAGCAGAATTGATCTTCATGGCTCTATGAGTTCTGAGATATCTTCGAATATGTCCAGGCGAGAGTCAGGATGATTGCTCCGTAAATCATCTGCTTCACAGCCTCAGATGAGTTAATTGTTGCCAAGAGATATGACAAAACAGTCAAAATCAATGTTCCTAGAATCGTTCCGGTGTAGTTACCAATTCCACCCATAATCGATGTTCCACCAATTACTACAGCTGCAACCGATGGCAATAGGAAAGGATTTGCAAGGCTGATAGCCACAGCTCCAGATTGTCCGCCAATGAGTACTCCACCAATTCCACCTAGGAGCGCACAGATGACATATGTTGCCCACTGGACTTGCCAGACTTTCACTCCAGCCAAACGAGCTGCCTGGGCGTTATCACCAATTGCATAGATCAAGCGACCCAGGCCGGTTTTATTGAGAAGAAACAAAAGCGCTCCACCAATAACAGCCCAAATAACTAAAGGCCACGAGAAGGGTTCAAAGAGGAAGGTTGCATTACTTGCCGTAACTAAAATCTCTGGCATCGATGAACTTCCCTTAAGGAAAGTTGTCACACCCACTGTGAACACACCGATTAATACAGCATTCATTCCAAGTGTCATGATCAAAGGATTCATTCCAAATAATCCAACAGCTAGACCATTAATTGATCCCACCAGGATGCAGAAAAATGCTCCCCAGAGTAATGCGTTCACAGTTCCTGATGGCGATTTAACGCTGACGATGAAGGCAGCACCAGCTGCAATCATTGCAAGTGATAGGTCAATTCCACCTGTGAGCATGCAGATGGTTTGACCCGCAGCCAGCAAACCAAGAGGTGCGGCTAGGGCAAATGTGACGCCAACGGCTGGGATTGAGAAAAAGTATGGATCAATAAAGCTTGTTAGCAAAAACAACCCAATAAGAATCCCAATAAGTGCCCAAATTGATTTGGAGACTCTCACGGTCGCAAAGTTTTTAAGTGTGCTCATTTATGTTTTTCCCGTTCGTTTGCGCAGTAATCCACCAACTAGAACCACAAAGATTGTTAGGGCGCCAGTAATGATTTGTGAATAAGCTGGATCAATTCCATTAGCAAGCAATATATTTGGAATTAAGTATAAAACCAGCGCAGCCATTGCAGGTCCGGCTAATCCGCCAACTCCGCCGGCAAGGGAAACCCCGCCTAAGACGGCTCCAGCAACTGAGTTAAGGGTTGCGGTATTACTAATCGTTGCAAAGGGACTTGCACTCAGAGTTATTCCGGTTAAAACAACTCCTGAAAGCCCGGCAAAAAGGCCACCAACTGCATACAGTTTGATTCGAGTGCGATTGACGTTTACACCAGAGAGAAAAGCTGCGTCCTTATTGGATCCAATTGCATACATCGCAATTCCTGTGCGACTTCTGTAGAGCGGGATCCAAATAATAAGAAGCGGAAGAATTAACCAAACAAGCGGTGGAATAAAGTTGGGATTTTTTCCACCAATCAGATCTGCTACACCTTGATTGATACCGCCACCAGGTTGTGGCATTACAAACATTGCCACACCAACTAATAGGAAACTTGTAGCTAATGTAACGACAATATCGGCGATACCAGATGCAGAGACAATCCATCCAGTTATTGCACCGATAAGACCACCCACGGCGATGAAAAACAACGCCAATAAAACTGATGTCGTAAAGGATGTTCCAACCATGTATTTAGCACTCAAACAGTTAATCAAAACTGCTTCAGCGCCAATTGCAAGGTTGATACCGCCACCGATAATGATGACCGCTTGACCCATCGACAGGAGTGCGATTGGCAAGATACCTAAGATAAAGGTGCGTGCCTCGTAGGCACCAAACTGAGGGAGTTGATTAATTCTCCAGAAACCCAGTATAAGTACTAAAACTACAATTCCAATATTCCAACTTTGTCTTCGAGTTTGGACTAGATTCATGATGAAGCCACTAATCCGTGGGCAGCATTCATCAAGTTCTCTTCATTACATTTTTCAATCGCAAGGTCAGCTTGGACTTTGCCCTCATAAATAACAATTGCACGATCACAGGTCAATTGGATCTCGCGAAGCTCTGATGTGAACAAAAGTACGGACTTGCCTTCATCGGCAAATTTTCTGATTAATTCATAAATCTGCTGTTTAGTTCCAACATCGATTCCTCTTGTTGGGTCAAAGCACAGAAGTAAATCAAATCCAGTGGTGACCCAGCGACCAATGGTCACCTTTTGCTGATTTCCCCCCGATAACCTCTTTACTTGAGATTTAGCACGTGTATCAATTTCAAGTGCTGCAACGGCGTTATCGACCGTTCTATTCTCTTCTTTGCCCTTGATTCTGCCCCAGTTCTTCAAGCCTCTAAATCTAGTTAAAGCTAAATTCTCTCTAATGGAGCGCTGTGGCATTAATGCAGATTTGCGATCTCCCGGGACATATGAAATTCCTAATTTGATTGCATCTGCTGGATGCTTAAAAACCACTTTCTCGCCATTTACCAGAATCTCACCTGAGTCAGGCTTTGATTGTCCAGCCAAAATCTCGAATAGGAAGTCTTGGCCCTGACCCTCTAGTGCAGCGACTCCTAATACTTCACCTCTTTTAATTTCAAATGACACATCAGTTAAGTTCTTGCCGCCTGAAAGGTTAACTACTTCTAAGAAAGTCTCTGATTCATGGGGGCTTTGTCTTGTTTGTCTAGAGGCATTTGCAACGTTATTTTTCTCGCCAAGCATCGCAGAAACAATTCTGTCTTCAATCTGCTTGGTAGTCTCAAATGAGTCAACATCAATTCCATCTCTTAAAACAGTTGCCCAATCACATATGCTTTCAATCTCTGCAAGTCGGTGTGAAATGAAAATAATTGACTTGCCTTTCTTTTTCTGTTCATTCATGATCTCAATGACTTTATCCACCAAATCAATTGGCAACGCAGCTGTGATTTCATCTAAAATGAGAAGTTCTGGATCGTGGCTCAGCGCTCTGGCAAGGTCGATCATTCGCAAAGTTGGAAGTTCTATACTGGCTGCAATCTCGTTCAAATTAACAGATAAACCCATTGCTTCTATCTCTTTAAGAAACCGTTTTTCATTTGTCCCAGTCAACACCAAGTTGCGCTGCAGAGAAAGATCAGGGATTAATGCAGGGTCTTGAAATACTGGTGCAACGCCGTTTTTTCTTGCGTCATCTGGAGATGAGAATTGAACTTTTTTGCCGTGTAATGAAACATGCCCGGTGTCAGATGTGATTACGCCAGTTAATATCTTTACCAAAGTGGACTTGCCAGCGCCATTTGCACCTAGAAGTGCGTGAATCTCTCCTGGTCTGACAGACAAATTGGCATTCTTTAAGGCTAAAACAGGACCATAAGATTTGGCTACAGAGTTGATCTCGAGCAGTAGATCTTTGGTCAATTTCATTCCTATCTTGTGTTGGAATTTTAATTAGTTGAGGCTTGAAGATTTCTCTCCAAGCCTCAACCAATATAAAGCAACTTCTTAGCTTTTAGTAGAACTAATAGCTACTAGCGTCCTCCGTCATTTGAATCTTGTGGTGCCTTGCAACGGAATAGCTGTGAAGGTGTGAATGTTGTCTTACCAGGAAGTGAAAGAGTTGCAGAGAAAGTTGCTTCTTGAGTTGCAACAATTCGTGAATTAATTTCCTTCTTATTTGCAGCATATGTAAGTGCCTTTGGAGTCAATAGATTCGAAGCTGAAACCATTTTGCCATCTAGAAGATCGATAGCAATCTTTGCAGCATATCCACCAACAATTGCTGGGTTTGGAACAACGATTCCAACAAAGCCCTTAGGAGCAAGAGACTTAGTTAGCTTCATAAACTCGTTGTTATCTGATCCAACAACAGGGATGTACTTACCCTTAAGCTTTGTTTTCATTGCAGTTACGATGTTGTAATCGATACCTGATGTCCACACGCCTTGGAACTTACCTGGAACTAGCAATTGGTTGGCAAGAGTTCCGCCTGTTGCCCAATCCCAGTTAGTAAATACCTCTTTGGTAATTTTGATTTTCTTGTACTTCTTCATCTCAGCCTTGAATCCAGTGTCGCGATCTGTATCTGCACCAGCACCTGAGGCACCACGCATGTAGAGAACGTTACCCTTGAACTTCATTGCCTTTGCAAGTGCAGCAGCACCTACACGACCATATGCAACCTGATCATTTGCTACCAGTGTTGTATTTGGTGCAGTAATTGCGTTATCGACCGCAATGACCTTGATGCCAGCATCTGTTGCTTCCTTGATTGCTGCGTTGTTTGCTGCAGGATCTCCAGAGTTAACGATGATTGCATCCATGCCTTGTGTCTTCAAGGTACGGATATCAGCTGATTGACCAGCTGCATCTGTATTACGTGAAAGAACAGTTACGTTTGCAACTTTGCCAGAGAGCGATGCCTCAGCTTTGATTGCGCACACCATAGTTTCACGCCATGAGTTTCCTGCCCAGCTGTTGCTTACGCCAATTTTATAGTTATTGGCTTGGGCTGGAACAGCAAATACAGATACACCCAATGCGAGTGCAACTGCGGCAGATACTGCAACTGCAGTTTTAATCCGCTTTGAAATTAGTTTCATTGCATTCCCTCCGATTGTCGTTTGACCTTTGAGTGAAATCCTCAACCTTTCAGTTGGCGATTGCAACCCTATTTGTCATTTTTTTGCGAATTGATACCAAATTGATACAAACCAACTCGTAAAACGAGCAGACTTGTCTCATCTCGATTAGCCAGCACCCCCCCTAAGAAGCATTTGATCCAGTTAGCCGAGACGATAAGCGCCGAGCATGTTCGGCATAGGCGGCATCAAAGAGGCGTTTGCTTTCAACTTCGCCTACAACTGCCGAGCTAGTTAGTACTTGTGGTGTGTATCCACTTTCAAATAATTTTTCTGCAACCTGAACTTTAATTTCATTAACGATTGCAATCGCAGTCATCGTTGATCCTGGACCAACTGGTGTTTGCATTCCTGGAATCTCAACAAGTGCATCTCCAAGTGGGACCATTAAATCGATCACTAAGTCTGCGTTATCAAAAAGTGTTGTTCCAGAAGAATGGTTAGCTTTACCAGCTTTATTACTTGCCATAGATGTCACGGCGATAACTTTTATTCCACGCGCTCGTGCACCCATTGCCATTTCAATCGGTACAGCCGTCTTTCCACCAACACTAAAGATAATAAGAAGGTCATTCGCACGAAACTGCCAGTTTTTTAGGATCTCATCTGCTAAACCCTCGACTCGCTCGATGAACATGGCTTGGCGTTGACCATTTGATCCGACAACTTGGGTATGAAAAGTCATAGATAGCTCGGCCATGGGATTAAATCCTGCATAAGAGCCATAGCGTGGAAACATCTCCTCTAATGGAATTCTGGAATGTCCAGTTCCAAACAAGTGAACTACACCATCATTTAAAATTGAATCTGCGCACCATTGTGCTGCAGTACTTATATTCTCGCCTTGCTGCTCCATTAAATCTTGAAGCAATTGAAGGGCTTTAGCGCTCCAGAGACCAGCCAGTGAGGATCTCATGTGGCAAACCCCCTTCAATTTGATGTGCGTGAACTGGTAGCCTTTCTGAATGAACAGAATGTCTATACCAATTTTGAAGTCAAGGTAGTACGTTCATGAAGGCAAGTCAAGGGACACGTAGTGAGAAATCGGGACTTCGCTATCGAGAAATTGAGGCATGGCTGCGAGAAATCATCCTTAACGGACGCCCTGGTGAAGTGATCCCGTCGGAAGTTGAAATTGCCGCAAGTTTTGAAGTCAGTCGAATGACGGCCCGCCAAGCGGTGCTTAATTTAATGCGTGAAGGGCTAGTAGATCGCCGTCGCGGAGCTGGAACATTTATCGCAGATAACCCCTTGCACAGGCGAGAGGGTGTACTTCTCTCATTTACTGAAGATATGAAGCGACGGGGCTTGAGGCCATCTTCTGAGTTGATCTCTGCCAAAAAAGAGATTGCAGGCCCTGCAGATCTAAAAATGTTAAATCTTAAAGACCCATCAACTGTGATTGTCATTAAGAGATTACGTTTAGCTGATGAAACACCGTTGGCCCTAGAAAGAGTTGCGCTCACTACAAGGTGTCAGATGGTTTTGGAGGAAGATTTAACTTCTGGTTCACTCCATGATGCATTGCGAAAAAATGGTATCCAACCAACTTTGGCAAGTGGGTGGCTCAAGGCCAGATTGGCCACAACACAAGAAGCTAATCGGTTGGATTTGCCAACTAAGTCACCTTTATTAGTTGAAACTCGCGTTATCGAAGACCAGTTTGGCGTGCCAATTGAACACACAGAAACTGCTTATGCAGCAAACCGTTATGTTGTCGATATTAAACTTAATTGCGCTCCTGCTGTAATTGCACCATATAGCGCAGCGCCAATAGATCCTGCATAAAATCCTAAAGTAGCAGGAACAATATTTATATCGCGCACTTGAAAGAGATGGGCACGCTCGTGCATGGCGGAGCGAATTTCATTGAGAAGAATGTCACCAGATTGAGCAACACCACCACCAATAATAATTGTGTCTGGAGCAAGAACAACCATAATATTTGTTAGCGTGATTGCAATCCAGTAAGCCACTTCTTTAAAAGCCGCGAGAGCTTTTTCATCTCCTGCAACTGCATTTTTATAGGCCTCTTCGGCTGTTTTTGTCCCGGCAAGAGTTGCAATGGCTGCAGAGTTAGTAAGTGGCTCTGCGCACCCTCGCGCACCGCAACCACAGATTGGACCATCAAATTTAATGATCTGATGGGCAATTTCACCTGCTGCCCCATTTGCCCCCAACTGAATCTTGCCATCGATGACAACGCCGCCACCAACTCCCGTTCCTATGACAAGACATGCCACAACCTTCTTACCTAGAGCTGCCCCCATAATCGCTTCACCCAAAGTAAATGCCCGTGCATCATTGATGATTGCAGTAGGTAAGTTTGTTGCACTCCTTATAGGTTCTAGCGCCTGGAATCCAGGCCAGTCTCCAGGCAAATTGGGAAATAACTCAATAGTTCCATCGGCGTTAAAAAGACCCGGCACCGCAACACCGACGCCACTTAAATCAGAAAACTCCTTCTGCTTTTTGGCAGCAATCTCAGCTAAGCGTGAGACAACATGGGCAGGGCCTTTGTCTGCTTGCGTGGGAACGTCTTCTTCATGTATTACTTTCCAGGTGTTGTCAGCTTTTTCAATGACAGCAACTTTTATATTTGTGCCACCTAGATCTAAACCTAGGAATTTACTCACGACCAAATCTCTCTATGAACTCATCAATCATCACAGCCGTAGTAGTTGCCCCGCTTCTTGAGATTCCGGCGTCGAGATACTCCATGAGAGAGTCCAAGGTGCGCACTCCACCAGCGCTCTTAATTTTAATATGAGGGCTCACACTTGCCTTCATGAGTTTAATATCTGCAATCGATGCACCTGTTGGTGCATAACCTGTTGAAGTCTTTACATAATGAGCACCTGCTGCCTCACTTAACTTGCAAGCAGTGACTTTTTCTTCATCGGTCAGGTATGCATTTTCAAGAATTACTTTTACGGTGTGCCCGGCAGAAGCATCAACGACGGCCTTAATGTCAGCTTGTATCTCTGCATGTAGGCCTGACTTTAGGTGACCAATATTGATGACCATATCTATCTCAGTTGCACCGTCGGCAACAGCTTGTTTTGTTTCAAAGATTTTAACCTCAGTTGTAGTAGTTCCATGGGGAAAGCCCACCACTGTTCCCACCAAGACATCTGTGCCTTTGAGTAAATCGGCACAGAACTTCACATCAGATGGCTTACAACAAACCGATGCCACATCGTACTTTTTGGCAATCTCACATCCAGCCTTAACCTCTTCTCGAGTCATCTCTGGCTTTAGCAGTGAGTGATCAATGGTTTTAGCGATGATTCTGGCTGTGTACTTTGGATGTGACATTTTTATCCTTTTCTTTGGCTATAGAGATTTTATTAAACACCTGAGTTGACTGACCATCCCCCATCAATTTCAATAATCTGACCAGTAACTCCTTGATTCTCAATTAAGTAGACATAGGCAGCTGCCACCTGATCCGCTGAAAGCTGCTTGGGTGCAAATGGCTGCTTACGCTTTGTAAAAGCTGCAATCTCAGGGTTTTGCGCAGCGCGAGCAGCCATTGGTGTTGCCACAAGGCTTGGTGCAACTGCATTGACTCTAATTGACTCACCTATATAGGCAGCAGAGAGAGTTTTAACCAGGGTGTTAATTCCACCTTTGGCAACTGCATAGGCATGGGTTCTAAAAAACTCAGGCGATGGCGATGTTGCAAGTACAGATGAAGTTAAAATTAACGAGCCACCACCATGGTCCTTAAAATACTTAATGGCCTCTCTGGCAGTCATAAAAGCAGTTGTTAAATTCAGTTCTAGAGTTTGATCCCAGGCCGATTTTGTTACATCTTCAATTGCGCCATCACCAAAACTGCGACCAGATCCACCCACAATTGAAACCACGTGATCAAGTCCATCTAGCTGTGCTATCCCTTTATCAAATGCGCCTTTAACTAGCTCTTCATCTCTGATATCTATTGCGCAGTAGCCCACTACTTGCTCAAATTGGGCTGATAAAGATTTACAGTCTTGCTCTTCTCCCCCAACAAGATAAATGGAGTAAAACTTACTTGCCAGCTGAGCAACCAGCGCAGCTGCGATTCCTCTGCTGCCTGTAATTAATACCTTCTTGCCCATATTTTTAGTATAACTCAGGGTACAAGAGTTGTCTATACAATTAGAAACAACTGCCTATCAACTGTTTTTCGAGCCAAGGATCCCTCTTTGAAAATCTTTTACTCGCTGTGCAATCTCACTGACGCCCCCAGAGGTTAGCGGTCCGCCCAATCCAAATCCAGAGATGCCTGCCTTAACCCAGGCATCAACATCTGCCAAAGCGATTCCCCCGGTTGCCATCCACGTGTTTCCAGGGAAAGGATCGCGCACTGACTTGAGGTAGTTAACGCCAAGACTTGATGCGGGGAAAAATTTCAAGATATCTGCCCCATAGCGCAGTGCATCTGCGATTTCTGTTGGAGTTGCAACCCCTGGAACTGAAATTAAACCTGCCCTCTTTGTGGCCTTAATGACCTCTTCTGATGTGTGAGGTGAGATGACAATTGTCGCTCCTGCTTTTTTCCCATTTTCCACATCTTCTTTACTCATGGCCGTGCCAAGTGCAATCTTCACACCTTTTAATCCAGAGAACTCTTCGATTAAATCGAATACTCCGGGAGTTGTAGTGGTGAATTCAATTAAATCAACACCAGCATCCACAAATGCTTGGGCAAACTTTCGACCTTCATCAGTTGTCTTGCTACGAATAATTGCAATTAACCCAGAGGAGAAATCAACGCCGCCAATCAATTCTTTACTCATCACTGGCCTCGTGAATCTGAAGATCTTTGCATATCTAATGTTAACGCCTTAGCTGGGTTATCTATAAAAATTGTATCTAGCTGCGCCTGCGTAAATCCAATCTCACGTAGCTTCTTGCTCCAACCGCTATATAACCACGCCAAACCTGGAGTGCCACCTAGTGAGCTCCATAGGCTGCGCCTTGCACCATCGGTGCCTAACATAATTTGGTCAATAAAGCCCTCTTCAACCATTGCCTTCATGAGTAATGCACTGGGTGGTGCGGCAAGATCGCATTGCCTAAGAGATTGGTCGTATTCAACATTTATTCCACTAGAGAGGATTTCTTTGTGATATCCAAAATCATTCTCTTTATCTGTGTGTGACAAAGTTACTTTATGAATGGGGATATTAAATTGAAGGAATAATTCAATCTGTCCAAGAGCACCTTTTCCATGCTCACAATGCGACAAAATCGGTGCTCCTGTTATCTGATGGGCAATAGCTGCAGCCTCAAATAATCGTCTATCCCGATCGGTGATGACATGCCCGGATGTGACTACCTTTAACTGCCCAGCTTTATGCTCTGTGCCTTCCATGCCTACTTCAATATCTCTTACAAATACTTGCGCAAGATCTTGTGCATTCATAGTTTCTAGATCATCAGTTGGTAGGTAATAGCGTTCTGTGTGTAATCCGGCTGTGGCAACAATATTCATGCCGGTAGCTCTGGAAATTGCTGCAAGCTTTATCGCAGAGCGTCCTGATCCTGTTGGCATGCAATCGACCATTGTTTGCACACCTTGGCTCTTGCACAGTCCTACTTCTTCTATTGCCTCAGATTGCGATGGAAGGTGAATATGAGGAAAATCTCTTGCAACAATTTCAGAATCAATGATGAGGTGTTCGTGCATGTAGGTAACACCTACTTGATTAGAGGCAATATCTCCTAAAACCGTTCGAACAATACCTGGCACTTAAATCTCCAACACTGCGCCGGTTTTAGACAACTGCTCACGAATTGTTGAAAAGTTAATTGATCTCACTTCCTTTGCTTCTTTGATTACTAGTGATGCAGTAACTCCTGCAGCTACTCCCATTGCCATGCATTGGGCCATGGATCGGATGCTGGCATGGGCATCATGTGTTGCTGAAAAGCAGCGTCCAATAACCATGGTGTTCACTGAATCCTTAACAATGAGTGATCGAAGTGGAATTCCCACTGCAGAGCCTTCTGGTAGATAAACCCAATTAGTGCCATCTCCGCTGTGGTGATCTTCGATAGGAGCACCGCAGAGCGCAACCTGATCATCAAACTGTCGGGCTTGCAACACATCATCTTTTTCTACGCGGTAATCGCCATAGACTCTTCGGGTTTCTCGAACACCAATTAATGTTGAAAAGCCATAGAGAGAAGAGTTTTCATAGCCCGGCACTTTGTCTACTAAAAAGCGAGCGTATTCAGTTGCCTGTGCTCGACCAGCTATCTCGGCTTCAGTGAGAAAGAATGGGTCATCTAAGACTGATTCCAGCTCACCTTGTGCATTTTTGCGCACTGAATCCAACCTGGTCATCACGGTGGCAGTTGTGTTTGCAATCGGCGTGATGTGATCAGATCCCTCACGCCTAGGAAGTGCATACCCAGCCTCAGTGGCCTCTTGCATTAATTCATGCAATCGATTCTTATCGATCTTCTTTCGCTCTGCAGCATTCACGTTCACCATTTTAAAAGTAGTTGTGAGCGTCTGTGCGGGGGCAATATCGCCAGCTTTTTCATAGCCAAAACCAGCAAAATGTGAAAGGTCAGCATCTCCGGTTGCATCGATAAAGAAATCTGCTGTGACTACGCAACCTCCTGCTCGGGTTGCTAAAACTAACTCTCGCACCTGGCCATCTTTAACAGTTACTTCTTGCAAGAGTGCATGGAGTAGAACTTTGGCCCCTGATTTTTGAAGTAGGGATTCCCACACAACCTTTAAATGCTCAGGGTTATATGTCACTCCTGTGCCGGCGCCATAGGTATTGGGGCGCTCAATCATTGATCCATAACCAGATAGTCCAGAGACGACATCATCTGGAATTCCACCAACTATTTTTTTAGCATTCTCACCTGGGGTATAGAACCCATAAAAAGTATCAAGGACGGCAGTGCTTGTTCCGCCAGCAAAAGGTAGGCGGTCAATGACAAGAACATTAGATCCTGTGCGGGCCGCTGCTATTGCCGCAGTTGCTCCCGCCGAACCTGCACCCATGACAATGACGTCAAAATGACCCAGCTGGCGAAAAGTCATCCCTACCTCCTTTTTTTATAATAACACATATGTCTATACTTATAGATAGACCTAACACTCAGGAGGAATCGTGCAATCACGACGGATAACGATGCTTGGCACTGGCTTAATCGCAGATTTTTACACAATGACATTACATGGCCAACGAAATCGAGATTTTGTCTCAGTTGTTTACTCACGAACCCAAGAACGCGGTGATGCTTTTGCAAAGCGTTGGAATATTGCAAACGTTACGACAAGTCTTGAAGAGGCGATCAACCACCCTGATACTGATGTAGTTATTGTTGCTCTTCCAAATCATATGCATGAAGAGGCAATTACATTGGCTGCAAAAGCTGGTAAGGCAATTTTGTGCACAAAGCCTTTGGCAAGAAATGCGCAGGAAGCAAAACGCATTTTGGATACTGTAGAAAAGGCTGGAGTATTTGCTGGATACCTGGAAGATCTTTGCTACACACCAAAGACATTAAAGGCAGTAAAGAGCGTTGAAAGTGGTGCTGTTGGTGATGTTTTGTGGGTTCGCTCACGTGAGACTCACCCTGGTCCACACAGTGCGTGGTTCTGGGATGACAAGCAAGCAGGCGGCGGTTGCATCATTGACTTGGGTTGCCACTGCATTGAAATTATTCGTAACTTTGTTGGCAAAGGCAATCGTCCAGTTGAGGTTCTTTGTTGGAAAGACACATTGGTACATCCCATTAACGCCGAAGACAATGCAATTGCCCTCATTAAGTTTGAGTCTGGTGCCATAGGTCAGTTTGAAGTCTCATGGACCTTCCGTGGAGGCATGGACCTTCGTGATGAAGTTGCTGGAACACATGGAACTATCTGGCTCAATCACTTCCTTCGCACTGGCTTCGAGATGTTTACAGCAGCCGAAGGCAACTCATATGTTGCTGAAAAATCTGAAACATCTACTGGCTGGCTATTTCCAGTTGGTGATGAAGTTGCCGAGCTTGGTTATGTTGACATGTTTACTGACATGTTTAATGCCATGGAATCAAACACACAGCCGATGGAAAGCTTCTATGACGGTTATGTCGTAAATGCAATTATGGATGCCTGTTTCAAGTCTGTTGAAATGCATGGTTGGGCGCCTGTGGAACTGGATTGGCGAGGCGGAACAACTCCTCGAATCTCCAACACACCAACAATGTTTGAGGGACTTGTTGTTATCAAACAGGAAACCTTGCCTGATGGTCGCGTAAAGATGATTCTTAAGGACCCAAAGACAAATGAGTTTAGTGATCGCGTTGTAGCAATCGTTAACTCTTAATAGTCGGAATATAGATTGAAATCAATCTTTTAGTCTTTGAGGTTAGCGTAAATCGTTTTCGCCAAAATTGGAAGCGCATAGCTCCATTCAACACCGAAGGTGTTCTTAAACCCCTGTTCAAAAGTTAATCGCTTACCCATTTGCTCATAGATATCAATCAGGGTGTCTGGCCCTTTCAACGCAACAAGGGCTTCAATAAAGCGTGATGAAAGACTGTAGTTCTCTCCTCGATCGAATTTGGGCGGTGTGTAATTCTCTTTTGATTTTTCAAGAAACTCCACAATATCGGCCTCACTCAGCCTTGCGCAGTTGCCCGCACAATCTAACGCTATAAATTCTTGATATGTCTTATAGTCGTTGTAGTTAACAGCCATATTTTGAACCCACTCAGCACTTCCTTCGCGAAACCATGCATGTGGCCAAACCTCTGCACCCATAATCGGAATACGTTGTAAGGAGTGGAAATACTCATGCGCTTCCAGCATTCCGCTACCGAAACGTAACTTGCCTGTCGGATCGTTCTTATCTTCCTCATTTGGAACACCTTGAATGATCAGACTCAATCCAGACATGGTTGTTTGTTGCATGGCTCCACGACAGTTCTTCGCACTTATTTCGCAACGGCCGGCGATGGCTTTTCCGCCTTCATTGTTGTTTAACTGCGTAAACTCTTGATCCGTGAGTTTTGAGCGTAACGTTGTCTCTGCCCATTCAAGATCTACATACTTATAACGAATCACAATAGTTTTTGCTGGCTCGCTACGCGCTGGGAATAAGCGAGATACAAGGCTTACTGGCGTTGGGTAGTCATCAAAGTTTGGTGTGGTATTTGGCCCAGTGATTATCTCAAGAGCTCCAGATTTGCTCTTACTCGCCTTAATAACCTCTGAACTCTTCTGCCAAGCAGCTAAAGAAATGCCTTTACGCCTTTCATAGAGATTTTCAAAGGAGGTTGGCAAAACTATTGGTTCAGCTGTCGGTGTTGGAGTTGGTGTTGGCGTCGGAGCTGGCGTAGTTGTAGGCGTAGGACTAGGTGTTCCACCAATTGCACCTTCAGGATCACCAATGGCCGTAGGAGTTGGCGTTGGACTCTTCGTTGGCGTCGCACTAATTAACTGAACGCGAAATCCCACTCCTGGACCAGATGAGAACTTAGGAGCTCCTACTGCACCTGCTAAATAACGCCAAGGCTTTGGAAGTGGATCCTTATCTTTGAGTTTAAGGAACTTCGCAAAAAGACCTTTACTGCCCATCACTTTGGCACAAGAGATTCCAAATGTGTTTATTTGGTAGGTGCCTTTTGCAAACTTCACACCAGCTATAACTTCATTCTTGGCTACTTTGTAGTTACCGCAACTGGGAGTTTGAGGCCCTGCAGCATCTGCTGAGATCTTTAGGGTGGGAATTAGGGCAAGAACTAGCGCAAGTAAAACCCCTTTGAAGGCCCAGCGCCTCATTCTCATTACAAAAGAGTAACTTGAATTATTAGCGTAGAGGTTAATAGCCATCTACTTCCTAATATCTGGCGCAATCACCCTTACCCTTACCGCATGCGCCCTAAAACAATCATCCTCATCTGCGCAGGGGCTGTTAACGCCCTTCTTATCTACCGCTACTTCTCCACCTTAGTTACAGAGGGCAACCGCAGCGCTAACGGCTTTGGCGCGCTCTTTCTTATTCTCTTTCTAGCTTTGTTTAATGCAATCCTCTTTGTAATCTTTTTTGTGAAGAAAATACCTTTAATACGTGCAGGTCTGGTCATAGCCTTTTTACCTATAGCCATCGCCTTTGTTACATCCCTCATCAATGGCACATCCATGTTTGATGAGGGCTCAGGCAGTGGTGGGTATTTGTGGTTGTTGATGGGCACTGTGCCAATAGGGTTTTTACTTGTGGTAATTGGCACAATTGTTGCCCTGTTTAAGCACCTTAAGCCAAAGAACTAGTTGTAATCTTTTATCTATGAACTACACAGGCATTAGAACAACCTTAAAAGCCGGCTCGATGGTCTTTGGAGCATCTGCGCTCTTTCTCCTTGTTGCACCCTCTCTTTTTCTAGATCTACTCGGTCTAGAGAAGAACGAACCCATGGTCTGGTCGATGCGCATGATTGCGATAACCCTTGTGGCACTTGCTGGGAATATGTGGAACAACTCAAAGAACAGCACGGATAGCGGCGTGGGCAACGTTGCAAAGGTGATGTGTGTGAGCGCAACTGCACTCGGGGTGTTAACTCTTTTGATTCCAGGGCAAATCACCTGGTTTAGCTATATCTATGCTGCAGTTGGTTTTGGCTTTGGGCTTAGTTACTTAATCAACATTGTGCGCAAGTAAGGCTGGAGCATTGGAACTCTAATCCTTTTTCTTGAGGTCCCTATAGAAGTTCTCATGAGGGCCAATGAGCAAGAGCGTGATCTTCTTTGAAGAGATTACTCGATAGCCCAACAACCATTGCTTATCTACTAACTTAAATTTATAGACATAGATTCCCTCTAGGTCTCCGACCTTTGCCTCACCTATCTCAGGCTTGGACGCTATGGCTTTGATTGCCTTATCTAAAGACTTCTTTTGATTAGGGTGAAGTTTCTTGATGCTTCGCTCACACGAGGGTGTTACCAAGATGCGCATTAATTAAAGCGATACTCGCTAGTGGCTTCCTCGGTATCGGCAAGTAAGAGTTCACGGATAAGGGAGAAGGGAAGGTCTGGGTTTTCTTCTGCAATTTGTGCAAGGCGGTAGTAATACTCAATTTGTTTGGGGACAGAGCGATGTTCTGCAGCTGCAGTTCTGCGGGCTTGTTCTACTAAATCATCTGCAAGTTTCACATTGGTGGCCATGGGGCAAGGGTAACAGAAGAAGGGTGCTTTAGGGAACCTTTAGGAACCTAGGCCTGTAAAACTACTTAGGGACACGGTAAGTCGCGCAGCTGAAAGCTTGGCATGACCAGTCGTTCACCTTTGCCATTTTTTTCTGTGAAGAACTCAGTCATGGTGCGAAACTCCTTTTTACAGACCAGCCCTTTAATATCAATGACTAAAGGGTTCCTTGAATCATTGACATAGCCAGTTTCAAAGTAAACCTTCTGAAAGTCCACTACATCTGTTACATAGAGCCTGTAGGACTCATGGCCTGTCACATTCCAAGTTGCTCGCCCTTGCAAGGATCCATTAGGAACTACTTCGCCTCTAGTGACACGGATAGGTGAAGTTGGTTGGCCAGGATTGTTATCTGCTGGCTTTGGTGGAGGTGGAACAAACTTATCAATATCTGTTTTAACAGCCTCAATCAACACTCCTTCTTCATTGCTATCTAAAACGTTGAATTGCCAACCAAGCCAGGATTTAGATTGACCTTTTGTAATAAGGGTATTTTGCGTAAGGACCGGGCCCTCACCGTGGCTGGTGTAAGTGTCAATCAGGTAGAGCAGTAAACCCTTATCTGTTCCTGATGCGTTTTTAGCCTCTGCAGCAAGTGTTACTCCTGGTGCCAAATTGATAGTTAAAAGTTTGGTGTCATTGCTTGTTTCACGATTTGAGAGGTAATGAATAGTTGATTTCTGCTCTGAAATACAGCGAACTTCAGAGTCATATAACCAACCAATTAAAAACTTATTCCAACCTAGCAAAGAGACTTTGCTTGAATCAGACATCAGATCCCATTTACTGGGAACGCTCACGTCACCTAATTTTTGACGAGTTGTTCCAGATGAGGCTTGGCTAAATAGGTAGAGATCTTCAAAGGAAAATAGCGAGTGCCCAAATTCATGGACCCACAAAGTGGTATTGGTGATTCCGCCAAGCATCAAGATGGCGTTCATAAAACCTGATTTTGAGTTTTTGACTCGAGGGTGGGAAGCCTGAGCTGAGCCAAGACCCATTTGGCCAGGCAATCCATTGCCACTTATAAAGGCAAAGGTGTCATAGCCATCAAAGTTAAAATCTGGTTTTTCCTTCTCAATGATCTCCATCAAGGTTGTGAAGTTATCAACACCCCACACACCGCTAAGTGGATTATCTCTATTAAAAACTAACCATTGAGATTTTGGTAAGACATCTATCTCTACCTCAAATCTTTGAACCGATAAGGCCTTAAAACTCTCTTTAATAAGTGGGATTGTTTCATTGAGTAGATCTACATCTGATGAAAAAATCTGACCACGCTGTATTTTTTCCTCCCGAAATGGAAGATCATTAAAGATGATTGGCACTACTAAAATCTTGGCTGATTTCTTGCCTGCTACAGATGTGTCCGGACGTGGAAAACCATTGCGATGGAGAATCTTGCCACCCCATGCGTAATCAGGTGTTTTATCGACTGTCTTACAGACATCCATCGAAGTCAGTGCAGAAAGCGGTGTGATTCTAGGATCACTACTTAAAAGGTTTTTTACCTCAACTTTTGTTTCTGGACTTGGCGCAGGTGCTGGCTCAGCTTTCTTGAGCGCAACTCCCTTGTTCCACACCAACTTCTTTCCAGATTTAACACAGGTGTATTTGATTCCGGCTGATGTGCTTGTTTGACCTGCCTTTGTGCACTTACTTCCAGCCTTAGGGGCAGCTGCATACACAGGTGAAGAAAGAGAGAGCAGCACAACAATCGCTAACGCTAGATGCGATTTCCTCTGCATAATCTAAGCCTAAGTCAAAGTCTAGAAAATGACTACGGCATCACCAATCCACCATCAACTGGCACGGTAATCCCTGTTACATAACTTGAAGCATCACTCACTAACCAGATAAGCGTTGCTGCTAACTCCTCTGGATCTCCTAGGCGTCCTGCTGGTGTGAACATCTTGATCATGCTCTCCATGTCTTTAGGCAGCTCTTCTGTCATCTCTGATGGAAAAAATCCTGGAGCAAGTGCGTTGACTCTGATGTTTTTACGTCCCGTCCACTGCGCAGCTAGATCTCTGGTTAAACCAATTAGACCTGCCTTAGAGGAGGCATAGGCTGCTTGTGGCAGACCTTGTGGCTTTATTCCAAGAATGCTTGAGATGTTAACAATAGCGCCTCCGCCTTTGTTTGCTCTAGCAAAAGCTTGAGACATCCAATAAGCACCAAAGAGATTGACATCTA
>ERZ889217.647-NODE-647-length-20105-cov-23.854863_pt1 | contig 20105 bp, 21 predicted proteins | sample MGYA00521098_ERZ889217 | MGnify/ENA primary metagenome ERZ889217 (study PRJEB32303, sample SAMEA104408613) | aquatic metagenome | biome: Brackish water; feature: Pelagic; material: water | place: Baltic Sea | collected 2014-06-10T22:04:00 | depth 2,362 m ... | reverse complement strand
TTCCACGATTCGAGGAAAAAGCCGCGGGCATCTCCGAAGATCTTGGGCTTTAACAGCCACGCATCGTGGATTCTTGTCTGTATTTTCCGCATAAGTATCCGTGGGTTCAAGATTCAGTAGAAGGGAGTTGGACACCTTTACGCGCCACCAACACTTTGCTACCCAAGCCCCACCATCGTCCCCGCGGCGGCTCGGCTACCGAAACCTCTGCGAAGCCGCTACCAAGCAAGCGGGAGACAATATCCCGGCCGTAGTCGCGGTAGCACAAAACGCCGCGGAACCCCCTTATGCGATCTCCATGATAGACTGGCGGTTGCATATGAATCACCTGACCGTCAACAAGTCTCGCCCTCTCCACCGTGGACTCTGCATCGTGCAGCGGAACGGTGAAAACAAAATGACCGCCCGGCTTGAGGACTCGGCTGATTTCCGAAAATCCGCATTGGTCATCGGGCACGTGTTCGAAAACCTCGGTGCTTGAGCAGATGTCGAAGGACTCATTTGCGTAGGTCAGGTTCTGAACGTCTTGGCACTGGACACCGTTGCGCCATTCGCCCGCAGGAACATCGTCAAAATATTCCGAAGACGTGAAAGATGCGGCACGACGGCGCCACAAAACACAAATCGGCCCCCGGCTTGAAAGCTCATAAGCACTTACCGTCGGCGTCCGAACAAGCAACTTGGTCAAGACTGCCGCGATGGAAAGATGGTTGGCGCTGCCACGACACGACACCGCAAACAGCGAACGCCGAGAGCAGATTTCTGCAGACGCACGAGGAGACTGGGACCGCAAATCGGGCACCATTCGGCTCTGAAGGCTAATGCTCGGGGGTCGAGCAGATCTGAGATTTTTCCCAAGCGAAAATCTTTTAAGAACAAGCGCAGCAACTGCAGTCAGTCCGCGGCGATAGCTTCCATGGTTGACATGGCAGGGCTGCCGACGGCGGGGGCATTCGTGTGCCGCAGGAGGGATTGAAGCGATTTTCGGGCGCTAGTTTCAGAGTATATCAACAGCTGCCTTTCTGAGGCATATCTTAAGGCGGACCAGTTATTCTCGTCCGAGTAGAGGCGCAGAACACAAGCAGCGAAATCGGCCGGCGACGAGGCGATTAAAGCGTCCTTTTCGTGCACAAAGCCCATCCCTTCGGCGCCGACCGGGGTTGTCACGAAGGGCAGACCGTATTCCAGACACTGGCCCAGCTTCCCTTTGATCCCGCCACCGTAACGTAGCGGGCAGACGAAGACTCGGGATTCGCGGAAGTAGTCATCAATGTCCGGCACATGGCCCGCAATGACCACACGGTCGGAAGCATGCATGCGCAGGCTTTCCGGCGGGTTGGCTCCGATGAGGGTTAATTTAATTTCTTTATCACGGTCGATAATAAGTGGCCACACCTCGCGCAGAAACCAAAGCATTCCGTCAAGGTTTGGTGGGTGGATATAGCTGCCGATGAAAAGCAGACCCTGGCGCTCGGCAAATGAGGGATCCTCCGCCCGCTTTCTGTCCTGATAAATTCCGGACACCACTTCCACATGCCTCGCGCCCATATCTCCCAGCAAAGAAGCCTCCGCATCGCTGATAGCGATCGTCACGTCTGCTGCCCGAGCCAGCTTGATTTCCAGGGATTTCATCGCTTCCGAAGGCGAACGGCCGGTGCGGAAGTTCCCGAGCAGATCCTCTTCTTTCCTCATGCGCAGGTGGTGAATGTCCCCCGTGTCGAAGACGAGCTTGGCCTTAGAGCGGCGCTTACGGAAATAAGGTAGCCAAAGATCCGCCACCTCGGGCCGCACCAGCCACACCAGATCGATGATCGGCAGCAAGGGATCGAGAATTTTGCGGTGGCTAGCTTGGAATCCTTGATTGCAGGCCAGCACTTCGACGCCCGCATTGCGCAGCTTTGAGGCATACGGCTCGGGTGCCGCCAAGTTTTCCGGCAAAAACATGACATGGCAGTCGTGGCTGCGGAAAAGTTTGATGATGGTCTCGAGCCGCCGGGAGCCTGAATCGCGGTCGGGTGCAGGAAGACAGCTATCGATCATCAGCACCGTTTGCTTTCCCATGTGGCGTCGTGGAGCGCGCAACACTCCCTCGGGGCTGATTGCGGGAAAGTTGGAAACTTTGTGTGCCCACTTGGCCGCCAGTTTCGCTTTGTTGACATCTTGGTAGCGCTTGAGGCCGGCGGCCAAATCCGTCCCGCAGGATTTTCCCTCGAAATGCACCACCCGCGCTGCCGGCTCGTAGATCGTGGCGAGGCCGAGCCGCTCGCGCAGGGCAAAACACAAGTCGGAATCCTCGCCATAGGCCGGGGCCAACTCGGTTGAAAATCCCCCCAGCTTTTCAAACGCCTCGCGGTTAACCATCAGGCAAGCGCCCGAGCAATAATCGACGCGGCGGCGGAAATTATACGCCGGGGCATAAGGATTGTCGCCGCGACCATAGTTCCATGCATCGAACCCGCGCCAAACAATCCCTCCCGCCTCCTGCAACTTGCCGTCCGGATAAATCAATTTAACCCCGACCGCGCCGACGCCTTCCTCCGAAGCCGCAGCAACCATGGCTTCGAGGAATCCTGGTTGCACCAGGGTGTCATTATTGAGAAAAAGCAGCCAGCGACCCCGAGCCTCTGCGGCCGCCCGGTTGCAATTGAGCACAAAGCCGGCGCCTTGACCCGTGACAACGTGAAGGAGATGCGGCACCGATCCGCACCATTCCGCTGTCCCGTCGTCCGAACCATCATCGGCCACGATAATCTCATAAGGAACATTCCCGGCGCACTGCGTCACCGCCTCCACACAGGCTGCGGTGTAGGAAAGGTTGTTGAAGACTGGAATGATCATGCTGACTAACGGTTCGGCGTGCATCGGCACAGCAGGATATTTAAGAGGCTGACCAGCCGGATCATCAAACGAGTTAACCCACGTAGATGATTCATCGTGCTCAGAACACCCGGCATACATGGACTTCGAGGCCTCCAGCCTTTCCTGCAAAGCTTGTCGCCCCTCATGGCGCAGCACTTGCCAGGCGATTCGGAGAGTCCGCAGGCTGCGGCTGGGACTGGAGAGCTTAACTCGAAGAAGTGCAAGATAATGAGCGCTTTGCTTCATATTTTAGACTTGGACAACCCGCAATCGAGTTGGTTGTCAGGTCAGCCGGTCCAACTAATTCCTATTGACACCCCCACTGCTTACGAAACCCACGCTCTTCTTCCGGAGAGTAAAATGCATTGAACCATTTATTGTTGTAAACAATATCGAGAACGTCGGCAGGAAATTTAATCTCCCTTTTTTTGCGCGCATAATCCCTTGCAACGTGAGCTTTGTCGGCAGCTGCGTTGTAATGGGTTTTTGTAACCCGCCATTGGGGGCGGCCAAGAAACGCTTCCATCGCTGTCGGTAGCGAGGAGAAGCTCTCTTGCCGTATGGTTAAGAGACGAAATCGCTCCGTTTCGCAGACATGCCAACCAATTTGCTTCGGGAATTTCTGATCAAGAATGTCCACCCCAATGCCAACCGAAATCTGCTCTCGCCACCAATGGAGTTGATTGACTGGCGCGGATCGTCGAATCATCTTGATAATGTCGTCTGCTATTTTCTCGGCTGGCACGTCCCGAAATCCCACATCTCCCATTATCTGGAAGTAGCCACTCACATAACATCCAATGGGTTCACGCACCGCGGAAAGGATATTGATCTTTCGGCATATTTTGGCTGGCGGTGGCACCCGGTCAATTTCCCGGGCAATAGCTGCTGCGCGCATCATCGTAAATCTGACGTTTTGGGTCAGTTTAGTGCGCTCCGAAGCTTCAGTAACCTGCAACGAGGGAAGGATGGATGCAAGTCGCACACTAACGGCCTCCTCAGACGCCGGTCGTACCCTGTGCCCGAACAACACTTTGCTGTAAGGGCGCCAACGACTAACCAAGGCCTCCAACGTGTTGCCACCGGTCTTCGGGTGGGTCAAGACTATGTTTACTTCCGTAGACAATAAATGAACGCATCGCCTCCAACATTGTTGTCTTTTCCGGTGAATAAGATGGAAAAGCTTAGTCGTCATCTCGTTTAGAAAGCTGTAATTAAATTGCCTGAGCTTATGCTGCTTTGGTGGCTCGATGATGCGGAATCTTCTCACATGCGCGACGAGCGTTTTTACTCAAGCAACGACTGTTGGATACCTGACAACAGGCCGTTACAATAACAATTGATGATGACTACAGTTTTGATGAGTGATTGAACTGCGGCTACGTTCCCAGTTTTTTCCGCATGGGCGCATAGGATTTTTATAACGCATCATCTGCGGTAATATCTCCTCCAACAACAGACACTAACTGCTCAGGTCATTGTTCTTAGGAAACGACATGACACATTTAGCGAACTGAGTTTTGCTGAGTGTAAGCATGCCCATCACGCGGTAGTCTCCATACCAACAATGGAGATTTTGGAACATGTTCTAGACCATCCGAACGCAAGTTGCGGGGTTAACGCCTTGATAATAGCGAGGTTCCGCGGGCTTTCCGTTGCACATCACCGCCAGAAGATGCGTAGGTTTGACCGAACCATCCTTGAGCAATCTCTCATCAACCTCCGCAACCATGTCGATGAAGGCCGTGTCATCAGGGTTGTCGATATCGAAATTGTGACCAAAAGCGCGATCCACAAAGATGTCTATGATGTTCCCGAAAGCTAAAAACATATCAAACTCGAAACTCTCTACGAGCAGCGCAAGTATATCTTCTGCCCGAACTCCCTCAAATCCCTCGGTCGAACAATCCCAGTTCTCGTAAAGTTTCTCATGCCTTTGCAGCGCATGATTAAATTTGTATCTGTCCGGCATGGTTCTCCATATCTCGTGGACAACTTTCAGGGCTTCTGGCCAGCGTTTGTGACCATTGCATCCAATAATGTCCGAAACAATGAACAGGCCATGCTCGCCGATCGATTTTCCAACTGCGGCGAACAGCCGCTCGAGGTCTGTGATGTGATGCAAGGACTGGTTGGCCATCACCGCTTGATACTCGCCGACGGCAGGCTTCCATTCGGAACACTCGAGGGTGCAAAAGGAACAGTGTTCAGCCAAACCAATGCTTGCTGCGCCGGCTCTTCCAACATCCAGCATTCCCTGGTTTATATCACTGCATACCATTTGGAAGTTGTGATGCCCCTCTTTGACAAGCAGCTGGCAAACTTGCAGCTCTGTCTCGCAATGACCTGCGCCGATGCTGAAAATTCTCACGGCACCCTCCTGCTTTCTGCATAGCATCGCGATGTTATCCGCGAAAAACTCAGCTATCCCGCGGATACCCATCTCATCAAACTTCGGCTTTAAATACTTATGACTCCAATAATGGAAAATGGCAGGCAAATCATGCACGCTTTTTTTCTTGGTAAAGACTTCCAGCTCTTTCTCAAGTTTTTGCTTAAAGGTTAACATAACTGATATTGGCTCGGCGCTTTGGCTAATTACGTCCTCAATTCTTGGTGTAACCGAACATTTCAAGCGCTGAACCTGCGACCGCCCATGCCCTTGCCTTGGAGGCGCCATCAAGAACTTCACGCCACTCGCCTGTTATACCTCGACGAATATTGCTGGCAAGGTCTTCCTCCCCCTTGTTGCGCCCGCCAGACATTTTGGCGAAACTGGTGTTGCGACGTATATCTGCGAGTATCTGTGCCGATACACTCAAGCCGCACCTGTGCAGTAGCTGACCGAGGGTGTGCTCGAAGGCTGCATGCAGGTCCTCGTAGCGTAGCAAGATAATACGGCCATCAGCCTCTGCATTTTTGATGACGGTGGCCACGTGTGCCCATTGTTCCAAGCGAGTCCAGAAATCTACAGCTGCCATATTCCATACGTCCGCGAAGTGGGTCTTTTTCTTGATATACGTTTCGAACTTGGAGGCGGATATTGCCATATCTCTTCCGTCTCGGATGATTACAACGCGCTGCGCGTCTGGCAGAATGCGTTCTATGTGATGCAGAAAATTTATTTGGTCAGCACTCTTGAAAATAACACGCTTTCCAGAGAAACCGGCATGCAGTGCAGCAAAGCGACGGATAGCTTCGTCTGCTGGGTTCGCGTCGCAGCAGAGGTTACAGAGTTGCTGAGCAGAAGTTTCGTCTAGGTCCCAATAAGTACAATAACGCTGCAGCCGGCCACTGCTGCCTCCCGACGGATTACTTTTTAGCCTGATATACTCTGTCCCGGTGAAGGCATTTTTAATGAATATTCTTTTGGAAGAATTTGTTTCCAGATAATCGTACAACTCATGAGACGATGGTGTTTTGTCGAGGGCTGTCACGACTGCCGGCAATCTGCCGTAATTGCTGGCAGTAAGAAGATAGCGTATGCGCTCCTGAGGAGTGCGCGGTCTTAAAGGGGTTTCATACTCGTGTCCAAAAGCCCTCACGATGTCTAGCTCCGGGAGCGCAAGAGCATCAGGGTGGCTACCCAGCGCCAAAGACAGCCAGCTGGTCCCACACTTGTATAGACCACTGATGCAGATGATGCCCTGACCAGTGAATTGCCGGGCAGGGGGCAAATCTGCCGTGGTTCGTGTTTTCGGCTTGAAAAACATAATGAGGATGATCGCGGGTTTTAAGAGGGATATCTAAAAACAAAGTGCGGATATACCTGCTCAGAATTCAGTCCGTCACGTTTGATAACGAGGTCTTCGACCACCTCCATGGCGCCAAGGCAGGAAGAAAAAAGCGAGTCATCGAACGCGATGTAGGCTCCCGGCATCATGCGTGGCTTGCAGACATCATAAGCGTAGGCGCACGCGGAATAGATGTCGGCATCGACATGCAGCAGGGCGATGGGACGGCATTGCTCCAAGACAGCCGGCGTGGTGTCCTCGAAGAGTCCACGCACCAAGTGCAAATTTTCCAATCCCGTTTTGTCCGCAAATCTGCGGATTTCATCGAAATTGGCATCACCGAAGTCCCCGGCCGAGTGCAAGTCGATGGCCTTGTCGGTTTCCGGCATGCCGGCAAAGGTATCGAAGGCATAGACCTGCATCCCGGGGTAAAGTTTCGCTGCCAGACAGGCCATAAAGACCGCATTGCCGCAACGGTAACTGCCGAACTCAAGAATATCGCCGCCTGCCAGCGGTTGGAGATAGCGGGTGATCAGGAGATAGAGGTTCAGGCAATTGCCCTCGGACATTACCGAGCGCCCGCCCGCCACCCGCCGAGCTTCCTTGAAAAGCGTTTCGCCGAGAATCTGGTCGCGCAGTTTGCCGAATTGCAAACCCCAACCGCGCTCGTAGCCTTCCTTGACATTGCGGCCCGCACGCCAGTTCGAATCTGTGCCGAGTCGTTCTTCAACTGTATCCATAATTTTCAAATTCTATTTCACTGCAACAAAAACAAATTGCTCCACGCCCAAGTATCCGAAGATGTCGGACCAGTAAGCCAGCGCGTAGGCGTCGTTGAACCCGGCCTCTTTGACCTGCGCGAGCATTTCCCAGCCGAAGTGAGTGAAACAGAGGCAACCGGCAGCATTGATCGGATCCCCGTGGTATTCTGGAGGTTCGTGATGCACGAATTCCCCATCGGCACCGAGGCTGGCCCGCACTAGGTTGCGCTCCAAATCTGCCCGGAAGGGCACCGTCCACATCATGCACCCACCCCGCTTGAGCACACGCGCCACCTCGCGCATTCCCGCCACAAAATCCGGCATGTGTTCAAAGCAGTCGAAGGAAAGAAGACCGTCGAACGACTCGTCCGGAAAAGACAGGCGGGTCAAATCTTCATTCCGCACGCCACGGGAGTCGGTCTCACCACGCGACACTTGCTCACCGAGATACTCGCTGCCAACAAGATTCGCAAAGCGTTGCCCCAGGTAGCGGTAAAGTGCAGTCACTTGTTCCGTGAGATAAACTGAATCAGAGGGCAACAAGCCGAGCTCGCTGTCGGCCAGATGCACCGCAGCACGCAGGCGGTTGTTGAGCCCGGTGACCGGGCAAACCAGCCATTCGCGCCAATTCACATCTGTTCCATTAGAGTAGGCAAAGTCGGCACGGAACTTGACAGGTTTTCCTGCGGCGTAAGAAAAGCCCGGAACATCGAAAGCCCGAGAATGATTCTTCTGCAAGTCGCGTTCGAGCCGACGCCGCTCAGAGTAAATACTCTCCATGCGCGCGACGTGGCGCCGGTAATCATCGAAGTTGCGCAATCGGTGGATGATCATGGAAATATTCAGTTCAAGGCGACCGCCATCTCGCCGGCCAACGCGAGATTTTCGGGCGTGCCGATATCAAGGAAGCGGCCACTCGTAACGTGAGCTGCGGGCGCGAGTCCAACACGGGTAAGGATATCGCGCTCAAGCGACAAGGGGCCGGACGGCCAACTCAGAGCAAAAGCTTTATCGATCACGTAAGCACCACCGTTGATCAATCCAGGCCCGGCAAGTCCTTTCTCATGAAACTCGACCATATGACCATGCTCCACCTTGATTCCTCCGAAAGCCGCTGTATCGGGAACTTGGACCGCGGCCAAAGTCAGAGGCGAACGCAGAGCATTGTGGCAAGAAATCAAGTCAGTGCAGGAGACTTCAAGAAATGTGTCGCCGTTAAACGCGAGAAATTTCTCCTCGGGGATCATTTGCGCAGCCAGGCGCAGTGCTCCTCCTGTTCCCAAAGGCTCCGGCTCCAAGCTTGTCTTCCATGTCCAAGGACGCGACGAGGTTTTGAGCCAGTCTTCCACCTGCGCATGACGATATCCGGTGGCGAAGACGAAGTGACCGATGCCTTGCTTGTGGAGGTAGTCGGTCAAGAAGTCCAAATAAGTCCGGCCGGCGACCGGGGCGAGGCATTTGGGCCGGCCGTCCAAAACGCCACGCAGTCTGGTTCCAAGACCTCCGCAAAGTATCACGGCGACGCTCATCGGCCTACCGCGGGTCGAGGGAACATGCGTGCCTCAATGCCCTCACAAAGCAGATGTCCCAGAAGAAGCTGCACCTCTTGAATCCGCGGAATGGAGTCGGAAGGCACCCGCAATTCAATCTCGCAGAGAGCGGGCATTTCACCTCCATCGCGTCCCGTAAGACCGATGGTGTGGATACCCGAGTCGGCGGCGGAACGCAGGGCAGCCAGCACGTTGGGCGAGCGCCCCGAGGTGGACAAAGCCACCAATACATCCCCGGGGCGTCCGAGGGCAGCGAGGGAGCGGGACAGACTGGATTCGTAGCCGTAGTCATTGCCGACCGCAGTGAGGATCGCGGTATCGGCATTGAGAGCGACACTTCGCAATCCCGGGCGATCGTAGAGAAAACGGCTGACCAGTTCACCCGCCAAGTGCTGGCTGTCGGCCGCACTGCCGCCGTTGCCGCAGAAAAAAATCGTGCCCCCGCTCGAGAGTGACCGGACACACTTCTCGATCGCCGCCGAGAGCCGGCCGATCAAAGCAACGTCATCGGCCAGGCGGAGGCAAAGACCAGACAAACTACGGCAAGCATCCGTCACGTCGGGAGTGGACACAGCCTGCGCCATTTCAGTGGTTGACTCCCCAATGTTGTGCCCCAGTGCCGGTGAAACTCACAGGATAAACCTGGCCGCCGCTGCTTAACAACCGCTCCACGATCGAGGACCTTTCTTCGGGACGCGCAAAAAACATAATGAAGCCCCCGCCCCCGGCCCCGCTCAGTTTAGCAGCCAACGCGCCCGCTTCCATGGCTCCGGACAGCAATTTCTCGATGAACGAATTGCTGATTGAATGAGCCGATTGCTTCTTCGCCAGCCATCCAGCGTTGATCGCCTCATAGAAAGAAGCCAAGTCACCGCGCAGAAGATGTTTTTTCATGGCCACGGCCTCTTGCTTGATCCGGTGCAAGGCTTCCAAAGAGCGGCTTGGAGTGGATTCGGCCGCGCTGATTTGGTCCTCGATAATTTTGGCCGAGTCCCGCGAAACGCCCGTGTAATAGAGGATCAAGGAGCTTTCCAATTCGCTGAGCACCGAACTTTTGATCCGAAGCGGATTGACCAGGACACCCCCGTCTTCGTGGAATTCCATGAAGTTGACCCCACCGAAAGCCGCGGCGTATTGATCTTGTTGTCCGCCGGACATACCCAATTCGACGCGCTCGATTTCGTAAGCGAGTCTGGCCACGTCATACTCGCCCAAAGGTATGCGCAAAATTTCGGCCAAAACGGTGCAGATGACCACAGCGATCGTGGATGAGGAACCTAATCCGGATCCCGGCGGTGCATCGGACCAAGCGGCCAGATCCATGGAGGGCAACGGTCCGTAATCGCGGGCAAACCGCCGCAAAATACCTTCGACCAAGGCGGTGGAACCACGCGGCTCCAACTCAGCCAAGTCGGCCGGCGCGAGCTCAGCCCGGTGCTGTAAGCTGCCCAGTCTTATCCCGATGCGCCCGTCGGCGCGGGGGGCAACCGAGGCGTAAGCATACATGCTGATCGTCGCGTTGAGCACGCATCCGCCGTAGCGCGACGAATAGGCAGGGACATCCGTCCCGCCGCCGCCGAAGCCCAAACGCAGTGGAGCACGGGCGCGGCGAGTCTGAACAAGAGCGTCACCCATCGGTCGGGGCGTCGTTGCAGAAGGGTGGATTGGCCGGGTTGGCCGCTCGCAGGGTTTTCTGGTCGTCGCGGTATTGGTTCAAGTGAAGGCGCATTTCGCGGTCATCGACGGCATGACGCCGCGTCGGGGTTCCGCCGAACGCCAACTCCTCGGGTGTCCTCTTGCGAATGATAAATTCAATGGCACTTTCCCCGACTGGGGTCATGGTCTGATCGATGCGCGGCAACGCGTAGCGGTGCGTCCCGTGGAGACGCTCGACTTTCAGGACCTCGGCCGCCGGGCCGAGGGAGCTGAGCAGACCGAGAACGTTGACGCTGGAAGGCGACCAACTCTTATCCTTGTGCAGGGTAAAAGTGCGCTTGTGATCGCGGTTGTAGGTGCTGGGAAAAACACCCTGCTCATACATGTCCTCATCGGGAATGGTGACGATGATGTGCCCGCCGGGCCGAAGCACCCGCAGCCAATGGCGGAGCCCCTCCGCGGGATCCACGAGATGCTCCAGACAATGACTGCTATGCACGAAATCGACGGAATCGTCCGGAACGCCATGCATGTATTGCGCATCACCATCCTCCCAATCCCAGGTGCGGACACTCCGTATCAACGGGAAAAATTCCGTGTAAAGCTTGAGCGGATCTGGCTTGCCTCCGACGTCGATGCCGTCACCGGTAAAATATTTCCGGACAAAATTGCTGTCGGTCAAGCGGCGCGGAATGGATTTGCTGCATTCTTTCATAGCTGTGGATGAGTTTTGACAGACTTCAGGAAACCCACGCCGTCACATAAAGTTGATTTGCCCCGAGATGCCCGTAAACGTCGGACCAGTAAAAACAAACCTGCACGGATTGGAAACCCGCTTTTTCCAAATGCGAGAGAAGGCCGTTTAATCCAGGCGCTTCGCCGCCGGTCTCGGGCGTTGCGGCCAGCAACACAAGGCCCCCCGGTCGAAGGATACGGCGGGCCTCGCTAACCAAGCGTTCTGCATCGGCCGGGTTGCCCGGAAACTCACAGACAAGAAAGAGGTCGAAAATACCAGCGCGGACGACGTCTCCTTGCCCGGAAAAGAACGTCAGCCTGCCCGCGCCTCCGCCAGGGCTCGCCTTGCCTGATAGACACCCGTAGCGGCGGAATCCTGATTCATCACCAGCGTCCACACAAAGCTCGACGACACGGTCCCTGATGTGGTGACGGATATGCCGGGCAGCCGCATGGGCGAGCGCCCTCTCGCGGTTGTTCAATCCGCAATTTTCGCAAACAAGTTGCCGGTCCCAGCCTGTCGGCGTTTCACCTGTCTCAACGCTGATGGAAAATTCCGCCTCTTGGTTACAGACCTGGCAAAAACCTTGGTGCATGACGTGACCCTTGGCGGTCCGATGGGCAAGCAGGTTCATTTCGCGCTCCCTCTGGAAAACAATCCGATCCACCGGAAAAAATTCCTGTGATAGGTCGGCGCGTGAGGACGAATGCACCATCTCTTCCAATGGATCGTGCCGATGATCCGGCGGATAGCAGCAGTGGAAGTCTGGTGACAGCTGTTCGGATAAAACTACCGTGCGGCGTTCCTCGCTGCGGTCTCCCAAGCCGACCCGCCGCAAGATCTCCGACACAACCTCGCACCCGGCCGCCAACGAATACCGGCGTCGGGCGAACTCCACCGCTCCACGCGACTCGCGCCCCCAGAGCTCCGGATTCCCGTAGAGATCAGCCACCAAGTCGGCGAAAGCTTCGGGGTCATCCGTCACCCGCACGCCCTCGCCGGGCAGCAAATCCATGCCCTCGGCGCCGATTGAGGTGGTGACTACCGGCAGGCCGTGGCTGAGGGCCGTGGCTATCTTGCCCTTGATTCCCGCGCCGAAGCGCAGCGGGGCGACCATCAGGCGCGATCGATCCATGAGGCTCGTGAGGTCGGAGACAAAACCGAGGACTTCGATCCCGTTGCCGTGCAGGTCACGGACCTGGGCAGGCACGCGGCTTCCCACCACGCGAAAGACGGCGTCGGGCATTTTCCGGCGCACCAAGGGCCAAATGTTGTCCGCAAAATGAAGGACCGCATCCACGTTCGGCGTGTGCTGGAACCCCCCGACAAAAACCAAACCATCGCGGACTTCCCAGCTGGATTCAGTTCCCGGAATGTCGATCGCCCAGGGAAAAAGAAAAATCTTTTCGGGACAAGCCGTCTCTTGACCAAGAAGCTGCTGTTCCTCGCTGCTGTGGACAACGGTCGCGTCGGCTGCCTCAACCAACGCCAGTTCTGTATTCCGCGTCCGCGCCGCGCTCTTGCCCATTTCCTCGGATCCGAAAAGCTCGGCTTCTCGTTGCTCCCGCAGGTAATGGAGGTCTGAGGTGTGATAAATGATCTTGGCCTGCGGTGCGGTTTCACGAATTGTGCCCAGATGCCGCTGCAGGCAGCTGGAGCGGAAGACGAGCACGGCATCATAGTCGGAACCATAGTGTTCCAGATGGCTCCGCACGGAGTTGACGTAAGGATGGTAGAGGCATTCGATGCCGATCCGCTGCATGGCGGGGGTCTCGGGATCCGCGCGCACAAAATTGTCCTCGGGAATGAAGGTCACTTTCCATCCCAGGGAGCGAAAAATCCTCATGATGTTGAAGACCGTGATGGAACCGGCATCTTGGTCCGGCGTCGGGTTGCAATGATCCAACACCAACAAACGCCCGGTGACGTTGCGATCTTTGGTTTTGTTAGGTTCTTTTCCGGGATTGCCCAAGCAGAGCATTTGCTCCCGCCAACGCTCGCGCAGCTTCACCGCATTCCTAACTTGGTAGGCTTTGACGCCGCTACCCGTATCGCGTCCGCAGCTCATGCCCTCGTAATGGACCACCACCGACAGAGGCTGATAAAAGACCCGCCGTCCGGCGTTGCGGACACGAAAGGCCAAGTCCGAGTCCTCTGCATATGCCGGGGCGTACGCTTCGTCGAAGCCACCCAACGAGCTCCAGAGGTCGCGCGGGACCATAATCGAGGCACCGGAGCAGTAGTCCACCTCGCGCAGGTAGCTATGCTCAGGGGCCGAAGCGTCACCATTGCGGCCAATATTCCAGCCAGATCCATCCGACCAAATAAGACCTCCCGCTTCCTGCAGGGTGCCGTCCGGGTAGATGAGTTTCGAACCCACCAAGCCGGCCTCGGGGAAGGCCTTGAAAGTGTCGACCAATTCATCCAGCCACCCAGGTTGTATAACTGTGTCGGAGTTCAGCATGACGAGAAAAACTCCCCGCGCGATGGAGGCTCCCTTGTTGCAGGACCTGATGAAACCGAGATTCGACTCGTTCGTGATGAGCTTGATACCGTTCACACCCAACAGCATGGTCGGAGTGTCGTCGGGCGAGACATCGTCCACCACGATGACTTCAAAGCTGTATCTCGATCGGTGCACTCGTAACGATCTCAGGCAACGATAGACGCAATCGCGTTGACCGTGAACGGCCACGACAATGGAAACCGAAGGCGCGGACACTTCCGGGAAAGCGAGTGGCCGGAGATCGCGCACCGGCAACACGCTCGCGGAGAGAGCACGAGGTGCAGCTGGGCGACGCAACTGAAGCAGAGACCGTCGGATCGGACCTGGCAACCAACCGCGCGCCGCCGCCTTGAGACAGTCAGTCAAAGATTCATAGAGACCGAGTTCATTGGAAACTTCTTGCGGAGACGGCGGGACGGAAGTGTTGGCCATCCGCGAGAGGTGCTTGGTTTTGTCTAACCATTGAAGCACGGGCGGCAAAAGGTTGCTTTCGTTGGGTTTCCTGCCGGCGCGAAAACCGCTCAGGGCGTAGTCAACGAGGGGTCTTCGCCAGACCCGCTTATTCTTCGGATGTTCCCGCAGATAGAAGTCTGCATCGAAAAAATTCCATCCGCGGCCACAGACAAGAATGGCAAGGGAAGCGAACCATCCGGTGCCAACGTTGATCAGGGCCGCAACCACGGACCTGAGGCGGGCGAACAAGCGATAGAAGCCGGAATTTTCCACCTTGCGGCGGAAATCCTCCGCGATGCGCAGCTTTTCTTCGGCTGCGTTCAGCAAAACCTGATCCTTGGCCAGACGCTGGACAAAGGCCGCTTGTAAATCATTGCTCTGGCTCCCGACCACTTCCTCCGAGAGTAACTGACCTAAGGCCACGCTCTCAGTCTGACTTGAAGCAAATGACTCTTTGAGTCCGGCCAGCTCCCCAAGCAACCGATCAGTTTCCCGCGAATGGTGCAAGCGTTCCGCGTGGATGGCATTGAGAAGATTCTCGTAGGCGATGGAGTATCCCAAACTGCGATAAAGTGCGCGGATTTTATTCCGGGTCTTTTCCACGGCTTGGAAAAGATCGGGCAGCGACACGGCCGCTTCCGGCCCCACCGGCAGCACACCCAGTCCGAAACCGTGCAGGAAAGAAAACCCACCGTAGCGCTCGCTCAATTCGGCCCAGAGGCGATGGACACCAAAATCATCGCGCCTCACCTCGGTGTCATGAAACAGGACGATGCCCCGGGGCGACAACTTCGGTAGCCAGCTTTCGAAGTCGTGGCGAACCGCGTCGTAAGTGTGCAATCCGTCGATGTGCAAAAGATCGACGGAGCCGTCCGGCACCAACAGCAGTGCATCGTCAAAGGTCGATTGCGTCAGCGTGGAAAAACCACCAAAGTCGAGATCATGCCGGGCGCGCAGCTCCTTCAAAACTTCATCGCCGTAGTGCCGAGCCTGCGGGTCGCCTCTCCAAGTGTCGATCGCGCGGCAGACCGTGCCGGTCGAATAGCGGCGTGCCGCTTCACAGAAAGCGAGATACGAATCCCCTTTGTGGGTCCCCAGCTCGACCAAGCTGGATGGACGGTGGAGTTTCATCAGAGCAAAGGCGAACGGTATGTGGGGTTGCCACGACACCACGTCACTGGTGTAAGCAGGCGTCCAATCCGCTGGCCGCATCGCGGAAAACTCCAAAAAACGACTCATTCTAGGGTTCCGTGACCGAGTGGCATAGACATAGCCCAATGCTGCAACCGCCTGAGCCCGTCGCGGCGCAAGTCGGCGAGGAAAGTGCCTTTTTGCTTCCGCGCGATAAGCACGGAATTGAGTAAGTCGTCGCTCCCATCAGGAATACCCGGCTTATCCCATTGCGGAACACCCCCTCATGGGCGGACTCTGTGAATTTCTTCGGGCCAACAGCCCCAGATGTTCCGCGCCAGGAAATATTTTCCGGAGCACCATGAGGATGCCCCTCCCAACTTGCTTGTTGGCTCGGCGTGCTGCCACTCAAGCCCGTGTGGGAGAAGGTGTCTGTTGCCAGCATCCAGTCGGAGTGCTTGCGGGCCGGCGCAATGAGGAGCAGGTGAAAGGCACAAGGAGCTTTGGGGGCTGTGTTGATCTCTCCCGGAGACACTCCAACGTTCAGATCAATGCTATAGCGTGCGGCTTCTACAGTAGGGTTTGACCGGGCACGATTGATCATCTCCAACATGTATTGCTAGTATATCAAGGGGTTCCCGTAGGAATAGGCTTGCTGCTGTGCGCAGGAAATTCCGGTGGCAGCGAAAAACAACCCAGCACAAAAGATCAGTAAAAATCTACAGGAAACCGCCACATGCTGATGCTCAGCGCGAAATCGATAAATTAATGAAACGGGTGAGAGCCGGGTAAAGTTTTAATTGTGTAAGTATAGCATGGGGAATCCCAAATTACCATGGCTTTTTGATAACCAAAATATCGTCTCCCGTCACTCGGTATCAAGCAAGGTAAAAGTGCGCCACGATTTCAATGAGTCCCTCCGACTCAAATCCAATTTCCAAGCTTCCAGAGGCTTCCCTAGCAAGAACCACCTGATAAAAACCGCATTTGTGTTTCTCGTGGCCGTCGGGATTTTCCTTCAAGATATTCTCAATCACATCTGGTCTGTCGATTTCCGTGGAGCAACTGCGGGTCACGCCAGTAGCGCGCACCACAACCCTCAATTTGGACTGATCGTCTCCTGCAGCGACTGCCCATCCTGCAACGACCAAGTCCTGCCCTTGCAGTTGATGAATGGTCTCGGCAGATGCAGAATCCGACCGCCAGTGAGAGACGATGCTTCCCGGGGAAGCTGATGCAGCAGAGTTTTGACCCTAAATCTCACCGCTCGTACTAGCGGAACAGCTCTCCGGGGTGTGGGGGGACAGTCGGGGCAGAAACCGTGGGGGGCTTAGTCGCCGGAGTATCCCATTTGCCGATCACAGGAGCTTCCTTGCGCCAGACATCCCCTTTTTCAATAACAACTAAACTATCGTAAAAACAAATGGAATACGTTGATCTCGTAAATTTTGTGGGAGTAATTGCGCCGCGCGTTTGATCCGCATTCAATTCATCAATCAACCCTTTGGCTCGATTGATAAACGTCTCGGGCCGATCAAGGCCTCCCCCATATTCGTCCCAATAGCAAGTCTGCAAATCCTCCAAAGCATAGATAGCATTTTTTCCCATTTTCGGGTAGATATGCGAAAAGGTGTTCCAGAGGTCGTGCATGTAATGACTCCCATCATCCAGAACAATATCGGGAACCCCGAATTCTTGGCAAACCGCATCCAAGAAAGCCGGGTCGGATTGATCGCCGATTCGCACATGGATCCCATGTTTCTCGCTAGATTTGCAGGCGGGATCGATGTCTAAGCCGACAATCCTGGCAAACGGGCCAAAAAACCGTTGCCACATTTCCAATGAGCCCCCCTTGAGCACCCCGATCTCCCAAAACGTAAGGGCTCTATTTCGCCAGGAACTAAAGTGCCGTTCATAGACGGGAAAATAGTGATGCCATTTGTAAATGGCTGCACCAGGGTTGTCCAAAAAGTTCTGCCAAAGGTTCATTGTAGTGTGAGGTTGATGCAAACACGTTTGTGCATCTACTGAGCAGGTTTTATCTTAATTTGCCAATATTAAGGATAGCGAAAGATGATTTAAGTATTTTGAAAATTATGAACAAGTTGGGGATTTGAAATGGCAGCAAAGGAGACTTTAAATTTCTGATTTTCCATATCAGGAAATACATTTTTGAGCTTAAGATAAAGGTATTCATGGTCAGTGATAATTCTTGGAAAATCTAACAAAATGAGTGGTATGTCAAATGTTGTTAGCGTGTAAAGCAATTCGTAGAATACCTTAGTAAGTGAATGTTCCTGATCAGAAACAGAATATGAATTAGAAAGCCATATTCCACCTGGGATAAGTCCCAAAGATAAATCATGCGCAGAACGCTGACTCACATTAATTCGACTCTTAGCTGCGGAGTGGATATCCCTGATTGGGACCAATGCAAAGTCTATAACTAATTGCTGTTTTTCTAGTAACTCACGCAGGTAACAACTTATGTATGGACTTTTTACTATGTAAGGCGCGTTAGAATCTCTTAAATCTCTTTCCATTCCTGCATTACAGCTTTCATAAACCCCATCTTTTGGATTCTTAAAGCCAGTATCGTAACCAAGATGCGTTAACAACTGCATGAGAAAAGTAGTCCCCGATCTACCCGTGCCTGAAATAATAAGGTGATGTTTTGACATTTAGAGTGAGGTAAACAAGGTTGATGGATAATTAAGGCTCCTCGCTAAATGGAGTGGGTAGTTTGAGCTAGACGATCCGTGCGCATTGGGACGGGGTGGTGGCCTTCTTGGAGACGCGGGTCACCAATGGCTTGATCGAGGCCATCAACGGGTTGTTGCAGTTGGCCAAGCGCATGGCCCGTGGCTTCCGCTGCTTCCGCCACTTCCAGATCATGGCCTACCTCAAAGCGGCAAAACTCAAACCCGAATTGCCAGCGGTTCTACCCACTTGAAACAGCGAAGAGGCCAGAGCATCTTCCGGGAGCTGGCATAATTGAAAACCGAACCACGAGAATGACTGCCAGTGCAATTGAGACCACTGCTGCGTGATCCAGACTTTGGAAAGAAGCTTGAAAGCTCCACGGGAATGCAAATCCAGCTGGATCGGAGCAGCACCTTCTATTTCAGCAATGAGCTGGGTGGTATTAGTATCTATATGTAATTTCATTTGGTTAATGTTTACTTACACCGGAACAGTTGATGATCCCCTGATTACTGCGAGTTCAAAATCCTGATGAAGTCGCGGTAAGCTTCCGCAACTTCCGTGATTCCACCTTGGGCTCGAATCTCCCCGGCATCCAACCAAATGGCCTTAGAGCATAACTTTGTCACGAGATCCGTGTTGTGTGAAACGAATACAACCGCATGGTTACCCCTGAGCCTTGCTTCCATGGCTTTCTCCGCTTTAACGCGGAAATGGGGGTCTCCGACAGCCATGACTTCATCGATCAAGAGCAGATCAACCTGATTGATCAAAGCCACTGAGAAACCGAGGCGCAATCGCATGCCAGCGGAATAAGTCCTGACCGGGCGGTCGAAAAATTCCCCAAGCTCGGAAAATTCCCGGATCTGAGGAAGAATTTGTTCCGCTGCGGTCTTGCCGTGACCTTGGAACATGGCGCTAAGCAGCGCATTGTCTCGTCCGCTTAAATTGGGATCAAAGCCGACGCCCAATCCCAGCAGGAGCCGTGTGTGGTTTTTGTTGAACTCAAGGGTGCCGGAGGTCGGTTCGACGATGCCGGCGAGAATCCGCAACAGGGAACTCTTGCCGCAACCGTTGCGGCCCAGCACACCGAGGATCTCGCCTCGCTGGATCGAGAAGCTGACGCCCTTTAGTGCGTGATACGCCGAGGATCTGAAGGGGTTGAGGCCTTGCCGATACGACATGCGGATGTTTTCGGCCCGCAAGATGACTTGGTCCGGCACGGTCATGCTGTCACGACCCAAAAAGCGATACGGCGCCCGCAACGGTGCATCCAGACGAGAATGATCGCCAAGGCCACGGCGGCCACAATGCCAAGAAGTGCCAGATGTACCAGGTCGTAAGCCGCCGACTGCATGATGACCTTCCGGTAGCAATCGAGAAGAAAAGCCAGGGGGTTGAGCCAAAGAAGCCACTGTTTCAGGTCGGCGTTCTGGATGGAGGAGACATCCCAAAACACACCCGAGGTGAACAAAAGGAACATCATCCCCATGTTGATCAGCATACGCGTGTCGAAGAGTCGCGCCACACACACGGCCCCCAAGCAAGAGGCGGCCAGAATCAAAAGGTATTGGACCAGCATAAGCGGCAGAAGCAGCAACCAGTGCCAGCCCGGATAGCATCCGTAAAGAACCGCCACGAGCAACATAAGAAGAAAGACCGGACCCTCGCGATAAAGGGACTGCTGCACCGAAGCCAACGGGAAAAAGGCTTTCGGTATGTCGATTTGCGAAATGAGCCCCCTGTTCTGAAAGATGGTGTTGGAGGCCTGCGTCACGCTTTTGGAAAACCACATGAACGGCACTTTCCCGGTGACCAGAAAAAGCAGAAAGTCTTCCCGCCCGGTGCGGAGAAGCACGGCGAAAACAAAGTAGAAAACCAGAACAAAAAGAATGGGTTCGATGATCCACCAGGCGTAACTCAAGAAGAGACGCGAGGCCTCGGACTTCAAGGCCATCCGGGCCTGCAGATCCACCAGCTCAAAAAATCGCTGAGGTGACAGCTTCACAATTACTT
>ERZ889217.646-NODE-646-length-20110-cov-17.220444_pt1 | contig 20110 bp, 17 predicted proteins | sample MGYA00521098_ERZ889217 | MGnify/ENA primary metagenome ERZ889217 (study PRJEB32303, sample SAMEA104408613) | aquatic metagenome | biome: Brackish water; feature: Pelagic; material: water | place: Baltic Sea | collected 2014-06-10T22:04:00 | depth 2,362 m ... | reverse complement strand
GCGAAGCGACTCTGATGAAGTGGTCGAGGCGACGGAGCACGCCGGCGAGGTGAGTGGCACACACGGTGCTCATGTAACGTTAACACCCGCGGTACAATCCGACTTGACGTGGACGGAGGATAAGGCTTCGGTGAAGGACCTCTCTCGAACCGCTCCACGGGCCGAGACCGAAGGGAGGGCGGTTGTCCGACTGCCAGGATCGCAGCTACGTTGCCCCAGGGCACGTCCCCCTGGCGGATCGAGAAGCGTCCGCTCTGGCCGGGCTGCCACCTCATCCCGCGAAAGAGCCGAAAGACCACGCTTTGGGCCGCTCGCGAAGTGGATTCGGCAGCAAGTTCCACTTGGTTACTGACGGTCGGGGCCTGCCGCTGGCGGTCGAAGTGACTGCTGGACAGGCGCACGACTCGACGTGCGTCGAGTCGGTGATGGATCAGGTTGCTATCCCGCAGCCGCTGGGAAGGCCATGCAAGCGGCCAAAGCGATTGGCGGGCGACAAAGGCTCCAGCAACAATCGCGTGCGAGACTGGCTTCGGAAGTACGGGATCAAGCCGTTGATCCCTCGATAAGGAAAACAAAAAGCTGAGGCATGACGGCCGATCCGTCTTCGACAAGCAGGCCCAGAGGCGTCGCAGCATCGTCGAGCAGACGATCGGCTGGCTGAAGGAATGCCGGCGAATCGGCACGAGGTTCGAGAAAATCGCCATCAATGTTCTCGTGATGATGAAGCGTGCAATGATCCAACGGTGCCTCAAAATGACGTTCTCAGCTTGAAGCTAACTCATCAAGCATTTTTTGCCGCGATTCGGGGCCTCGGGCAGCCCCTAGGAATCCACAACCTTCCACCGCGATTGGAGTTGGGTTCGCTAAGCGGCTGGGAGGCAAGTGGGCCGGCTCCGGCCTCTCCTCTCAGGCAATCACGTCGCGGATCACCTGGCCCCCCACGTCGGTGAGCCGGAAGTTGCGGCCGTTGTGGCGGTAGGTGAGCCGCTCGTGGTCCACTCCCAGCAGGTGCAGGAGTGTGGCGTGCAGATCGTTGACGTGCACCTTGTTTTCCACCGCCTTATAGCCAAACGGATCGGTGGCCCCGTAATGGAAGCCTCCCTTCACGCCGCCGCCGGCCATCCAGATCGTGAACCCGCCCGGATTGTGGTCGCGGCCCTTGCCGCCCTGGGAGTCGCTGGTGCGACCGAACTCCCCGCCCCAGATCACGAGCGTGTCCTCGAGCATCCCGCGGTTCTTGAGGTCGGCCAACAGCGCCGCCGCCGGCCGGTCGGTCGCCAGGCCGCAGGCGCGGTGATTGGTCTCGATGTTGCTGTGGCCGTCCCAGGGCACGTCGTCGACACTACCGTCGCCTTCCGCGCCTCGGCCAGCAAAGATCTGGATGAACCGCACACCCCTCTCAAGCAGCCGCCGGGCCGTGAGGCACTGACGGGCAAACACCCGGCACTGGGGATCTTCGGTGCCGTAGCAGTCATGCACGTGCTTCGGCTCACGGGCGAGATCGATCGCCTCAGGTGCCGCCGTCTGCATCCGATACGCCAGTTCAAAGTTTGAGATCCGGGCGGCTAGGTCGGCCTGCGCGGGCCGGAGCGCGGCATGGGCCGTATTGAGCGACGCCAGCAGGTCCAGCTCCGCCCGCTGCGTCTGGAGCGACTGCCCCTGGCGGAGGGCGAGATTGTCGATGGCCACCGGGCGTCGGGCGTCGATCGCGAGTGCCTGATGGCTCTTGGGCAAAAAGCCCGCCGACCAGATCTGGTCGTCGCCCCGGGGCTTCCGCTCGTGCATCACCACGAAGCTCGGCAGGTCGCGGTTCACACTGCCCAGACCGTAGTCGAGCCAGGCCCCCATGCTCGGCATGCCGGGCCGGCTGAATCCGCTCATCAGCTCCATCGCCGCCGGAGCATGGTTGTTGGCCCGCAGGTGCATCGAGTGGATGAAGCACATCTCGTCAACGTGCTGTGAAAGCTGAGGAAAGAGGTCGCTGACCCAGCTGCCGGAAGCCCCGTGCTGCGACCACGCGAACGGGCTTGCAAGGCACTTGCCACTGGTTTGGAAGAAGCCGACCTGGCTGTCGGCACCGGGCAGGGGCTGGCCATTTCGGGCCTGGAGTTCGGGCTTGTAGTCCCAGGTGTCGACCTGCGAGGGGGCGCCGGTCATGAACAGCCAGATCACCCGCTTCGCCTTGGGCAGATGGTGGGGCAGGGCCGCCTCAGCGGCTGGTAGCCCGCTGCCGGTGGCGGCCCGCGACTCTTCGCCAAGCAGCGCGGCCAAGGCCAACGAGCCAAATCCCAGGCCGGCGTCACGCAGAAACTGCCGGCGTGCCGGGAGGATAAGGCGGAGCGGGTCGGCACCGGCGGCGGGCTGGCCGTGATCAGTCGACATAGATGAACTCGTTCAGGCAGAAGATCAGGTGACAGACGTCGGTGAAGGCGGCCAGCCGGCCCGCGGCAGTGTGGCCGGCTGCCTGTTCGCGGGCCGCAAGCAAGGCCATGAACTTGTCTCGTTCCGGCTCGCTTGGCGACCTCGCCAGGGCCGCGCTGAAGCAATAGTCAAGCACCGCGGCGTTGGTCGCCTCGGTCTCCGGGATGGCCAGGGCCACCCGGGCCCGCTTGGCGAGACCCGTCGCTGCCGCCCGCACGAACGGCGAGTTCATCAGCGCGAGCGCCTGCGTGGGGACCGTGGCCGCGCTCCGCACGCCCACCGGCTGGACCGGCTCGGGCTGATCGAACACCTGCAGAAAGCTGACCGGCTCGCTACGCTTGACCGTGAGGTAGATGCTGCGCCGTGGCGCTCCCACGTCGAGTCCGGCCCGGCCGTACATGTTTGGGTCGAGCATGCCGGAGGCGGCCAGCAATGCGTCGCGGATCGCCTCTCCCTCCAGGCGAATTGGCTTGCGCTGCCAGAGCAGGGTGAGCTCAGGATCCCGGGCAAGCGCGGTGGCGTTGATCGCGCTCCCCTGCCGATAGGTAGCGCTTGTCACGATCAGGCGGTGAATGCTCTTCAGGCTCCAGCGGCTGTCGACCAGCCGCGTGGCCAGCCACTCAAGCAGTTCGGGATGCGTGGGGGGGTCGCCCTGCGTGCCCAGGTCGTTGGGGGTGGCCACGATGCCGCGGCCGAAGTGGTGGTGCCAGAGCCGGTTCACGATCACGCGGGCAGTCAGTGGCCCCGCGCCCCGCTCGACGTCGGTGAGGAAGCGGGCGAGGCCCAGTCGCGAATCAGCCAGCGGTGTGCCGTCGCCGCCCGAGAGCAGCGTCTGCTCGGCGTCGTCGGCCTTGATCGTGGCCAGCACAAACCCAGGCACCGCCTTCCCATTTTTGCGGCCCACCTCGCCGCGGCCGAGCACGAAAACGTCCTGGCTGCCCGGCTTGACGGCCTGCGAGTTCCCGGTGATCACCCAGGCACCGTTAGTGGCCGCGTAGACCTTCGCGGAGTTCGGCCGCGGCTCGCGGGCATCGCTGGCTGCCAGGTCGGCGATCACGCGGGCCGCCTCGGGATCAACGCGGCCTAGCCAGGCGAGTAGCTCGCGAGACGACGCATCGTCAAGGCCCGAGGCCCGCGTCGATTCCAGCAACGCTCCGATCTCCCACGCGGCTTGCGGCACGGCGGCGTCGGTGAGCCGGGCGCGCTCGAGCGCGGTGGTGGCGGCCACCCGCAGCCGCGCCCACCCCGGCTGGTTGGCCTCAAACTTCAGCTCGACGGTCAGGATCGTTCCCCCTTCAAAGCCTACCGGCTTGTCGAAGGCCAATACCGCCGCTTGGTCGAGGCCCGGCTGTCCGGTCGTGGCCCAGCCCGTGGCCGGGTCGTTGTCAACGGCCTTCGCCAGTTCAAACCCCGGGTCTTGAAAGGTGGTCGCCAGCGGCACAAGGGTGGGCGTCACGGGCTTACGGTCGGCTGCGGGCACGATCGGCGCAGCCGTGACCTTCACCGTCGAGAGTCGGAAGTTCCCGTCCTTGCCCGTGCCCGGGCCGCCGCCGCTGGCCAGGGCTTCCAGACGCAGCGCCGCGAGCTCGCGCTGGTGGGTGCGGAAGGAGAGCGTGTAGGTGTCGTCGCCCTCGAGCCTACCCGAGGCCGACACCACGTCGGACGGCTGCTTGGCGAGGGTCGCCTTGGCGGCTTTCACCGAGCTGGGGTCGAGCGCGGCCCAGGCCGGGGCCTGGCCGACCGCCGCCGCGGTCGCCAGCCAGCGGGCCACGCGGGCCGGCAGTTCGTCGCGACGAAACCGGTCGGCCGCGGCGGCAATCGAGGCCCGCTCGGCCTGCCAAGCCGCGTGTCGCTGCCTGGTGGTCGCCGGGTCGGGATCAAGCTCGGCATCCCGCTGCACAGCCTTGCCGAGGCAGGCGATCATCGCGTAATAGTCGCGGTGGCCGATCGGATCGTACTTATGGTCGTGACAGCGGGCGCAGCCGATCGTCATCCCCAAGACGCTCGAGCCGATCGTAGCCACCATGTCGTCGAGCTGGTCGTAGCGGATCGGCTCGACCGTCTTGGCCGTCACCTGCCCGGGGTAGGGGCCCGCCACGAGAAACCCCGTGGCGGCCGTCGCGTCGTAGTCGCCGGGCGCGATCAGGTCTCCGGCGATCTGCAGCCGGAGGAACTCGTCGTAGGGCAAGTCGGCGTTTAAGGCCCTGATCACCCAGTCGCGGTAGTGGTGGGCGCCGGGCCGATCACCGTCAAACTCGTAGCCGCCGCTCTCACCGAACCGGACGGTGTCGAGCCAGTGCCGCGCCTGGCGTTCACCATATCGCGGGCTTGCGAGCAGCCGGTCCACCAGCAACTCGTACGCCTCCGGCCGGCTGTCGGCGAGGAAGGCCCGGAGCTCCTCAGGCGAGGGGGGTAGGCCGGTGAGATCGAAAAATAGCCGCCGTGCCAGCGTGGCCTGGGCCGCTTCGGAAGCTGGACGGATTCCCGCCTCCTGCTGGTTGGCGAGAATGAACTGGTCGATGTCGTTCCTGGCCCAGCCTCTGTCGTCGACGTGCGGTGGTGAGACCGCACCGAGCCGGCGATATGACCAATGCTGGCGGCCGGCCGCCGCATCGATCACCCGCTCGTCGAGCGTGGCCGCCGGTTCGTTTCGCGGATCGGGCGCCCCCATCTCGACCCACATCTCGAAGTCCGCGATTACGTCGTCGGGTAACTTACCTGCCGGCGGCATGTCAAAGCCCTCGTGCTTGAGCGCCGCCAGAATCAGGCTGGCCTCCTTATCGCCAGGCACGACGGCCGGGCCGCTCTCGCCCCCCTTCGCCATCCCGGGCTGGGAGTCGAGCAGGAGTTCGGCCTTGAGCTTGCCCCCGGCAAGTGCCTCAGCCGAATGGCAGGAGTAGCAATGCTGCACGAGCACCGGCCGGATCTTCGACTCGAAGAAGGCGACCTGCTCGGGCGCGGGCGAAGCGCTCGCGGAGCCGGCGGCATACAGAGCCAACAAGACCGCAGCAGCGACGAGATGGGGCCAAACGCGATACACAATCATTGTCTCCGAGCCGGATCTTGGGAGAAGATGTTCGTCGTATGCCCACCCTTTATAATAACCTTGAAATCGGCACGGACAACGATTTAGGGCGAATAATTTAGGTTGAATAGCCGGCCTGAGCCGCTGCGTCGTGGGTTCTTCGGCTCGGGGTTGCCTGTGCCCCTGCGGCGTCCGCAGCGAACGGGCCATGACGCTCGCGGTTGCCGAGATGGAGGTGCAAGCGTCAGGACCCGGAAGGTCACGAAGGTGGTCGAGCAACTCCGTGGACTCCAAGTCACCTCCACTCAGGTCAGCAGAGCCGCCACCGAACTCGATGAGGAACTAGCCGCCTGGCGGAACAGGCCACTCGGTGAAGTGACCTACCTGATCCTCGCTGCCCGGTACGAAAAGTGCCGCCACGGCGGTGCCCTCGTTCCCGCGGCAATGCTTACCGCCATTGGCATGACTCCCGATGGCAAACGGTGTGTCCTCAGCTGTAGCGTCGCACGGAGCGAGGCCGAGCATCACTGGCGGGAGTTCCCCCGGAGCCTCCAGGAACGCCGCATGCACGGCATGAAACTCGTCGTTAGCGACGACCATGCCGGCCTCGAGGCGGCCAGGCAGGCAGCCATGCCCGGCGTGCCGTGGCAGCACTGCCAGTTCCACACCATCCAGAATCCCATCGCCCACGTGCCCAAATCCTCAATGCGGACCGAGGTAGTTGAGAATATCCGGCGCGTCGTCAACACCGAGGATGCCGCCGAGGCCAATCGGCGATTCAAGGATACCGTCGCTCGCTACCAGAAGAGCGCTCCCGGACTTGCCAGCTGGCTCGAGGACAACATCCCCGAAGCGCTCACTACCTTCGCCTTTCCAGTCGCTCACCGACGCAGGCTGCGAAGCAGCAACCAACTCGAACGACGCAATGAAGGAGATTAAACGCTGTACCCGTGTCGCCACGCTGTTCCCCAACGACGCATAGCTGCTCAGGCTCGTCTCGGCAGTCCTCAGCGAGATCGGCGAGGACTGGGAAACACAACGGCCTTACCTGAACATGAAAGCCATTGACATCCGTGGACCAGGCAGACCGTTCGGATTGTAATTTTGGCAGGGCGCTGAATCGTCGTTCTGAGACGCATTGCCTTGTGAGGGAACTGAGTTCATTCTCGGCGATGTTCAGCCAGCTGCCGTGCTTGGGCGTATGGCAGAAGTGAATTCGCCGCACCAAGGCGCGTGCCCGCGGCGGCGTGAACGCCTCGTAGAACCCGCCGATGGTGTGGGTGTTCAGGTTGTCGCAGACCACCGTCACCATTGGACACTTGCGATAGCGACTCTCCATCAGTCGGGCCATTTCGGTCGCCCAATCCAGTTTCGTTTTGGTCGGCCTCGCCGTTGCTTCACGCCAACCCGCCAGCGGTTCCGTGAACATGAAGATGCCCGCCGTGCCAGCACCACTCATACTCGTAGTCGATGCGCTTCGCGTGATGCCGTGTGGCCGGGATCGGCTCCCGGGTTTCCTTGATGAGCTGCACGGGCTGTTCGTCCATACAGAGCACGGGATGCATCGGATCGTATGCTTTTTCGGAGGTGTCGAGCACCATCTCTATCGAAGCAACGAATTCCGCGTCGGCATTGGGCGGAATGACCCAGGATTCGATCTTACGGTTCGTGATTCCGGGTTTTTAAGCGTCCGATGCACGGTTTCATGGCTTATCGAGTCGGCAATCTCGAGTGCGACGACGCGATTCGCCAAGAGCCGTAGACTCCAGTTGGCATATCCCTTGGGAGGCGGGGTCAACCGCAGGGCAATTACTTGAGCCTCCTGCTTACCGCTGAGAAGCCTTTCCGTCGGCGGCCTCTCCCGCTGTTTGCCATGCAGGACCTGCTCGAAACCCTCGGACACAAAACGCTCACGCAGTTTCTCGACGGTGCGGGTTCGGCTATCGAACGCCTCCGCGATTCGCTCGTCCGTCCAGGCCGGGCCGGACGCATCGGCCTTCAGCAGCATCTGCGCCCGCCGGACCTTCTGGCTCGAGCCGTTGAGCTTCGTGATGACCTCTCGCACAATCCGGCGTTCCTTCTCCGTCAACCGCACGACATACTTCTTCGACATGGGACACCTCCGTGTTGCCGGAAGCGTCCCTTTTTTCAGAGCCCCACACAAACCCAAACTTCTAGCGGTGACAGAGGACTAGGCAGGCTCGTGTGATTGCTTTGCGTTTCAGCCCGCCTCCCAAAGGGTACGCCAGCTGGACGCTGCGGCTGCTTGCTCGCCGGGTGGTTGAGCTCGAGATCGCCGATTCCATCAGTCACGAGACCGTGCGGCGGACTCTCAAAAAATTGAATAACGAACTGCAAGATTCCAGACACCCCGGCCAGTCCAACCATCTCTTGATCAGGGCGGAGTACATTGCACGCCTCAGCCGATCCGGTCGTTGCCGGATTCCGGCAGACCCCTCCACCCCTGGAGTCGCTCGATGGCCTCTCGCAGCCCAAACCCCGTTGCCAATCCACACTTTCTGCTCACCACCGATGCGGCTTGTGAACTCTATCGAGCCGCAGCCGATGAGCCGATCTACGACTACCACTGCCACCTTTCCCCTGCGGAAATCGCCGCTGACAAACGCTGGGAGAATCTGGCCGAGGTCTGGCTCGGAGGAGACCATTACAAGTGGCGGGCGATGCGGTCGAATGGGGTGCCCGAGAGCCACATCACTGGTGCGGCCTCCCCCTATGACAAGTTTCTCGCCTATGCGGCCACGATGCCCCGACTGCTGCGCAACCCACTCTGGGACTGGACCCATCTGGAACTCAGCCGGATCTTCGGCATCGATGAAGTGCTCGATGAGTGGTCGGCCCCGCGGATCTGGGAAGCGGCCAATGCGAAGCTCCGGCAGCTTTCAGCCCATGCGATCCTGAAGCAGTTTCGGGTGGCCGTGATCGGCACCACCGACGACCCCTGCGACGACCTGGCTGAGCACGGGGCCATAGCGGAGCTGGGGATCAGCACCCGTGTCTATCCAGCCTTCCGCCCCGACAAGGCGCTGGCCGCCGACAACCCCGCCGCGTTGCAGGCCTGGACCATGCAGCTGGGAGCGGCGACGGACACGAATTGTTCGACATTGGACGGCCTGCTGACCGCCCTCGAGGCTGCCCATGCCCGGTTTCATGCGGCCGGTAGCCGGCTATCAGACCACGGTGTAATTCACCTGTTTGGTGCGGGCGGCACCAAGAACGAGGCGGCTGCGATCTACGAGGCTACGCTTCGTGGGGAGCGACCCGACGCAGCCGCGCTCGACGCGTACCGAGGCTTCTTGATGGTGTTTTTCGGCGAGCTCGACGCCGCCCGCGGCTGGGCCAAGCAACTGCACATCGGAGCCTACCGCAACGGCAGCAGCCGCGGGCTCCGCGAACTCGGCCCCGACACCGGCTACGACTCGATCGGCGACTGGCCGCAGATCGAGCGGCTGGCGGCTTATCTCGACGCCCTCGACGCCCGGGGCCGGCTGCCGCGGATGGTACTCTACAACCTCAATCCGGCCGATAACTACGCCCTGGCGACGCTCTGTGGCACGTTTCAGGGAGACGGCATCCGAGGCAAGATCCAGTTGGGCAGTGGCTGGTGGTTTCTCGATCAGCTCGACGGCATGCGGTGGCAGATCGACGCGCTCTCTCAACTCGGCCTGTTGGCCAACTTTGTTGGCATGCTGACCGACTCCCGGAGCTTCCTTTCCTATCCGCGGCACGAATATTTCCGCCGACTTCTCTGCCGGATCCTGGGTGAGGAAGTGGAGGAGGGGAAGCTGCCCGACAACATGCCCTTGCTTACTGGCATGGTGCGGGACATCTCGTTCAGAAATGCCGCCGCCTGGTTCGACATGCCTGTGGGCACGGCCTAACTCAGAGGGCTACCCAGCCGGCGATTACGAAGGCCTTACCCATAAGGTCTTTGACCAGTCTGTCGGGAGCCAAAGGCGGAATGAGGCGTGAGCAGAACTCTCAATAGGGTGAGTCCGAGGGAGAGCCGGCGGATCGTGCGGACGCGATTACGCCGATAGTGTTCCCCCGCGGAGTTCGGTCTCACAGCGGAGGGAGTTCCGCACGGCCGCCTGGGTGTCGGCCTCGGTAGCACGGGAATCCGTGCCGTCTGCCACCCTGATCTGAAGTTCGAGCGCCGCCTTGGGGCCTTCCGCTCCGCTGTTACACTTCAGCGGAAAGAGACTACGATGCCGAGCAGTAATCGGCTGCCGCGCGCGGCTCAGGAACAGGGGGACGGACGCATGAAGAAGGTCGAAACAAGCATCGGCATGGATCGGCGAGAATTCCTCGGCTGGACTACGGCCGCGAGCGCCGCGGCGGTGGCGGGATTCGCGATCGGGCGGTCGGCGACGGCAGCCCCCGGCTCGAACGACCGGATTCGGCTGGGCCTGATTGGGATCGGCTGGCGGGGCGGTCAGCACCTCGACGCGCTTTTGAAGACCGAGGGCTGCGAGTTGGTGGCCCTCTGCGACCCCGAAGCGGCATTCCTCGGGCCGGCGAGCGTAAAGGTGCCGCAGGCCAAGACCTACGTCGACATGCGGAAGTTGCTCGAAGATCCGGCTGTGGATGCAGTCGTGATCTCAACCTGCAACCACTGGCACTGCCTGGCGGCAATCTGGGCCTGCGCGGCGGGAAAAGATGTCTACGTCGAGAAGCCGCTCTCGTACACGCTGTGGGAGGGGCGGCAGTTGATCAACGCCGCCCGGAAATTCGGCCGGATCGTGCAGGTGGGCACCCAGCAGCGGAGCGATCCTGTGCAGGCGGAGGTCCGCAGGTTTCTTCATCACGAGAAGGCGATCGGTTCGTTGGAGTCGGTCGTTGTGACCCGGTTTGGCGTGCGGGCCGGCATCGGCAAGCGTGCTACTCCGCTCAATCCGCCCACGACGCTCGACTACGATCTTTGGCTCGGGCCGGCCGCCGATCGACCTATCTACCGCGACAAGATCAACTACGACTGGCACTGGGACTGGAACACTGGAAATGGTGAGTGTGCCAACTGGGGCGTGCACGTGCTTGACGACGTCCGCAACGTGGCCTTTCAAGACACGGTGTCGGTGCCGAGTGAAGTTACCTGTGGCGGTGGCCGGGTGGTGTGGAACGATGCCGGTGACACGCCAAACCTGGTGTTTTCGACGCTGAAGGCAGCTGATGTGCCGGTGGTGTTCGCCCTCAGCAACCTCCCGGCCAAGCCCGGCGTGAAAGGCCCGCTTCAGTTTGAGGACACCCAGAGCGGCTACGTCGTGAACTGCGCCGGTGGCTCTTACCATGGCCGCCGCGGTGGAGGCGTGGCCTTGGATCGGGATGGAAAAAAGATTCGTGAATTCAAGGGCACGACAGGTGGGCGGGAGCATTACCAAAACTTCTTCGCCGCGGTTCGTAGTCGGGATCCTCAGTCGCTCAACGCTGAGACCGTGGTCGGCCACGACTCTACGAACTGGAGCCATATGATCAGCGCTGCCTGGCGTTCAGCAGACGCCCGGGGCTTCATCTCGACCGCCGAAACACCCGTGCCCGGCCCACTCGGGGTGATCCGAAACCTGATGGCGACCCACGTGGCTGCCTACGGAGCCGAGGCCCTCGCTGCCGACCTGCGACTCAGCCCCACGCTCACGATCGATCCGGCCTGCGAGGCCTTCGTAGGGCCGGGGGCCGACGCGGCCAATGCCTTTCTCGGCCCGCGGGAATTCCGTGGTGCGTACACGATCGAGCCGATCGCAGGCTGACAGACTGCGGAAGAAGACCGCGACGATCGTAAAAGGTCCTTGGGGGAGCTGTGTGGGTTGAGGGTTTGCCCGGGCCAATTCAATCGGCGGAGGAAACCGATCGCAGCCACGATGGCACAGCGAGGTTTCCTCAGGTGGCGTCTGCGGGTGAAAACCGCTCCTTATTAAGAGGGTGGTTGCTCCTGCGGACCCGCCGGTCGCCGCCGTTTGCCCGACTCGGCCAAATCCCAGCCGTCGGTGGCCACGATCCGCCGGGGAATCGCGTGGGGCTCCACGTGTTGGCCGCACAACTCCTTGAGCGAGGCGAGATCGAACGACGCGCCTGGTTCGAGCACGACCTCGGCCACCGGCACGAGGCCGAGCAGTGGATGGCTCTCTGGTTGGCAGACGGCGTCGCGGACGTCGGGATGAGAGGCAAGGACTCGCTCGACCGCCTCGGGATTCACCAGCCGGCCGCCGCTGCGAAAGATTCGGTCGAGCCGCCCGCGGAAGTGGAGCCGGCCGTGGGCACCGAGACTCAGCAGATCATTGCTGTGAAAGAAGCCCTCCGGATCGAGCCCCTCGTAGCCTCCGTCGGCGGTGACGTAGCCGAGGAACAGTGAGGGACCACGGATCACGAACCGTCCTGCGTCGCTGCCGGGCACGGCGTCAAGCCGCCATTCAAAGTGGGAATAGGGTACGCCGACGCAGGCATCGGTGCCGCCACCGTCGGCGATCGCCAGATCTGAGATCCGTGGTCCGGCCTCGGTCATGCCATAGAGAAATAGCTTCCGAGCCCGGGGAAATGCCCGCTCGAGATCCCGTACCAGGTCGTTCCCGAGGGGCTCACCACCTGTTGTCACCATCCGCACACTGGGAAACGGCTCACCGTTGCAGTACGCCATGAACATCCGGAACAGTGAGGGCGGCCCCTGGACGACCGTGATTCCGTGGCGGCGGATGGCCGCTTGCAGTTGGGTGAGCGGATCGCGGGGCGAGAAAAGATGGCAGGTGGCTCCTGCCAGAAGTCCGGCGGTGCAGCCGCCGAGCAAGCCATACATGTAACCAAGCGGTGTGTTGATGGCGATCCGATCGAGAGGTTCGAGCGCCAGGGCCCGGCCGATCGCGCTGGCTGTGATCACCACCGACTCCGCGGGCAATGCCACGAGTTTGGGGCGGCCCGTCGTCCCTGAGGTGCAGATCACAAGTCCTTCGTCCCGCGGGCCGAGCGTGGTCGTTCGGGCTGCAGTGGCAGCGGGTTGAACCGCATCAGGTAGTGGCAGGTCGAGCACAGCCACCGGCCGCAGCCAGGCGGCCATCTCATCGACCTGCAGATCGGTCATTCCCTCTCGAAGCACGACCGGGACGAGGCCCTGATACCAGCAGGCAAGGGTGCTGACGAGGATGGCCAGTGGATCTTTTTGCCGCACGAGCACCCGTCCTGGTTTCGCCACGGCGGTCGGCAGCGAGGCTGCGACGCTCACTGTTAAGGCGGCCAGTTCACGATATGTCAGCCGCCGATCACCGGCCAGGACGGCATCGTGGTCGCCCCCGGCCGCAACTCGCTCAGCAAGGTGTTGCCAGATCACACGCCCAACTCCCGGCGGAAGCGGCCTTGATCGATCCCACGAAGGAACCGGAGATTTTCGGGTTGTGAGGGTATGATTTTTTCGAGCTCGCTCCAATACCGATCCAGCCAGCCCTGCTGCCACGGCTCGTCGGCAAGCTCCGCCTCCGGTGGTTCAAGTCGGCGGCAGCTGATCTGCACGCGATTGCCCTGCCACAAAGCCAGCATCAGAAACACGGGCACCGCGAGCCGACGGGCCAGGGCGGGAAGGCCAGGCGAGAATTGCCAAAGCCGGCCGAGCCGATCAAACTCCTGACTGCGGCCACCCGTCTGCATGTCGGCCGCCCCGAGGAGTATCCCGCCGGTTCGCAGATGAAGCGCCGACTTCACCATTAAAACCGCCCGCTCCTCTGACAGCAGCGGGTCGAGAAACGATGCGGTCGTGCTGGCGGGCAGCCAGTCGGGCAGATCAGCCGCGTTGGTCCAGACCACAAGCGGCAACTGCCGCTCGAGCAACACATGCATCAGGAACTTGGGCGGTCCCAGGTGGGCCGTGGCCACGATCACACCACCGGCCGACCGGGCGGCGTCGAATTCACTCCAGTCGGTTGGCTCCAGCAGCGCCAGTGCCGCATGCCGCTGGCTGAGGCTCCCCAGGTGACGCTGCACCACGCCTCCGGCCGCCACACCCCACCAGGCCCGGCGGCACCAGTGTGGCCCGCGGGCGATCTCCGGATGTGCCTTCGCCCACCGTCGTAGCCGGGTCTGCCGCCAGCCGGCGACCGCCGTGGCCCGCAGCAGTCGGAGCTGCCAAGACAGCGGCAGACCCGAGTCGGCGACCGTGGGCACGAGGCCTGCCATCTCAGCCGTGTCCCGCCTGCTCCAGCAGACGGATCAGGCCGCCTGGCGTGGCAAGCGATTCGGCCGTGAGGTGCTCGTCGCGAAGCGGCATGCCGGTGCGGCGTTCGATTTCGAGCACGATCTCCAGGCAGCCCACCGAGTCGATGCCGAGGCCGTCCGCGCCCAGCGGCGTGTCGGCCTCGATCGCAGCCTGGGTGGCAGCCTGGTCGCGAACCACCGCGTAGACCATCTCGGCAAAACTAGACGGATTCATCGAATGGGCTCCGGCTCCTAAAAAAATCGACCGAACCTCGCGTAATCTACACCGCCAGGCGGCCCTCGCCGACCGGGCCCGGTATGATCCATCAATCTTTCGACCTGGATGTTGGTCAGCATGGACTCTCCCGCGCTTTCCGTCATCGTGGCGTTTCGCAACATGGCCCGCGAGGCACCGCGAACCCTCCATTCGCTCTCGTCCGACTACCAGCAGGGCGTTAGCGAATCAGATTACGAGGTGGTGGCCGTCGATGCTGGCTCGGCCGTGCCGCTCGCCCCGGAGTCGTTCCTTCGCTACGGGAAGAACTTCCGGCTTCTCCGAGCCGCCGACGCCCCGTCGCCCGCCGCCGCCATCAACGCTGCGGCAGCCCAGGCCCGCGGGGCTGCAATCGCCGTCTGCATCGACGGTGCCCGGATGCTCTCCCCTGGGATCATTCGCCTGACACTCCAGGCGCTCGAAGCCTGGGAGGATCCCGTCGTCGCCACGCTGGCCTGGCACCTGGGCCCCGCAATGCAAAACATCTCGATGCTTGAAGGTTATGACCAGACGGTCGAAGACAAGCTCCTCGAATCGGTCGACTGGCGAGCTGACGGATACGAACTCTTTCGCATCGCCTGTCTGGCGGGGAGCAGTGCCGGCGGCTGGTTCCGTCCGCTCGCGGAGAGCAATTTCCTCACGGTCAAGCGGGCTGCTTGGAAGCGATTGGGCGGCCTGGATGAACGGTTTCACTCCCGCGGAGGCGGGTTCGTGAACCTCGACTACTATCGCGAGGCCTGTGAACAGCTGGGCCAGCTCGTGATCCTGCTGGGCGAAGGAACCTTTCATCAATACCACGGGGGAGTCGCCACCAACGTGCCGCTCGCCGAGCATCCCGGGCTCAAATTTCAGGACGAGTATGTCGCGATCCGAGGCCGCGAATTCGCCCCGCCCGCCGCCATGGCTGCCTACCTCGGTCATCTGCCTCGCCAGGCGTTGCCCTTCCTGGCAGTCTCGGTCGAGCAGGCTCTGGCGGCCGCGGGGAGCGGGCCATGATCGGCCAGCCGCGTCGGGCCTTCTTGATACTCGGCATGCATCGCAGTGGCACATCGGCCGTGACACGACTGCTGGTACTCGCCGGGGCAACGCCGCCGCAAAACCTGATGCCGCCGACTGACGACAACCCGCAGGGGTATTGGGAGTCGCGGCTGATCGCGAGATTCAACAACCGCCTGCTTGAATCCGCTGGCACCCGGTGGAACGACGATGCCCCGATTCCACCAGCCTGGTTTGCCGCGGCCGCCCGGGCAGAGGATCGTGCAGAGGCCGTCGCGATCCTGTCAGCGGAGTTCGACTCCTCCGACTGCTTCGTGCTCAAGGATCCGCGGATCTGTCGCTTGCTGCCCTTTTGGCGGGAAGTCTTTACGATGGCTGGGGTCGTACCGCACGGGATCACGGTGGTTCGTGATTCCGTCGAGGTGGCCTGTTCCCTGGCGGCTCGGGCCGGGGTGGCCCAGTTTCGGCCGGCGGCGATCCCAGCGACGAGCCGCGGCCTCCTGCTCTGGCTGCGGTATGTGCTCGACGCGGAGCGGCATTCACGCGAGGCGTTTCCGGCGGTGATCCATTATGCCGACGTCATAGCCGACTGGCGGCGAGCGCTCGCTGACCTGTTTGCCGAAGGGTTGATGTCGGAGCCTGGCCGGGAGACTGCGGCCCAGATTGATGCCTTCCTCGACCCGAGGCTGCGGCGGCAGCGGTCTACCGATGTGCCTCCGGCGGATGTATCACCGGAGGCTGTGGAGTTGCTTCGTCAGGTTGCGGCTGAACTGCACGATGACTCAAAGGCATCGCGTGATCGGAGGGATCAACTCGCCACCGACTTCGATCACCTTCAGGCTGCCTATCAGTGCCTCCGCCACAGCCAGGATCCACTCGCTGACAGAGACCCCTGGTCGGAGCGAATACTGGAGGGCCTGGCCGGGCGGATGCGAAGCCAGCCAGCCCCACGGGCCCGGTCGATCCTGTTTCTCTCGGCTGCACCGCGGAGCATCGGGCATGTCTACCGGGTCGAGCATGCCGCCGCCGCCCTGGCCTCAGCAGGTTGGCGGGTCGAGGTTGTACCTCTCGATGATCCGTTGGCCGTGGAGCGGGTGCGTGGAGTCGACCTGGTCGTCGTGTTTCGGGGCCGACAGGGCGAGCCATTGGCCGCAGTGCAAACAGGCTGCCGGGCCCAGGGCATCCCGCTTGTCTACGACGTGGATGATTTGCTCTTCGATCCACAGGTGACTGCAGCCGGTTGGATCGCGTTTCTCGACGGGCTGCCACCGGCGGAATGCGACCGCTGGCTCTCCGAGGCGACCGACTATCGCCGTGCGATCGAGCAGTCTGACGCTGCCGTGCTCACAACGCCGGCTTTGGCAGCCGCGGCTGCAGGTCTCTGCGACCGCACCTTCGTGCTCCCCAACGCCCTTGACCCCCGGATGGAGGCTGCTGCCACGATTGCGCTGGGCACAGCCAAGCCATCGGCGGTCGACGGCCGCCCCCGGCTTGTCTTCGCCAGCGGCACCCCCACCCATCACCGCGATTTCACGGTGGCCGCCCGGGCGGTGGCCAGGGTCATGGCCCGCCGTGCTGAGCCGCTGCTCGTGATCGTAGGCCACCTCGATCCGGGGATCTATCCGGAACTTTCGCCCTATTGTGGTCGGATTGAGCGGCGACCACCTGTGCCGCTCGATCGACTGTTTGCGGAACTAGCGGGCTGTGACGTCAACCTCTGCCCGCTCGAACTCGGGAATCCCTTCTGTGAGGCCAAGAGCGCTGTCCGCTGGCTGGCGGCGGCAGCGGTGGGCCTGCCTTCGATCGTCTCGCCGACCGCCCCGCTTTGCGCCGCCGTGATTGACGGGCTGACCGGCCTCGTCGCGGCCACGGAAGCCGACTGGGAGGCCGCGCTCGACCGAGTACTCGATCAGCCGGACCTGGCCAGACGAATGGGCGAGGCAGCGAGGATCGACGCCTTGGCCCGGTTCGGTTTCGATTTCTGGGCCCCGCACGCAGTCGCGGTGTACTCGTCGATCGAGGCTGAGTTTATTCCCGGTTGCTCTGGAGCCCAGCCCGTATGACCGCCGCCAACCCCGCGTCACCTACTCCGATGATGTTGCCAGAGTTAGAGTGTTTCGTGCTCATTGTCGGCAACGCCCGGAGCGGCTCCACGTTGCTCGGGGCAGCTCTCGACGGCCACCCCCGGGCCGTCGTCGCCAACGAGATGGGCGACTCGATGACGCTCTGGCGGGGTCAGACCCGCGACGAGGTGCTCGCGCGGGTGGTGAGTCACGCGGGATTCAATGCCAGCAAAGACCGGGCATCGGCCGGCTACCACTACCAGATTGGGCCGCCCCCGGGTGATAAACAAGGAGTGATTGTCGCCGGTGACAAAACCTGGAATCCCACGCTGCTGTTGCTCCATGGCACCCCGACGCTTCTGTCCTCGCTCGAAGAACGGCTCGGTCTGCCCGTGCGGCTGGTCTATGCGGTTCGCAACCCGTTTGACGTGATCGCCACGATGCATCGCCGCTCGGGTCTCCCGATCCGCGATCGGATTCGCTGGTACTTCATGCATTGTGAGGCGGCCGAAGCCCTGCGGGAGCGGCTCCCGCAGGAAAAATTTCTGGAGAGTCACCATGCTCCGCTCCTCGCCGATCCCGCGGTCGAATTGGGCCGGATCGGCGACTTTCTCGGGTTGCCTGTTGACGAGGCTCATGTGGCGGCGGTCAGGTCGCTGCTTTTCGAACGGCCCCGCCGAACCTCCGAAGCTCTGGTCTGGTCGGCGAGCGACGTGACTGAGATTCAGGCTCGGATGGCTGACTTCGCCCACCTGGCACCCTATGCCGCCGAGCATCCGCCGGTCGTTTGAGCCGCCGCTGAGACTGGAATAGCAGGGGCGAACGGGCAGGCCGGGAGGGGCAGGGGGCCTGGGCAGGCAAACGGGATTCCTCCGGTCGTGATCACGCTGGACGGCTGGCTTTCACGATCACACCGATGGTGCCGGTAACGCCGCCGGGAGGTGGTGCCGGCGACCGGTCCGGAGGGGCTCCGTGGACAACAGGGGGGCGATGCTGACAGCGATCCTGATCGTGGCAGCCGCGGCCATTGGTCGCCGAGCCGTCGCCCAGGCACCTTCAGTATCCGACGTGTCTCCCTCTGCGACCCGACTGGCCTGGGAAGACACTGGCTACGCCAGCGGTCCGGAACGCTTCCTGCACCTTCCGCGGCTCGAACAGCACGACATTTTCACGTACGGCTGGATCCAGGCTGGGATCGGGGCCAACAACTGGGGCAGCCCGTTCAACGGCCCGGTGACGCTCGCCGACCGGTCCTGGCAGGGACAAATCAACCAGCTCTATCTCGTCACGGAACGTCTCGCAGACGGGGCAGACGGCTGGGACTGGGGCGGGCGGGTCGATCTGCTGTTCGGCACCGACTACCTGTTCACGACGGCCCGCGGCCTCGATGCCTACCGGTTCCAGGAAACAGGCACTGAAAACATCGCATCCTGGGACTTCTCCAAGGACTACGGCCTGTCGATGCCGCAGCTGTACGCCGATTTCACTCGGGGCGATCTCAACCTTCGGTGTGGCCACTTCTACAGCATTCTCGGCTACGAGGAGGTTCCGGCCGTGGGCAACTTCTTTTACACGCACAGCTTCGCAATGCAGTTTTCACCCTTCACGTTCACCGGCTTTCTCGGCTCCTGGCAGCCAGATGACCAACTCACGATCTACGCCGGCATCCACAACGGCTGGAACAACTTCTCCGATGCGATGCGGACCACCGGCCCGTGGGCGGTGCAAAACCGCGACTATCCCGGATCCGGCAGCACGACAGGCTTCCTCGGCGGCATGGACTTCACGAGCTCCGACAGCCTGCAGACCCTTTCGATCATGGCGACCACCGGCAATGAGCGAACACCCCTGGGCATCCGGCCGCAAGCTGGTTCGCTGGTCGGCAATCGATCACTGATCAGCACGGTCTACACCAACAAGCTCACCGACCGCCTGACCTATGTGTTCCAGAACGACAACGCCTGGCAATTCAACGCCGGCGTCACCCCGGGGAATATCAACCAGTCACCGGGGCTCGCCCAGTGGTATTCGTTTCTGAATTACCTGTTTTGGAAGTTCAACGACCAGTGGGTGGGCGGGGTCCGGCTGGAATACTTCCGCGATAACAATGGCTACGTCATCTCAGCGCCGATCCGCAACGAGAGCGTGCTTGGCAGCCGCGGCTACTGGGCCGGTGATTTCGCCGGTAACTTCTGGGAATTGACCTGTGGAATCAACTATTACCGCAGTCGCAATGTCGTGATCCGCCCCGAGCTTCGCTACGATTGGTTCACCCCCAATACCCCGACCACGAACCGTCCCTACGGCAAACCCCTCGGCCAGCGGATCGGCGCGGCTGGTGACCAACTCGGGCAGTTGTACGCAGGCTGCGACATGATCTGGCATTGGTAGCCGCGCAGTCACTCAGGCAAAGCGGCAAGCCCGGAACCGGTTGCTACTTGCCTGGCAGTAGGAACTGGAGAGCCAGCAAGCCGACTGCGATCGTCTAGTACCTTGCGGTACCACTCTGGTGACCGCAGATCACGAGGGTGAGTGCAAAGGCTCTGCCAGACACTTTCAAGAAATTGAACCTTCTCGGCAACTGACAAACTCTCACTCTGGATATCACCGGACAACGCAACCTCCCACAACACCGCTTCGTGTACCAACTCACCCGCGCATCGCCCCGGCGGGAACGATCGAGTTGAGCAGTTCGCAGCCAATCGACTCACCATACCGTAGGACGCTATCGTGAGTCTGCTCCAACGCCTCATTCCCAGGCTCTGGCTCACGCACCACACGAAACAGTTTTTCAGATTGTCGAAGACAAAGCCGTCGACGGCGTGACCGATGGCTTTTGCAAGCCACAGCACATCCGGATTGCTCAATGGTGGGTGAGCTGGAACCTCGGCTGACACGCCAGTAGCGAGCCACACGTGCATCTGCACGTATACGGGACCGACAGCGTCGTCATGCCGGCCGCAGACGGGGCAGGCCGAGACGTTCCGCCGGCGTTCCTGCCAGCCCGGCCGAGTCCTCCAAACCGACCTGGCCGCGCCAGCACTCCAGGGGTCTGGCACGTTTTCCATCAAAAAATAGCCTGAACCTTCCCACAAGCCCCATCAGGAAAACGTGCCTGACCCCTTGCCGCAAGCCACAAGCCCC
>ERZ889217.645-NODE-645-length-20154-cov-6.854321_pt1 | contig 20154 bp, 18 predicted proteins | sample MGYA00521098_ERZ889217 | MGnify/ENA primary metagenome ERZ889217 (study PRJEB32303, sample SAMEA104408613) | aquatic metagenome | biome: Brackish water; feature: Pelagic; material: water | place: Baltic Sea | collected 2014-06-10T22:04:00 | depth 2,362 m ... | reverse complement strand
GTTGTGGAGGTCGATCTTCCAGTAGGCCTCGGTGTAGGTCGAGAGCGGCAGATCCTTACGGGCCTGCTCACGGGCGATACCCGCTGCGAGTCGCTCCTCGTAGACCCGCCGGGCGAGGCTCTGGAGTTCCTGCTCAGCCTGGGTGTGGTGGTGGCCCATAGTCTCGGACAGCTGGTCACCGGAGCCCTGACGGTTGGTGGTCGCCTGGGTCCGCCACTCCACGTCACCGGTTGTCTGCATGGCGTCAATCGCCAGTGAGTACCGCGTTGAATACTCGTTGACGCTCGCAGTGCGATGACGAATCCACTGCCGCCAGCAGTCCATTGGAACCCGCACCACAAACTTCAGTTCCGCCATCTCGAAGGGCGTGGTGTGGGCATGCCGCATCAGGTAGCGGATCAGTTGGCGGTCATCACTGACTTTCTGCGTGCCGGCCCCGTAACTGACCCGGGCGGCCTGCACCACGCTGCCGTCGTCCCCCATACAGTCGACGAGGGCCACGAATCCATCATCGAGTACCGGAAGCTTCCGCCAGCGGAGCGACTCGAGCAGGGCGGGCCGATCCGGAAGGACAGAGGTGTTCGATGGGTTCATGCCAGAGGCTTCCCGGGGCGTGCGGAAAAGCCCACAGGATGCGGTGCCGCCCCCCAGACGGTCAATCCTTGGCCAACAACTCCTGCAAGAGCGTGGCCAGTTGCCGGGCGTCGTCGGAGTTTCGGACGTGGTCGATCCGTGACTGCGGCACGCCCAGCTTCGCCAGGGATGTCTCGATCATCTGCCAGAGTTTGACCCGCTTTTTCCCCTCTGCGAGGTAGAGGTCCGTCACCTGTTCCCCCAAGCGTTGGAGGAGGACGGTGTCGAGATTCTCGTAGTATCGCTTGACGATCGACTGTTGGTGCTTGGTCAGCTGCGCCATCGCTCCTGTTTCTCCGCGGGCGGGGTGGTCCGTGCCGGCTGGCAGGATACCGACCCCATGGCTACAGTATCGTCTGGTGTTCCACTGGAGGTCGAGAGAAACCATGCCGACGATCACGTTCACCAGCGAAAAAAAGGAAATCCAGGTTCCGGCCGGAGCGAATCTGCGGACAGAGGCGCTTCGGGCGGGAGTGCAGCTCTATCCGGGAGTGCACAAGCTTCTCAACTGCCACGGCCTGGGACAGTGTGGTAGTTGCCGTGTCTTGATCACGAAGGGCATGGAAAACACGAGCCGCCGGGGCCTCCTTGAGTCGGCCCGGATGGCAGTCTCCTTGGCCTACATCGGCAATGAGAAGACCATGCGACTAGCCTGCCAGACAAAGGTCAACGGCGACATCACCGTCGAGACCACTCCACCGCTGAACCTGTTTGGCGAGAACTTTTTTAGTTAGAAGGCTCGCGTGGTCGGTTGACGGCCAGCCCCCAGCCTATTCGTCGACGTCGCTTCTGGGTGGAATCCGGGCTTTGACCGCTGCATGCCGCACCGGAGTCGGCGATCCACCTTTCCAGGAAAGGCTCTCTCGCCGCGGTGTAGGATTGGCCTCATGAAAGAGGTAATCGCCATCGTGCGGCCGTTTCTCGCCGAGCGGGTACTCGAGGCTCTGCGGCTCGCCCCCATCGAGGCCTGCACCGTTCGCGAGGTGAAAGGCTTCGGTCGGCAGAAGAGTTATCTCGACCAGTACGGCGACAGCGAGTATTCGCTGGCCTTCCTCCCCAAGGTCGAGATCCAACTCTGGGTCGAGGATGCCCGCGTGGACGAGGTCGTCGGCCGGATCACCACGGCGGCTCGTACCGGACGCATGGGCGATGGCAAAATCTTCGTGATGCCGGCCATGGAACGGGGCTCCACTCCCAGCCGGGGGAGCCGCGCAGACCCCGCTTGAGCCCTCTGTGGAGCCCGTTTTCGCCGCTTCAAAGACCGCCGTAGAGCCGGAGGCCCCGTCACCGCTACACTCTCCGGTCGCTCGCCGGCCTCATAAACCGTGTAACCCGCAAGGTCTTCCATGTTGCTTTCCCGGATCGGCCTCCAGACCACTTCCGGTTTTGTTCTTCGCCGGGTCCCGGTCGCCGCCCTGCTGCTGGCGACGTTGCCGTTCAACTCCATCGCCCGCGGGGAAGACCTCTCGGCCTTGGCTGCCGACCCGCTGGGCCAGCCGGCGGCCTTTGAGCCGGTGACCACAGCACGGCTCAATACGGCCGCTTCTCGCCTCCGGACTGCGATGGAACCGCTTCGCGGTCTGCTCAATCGCAGCCGGAGCGGAGCCGCCTGGCGGAAGTATTTGGAGTGGCCGGAACTCGAACGGCAGGCGGCTTCCGTCGAGGCTGCCGATGTCGACGCGCTGGCCCGCGTGTACCGGCGGTTCGACTCAGGCGACAATGGTCTGGAAATGCCGCAGTTCGCCGGGGTTCGGCGGGCCCTCGGGGCCTACCTTGAAGCCCTGAGCACCGCCCGCAATCCGGATGCTGCCGCAGTCTATGACAAGCGGCTTGCCCGACTGGCAGAGGCCGTGGCCACGGCCGCCGCCTCAGGCACGCCCGAACCACTCGAACCGATTGGGCCGATTCTGGCCAGGCTGGAGGAGTCCGGGCAGGGCAGGGGAATCGTGCAGCGGATTCGAGGGGTCGTCAGCCGTCCGAATCTGCTCCTTCAGGTGGACGAGAGTCTGCTGGGCCGCGGGGTCAACCGGGCGGTCGACGAGACGGCGCCCATCGACGACGTGATCCTCGGTACACGGGTCCGGGGCACAGGCCACACGACGGGCATCGTCTACCTCGATTTCCAGCCGGCGAATGATCGGGCCATCGTCGATTTCGTGCTCAATGCCACGAACCACTCCCGGACTCGGGGAGGGCAGGGCCCGGTCACGGTGCACACGCTAGGAACCACAACAATCGACGCCCGCAAGCGGGTTTTGATCGACGAACAGGGCATCACGGCACTGCCGGTGGAGGCCGACGCGTCGGTTTCCACAAAGACCGCCGGGATCGGTGTCAACAAGAAGTTTGGGCAGCGGTTGATCCGAAAAATTGCCAGCCGGAAGGTCGCTGAGATGCAGCCCAAGGCCCGTTCCATCTCCGAGGCTCGGGCTCGGGAGCGGGTTCGTTCTCAATTCGAATCACAGACCGCCGAACCGATCGCCCAGGCCGCACGCGACTACCAGGCGAGGTTTCGCCGCCGGCTGATGGATCGGGGTTGGTATCCCGAAATGCTCCACATCAACAGCGATGACCAGCGATTATTCGTCACCGCCCGCAAGTCGCTGTCTGACCAAGTGGCGGCATTCAGCCATCCTCCAGCCGTCGATCCCACGGCGGTGCTGGCCGCCCGAATCCACGAGACCTTTTTCAATAATCTCGCCGAGCAGGAACTCGCCGGCCGCACGCTTACCAAACAGTTGCTGGAAGAGGAGATGAAGAAGGCCAACCGCCCAATTCCCGAGTCGCTCAAGGATGACGCTGACCAGCCGCCTTGGTCGATCACATTTGCCAAACGGAAGCCGGTCGAGTTGAAGGTCGGCGACGACACGGTCCGGCTGACCGTGCACGGCAGCAGTTACACCTCCGGGGAGCGAGAGTTTCCGGCGATGGATGTCTGGGCGGCCTACCGGGTGGGTCGAATGAATGGCCAGATCTGCCTCGTCCGCGATGGCGACGTGCAGATTTATCCCCCTGGATTCGTGCCTGGCGGCGGCGAGAAGCTTTCGGTCCAGGAGACGTCACTGCGGCGGATTCTGCAGAAGCGGTTCAACAAAGTCTTCGACGAGGTGGTCGAGATCGAGCCATTGCAACTGCCCGGTGAGCTCGAGGCGGCGGGCCCGCTGCCGCTGGAGCAGCTGGTGGCCCGCAAAGACGGCTGGGTTGCCGCCGGCTGGCGGAAGGCCGACCCGGTGGTCTATGCCACAGAGACTGTGGTGGAAGGCCCGGTGGTGCGGGAGACGATCACGTCTACGGAGCCTATTATCCTGAGCGGCGCGAGCTTCAAGACGGCCGCCACGGCCGTGCCTGAGTCCGCCCTCGTGCAGCCATGACCACCGCTGAATTGGCAACGGCAGTCGCCCTCGCGCTGCGCGGCAGTTGGGAGGAATCCCATACCATCGTCCAGGCCGACGAGGCCGATCCCACAGCCTGCTGGATTCACGCGGTGCTCCACAAGATCGAGGGTGACGCCGATAATGCCCGCTATTGGTATCGGCGGGCTGGACGTCTGGACCATGTTGATCACGAGCCGACAGCCGAACTCAAGGCCATTCGTGAGTCACTCGGACAGTGACCGCTTCGCCGCCCGTGGAACAGCCTCTCGGGTCTTTTGCCTCTTGGCCGATCGGTGAATGCCGGATTTCGCGGTGCCAGACTTGTTTCAGAGTCTGTTCGGGCCGGAACCTCACTCGATGACCATCGGCACGACCGGCTCAAAGGGGCGAATCCAGATCGAACGGAACTGGACAGGGTTGCCATGGTCCTGCAGGGCGATCGGGAGGGCATCTTCGTGGTGGTGGTAGCGAGGCGGTTCATGCCAGGCCGTCGCTCCCTTGATCGGAGTGTCGGAGTGAATCGCCACGCCGTTGTGGATCACGCTCACTCGCCCCGGTGCCGCGAGCGTGCCGTCGGCGGCGAACCGCGGACGGGTAAAGAGGATGTCAAAGGTCTGCCACTCACCTGGCCGCCGGCAGGCGTTCACGGCGGGCGGCTGCTGCTTGTAGAGAGCGCCGCACTGGCCATCGGGATAGGTGAGCGGCCCGTCGGTTCCATCCTCGAACGAGTCGAGCACCTGAATCTCATACTGGCCCATCAGGAACACGCCCGAATTGCCCCGCCCCTGTCCCTTGCCCTGGGGCGGACTCGGCATCCGGAACTCGACGTGCAACTGGCAGTCGCCGAAGCCCTGCTTGGTTTGGATCTGACCCTTGCCGACGGTCAGCACGCCATCGGCAGCCTGCCAGCCATCGCCCCCTTCCCAGGCATCAAGCCCGCTGCCGTCGAAGAGCACGAGAGCATCGGTTGGGACGGCCGCCGGATTGGCGGGCGCGGGGCCGGGATCGACCACCTTCGGCTGCGGCCAGCTGATCGGCATCCGCCATTCACGGCTCTCGTGCTGGCGGCCACGGAGTTGGAGGCGGCGATCCCGCAGGTGCCGAGTGATGGCCAGCGCCCGGGCCTCTGCCTCGGCGATGGCGAGGCCATCGCGAACCCCCGAACGGGTATGCCCAGCTGCAGCCAGATAGGCATCGCGAAGGATTTGGAGCCGCTCGGTCACCTCTGGCAGGAACGGTGCCAGCCGCTCAGGTAGGTCGGCAGCCGTCGCAGACTCCTCGTCTCCCAGTCCTGCGATCACGGCCCGGGCGATCTCCCGGTGTCCCTCGTCTCCAGGGTGGACGGAGTCGGGGGCGAACGCAAACGCGGGATCATTCTTCCGCCGCTTCTCCAGGGCCCGGGTCATCCAGCCGTGGACATCGATCACGTTCCAGCCGTCAGCCCGCTTTGAAACCAGCCAGTCGGAGTAGGCCGCCAGCACGGCATCGTAGTCGGTATCACCGGCCGGGCCTCGGGTGTCGGGTGGGCCGCCATACGCGGGCGGTGTCAGGTGGATGATCGTCACCCCATTCTGTTCGGCCGTGGCGTGGAGCCGTTCGATTCCGGTGCGAAACTGGGCAAAGCGGTTCTCATCAAGTGGCTGGTAGATGCCACAGTTCATCCCGTAGCAGGCGAGGATTAGGTTTGGCCGCACGACCCGCAGGACACGGTCAAGCCGCTCTCGAAGATCGGGCCGGACGAAGCTGCCCCCAGCATGCCCCTCCTCGGAGAGCCCGGAGACCGTCTCGCTCGACAGGCCGCAGTCGATGACCTCCGCGTCAAGCCCCTCGTATTCCATCCAGGCTTCTAGATCAGCTACCCAGCGGCCGTCAGCGGTGATCGAATCGCCGAGCACGAGCACCCGCCGCGCTGCCACCAGGGCATCCTGCAGGGAGCCTGCCTCGGCTATCGCCATAGAACTCGAGGCCAGCCAGCTGCTCAGGAGGAGAGCCGAAACCACAAAACTCCGCATCAATGTTCGGGCGGTGTCGCCCCCTCCCGAATTGCGAACAGGTGGCTCTTATTGGCGATATAGAGCGTATCCCCCACCACGATTGGCGTGGAATAGACGCTCGTGCCCATGTTGATCTCGGTGATGATCTCCTGCTCCGGAGAGAGCTTGAAGATCGTGATGTCTCCATCCTCGTCACCGATGTAGACCTTCCCGTCGGCGATCAGGGGGGAGCCCCAACTGGCTGCCAGCATGTCGTGAGTCCAGAGCGGCTTGCCGGTCTTCACGTCGAGACAGTGAAACAGTCCGCTGAAATCGGCCACGAACAACAGGCCGTCTTGGATGGCGACGGTGCCGCAGGTGCGGTGCATCGTCTCCTCGAAGGAGAGTTTGCCGTTGCCGTCGGCGTCGAAGCCAGGGTAGTGCCAGACGGCTGCGGAGGCAGGATTGGGCCGGGCTACTTCTCCCTGTTCTTGGATCACTGCCTGGTTGCGACGGTGGGGCAGGGGAGTGTCAGGATCCTCGAGGCTCACGGCCAACTCGCTGGAGACGTCACCTCGTTTGGTTGGATCGATGCACCAGAGGTGGCCTACGCCCTCGCCATGCTCGGGATCTTCCCCGACGGCGATGTAGACCAGCCCCTCGTGAACCACCGGCGTGCCGATGATGTGGTTGCGGTCGGCCCGGCCGCCGAGCGTGTACTTCGATTCCTTGGGATTGCAGTCGAACTTCCAGAGAAGCTTCGAGTTACCGTTGTCGCCACGGGCATCGAACGAATACAGCCAGCCATCGCCCCCTCCGAAGAGCACCTGCGGCACACCTTCAATCTCCGCGTAGGCCGGGCTCGACCACTGGCCGTGGAGCACATTGGCGCCGGGCGAGGCATCGGCCCAGAGCACCCGGCCGTCCCGTTTGTCGAGACAGAGGAAGCTCGGGGCTTCGGCGTTGGGCAGATTGAGATGTCCCTCATCCACGCCGTTGCCGGTGGTGACGAACAGCAAGTCGCCAGCACTCGTCACGCTGCAAGAGCACATGTTGTGCTGGGAAACGCCGAGTTCCTTCATCATGTCCAGAACCCAGACCACATCAGCCTCGTCGTCGGCTGTGACGGGCTCGTTCATGAAGGGGCCGTCATTTTCACCGTCGCGAAAGCCGGCCGTGTCGAGGCACTTCACCTCGCCGCGGCTGGTGACGAACCAGAGCCGGTCACCTTCCACGAGCGGGGCGCAGCAGATGCCCTGGAGCGGCCAGTCGTGGACGCGACCGGTGGGGAGCTTCTCGCTCGAGTCCTGCCAGAGAAAAGACCCGTCGGCGGCGGAGAAGGCGAGGAGGCAGCCCAAATCGACGGCGGCGGGATACCGCTTCAGCCAGCCGTTGCCGTTGTTGGTGCCGACGTAGACCTGTCCTCCAGCCAGCACTGGGTTGCCATAGGACTGGCTGCCCAGGGCCGCCACCCAGGCCACGTTCTTGCTGGTCGCAGGATCCCAGACGCCCGTGTCATAGTCGAACTCGCCGGTCTCCCACTCGATCGGCAGATTTGTGGCGGCCGGCGTGTTGTTCCGCTGTGGCGAGCCTCCCCACTGATTCCATTCCGCGGCGCCAATGGTGCCACACACCAGGCCTACGACGAGGGGAAGATGAACAGAAAGGAACTTCATGGCAGGGCCTCCACCGAGACGTTGTCGACGTACACTTCCGAATCCTTTGCGTTGCCGAAAAACCCCGGACTGCCCTGGAGGTTGCCTGCCTCGTGGACGGCTTCGACCGTCCAGGCCTCGGGCTCTGGCTCGCCCCGCAGCCAGACCTTGCCACGGAGCAGGGCGTTGCCGTCCTGCCCGCGAGCTTCGAGCCGCATCGTGTACCACCGGCCCGCCTCCCAGGCGAAGGGAATTGTCTTGGAGAAGTGGGTTGCTACCTGCGGCGGCCACGAACGCACCTGGAGTTGCTGGGCGGAGCCCATCAGGTCGAGCGTGTACCGGCAGGCGATCAGCCCCATGTCGGGCATCCTGGCCTTCTCGAGGGCTGCCGCCGAGCCAAAGGCCTTGGTAAACGCATCGGCATCGCTGTCGGTCGAGGCCGATGGCGTGGCTGGATCACCCGGCCCGGCGACGCCAGTCTCGGCTGCGCGGAAGTCGGCCTGGATCGCGTAGTCGTGGAATTCAATCGGACCGATCCAGCCCTGGCTCCGCGTGCCCTTGGGGATCGTTGTCACCTTGACGAGACACTTCGAGCCATCCACCTCTCGCACCGCATGGCGATACCGCATGCCGATCCAGGGCAGCGGTGGATCGCCCTTGGGCGGTCCACCCTTTGGATCGGGGCCGAGCGGAATCTCCTCGAAATCAAACCGCCAGGGCAGTGGGGGCATGGAGCGGATCCGGGCCCGGCCCTCGAGCGAACCGACCTTTGCCGTTATGACCGCGCCGGCATGGATGCCAGCGGGGGCTGTGTAGACGCCAGCAGCGGTCACACTGCCAGCCGTTGTGGAGAACTCTGCGGGCGACTCCTTCACAAACCGGCCTGCGGCATCGTAGAGCCTTGCCTTCAGGGAGACGCTCTCGCCACCAGCAAGACAGGCCTCTGCGGGCACGACCTGCACCCAGGCCGGCTCACCGGCGGGGCCGTGGGTGTCTGCCGCAACACTCGCTGCCTTGGTCGAGCGTGGGCCCGACTCGTCGGCCGCGGCCTTCGTCTCACCGAGGCAGTAGATCCGGGCACCGGTCGTGAGGTAGATCCGCCCAGCGGCTGCGATCGGTGAGGCGGTGACCTCGTCTTCGTCGTCGAGCCGCATCCGGTTAACAAACTTCAGCCCATCCGCCGTCGGTTCGAGCACATGCCAGCCGCTCGTGGAGCAGACATAGAGTTTGCCGTCGGCCACCAGGGGACTGCCGCGGACGATCGTGCCCAGAAGCCGGAGCGGCTTGCCCTCCCGCTTGCCGCTGGCCCTGTCGAAGGCGTTTACCTTGGCGCCATCCTCGACGAAGTAGACTCGTTCGTCGAGCACGACCGGCATGGAGCGGCCGGCGGTGATGCCCTTGTGCTGCCAGAGTCGGTTGCTGTCGGTGAGCTCGCCGGAGCCCGTGCCCCGGAAGGCGTTGGCCGAGCCGGTCGAGGTGTTGTCGAGGTTCTCCTCCGCCTGGCAGGCGTAGACCACATCTCCATCCACCAGCGGCGAGGAGTTGATGCCGCGGCGGGAAAGCCGATAGTTCCAGACGGGGCGACCAGTTCGCGGTTGGAAGTTCCAAATGCTACCGTCGCTGGAGCCGAAAACGAGGGCAGCCTGGCCGTCGAGGATCGCCAGCGACGGCGTGCTGTAGGTCGTGTCTTCGGGCAGTTCCCGCGTGCCACTCATCCAGCGGACCTCGCCCGTTCGCTTGTCGAGACCAAGGAAGCGGTGGGCCGGGCGGGCCGTGTCTCCCCAGCCGGTGACGACCGCACTGGCAATCACAAGGTCCTCGAAGACCACAGGGATGTTTGTCCGGCCACCGTATGTCGAGAGGAAGCCAAACTCCTCGTGCAGTGAACGCTGCCAGCGGGCCTGGCCTGTGGTGGCATCGATCGCTGTGAAAACGCCGCAGACTCCGTGGGCGAAGACCGTATCCGTCTCTGCGTCAGTGGCCACCGATGACCAGCCCACCCGCTCGGCCGGCACATCGGAGAGGTAGACGTTGAAGACGTTTTCCCAGAGTTTCTCGCCGGTCGCAGCATCGAGGCAGATCACCTTTTCCGCCTCCTCGACCGTGCCTGGAGCGTGCCGCACGAGCGTGTAGAGCCGCCCGCCCATGATCACGGGCGTCGAGATCCCCCCCTCGTCGTGCTTCCAGAGAACATTCGTGCCCTGTTCGGGATCGAACGAGGTGACGAGCGGCGGGCCGTCGTAGTGGCGGTCTTGCATCGGGCCCCGCCAATCTGGCCAGTCTCCGGCCAGGGCTGCACCCGCGGCGAGCAGGCCCACGACCGCGACCAACCCAATCCCCCCGCCGCCGGCTCGCGATCGAAGTCCAGGCTGCAGACGACCGGGAGCAGTCGCCGTTCGGGTTTCAGCGCTGGGCTGTGCTACGTGTCTCGTCACTCGATGAATCCTTCCTGTTTCAGATCGGCCGGGAGTTGCGGATCAACGATACCGCGTGAGCCCCGTCCCTCCTCCAGCCGGCTGACCACGTCATTCCTGATGCTGTCGACGTCGGCATCCCACCAGCGACGGCGGTCGGCCGGGGCCGGCAGGGAAAAGGGGCGTACCAACCGCATGCCCACGCCCAGGGCCGGCTCCTCGGTATACCACCAGGGACTCTTGGGATAATTGGGATCGACATCCTTCCAGTCTGGGTCTTTGGCCGTCCCGCCCGCATCCCGAGATCCCCGCCGGGAGGCACTGCGGCACTCGGTCGCCTCGTCATAGTAGGCACCGCCGCGGAGAACCCGCGGATAGAGACGGGCGGGCCACTGGATGGCATCGGCGGCGGCGACAGGCGCCGCCGGCGGCGTGGCATAGCCGCCAGCAACCAGTTCGTCGACGACCCACTCCGCGGCGTTGCCGTGCATGTCGTGCAGGCCGAACGCGTTGGGCTGCTTTTCGCCCACGGGATGGGTCGTGTCATCTGCATTGTCGGTGAACCAGGCGTAGTCGCCGAGGGATTTGGCATCATCGCCGCAGCCCCAGGGCGTTTCGCTGCCCCCGCGGCAGGCATACTCCCACTCGCTCTCGGCCGGCAGCCGGTAGAAGCGGCCGGTCAGACCGCTGAGCCACTTGGTGTATTGCCGGGCCGCAAACTGGGTCATCGTGACGGCGGGCAGGTCGGGCTCCTCACCGTTGACAAACGTCATCGTGGGATCGTAGAGGTTCGAAGGCGCGGTGACGGCGTCAGCCTCGTTGTCGGGATTGATGGGGCGGATCTGGGCCGCCTGCATGGCGATGAACAGATCGCAGGCGGCCATATACCGCTTGTATTCCCGCCAGGTCACCTCGTGCTGTCCGATCCAGAAGGGTTCGACCTTTACCTCGAAGCAGGGCCCCTCGTCGGCCGTGCGGCCATCCTCTCCCTCCGGACTGCCCATGCGAAACAGCCCACCAGGCACCGGAATCATGCGAAACACAACGTCGGTTCCGGGGATCGACTCCTCGTAAGGCGTCATCCAGCCACCCGGCACTCGTACAAACGGCCCATCGCCGGCCGGGGTTGAATCGCCCGCCTCAAATCCCGGCCCGTCCGACTCAGCCCAGGCTGGCGGGATGGCATGAATGGCAGCGGTGGCGACCGCAAGCCAGCAGGCGAGTTGCAGGGGGCGGGGCATGCGCACGAGGATTCCTCGGGAGGAAAGCGACAGGAAGGGGAGCATCAAGCACGAGAAAGCGTAGATTGTATCGTGATCAAGAGTCCCCGCCCACGTTTCAGCCGGTCTGCCGATGTCATCGAAAAAGCCACCCCGACCCACCCAGCCCCCACCCCGGAAGGCCGGGGCCAAGCCGGAGAAACCAGCGGAAAAGGTCGTAGCTGAAAACCGGAAGGCCCGCCACGACTTCGAGATCCTGGACACGATGGAGTGTGGCATCGCGCTGGTCGGCAGCGAGGTCAAGAGCCTGCGATCCGGGAGGATAAGCCTCGACGAGGCCTACGGTCGGGTGGAAGGAAACGAGGTCTGGCTCCTCGGCTGCGACATCCCCGAGTATGAAAAAGCCAATCAGCTCAACCACAAGCCGAAGCGGCGGCGGAAACTCCTCCTCCACCGCCGCGAGATTCGCACGTTTGCCGCCCAGGCTTTTGAGAAGAGCCTGACCCTCGTCCCGCTCAAGATGTACTTCAAGGACGGTCGCGTGAAAGTGCTCATCGGGATCGGGCGCGGACGAAAGGCCCACGATAAGCGGGAGAAGCTCAAGGCCGACACCGCTCGGCGGGATATAGAAATTGCCCTCCGCGGGCGATCCCGCGGAGGGCAATAAGTGATTCACAGAGAGGAATCCACGGCCCGCTGGCCGGTGGGCTCACTCGCTTGTGACGAGCGCCCCGTGGGGCACGTCCGTTGAATCTTCCGGGTGCCAGAGGGGCATGCCCCGCTGGATCCGGTCTGCCAGAATGTCGATCTTCTGTCGCGATCCAGCAGGTGCGGATGTGGGGCCGAAGTCTTCCGTGCACTGGGGCTCGAAATTCTCGTCGTGACCGTAGAGTTCGATGATTTCAAAAACGTTGCGGATCCGGGCCATCAGAACGAAATAACTCCTTGTTGTGGATTCATGCTGCCGCATCCACTGGGCCGGCGGTACGCCCCGCCGGGCATGGATGCTCTGTTCCCGTGAACACGCGGCGCGGGCCGGCTGTCGTCTGTCATCCCTCGGGAACACAGTCGGCGGGCCATCGCGAACGCCCGCTTTCGAAGCGGCTTCATGGGCCGCAGCGGGCTGTGGCGTTCGTGGTGAACCATGTCATTATGGAACCGCCCTTACGCGAGTCAAACAATTTTGTTGGCGGCTGTCGTGGCCGGAAAAAACGGCAATTCTTCACGCGAATTGTTCGGCTGCTGGCCAGGGAAGTACCATACAGGTCGCTCCTGGGTAGCCCGGTGCGGCTGAAGCCGCCCGCCCATGCGGGGCAGGCCGGGGCGTTCGCAGGCGGGAGCCTGCCTGAACGCCGTAATCGATGGCGCAACTTACAGGCCCTCTCACCAGTTATCCGGCGCGGGTCTCGTTCACGGCCTACGTCCTCACGATTCTCGCCGGCGGGTTCCTGCTGACGCTGCCGGTGGCCCGGCGTTCCGACCGCCCGCCGGTCACGATCGTGGATGGCATGTTCACCGCGACGAGTGCCTGCTGCGTGACCGGCCTGACTGTCCGGTCCACGCTCAACGACTTCTCCCCCTTCGGTCAGGGCGTGATCCTGACGCTGATCCAACTCGGGGGGTTGGGGATCATGACGATTACCACGCTTGCCTCGTTCCAGATCGGGGGCCAGGCGACCATGCGCCAGCGGGCGGTGATCGCCGACACCCTCGGTATCAAGTCGGGCCGTGACCTTCGCTGGGTCGCGGGGGCCGTGCTTCTCACCGTGCTGATTGCGGAGTTTCTCGGGTTTGTGATGATGTGTTGGGCCACCTGGACTGCCGGTTCGGCCCGCGAGGTGATTTGGCGGGCTCTCTTCCACTCCGTGTCAGCCTTCTGCAACGCCGGCTTTTCCCTCGGCGACGACAGCCTCTCCCGCTATGCCGGAAATCCGTGGATCCATTTTGTGATCTGCAGCCTCGTGATCGTGGGAGGCATCGGGTTTCCGGTGATCTTCGACATCGTCTCGAGGGTCCAGCAGCCGCGGGATTTCTGGCAGCGGCTTTCGATTCAGACCAAGTTGATGCTCATCGGCACCGCGAGCCTCTTGGCCTTCGGGGCCCTCTCCTTCTGGTTGCTGGAATGGGACGAGGCCCTGGCCCGTGAGCCGCTGGGAACCCGGATTCTGATGGGGCTGTTCCACTCCACAACCTGCCGCACGGCGGGCTTCAATACGGTCGACTACGCTGCCCTTGCCAGTCCCACACTCTTTCTCACGATCATCCTGATGGCGATCGGGGCAGGGCCTTGCTCCACGGGAGGAGGCTTCAAGGTCAGCACCTTCATGACCCTCGGGGTGAGTTCTTGGGCGAGCTTTCGCGGTCTGCCGCGGGCCAATGTCTTCCGGCGAACCATTCCTGCCACCGCCGTGCGGCGGGCCACGGCCACAGCCCTGCTGTTTGGATCGGTGGCGATCGTGGCGCTGGTGGCGCTGCTGACGGTCGAGTCACGCGGTCTGGTCGCCTCCCGGCCCCGCTGGTTTCTGGAGGCGCTCTTCGAGTGCATTTCCGCGTTGGCGACAGTTGGCCTCTCCACCGGCATCACCGCTTCGCTGAGCGATCCAGGGAAGTTTGTGTTGATGGCGCTCATGCTCATCGGCCGGCTTGGCCCGATCACCGCCGCAGTGGCCCTCGGCCGCCAGCGGCAGCCTTACCAGCCCGAATACCTCGAGGAGGAGCCGCTCGTCGGCTGACGATCGATGAAATCCAACCGCCGCTTCATCATGCTCGGCATGGGCACCTTCGGCACGGCGCTCGCCCGGCGACTGGCCACCAACGGCTGCCAGGTGATCGGTGTCGATTCCCGCCGCGACCGGCTGGAGGCCGTGAAGAACGAGATCCACGAGTGTGTGATCGGTGATGCCACCGAGCGGGAGGTGCTCGAGAATCTCCCGCTCCGCGATGCGTCGGCAGTCTTTATCTCGCTCGGCGAGACGATCTCCCGCTCGCTCCTGGCCACGCTCCACGTCAAGGAACTCGGCGCCCGTCAGGTGGTGGTGAAGGGTGTGACCAAGGAGCATGGCAAGATTCTGGAACACCTCGGGGCCGACCGGGTGGTCTTTCCCGAGGAGGAGGTTGCCCGGCAGTTGGCCGACAAGATGACCTGGCCCAACGTGCTTGACTTCCTGCCAATCGATCCTGAATACAGCGTGGCCGAGGTGGCGATGCCGTCATCGCTCTCCGGGAAGACCATGGCCGAGGCCGATCTCCGCAACACCATCGGCGTGCAGGTGATGGGGATCAAGGATGTACTGTCGGGGAAGCTCGACATGTTTCCCGACGGCCGCCGCCGGCTCCTCGAAGACCAGGTGCTCCTGGTTGTGGGCCGAGCCGAGGAACTCCAGGCCCTCCGCGAAATGCCCTAGCAGACAAGGAGAAAGCAGGGCCCTCTTCAGACGAGAACACTGCGGCGTGAACGGGCGACTATCGCCCCCGTACCTGGCGATCCGCACCGGGTCGGCTACTGTCCCGGCGGTCCCGGCGGGAGCGTGATCTGGATCTCTTCCGGCGGCGGCGGCGGAGCGGTGGTGGTTGAAGCGGCGGTGGGATCAAACTTGGGCGTATCGACGCCCGTGCGGGCCTCGAGTTCGGCTGTCAGAGAGAGCTTTTCGCCACCGGCGGGACTGAACTCCAAGTGGGTCACTCCCCATTCGCCGCGGGTCTTCTTGCCCTCCACCACGGCCGCACCGGTGCCCTTCGGGCCACTGACGTCGAATTCGAGTTTGGCAATGCCGTCGGTTTCATTGGCAGTGCCCCGGACGCTCTTGCCGCAGGTTACGGGCTCACCCACTGCCTCGGCCACCCGTGGATTGGACTGGATTTCACCGACCGCCTCGACCACGAGCGGGTGTTCCGCGAGCCGGCTACAGCCGACGCCCATGGTGGCGATCAGGAGCAGGAATGCTGACGAGAACCATTTTCGTTGCATGGCGGGCCTCCGTGCGCTGTCAAACAAACATGGACGTGAGCCGAAACGGTCTGCCGAATCATCAGCCCTTCGCGTCATGGGCCCGGCACCAGGCGATCTTCTCAGCCGTGGTGGTGGGCAATGGACCAGCCGCCGGCTTGGCGACGGTCGGGGGGGCCGGTTCCGGGGCCGGAGGGGCCGCCGCTGGAACAGCGGCTTCGGCGGCGGGAGCAACTGCCTCCGGAGCGGCCTTCTTGCCGCGGGCGGCTGCGAGGATGTCAGCCGTCGAGAGTTTGCCGGTCGGCTTCGCCGCCGCCGGACTCGCGGCCTTGCCACGGGCTGCCGCCAGGATGTCGGCGGTCGAGGGCTTCTTGGCCCCACCTTCCGCCGGCTTAGCAGCGGGCTTGGCTGGCGCCGCAGCCTTCGCCGCCGGCTTGGCCTTGGGCTCGGCCGGTTTCGGCAGCGGCTTGGGAACAACCTTCAAGTACGAGGGATCGATGTCGTACCAGCCCGTGTTGTTGTATTGATCAAACTCCACCAGGCAGCGGCCATTCATGTTCACCGTCTTCACCAGGCCTGTGGCCCTGGCGAAGCGGGCCAGTTCGGGGGCCGGCGAATCGATCACGACATACTTGTCGGTCCACGCGGCTTTGAGCCGCTCGATGACGTCAAACATGGGGCGGTCACGGGAACGGGGAAAGAAGGCTGGAGACCCCAGAATGTGATCGATCTCCGCAGCCGCCGCAACCCGCGGTCACCGGGACCGGCCGGGGGCTTGGGCAGGCCCCGCCAAAGGCCGGGCCAGGATTCCCCGCGGCCCCACCGAGTAGGCCCAGCGGACGGTTCCGGGAGGCGGGGCTGTCAGGTCGGCGGCGAGGCTCAAGACCGCGGCAGAGCTCGACTGGTAGGTGGATCCCAGCCAGCCTGCTGGCTCGTGGATCCGGCAGGCGACATCAAAGAAGAGCGTGTCGGCCTCGTTGGCGTCGGCAACCACGCATAGGGAATAGTGTGACCGTCCGGCTCGGCCCACTCCCAAAACGGCGGGTACTCCCGCCGGGGCTGCCAGCGAAACCGCGATCAGCGGAGGTGACGCTGGCCAGCGGGGATCCGCCTGGGATCCGCTCGGCCCCTCGACCGACTGCCAACGGCGATCATCGGCCAGCCTCACCTCGTGCGCCCAGCGATCCCCGGCCCAGGTGAACACAACGGTTGTCGTGCCGGCTGCCAACTCGATGCTCCCGGGATGTTCTGATCTTCGGCTCATGGCTTGTGATTTGGATTTCCTTCCCTGGGCTTCGGGCTCGTCCAACGGCCCGGAGTCCTGTCCACCAGCCGACATTCTGGTTGGCCTTGTCCACGCGACGGTAGCATACGCGGGCCATCTGAGTCCGCTCGAGGAACACCCGACATGGAACCGCGTCGCTCACTTCGGTGGCCAATTCTGCTTGGTGTGTTGCTCATCGGGTCACTGGTTACCCTCACGGTCGGCTGGGTGCTCGTGAGCATCGCCGCCGCGCTCGGCTCCGAGAACGCGGTCTTCTACTGGGCCACCCTGGGCGTGGGCGTGGCTCTCCTTGTGGTGGTGCTGGCCGGCGTCATCGTCTACCTGGCCCTGACCGTCAAAGCGATCGCGCTTTCGCAGCGGCAGAGCAACTTCATTGACAGTGTCACCCACGAACTCAAAAGCCCGCTGGCTTCGCTGAAGCTCTGCCTTCAGACGCTCACGCGGCGGAGCGTGCCGGCCGAGAAGCAGGCCGACTTCCACCGCCTCATGCTTCAGGATGTGGAGCGGCTCGACGGGCTGATCGACCATCTGCTCGATGCCGCCCGCACGCTCAACCACCGCGCCGCCGGCTCCGGCGAGGTGACGGAACTCGAGCCGCTCCTGGTGCAGGTGCGGGCGGCTGTCATTCAGCGGCACGAGGTCGGGGAGGAGTGCGTGCGAATCGACTGTGGACCAGAGTTGCGGGTGCGGGGCCGCGAGACAGATGTCGAGATCATCTTCCGCAACCTGCTCGACAATGCCGTCAAGTATTCACTGCCTGAGCCAGACGTGGAGGTGACCGCCACGGTGGCCAAGGGTGTCGTCACGGTGCGGGTGGCAGACAACGGCCCGGGCATTCCCTTGGCCCAGCGGAACGCAGTCTTCCGCCGGTTTGTGCGGCTGGGGAGCGAGTTGGAACGCAGCACGCCGGGCACGGGGCTGGGGCTGTTTCTCGTTCGGGCGCTCGTCAAACAGATGCGGGGACGGGTCACTGCCAAAGGCCGGCTCACGCAGCGGGGCAGCATCTTTGAAGTGGAGCTTCCCGCCTCCGGTTAGCTGTCGGTATCCTGTTAGCAGACTGGAAGGAGAGGACGGCCGAAGATGGGTGAGGATCTCCCGGATTGGCGCCAGTTCGGTGATCAAGGCGATCAATCGATTGTCGCCGCCGCACCCCGGGCACGTCGGTGGAAACGCCTCTCCCCCATCCTCGCCATCAGCTTCGCCCAGGCAATCCATGAGGTGTCGTGCGGGTGGGGCTTGTCGGAAGTGGCACCCTTTCCCCGGCCCTCTCCCGGCCGGAGAGGGAAAGAGGATGTGGCGTCGCGCTGCTTGCCGACATTCCCGATTGCCATCGCCGTCACGGCTGGCCGTGGAGAGTGGTTCGGGGCGCAGACGCCGTGATAGCGATGCCAGTCTTTTCGGGGCGGCGGGATGGAGGATAGCCCGGTCAATGTGAGTGCGCACCACAGCCATGGGCTTGCCGGGCGAGATTTCACCGTGACGAGGCGGGAGCAGAGCCGCCTTGGCGGCCTGACGGCGTCGGGCGTGTCGAGTTCGCTTCGTGTCGGCTCGATCGCGGCGTTTCTCGTGGGACCTGGCACGGCGACCGCCGGTTTGGTGCCGCCCATCCAACGGTCTTCAACATCGTGCTCGTTTCCGGTTCGTCGTTGACGCGCGTGGCGGGCCGTGGCTGAGCCGGCGAAGAGGTTGGTTCAGCGGAGTTCACCCGCGGCCTGGTTCCTCTGCATCGTCGTCGTCCCCGTCGTCCTCTACCGACTCATCATCGTCTTCTTCGGAGGTGAAGACGAAAGCCGCGCGTCGCGGGGCCGGCATCGGGGAATCGGCTCCACGGACGCTCCGCCAGACGATCTCGTTGAGGAGCAGGTCGTCGGCTGCATCCTCGACGGTGAAGTCCATGACGAGCGATGCCTCCGCTCCCCAGGCGGTCGCCACGTTCTTCTCGTCGAGCGCAACCTGCGCCGGGCGGCATTCGTACGGCTCTGGAACCGGCGCCTTCGTGAAGGCGGCGATCATCGGCAACGCCGCGGCATCGAATTGCGACATCGGTTCGAGCCCGAGGATCAGCTCCATCGTACGGAGCATCGAGCTGGTCGAGTAGAGGGTCGAATCGACGGTGCCGTGCCTTGTCCACGGGCTGATCACGAAGGCGATCGTGCGGTGGGCATCGACATGGTCTGGACCGTTCTGGGCGTCATCCTCGACGACGAAGATCGCGGTCGTCGGCCAGAACTTCGAACGGCTCACCCCCTCGACGATCCGCCCGAAGGCGAGATCGTTCTCGGCCATGAATGCCATTGGCGTGAGCTTGCCAAGGCTCGCGCCGTTGGTGTGATCGTTGGGGAGGCGGACGATCTGGAGCCGGGGCATCTCACCCTCCTGCTCGAACCGGGCGAGCTCGGCGAGGAAGCGATCGGCCCGCTTCAGGTCGGAGTAGTCTTGGTCGAAGCTGCGGAAGAAGGGATCGAAGTGCCCCTCGAGAGCCTTGACCTTCGGCGTACAGGGGGCGTCTGGCGTCTTGCCGTTGGCGACCCACTCGCCGTAACTCCGAAAGCTCACTCCCGCGGCGATCGCCCGGTCCCAGAGGTAGCCGCCAGCCGGGCGGGCGGCGGCGTCGAAGCTCCCCTCGGCCGGATACGGGAACTTCCTCCGGCGGTTGTGGCCGTAGGAGAGGGGCCATTGGCGCTCGACGAAGTCGGAGGCGTAAGCCCCCATGCTCCACTCGTGGCCGTCGGCACTGACTTCGCTCTCGACGTAGAAGTTGTCGAGGAGGACGAATTGCCGGGCGAGGGCATGATGATTCGGTGTCACCCGCTCAGGGAACAGGCAGAGCGTCGGGTCGCCGTGCCCCTCCGGCATGTCGCCGAGGACCTGATCGTAGGTTCGGTTTTCCTTGACGATGTAGATCACGTGGGTGATCGGGCTCGTGGTCCCGGGGAGGAGCGGGATCGGGTGGCCGTCGAGTTCTTCCGCCGAGAAAAGTTCATCGACCTCCGGCGGCTGACAGGCGAAGGCCCGTTCCGTCCAGGCGGCAAGCTGGGGAAGGAACGCGTCGGCCTCCGGGAGATCGATGAACGACACCGTTCCCTCGAACAGCCCACCGATGTAGTCGGGGGTGGGGGCCTCCGGAGTGAATCCCGGACGCGGTCCGTTGCGGTTGGAGTCGGAGATGATCCCCTTGCCATTGGCGACGAGGAGCCGACGGCCGTCGGTCGTGAGGCGGACACAGGTGGGGTACCAGCCGACGGGGATGAAGCCGAGGCTGCGGGCTGCGCCCGGCTCCTTGATTTCCCACACGGTCACTGCGTTGATGTTGGCGTTGGAGACGAAGAGCATCTCGCCGTCGGCGGAGATTGCCAGCGAGTTCGGGGTGTTGCCTGGAGGGGCGTCGGGGGTGAGCGTGGCGACGAGCGTCTCGGTCACCTTCCCCGCGGTGAGGTCGATCACCGACACGCTGTTGCGGTTGGCGTTGGCGACGAAGAGTCGCTGGCCATCGGGCGACATCACCATCTCGTTGGGATGTTCCTCGACCTCGATCTGGCCGACGACGCGCCATGCCTGGGTGTCGATCACCGCCACAGCCGCCTGGCCCCAGAGAGAGACATAGAGCCGTTGTCGCGGTTCGTCGAGCAGGCAGGTCCAGGGGTGCGGGGCGTC
>ERZ889217.643-NODE-643-length-20157-cov-16.146851_pt1 | contig 20157 bp, 20 predicted proteins | sample MGYA00521098_ERZ889217 | MGnify/ENA primary metagenome ERZ889217 (study PRJEB32303, sample SAMEA104408613) | aquatic metagenome | biome: Brackish water; feature: Pelagic; material: water | place: Baltic Sea | collected 2014-06-10T22:04:00 | depth 2,362 m ... | reverse complement strand
TTGCTGATTCACACCCGCGGGTTGCTGATTCACACCCGCGGCTTGCTGATTCACATCGGCGGGTTGCTGACCTTGCCCGGCGGGTTGCGCGGCCGGCAGAACCGGCTGCGCGGGTGCTGTCACGGCCATTGCCTGTGGCGGAAGGGGCGCGACGGAGCCGGCGGCTGCAGCGGCCGTTGTCTCAGCGTCACGCACGGCGGCGGCGCCGGAGGCCACGGCGGCCGGCATCGCATCGGTGAGGGCCGTGGCGACCGCGGTTTCCGCCGGTGCCGCGATTCCTGTCGCAATCACCGGAACCGCTCCGGCAACCGGCGGTGTGGCCGCTGCGGGAGCGGGAGTCGCGGGCTTTGCGGACGACCTACCGGGTAGAAGTCGACGCAGGGCTGTCAGAACTCCTGCGTTCGGTGTCGGCGACACCCGCACCAACCGTATGCCACGTGGGATGTCGCCGGGGGCGACCCGCCCAACGCCGAGTTTCCAGACAATAGGCCGCTGGAGCCCGCGGCCGCCGGTCGTGACTCGCGCCCATTCGGAGGTCCACGCGACGACGAACGGGGCCAGTTCGTGGAGTTCGACGACGCCATCACCGTCACCCCACGGGGCCCGGTCGGCCGCCCCAGCGAGCCCCTGCTCGAGGGCGGCCGCAAAGAAGGTCCGCTTCGCCGTGCCGCTCGCCCCGGAGTACTGCAGGGTATCGTGCGATGCAATCACCCAGTTCTGGCCGTTGGCCCGCAACGGCGGGGCCTTGAGGTCACGATCCAACTGCCGCGGTACGAGCCCACAGATCACGCCGATCCTCGGATCCCAACGGATGTCTCCCAGATCGATGGCGACGAGCGTGGTCAGGCTGGCTGCGGAGCCGATTGATTCCACGATCTCACGGCAGGGCACCATCTCACGGAGACCCTCGCCCCGCAGTGTCGCGTCGGCCGCCACCAGGCAGGCGTGGCCCCCGCGCGGGTCGGGGCGTTCATTGCCTTCGGCATCAAGAACCGGGGGAGGCACGAAGCATTGACCGCGGACATAAGCGATCATCGAGTCCCTGCCGCGGAGAGGCATGCCGACGAAGTAACCATGCAACCGGTCCCGCATCGCCTCCACGGTCTCAAAGCCCTTGAGTCGCACCAGTTCGGCTGCCAACGACGGCGCGAGCCGACCCGACAGCGACGCCGCGAGGGCAGCTCCGTCTTGGTGTGCGAAGGGCACGGTTGGCAGTGTGGTCGGCAAATAGTCATCCACAATCAGGGCGACTCCGGCCGTGTGCCAGGAAAAAAGTGGGGCGACCACCAGCGCAGTCGAGAGGAGGAGTGCTGCGACCGCTGCCAGGCTGAGAGCGGCGCCGGCCGCAACCCGCCGCGATGCCGGTCGGGTTGCCGAAGCAGCGCCTGCCCGCCATCTATTCTGCCGCTGCCTGAAGGCATCGCCGTCGGATCCGGCGGGCTCGGCGTTTGTGCGGCGTGGCTCGGTCATAAAGGCTCTTTTCAGCAGCGCCGCAGTTTACCGACTCAGCGACGCACGGTAGGATAACGGTTTCGCCGCGATCTCCGATAACGCAGCCTCAGGCGGTCGCTCAACTCCATGGCAGAGACCTTGATCCCCGGTCGGTGGAGCGGCTTTCGTCGTCGGAATTCCTCTGCTCGTCGCAGTCTTTCTCGTCGTCGCCGCCATCCGGAATGAAGTTATGCGCCATCTTCCCGTCAACTGGTCGGAGGGAATGTTCCTTCGGCCGCATCATTTCCAGGCAGCCGATCGTCACGCGGCGGAGCGGCTGGCTTTGTCGACCGTGGCGAACGATCCCTGCTGCTACGGGATCGTGAGGCTGGAAATCGATCCGGTGGCGCTTGCCAACCGGCAGTTCGAACTCCGCGCGTGCCAGGCCCGCCTGCGGGATGGCACAGTTGTGTGGCTTGAGCCGGGTGAGGAGCCCGAGCGGGTGAGCCTCGCCACTGCCTCGGCTGAAGTGGCCAAACTGGCGGCCGCCCTCGATGAGTCGCTGCAGTCGAGCGAGGTCGTGCGGGTCTATCTGGCAGTGCCCCGATTTGATCCCGGTGGTCCCAACGTCTCTCCGCCCGGCCCGCACGACCGCAGCCGGTCCATCGCGCTGCGGCAATCGCTGCAAGACGAAGCATCGGGCGGCAACGACCAGGAGGTGGAGTTTCGCCGGGTCAACGTCAGGCTCAAGCTTTCCACCGAAGATCTCTCTGGCTTCGAACTGTTGCCGATCGCCCAGATTCGCCAGGCGGGCAACCGCGAAGGGGGGGCGGAAATTGACCCCGATTTTTTTCCGCCGATGCTTTCCGTGGAGGCGTGGTCGCCGCTGGGCCGCGACATCGTGCGAGGTGTTTATGACCTGATCGGCCGCAAGGTCGAGGTGCTGACCGAGCAGGTCGTCAGTCGGCAGGTTGGATTCTCCAGTTCGGAGCCCGGCGACCTGGATCGACTGTTCATGCTCTCGAAGCTTCTCGAAGCCCGAGCCGTGCTGCGGGTGATCGCCTTCGCCCGCGGCATCCATCCAAGGACGGCCTACACGGAGCTTTGTCGAGCGGCCGGGCAGTTGGCGATCTTCGGGGCTGATCGCCGACTCGAGGATCTCCCCGTCTACGACCACGACGAACTCGCCGGAATCTTTCGGCGGGTCAAGGACGTTATCGAGTCGATCCTGGCGCGGGTGGCGGTGCTGGAGTTTGAGCAGCGTTATTTCGTCGGCATCGGCACAGCCACTCTGTCAGCTGCGGTCGAGCCCAAGTGGCTGCAATCCGACTGGCAATGCTACGTCGGCGTCCTTCGAGGGGACATGTCTGAAGAGGTCTGCCATCGTTTGCTGACGGGTGATAGCCACCTCGACTGGAAGCTGGGGAGCACAGAGGAGGTGGATCGGTTGTTTCGCATGGGCCTGCCCGGCCTGGAACTCTTTCCGGTCGAGCGGCCGCCCCGGGCCCTGCCCGCGCGGAGTGGTTGGCTGTACTATCGGATCGGCACGGAGAACCCCGCCTGGCGATCGGTGCAGGCGACCCAGTCAATGGGTATCCGGCTCAGAGACTCTTCGATCCTCAACCTCGATGAATTGACCGGACGCCGCCGCGTGGAAGTGGCTTTTGAGAGCCGGACGGGTTCGCTCGAGTTTGCGCTCTTCGCCATACCAAAGTGACATGTAACGCGAACGCTTCCGCGCGTGACCAGATGATCAAGCAGGCATCAGTGATCAAGCAGGCAATTGGGCAATGACGCCAGAATTCATCGCCGCCGTAGTTCCGCTGATGCAGAGTGTGCTCGCTTTGGCGGATCGAGCGGCGTCGGGAACAGCCGGCCCCGTCGAAGCCGAACGGGCGTTGCTCCGGGCGGGTTTTGATACGGCCGCGGCCAGATGTCGCGGGCCCCTGGCTGCCGATTGGGATTTGGCAGGCTATGCGTTGGCCGCGGCGGCCGACGAATTGATGATCGTCGACATCGCCTGGCCGGGGCAGTCGTGGTGGGAGAACCATGCGCTGGAAGTCGAGCTGTTCGGCACGCGGCGCCGGGCCACGGAGTTTTACGCGCGGGCCGAAAAGGCCAACGCAGTCGCCTCCCACAACGCGCTGCAGGTCTTCGTGTCCGCCGTCTTGATGGGCTTCCGTGGCATTCTCCGAGACCGGCCCGACGCACTTGACACCTGGCTCCGATCGAATGGGCAACTCATCAAACTGAGCGTTGATCGCCCACTCGTGCCCTCGGTCGGGCCGGACATGCCCGGGGCACCGCCGCTGGCGGGCCGATCGGAACTGATGTGGGCGATCCTTGCTTCGGCGTTGGCGGCTGCCGCGCTGATCGTCACCGCGTGGGGGGCCTTCCTCCTGTGACCACCATCCTGCTCGCTCCATTCGCGGCCATCGTGGCGGCCGTTTCCTGGTTCGCCAGGGCATCCCTGGCTGCACGGATCGCCTGGATCGTCGCCCTCTTTCAGGTCGTCGTCGTGCTGCTGGCTGTCATCGTGGTGCTTGGGACGGGCGACCGTGCCGTGATCCAGGCCTGGTGGAGTCCGGGAAAGGAGGTTGCGCTGCTTCTGTTGCTGGTTCTGGTGCCGGGGTTGGTCTATCAGGCAGCCCGCCTGTGGCTCGAACACCAGGGCGGCCGCTGGCCCGACATTGCGGCGGCCTGGTCTGCGGCTGTCACGGAACTCGACCGGCAGCAGATTTCCCTGACGGAATCGCCACTGTTTCTCGTGCTCGGGACCAATGGAGGCGAGTCGGAGCGGGCCCTGTTCACCGAAACTCCAACGCCGCTGGTGGTGAACCAGTCGCCGGCCGGTGGCGGACCGCTCCACTTCTTTGCCTCTCGCGAGGCGATCTTCCTCTGTGTTTCAGGGGCCGGGCAGACGGCGGTTGCGGAGTCGGGCGGCGACCACAGCGCCGCAGGATCGGGTACGCTCCCGCGATCAGGGAAGGAACGCCGCGAGGCGACCGACCGCCTGGAGTTTGCCTGCGACCAACTCCGCCAGGCTCGGAGTCCCATGGCGGCGGTCAATGGCGTCGTCGTGCTGCTCCCGCTGCAGATCAACGATACCGCCGATGCGGAGGCCGCGAGCCTCGGCCAGGCAGTGGGCGAAGATCTGGCGACCATCACGCGTGTGCTCGGGGTGCGGGCGCCCGTCACGTTGGTGGCGGGCGTCCTGCAGGACGACCCCGCGATCGATGATCTGCTGTCTCTACTCGATGCGGGCAAACGGGCCGCTGCGTGTGGGCAGCCGTTTCCTCCAGGCCTGCCGCCGACACCCGAACACCTGCATGCCCTCGCATTGAATGCGACCGGCTCGCTCAACGATCGCTTGGCGGAATTGCTGCTCGACTCCCGGAGGATCGCTCAACAACCCGCCAACCGCCACCTGCTTGCCATGCTCGGCCGGCTACGACTTCATCTCAGCACGCAGCTCGCCCGGGTGCTCCAGCAGGCGTTCTCCCCCACTCTGCATGGCGGCGTCGATGGTCGCCGCTGCGTCCTGCCCCTGCTTGCCGGCTGTTATGTGGCGTCGATCTCCGGAACTCCCAGCCGGCAGGCGTATGTCAGGGGGCTGCTCGATTCCGTCGTCCAAATGCAGGGTGAACTCGACTGGACCGACGAGAGCCTGCGGGCGGAAGCGTGGGCTGGACGAGTGTCGCGAATCCTATTCACCGCCGCGGCAGTGATGGCCACCGCGATCGTGGGAATTGTCTGGTGGAGGATGTCGCAATGACCGCAGCGCGGTCGGCGGCGCAGCGGGACGAGATGTTCCTGCTGCACCAGGGACTCGTGCGGGCCATCGCCTGGAAGACATATCAGCGAGTGCCACGCACGGTCGAACTGGATGACCTCGTGGCCTATGGCCAGATCGGCCTGCTGGAGGCGATCACAGCGTTCGATGCCACCCGGGGACGAAAGTTCACCACCTACGCCTGGCATCGCATCCGTGGCGCGATGCTCGACGGACTCGGCAAGATGGCATGGTTCGACCGCGCCGCGTTTGAGGGCCGCCAGTACGAACAGAAGCCCGCCAACGCCGAAACGTCCGCGACCACTTCTTCGCCCGAGGGAGGCAGGATCCCGCTCGCATCCCCCGCAGGCACGAACTCCGCCAGCGGGAATGCCGGCCAGCCCCGGCCGCGACGTCCCGTGCAGACCGACCTGGAAACCGTGAGCGTGATGTCGAGAGAGGCCGACGCCGGCGAAGCGTCGCTCCATCTTGAGCTGGTCATGTTCCTGCGAGACCTTGTCTCCGCCCTACCCGAGAAGGAGGCCGGCCTCCTGCGGGGAACGTTCTTCGAGGGCCGAACCCTCACCGAGTCGGCGCGGCGGGTGGGCATCAGCACAGCCTGGGCCAGCCGGCTTCAGACCCGGACACTCGCCGACCTGCGGATCGCCCTCGAACGCAGCGGTTTTGGCTGAATGATCAGACTGGCGTGTCAGGATGGTCAGAATTGTCGGGAAAAAACCGGGGGCCACATTCCCAGCACGACCAGCACAACCCAACCCCACCGCGGCCCACGCTTCACAATCCGGTCACGGGTTGGCCGGTCAAATAGGCCAAGACATTGCCTCACATTGTAGAGTCTGGGAAGACCCTACCGCCACGCCGGAACCTTGCTCATGGCACTCTCCGTAGACATCGAACCCGATGACTTCCGCTCTCCCATCAGCGAAGAATCGCCCTGCGGTGAGAATCTTCAGACTTCCGAGGAGGGTAGGGCTGCGCGGTCGTCCCTGCGAGATCTTCGCGAGGAAGCTCGGCGGATCGAACGCCGTGCCGATGACGGCGACACATCCGAGGGCGGCTGGCCCGCGGCTCGCAACGCCTGGGCCAAGATGCGAGACGGCGGCCTCGAGATTCTTCGGAACCGTTCCCGCGACCTCGACATCGCGGCGATGACCATCGAAGCACTCGCCCGAACCGACGGCTTTCTCGGACTGGCTGCCGGCTTCGCCATGACCCGGGCGATGGTGGAATCGTCCTGGTGTGACCTGTTTCCCATTCCTGATCCCGAAGACGGGCCCGCGGATGAAGAGGCAGTGGTCGAGGAACGGACCCTGCCGCTGCAGCGGCTCGTGGGCATCGATTCCGAGGGCCTGCTGATTCCGGCCATTCTCCACATCCCGCTCACGCAGAGCCGCTCCGACGAACAGTATGCGCTGTGCCACTGGCGGAGCAGCCGAGACCTCGTGAACGAGAAGAGTGAGGAGAAGTTGAAGCTGGCTGTCGAACGGGGGGCGGTTTCACCCTCGCAGTTCGAACAGGCCGTCGCCAGCACGCCGCTGCCGCACATGCAGGAGGTCTACCGCGAACTCTGTCAGGCTGCGGAGCAGTGGGAACGCTTGTCGAACTCCGTTTCGAGCGGCTCCGACGGCACAGCCGTGCTGCCGGCCGGCCCGATCCGCGACCTGTTCGAGGAATGTGACGCAGCGATCCGGACCTTCGCCCCGGCGGCAATTCCGACGCCGGAGCAGACCGGCACCGACGGCGGCGACGCTGGCGCTGAGGGTGGCGAGGCTGATGGGGGCGGTGGTGGCCGGCTGGGTGCCCCTACCGGCCGTGGGGAGGCCCTTCAACAGTTGGAATCGATCGCCGACTTCTTCGAACGGCATGATCCGCACAGCCTCATCGGGGCCCAGATTCGCAACGTCGTGCGGCTGGGGCGGTTGCCTCGGGAGGCCTACTACCGTGAACTACTTCGTGACGAATCTGCCCTGGCGCTGCTGTTCCGGGCTGCAGGCATGGATGGCGACGAAAGTGGTTTCGGCGGGGGCGGGGACTAGAGCAGCGGGTGATATCGACCCGCATTCATGCGGTCGCTTTGACAACTGCCGGCCGGCTCGGCTATCCTCCCCGGGAATTCCGAAGTAGTTCGCACTTTTTGTAGAAGTCGAAGGAGCCAAATCATGCCAGAGTCGGTACACGGCAAGTTGTCCCGCGTGCGGAAGCCGCGGGTGCACATCACGTATGACGTCGAGACGGAAGGCGCAACCGTCGTCAAAGAACTCCCCTTCGTCGTCGGTGTGATGGGTGATTTTTCTGGCAATCCGACCGAGCCTCTCAAGCCGCTCAAGGACCGCAAGTTCGTCTCGATCGATCGCGATTCTTTCGATGAGGTCATGAGGCGAATGACCCCGGGCGTGGAAATGAAGGTCGAAAACACGCTCGCCGGCGACGGCAGCGAGATGGCCGTCAAGCTCAAGTTTTCATCGATCGAGGATTTCGAGCCCGCCAAGATTGTGGAGCAGGTCGAGCCACTGCGAAAACTCCTCGACACGCGGAATCGCCTGCGGGAACTGCTCAGCGCCGTGGATCGTGCTGACGGCCTCGAGGGCGAGTTGGAAAAGCTGCTCCAGGATGCGGAGCAGGTCAAGAAGCTTGCCGGAGAACTTGGCGTTCCGCCTGAGGGCGAGTAGTGGCAGGTTGTTGCTGCGTGTCTGGCGTTGTGCCTCGCGGCGTTGTCCCTTTCAAGCCATCGAATTGACTCTTACCTTTTATTCCTGGACGCTGGGCATTGACGCCCAAGTTGTCCAAGACGGAGAACAATCATGAGTACCGCCGGAGAATCCGCGAAGCAGCCAGAGTCGGCAGCCGCCGCTGCAACAGGCAGCCTGCTGGACCAGATCACCAGCATGATGCCGCGGGCGGTTGAGAAGCCGCGTCGTGATGAACTCATACGTTCCCTCGTCGAGGAGTCGCTCAAGGGAACCGTCGCGTTTGACAAGAGCATCACGAAGACGATCAATCAGGCCATTTCCTCGATCGACGCGACGATGTCCCTGCAGCTGGCTGCAATCATGCACAACGCCGACTTCCAGAAGCTGGAGGGTTCGTGGCGGGGCATGCATCACCTCGTGATGAATTCAGAGACCGGTGCACAACTCAAGATCCGCGTGATGAACATCTCGAAGCGGGAACTGTTCAAGGATCTGGACAAGGCCGTGGAGTTTGATCAGAGCCAGATCTTCAAGAAGATCTACGAGGCCGAGTTTGGCTCGCCGGGTGGTGAGCCGTATGGCGCCCTGATCGGCGACTACGAGTTTTCGAACCACCCCGAGGACGTCGATCTGCTAGGCAAGATGTCCCAGATCTCGGCCGCTGGATTCTGCCCGTTCGTCTCTGCCGCGTCACCGAAACTCCTCGGCATGGACAGTTTCTCCGAACTGTCGAAGCCCCGCGACCTCGAGAAGATCTTCCTCGACGAGACCTACACGAAGTGGCGGAGCTTCCGCGATTCCGACGACGCCAGGTTCGTGGTGTTGACGATGCCCCGGTCGCTTTCCCGGCTTCCGTACGGCAAGAACACGAAAGTGGTCGATGAGTTCGACTTCGAAGAGGTCGAACTCGACGAGAAGGGGGACTCGAAGCCGGTGCCCCACGACAACTACGCGTGGATGAATGCCGCCTACGTGCTTGGTGGCCGCCTCACCGACGCCTTCGCCAAGACCGGCTGGTGCACGGCGATCCGCGGCGCTGAAAATGGCGGCAAGGTGGAAGGCCTTCCAGCCCACGTGTTCCAAAGCGACGACGGTGACAAAGCCCTCAAGTGCCCCACCGAGATTGCCATCACCGATCGGCGTGAGGCGGAGCTATCGAAGCTTGGTTTCCTGCCTCTGTGCCACTACAAAAACACTGACTACGCCGTGTTCTTCGGAGCCCAGACGGCCCAGAAGGCGAAGAAGTACGACCGGCCCGAGGCCACGGCCAATGCCGCCATCTCAGCCAGGTTGCCGTACATCATGGCCAGCTCACGGATCGCCCACTTTCTCAAGGTGATCGCTCGCGACAAGATCGGTTCGTTCATGGAGCGGCAGGACTGTGAGGAGTGGTTGAAGCGTTGGATCGCCAATTACGTCTCCTCAGATCCGCATCCGTCTGACGACGTCAAGGCCCGCTATCCGTTGGCCGAAGCCCAGATCAAGGTGGAGGAGATTCCGGGTGCTCCGGGCAGCTACAACGCGGTCGCATGGCTGCGGCCGTGGCTGCAACTGGAGGAACTCACGACCAGCTTGCGGATGGTTGCGAAGATCCCGGCGGCGGCGAAGGGCGGTTGATCTCTCCGTTCGTGGGTGGCTCTGTATCTGATTCGTATCGAATTGGTATCAAATTGGTACCTGGTTGGTATCGGATCTGATTGCAAAGCCCAATCGCACGGTGGCGGTGAATCGCCAACAAGGGCGGTTTGAATGGCCTCCATATTGCCGGCGTCAGCAGGGCCCTCTGAGGCTTACCGTGCCCCGTCGGAGACACGGCTGCCATCGGCGTCGCCTGCGTCCGAATTTATTCGCGAGCTCGCGGCTGCTGCCGCGCCTGGTCGGGGCGTTGGCGATCTGCTGACGGCCGAATCTCTCTCACAGACGCTGCATGCGTGGGCAGCCCGTCGTGTGGGCATTTCCGAGCGGCTGACACGAGCTGCGTTGCTGGTCCGGCTCGGCGAGGATATCGCGGCCATCGACGGTGCCCTCGCGCGGCAAATCGATACCATCCTGCATCACCCGAGGTTTCAGCAGATCGAGTCTTCATGGCGCGGGCTCGCGTGGCTGGTGGGCCAGTCGCTCGATGCCAACGACGCCGCGGACGGTCGGTCGCAGGTCGAGGTGCGGATTCTGCCCGTCACGAAGCGGGAATTGCTACGCGACCGTTCCGATGCTGTCGAGTTCGATCGCTCGGTTCTCTGGCGGAAAATCTACGAGGAGGAGTTCGGCACCGCGGGCGGCACGCCGTACGGCCTCCTGATTGCGGACTACCAGTTCAGCCACCACCCCGATGATGTCAGTCTGCTGACGGGTCTAGGCGAGGTTTCCGCGGCGGCCTTCGCGCCGTTGCTCGTCAATCCCGCCCCCGTACTGCTTGGCCTCGACACGTTTCAGCGGCTCGATGCCTTGCCTGTTCCCGATACCTATCAGTCATCTCCCGACTTCGTGAAGTGGCGTGCGTTACGTGAGCGGGAGGAGTCGAGATTTATCGGCCTGCCTCTGCCACGGGTTTTGGGCCGACTGCCCTACGACGGCTGGCTCGGCCGGCCGGACGGCGTGGCGGCCGAGGAGCGGTCGTGGGCCCGCCGGGGTTTTCGCTACCACGAGGAGGCGGACCGGGCCGACGGCTCCGGCAGGCTCTGGTGCGGCGGCGTCTGGCCGCTGGCGGGCGTCGTCATCCGGGAGTTCGGGAGGTCAGGCTGGTTTGCCGATATCCGGGGAGGCTCACGGGGCCAGGAAGGGGGAGGAGTCGTGGAGGGTCTGCCCATCGACGGCTTCACGGGGCTCGACCGCGACGCCGTGACGCGGGGGCCGGTGGAGGTATTCGTCACCGAGCCGGTGCAGATAGATCTCGACCAGGCCGGACTGATCCCCCTGTGCGCCTCCGGGCCCGACGGCCGCGCCGTGTTCCATACCAATGCCTCGCTGCATGCGTCGCCGCGGTACGATTCGGCCATCGCCACCGCGAATGCGCGGATTTCATCGATGCTGCAGTATGTGCTCTGCGTGTCGCGATTCGCCCACTACGTGAAGGTCATGGCCCGCGACAAAGTGGGTGCGTTCACCGATAGCCCGCACTTCGAGCGATTTCTCTCGGAGTGGGTGAACCAATACGTCACTCCCGACGACCAGGCGTCGGCCGAGACACGCGCTCGAATGCCGCTCCGGGCGGCCCACGTCGAGGTCCGCGAGGAACCTGGCACCGCCGGGGCCTACCGAGTCGTCATGCGACTCCAGCCCCACTTTCAACTCGACCGGCTCGATGCGACACTCAGGCTCGTCACGACGGTACGACGTGTCGACAAACGCTAACGATCAAAAAAAGAGAAAGAGGCAGCACGATGGCAACGGCTGGTCAACTCCTGTCGACAGGCAACCTGGACGAGGCGATCCAGGCTGCAACAGCGCAAGTCAAGGCGAAGCCGAAGGATCTCGAGGCACGCTGGCTTCTCGCCGAACTGCTGATCCTCGCGGGCCAGCACGACCGCGCCGATACGCAATTCGATGCCATCATCGCGGTCGAGCCCCGCGCGGCGTTGTCGGCGATTCCGATCCGGCATCTCCTCCGCGCCGAGGCGGCGCGGAGGCAGTTCTACGACGAGGGTCGGGTGCCCGAACTGCTCGACGGCGTCGACCAGCAGGTTCGCGATCGCCTGGAGGCCTTCGTGTTGCTTCGCGCGGGCAAGGCGGCCGAGGCGGGGCGGTTGGTCGAGCGGGCTGAAAAGGCTCGGCCGGCTCTGGCCGGAAAACTCACGCTGTCCCAGGAGAGTGAGCGGGGCTTCACTGATTTCCGCGACCTCGATGACATCACAGCCGAGGTCTTCGAGGTGCTCACGCAGACGGGAAAATATTACTGGATCGAGATGCGGCGGGTGGAGCTGATCGAGTTCACGCCGCCGGAGCGGCCGCTCGATCTCATCTGGCGGCCCGCACGGATGGTCGTCAAGGACGCATTCGATGCCCAGGTGCACCTGCCTGCGGTCTACGGCACGCTCACAAACGCCGACGTCGCCTCCCGGCTGGGCCGGCGGACCGAGTGGCTCGGAAACGAAGGGGATGCGATCGTGGGCGTGGGCCGTCGGTCGTTCGTCGTCGACGGCGAGGAGGAGGTCGACATGATGGCCCTCGGTTCGATCACCTTCGACATCTGATCGATCGGAGACCGGCGCATGGCCGGCGCATGGCCGGCGCGAGCTCCATCAATTGGCATCCCGTGACCAGGAGGCGACTCGATGTCCGTCTACAATGTCTACTGTCTGGGCACGGGCCACAGCAGTAACCAGGCAGAGCGGCTGCTCCCCGACATCTTTCGTACGTATGACCGCAGCCCAGCCAATCGCAAGCAGTTGATGGAAGGGCTGGGCACGTCCGCGTTCGTGCAGTCTGTGAGGAATGCCAACAACGACGCGGCGGCGAGCGGGATGGGGTGGCGGGGCACGGCGTTTGGCAAGGGCTGGGGAAACGTGGTCATGCAGGTCATGGCGGGTCTGCAGGCGGCCCATCAAACGCAGCCGATTACCCTGGTCAACCTCGTCGGCCACAGTCGCGGCGCGGTCACCTGCCACATGATCGCCCATGCGATCGACCACGCCCTGCCGGGGGTGCGATGCAACATCTTCGCCATCGACCCGGTGCCGGGCGGCGTGTTCGACTTCAGCCCGTGGTGGGAACTCAGCAAAGCCGAACGTGCGCAGCTGGGGCTGGATGGAAAGAGCCCCGAGTTTCTGCCGGACAACGTCAACGCACACTTTTCGATCCTCATGGAAAAAGACACGAATCCGTGCTTCGGCGTGCTGGGGCCGGGGAAGCTGCGTGGGGGGGGCGGTACGGTGTTCGGCTATCTGCCGATGTACGGCAAGCATGGCTGTTGCGTCAAAAGTGATCTCGTCAACGTGCCGGCCAGCAGGATCGCACTGAGCATCCTGCTGGAACATCTCCAGACGTGGCACGTGCTCGTGGACGAATCCAAGCGTCTGACGCCGCCCCAGTATGCGGAGGCCTATGCCCAGATCTACCTGAACGCGATCGCCGACGGGGACAATCCGAAGAATGTGGCGAATTACAGCAAGAAGAAAGTAGCTGCGGTGGTGTTGGGCGCTGCGCTGTCGGGTGGTCTGGTGGGCTTGATGCACGGTAGCAGTTACTGGCGGAATCGAAGGGCGAGCGACATCCCCAACGATTTTCGGCAGAACCCCTACTACCTCAACACGCACCACCGCGACATGTTTCTTGCCGATCAGGCAGGCCGTAACGTCGCGGAAGGCATGGACCGGGATGGATTCATGTCACGGACCGAGTTTGAGCGATTTTCGAACGCATTTCCGCGGAGCTACGAGCTCCTCGTGAGGACAGGGCTAGCGCGATCGCTGCAGGACTCCGCGACAATGACGGCCGAAGACAGGATGATCTTCGCACTCGGCGGAGAAACAAACATCAAGCGACTGGAAATCAGGCCCTCAAATACGGACAAGAGAGCGCTGGCGACCCTGCTCGCCGCCCAACTCACGATCGCGGCGGCTGAGCCTGCGAACCGGGGCATCGTCATGAACGCGGGGACGATCTTCACTCCTGACGCCTGGAAGCAGGCAACGTATGTGCGGTTTGGATCACGCGGTGACCAGGTGGCCGTGATCGACCAGCTGCTGCCCGAATATCACCACTATCGTCGCGCCAGAAATGCGGGGGCCGCGTTGAGAATCGCCTCGTGGATCGGCGAACAGGCCGAGCAGCATCTCCGCACGAAGCCTCGTAGCGATCGCCGTAAGGGGATGGTGCAGTTGGCGATGCAGGTGGTATCCACCCTGCAGTCGTGACGGCAGCCAGTGCCGGCCGGCATGTCAGCGAGTGGCATTCGCTGCGGCGAGCGTCACGATCCCTTGCCGCACGAGTTCCGGTAGTACGGTCGTGAAGAAGCCGGCGCAGATCGTGCCGACGGCCTTGGTCCGTTCGGCGGGATCAGTGATCGGCCGGCCGGTGGTGTGCTCCCGCAGATGCTTTTCTGTGCGGGCAAGCCGGTCGGCAATTCGCTGCTCGATGCCGCCGCGGCCGCTGGTGATCAGTTCGTCGAGGATCACAGCGTGCAGATCGCCGATCTCATGCCCCGCGCCGATTCGCAGGCTCGCGAGGCCGACCTGCTCGTTGGCGAGGTCCTCTCGCTTGAGCGCCCGGCGATTGAAGGCCAGCGACACGGCAAGCGGGGCGGTCGCGATTGTTGCGGCCGGCGGAACTGGATCGATCGCCGCGCCGCCATCGACCCGGAACAGCCCCATCGCCACGCCCGCGTCTACCGCCTCGACGAGCGCCTCGGGGGTGAATTCCGCCAGTTGCGGGTCGTCGAGGAGCATCGGCAGCGACCAACTGGATTGCCCCATGACCTCGATCATTCTGTCGTGGGGCGGGCCTGCGATTCCGGCCGTCACGCCACCGTAGGTGATGGTGTGCGGCAGCGACGCCTGTGGCGACGCGATTCGGAAGAAAAGACCCCCTGCCGCCTCCGCGCGTTCCCGTGGCGTCCACGCCTCCCGCTGACGTCGTGAAAACAGGTCTCAGCGAAACATCACGTTGGCGTGGTGGTCCTTGAGCGTCTCGACCGTGGCCAGATCGGCGTCCTGGAACTGTCCGCCGAACTGCGGCTGTGCGCAGAGCGGCCAGTGGTTGTGGTGGTAGGGGAGTCGGCCTGCGTGCCCGAGGCTGATCCCGTCGAACATCGCGAGCACCTCGGCCACGTCGAACACCGTCCAGTGTTCGTTGAGGTATTCATGGGCCACGTAGTGCGGGTCGGCCTGCACCAGCCGGTCGACGAGTTGGGCCGCGAGCGGCTGGTCGTGGATGGGGTGGCGGCCTTGCGCATCTCGGCGACGATGGCGAGCGCCTGGTGGACGCAGGCGATACTGTCGCCCTCGGCCTGTCCGGCAAAGTGCCGCAGCAGCGTCCGGACGGGGAGCAGGCTCGACCAACCGGGCATGCAGTTGTAGGTCACCTCGACCATGCCGTCGGGCTTCAGGTGCTGGCGGATGATCTCGAGCACACACCGCCGCAGCTCCGGGCTCACCCAACTGAACACGCCGTGGAGGGCGATGAAGTCGAACGTCGGCAGATCGGCCGGCATGTTTGCGAAGTCAGCGCAGAGCACCCGGACGTTCTGCAGGGCCGTGGCGGCGACCTCCCGCTCGATCTGCCCGGTGTGCACCGGCATGAAGTCGACGCCCTGTGAAACGACCCTGCGGATTCGCCGCCGCGAGCGTCAGGAGCGTGCTGCCGAAGCCACAGCCGAGTTCCAGAAAATCAAAACCCTCCCGGACCGCGGGTGGCCGGATGCCCTGCAGCGACGCGACATATCGCATCCGGGCCGGGGCCATGAAGGGATAGTAGCCTGGCAGGTAGGCGACATCGGTGACGTAGCAGGCGGAGGGAGAGGAAGGAGAGGGCACGGTCGCGGTTCCTCGGAAATCTGACGGACGAAGCGGTGTTGTAGCACGGCGCACGTCGTGCGGGCTGCGGTCGGCGTGGCGAAAACACTGGCCGCGAGGGTAGGATTCACTCCATGTTGAAGTCGATTCCCAACGAGATTCCACTCCTCCCCAGCCTGCTCGACCGGCTGCTCGACGACCATCCAGAGGAGAGCCGGGAACCGGCGTGGCGGGAGGTGCAGGTGGTCCGCGTGCTCAAGGCGAGCCTCTGCCGCGATCTACAGAACCTGCTCAACGCCCATCGGCTGCTGGCGGCGATTCCCGACGGGTATGCCGAGCTGACGACGTCGCTGCTGAACTACGGCTTGCCTGACCTGCAGAGCATGGAGGTTCGCGAAGACCATGACCTGGGCCTGTTGTGCCGATTGATCGAGGAGGCGATTCAGGCATTCGAGCCGCGTCTCCAGGGGGTGCGGGTGCGGCCCGTCATCGACGCGGAGGGTAAGAAGCCGATCGACCGCCGAGTGCGATTCGAGATCGAGGCCGTGCTCGTCGTGGAGCCGCTCCGGGAGCCGGTGCTGTTTTCCTCGTCACTCGACGTGTCCAACGGGGAGTTCGCGGTGGAGGGGGCAAAATGAGTGATGAACTGCTTCCCTATTACGACCGCGAGTTGGCGATCCTGCGGTCGCTGGCGGGGGAGTTTGCCGAGCGGCATCCCAAGATTGCAGGCCGTCTGAGCCTCGGCCGGGATGAGTCGCAGGATCCCCACGTGGAGCGGATGCTGCAGGGTGTGGCGTTCCTGGCTGCCCGAGTGCAGAAACGGCTCGACGACGACTACCCCGAACTCACCGACGGCCTGCTTGATCTTCTCTACCCCCACTACCTGCGGCCCGTGCCGTCGCTTGCCATCGCGGAGTTCCCCATCGATCAGAAGCAGGCGCAGCTGACGGGCGGCTACCGCGTTCCGCGCGGCACGCCCGTCGAGACCGAGGAGGTGGAAGGGGAGCGGTGTCGCTACCGCACCTGCTTCGAGCAACGGCTCTGGCCGCTGAGGGTTTCCGCGGCAGGACTCTCGGGGCCGCCGTTCCAGCTGCCCATCGTGCCGCCGGCCGGCACCGTGGCCGTCCTCTCGCTGGTGATCGAGACGCTTTCCAGTGATGTCTGCGTGGGCCAGATGCCGCTGGAATCGTTGCGGCTGCACCTCCATGCCGAGGCGGGGCAGTCGATGCAAGAACTCTATGAACTGCTGCTCACGAGATGCCTCGGCGTGGTGATCGCCGACGGCCCCACCGATGCCCAGGCGGTGGTGCTGCCGCGGGACAGGCTGGTCGCCGCCGGGTTCGACCCGGCTGATGCTGCGATTCCCGACGATCCGCGGAGCTTTTCGGGCTACCGGCTCCTGTCGGAATTTTTTGCGCTTCCGCAGAAATTCCTGTTTGTCGATCTCAAGGGGCTCACCCCGCAGGTGATCGGCCGGATCGGCAGAAGCATGCACGTGTCGATTCTGCTTTCGGCCACCAGCCGCGAACTGGAGCGGGTCTTGTCGCCCCGGGCGATCCGTCTGGGCTGCACGCCAATCGTCAACCTCTTTACCCAGCAACTCGATCCGATGCGGATCGACGGGGCGCGGAGCGAATACTGCATCACGCCCGATGCACGTCGCCCCCGGGCGGTCGAGGTCTATTCGCTGGAGTCCGTGCAGGCCGGGCCGGCAGGTGATGAGCCCGTCGACGTGCTGCCGTTCTATGCCGTGACGAATGCCGCCGAGACACCTTCGGCTCCGGCGATCGGGCCGCGGCGGCGGCTGCGGTGGCTGGCCTCCCGGCGGACGCATCGCGAGCCGCGGCCGGACGGCGTGACCGACGCGGCCACCGACACCTGGCTGTCGCTCGTGGACGAGATCGGCGGCCCCGCCGCCGTGGCCGACCTCATCGTCCACACGAGGGCCGTGTGCACCAACCGCAACCTGCCTGCGCGATTGCCCTTCGCCGTGGGGCGGCCCCGGCTCACGCTGCCTTTGGGCCAGGGGCCTGTGGGCACGGTCACGTGCCTGACGCGGCCCACGCGGCCGCTGCGCACGCTGCCCGGCCGCGGCGCAGCATGGCGGATCATCTCCCACCTTTCGCTCAACCACCTCTCGCTCACCGACTCTGGTGACGGCCGCGCCCCACAGGCCCTGCGCGAGATGCTCCGCCTCTACCTCCTCGACGACCTCGACGACTACGACCAGAAGCAGCGGTGGATCCAGGGGATCGTCGGCATGTCGAGCCGGCGTGTGGCAGCCCGGGTCGGGGAGCGGGGCGGCGTTTGCCAAGGGGTGGAGATCCGCCTCGAACTCGATGAAGACCGCTTCTCGGATAGGGCGGCCTACCTCTTCTCGAGCGTGCTCGACCAGTTCCTCGGCGCGTGGGTCAACATCAACGCGTTTACGAGGCTGGTTTCCACTTCGCGGGAGCGGGAAAGCCGGCGAGAGCAGTGGACCTGGCCGCCGCGGGCTGGGAGCCGGGTGCTTGCATGAGTGACCCCGCCAAGATCGAGCCACTCGCGATCGAGAACCCCGTGACCTCCGCAGGCGGGTCGTTGGCCGGCCAGGTTCCCATGCGGCCGGTGTTGGAGCGGCTCTATGCCGAACCGCAGCGGTTCGAACTCTTTCAGGCGGTGCGGCTCCTGTTTGCGGAAGCGATCGAGGAGTCAGCGGCGGTCAACGGCGCGGCACCGGCGACCATCGGCAGCCGTGAGGTCGGCGACACGTCACGGGCGGCGGTGCGGTTTCATTCGTCGCCGACCCTCGGCTTTCCACAGGGAGCGATCACCGCCATCCGTCGCGAATCGCCATCCGAGGCGGCGGACCGTGGGGCGGTCGCGTCCGCACATCTTGATATCGCCTGCTTCGGTTTGGTTGGGCCATCCGGCACACTGCCGCGGCACTACACAAGCCTTGTCGTGGAACGGTTTCGTCGCTTTCGCGATACAGCCTTGCGGGAGTTTCTCGACATCTTCGTCCAGCGGATGACGGCGTTGCTCTGCCGCGCGTGGGCAAAATATCGCCCCGCGATGCAGCACGAGGTAACAGCTCTAACCGGCCGGGGTGCGGCGTGGGACGAGGCGGCCGAGACGCCTCGCGATCCGGTGACCGCGGCGGTGGCGTCGCTCGTCGGCCTCGGTAGCAGGGGGCTTTCCAATCGGCTCGTCACCAGTGACGACATCGTGTTGCGGCATGCCGCCCACTTTTCCCGACAGCCGCGGGCGGCCGAGTCGCTCGAGCGGTTGCTACGTGACGTCTACCGGGTGCCAGTGCGGGTGGAGCAGTTCGTGGGACGCTGGCTCGAATTGGAGCAGCCCGATCAGACCGTGCTAGCCAGCCGCGACCGGCCGGAGGGGCTCAATGCCCGCCTGGGCATCGACGCGATCGCGGGCCGTCGCGTCTGGGATGTGGAGTCGACGTTTGAGGTAGCCGTGGGGCCGCTCTCCGCGGGCGACTTTCGGTCGAGGCTGCCCGGTACGGAGCGGCTCGCGGCGTTGGGCGATCTCCTGCGGCTCTATGCCGGTCCGCAGTTTGAGATTCGCGTGCGGCTTGTGCTTGCGGCGGACGCGGTGCCGCGGTGCCAGCTCGGCGGCGACGAACAGGGAATGGCCCTGTCGGGATCGCGGCTCGGCTGGACGACCTGGCTCGGCGGCGGCCCGCCGCACGATCGCGGCGATGCGATGTTTGCCGTCGCGTAGATCGCAGCCCGTGGTTTGTGGCGAACACCCCTGGCTTGTTTTAAGTCGGTAGGCGATGCCGGTGCTTCCGTGGCTGCGGCACGAGATCGGCGAGCCGGTCGAGAACGTGGCCCCGCTGGCTGCCTTTGATTACGATACTCCTGATGGCGACAACGATCACACCGCCGTGGGCTCCTACTGCCAATAAGGTGCAGGCCGCCGTCGAACGGCTTGTGGCGACAGCCCGCCCGAAGCGGATCATCCTGTTCGGATCTCGGGCCCGCGGCGATGCGGATGTGAGAAGCGACGTAGACCTCATGGTCATCAAGGCTCACGTCGTCAACCGTCATGAGGAGCTCGTTGAACTCGATCGTGCGCTCGCAGGCCTTACGATTCCGGTTGACATACTGCTTGTCAGTGAGGCTGAGTTCGAGGAGCGGTCCGCGCAGGCTGGCACGGTCGAATGGGCCGCTCAGCGTGAAGGCCGGGTGCTCTATGCCGCCTGATCGTCCGGAGGTTCTTCTTCGCAAAGCGAAGCAGGACGAGTTGGCCGTTGAAAAACTGCTTGACGATCGAGACATCGAAGACGACCTGATCGGATTTCATGCGCAACAGGCGGCCGAGAAAATGCTCAAGGCGCTCCTCGCCGCGCGCCAGGTTGATTATCCGAAGACTCATAATCTGCGCGTTCTTGTCGAACTGCTCTTCGCGGAGGGAGTCCGACTTCCGGAAAAACTGTCCGAGATCGACCGGCTCACGCAGTTTGGTACGACGTTTCGCTACGACTCAATCTCGATCGCGGACAGCAGGGACAGGATGATCTGGCTCGGGTGGATTCGGGACCTTCGGGCTTTTGTTGAACCGTTGATTCGAGAATAGCCCGCGGCGTTTGCTTGGACGCCCGTAGCGCAGGCTGAGGGAAAACCGGGCTTCGAAGCAGTCGAAGATCGGCGTGATCACCGGCCCCGCGGCGACCCACTGCTCGCCGCATCGCCCGGCCATCCTGTTCCCAGCCATCCTCCAGGATCTGGAGTGCTATGCGATCCATCGTTCGCCGCTCCCTTCGATCACGGGCCGCAGGCGGGTGCGGTCG
>ERZ889217.642-NODE-642-length-20161-cov-20.936337_pt1 | contig 20161 bp, 15 predicted proteins | sample MGYA00521098_ERZ889217 | MGnify/ENA primary metagenome ERZ889217 (study PRJEB32303, sample SAMEA104408613) | aquatic metagenome | biome: Brackish water; feature: Pelagic; material: water | place: Baltic Sea | collected 2014-06-10T22:04:00 | depth 2,362 m ... | reverse complement strand
GAGTTGACCCCAAAGACCATCTGCCCCGGCGTTACCCGGAGGCTCGGGGGTCGGCGAACGCTCGCGGAGCAATTGGGGCGTATCCTCGCCCGCGACGCGACTTTTGCCGCCCCCGAGCCGGTGCTCCAGAGTTGACGAGGCTCGGGGGTCGGCAAACGCTCGCGGAGCATGAGGGCGTATCCTCGCCCGCGACGCGACTTTTGCCGTCCCCGAGCCGGTGCTACACGTAACCCGAATCCGCTCTAGCCGGCAACGAGATCGAGGAGTGTGTCGCGGACGTCGGTCATGGCCAGTTCGCTTCGGGCGGCCGACCGCTCGGTGCAGAGAAAGACCGGACCGTTCTCGGGCTTGTCGGGCAGCCTGCCATGGGAGCCGCGGACGAGGCTCGCGTCGGTGCCGATCACGTCGAGGAGCGTGCGGAAGCCGAGGGTCTTCTTGGCCAGGGCGGCGGCGATCTTCAGCCGCGGAAATCGGATCGTGGGATCGAGGAACAACTCGACCGGGTCGTAGCCCGGCTTGCGATGGATGTCGACGGTGCGGGCGAAGTCGGGCATCCGCCCGTCGTCGAGCCAGTAGTAGTAGGTGAACCAGCGGTCGGGGCTGGCGAGGGCTACGAGGTCACCGGAGCGGCGGTGATCGAGTCCGTGGGCTGCGAGCGCCTGCTGATCGAGCACTTCGGCCACACCGGGCGTCGCCTCCAGCATCATCCGCACTTCGGGGATCCGACCCGGATCCTGCACATAGATATGGGCTACCTGGTGGTCGGCGACGGCGAAGGCCTCGCTCACCCCTACGTCGAGAAGTTCCCAGCCGAGGTCAACCTCCTGAACCCGCACGAGCCCCGCCCGCCGTAGCACCCGGTTGAGGTGCACACCGTCGCGGACCGGTGTGATGCCGTATTCCGAGAGCACGACAACCGTGTGGCCATGGTTCGCCGCCCACTCACCCAGGCCGGCGGCGACGCGGTCGATCTCCCGGCAGGCAGCGAGCGCCTGAGGCGAGTCGGGGCCGAACCGTTGAAGGTCGTAGTCGAGGTGCGGAAGATACGCGAGCGTGACGGTCGGCTGCCGGGTCTCGATGACCCGCCGTGTGGCAGCTGCGATCCATTCCGATGAGCGGATGCCCGCCCGCGGCCCCCAGAAGTCGAACAGTGGAAACCGTCCCAGACTTCCCTGGAGGTCGGCCTTCAGCTCGGGTGGGTCGGTGTAGATGCTGGGAATCTTCCGCCCGTCGGCTGGATAGACAGGCCGGGGCGTGATGGCTGTGGCCACGGCCGCATACATGTTGAACCACCAGAACAGCTTGGCGACGCTGAATTCGCCGCCAAATCTCCGCCGTCCGGCATGCCAGAGCTTCTCCGACTCGCAGCCGACGAGTCGGTTGCTCTGTTTCCAGAACATCACCTCGGCCAGGTCACGGTCATACCAACCATTACCGACGATCCCATGGTCGCGGGGCACGCATCCGGTGAGCATCGTCGCCTGGGCTGAGCAGGTGACCGCCGGCAGCACGCCGTCGAGGGGGGCAGTGAACCCAGCCCGGCCGAGGGCTGCCAGCCGGGGTGCATGCCGAAGCAGCCCGGGGGTCAGCCCGACAACGTTCATAACCAGAAGAGGCTTCATTCCACTCCAGCGTACCAACCTGCCGGTAGGGAATTTATGACCAGGAGCACTATTTTTTCCAGGCTCATCAGGGATTCTTGTGGGTCTGGGTGTGCTAGCCGGAGTTGCCCGTACCATCTCACCGGACGTTCGCTCCGGCCTTCCGGGCCTTCGCTCACTCGGAGGAAACCCCGCTTCTCCATGGTGGCTGCGCTCGGGTTCCGCGGTCGATTCACGGAGCTCTGGCAAACCCTCCGACCCACAAAGTTCCCGGACGGACCGTTTTATTCCCCAGCCTGTTAGGCTCTGTTTGAAAAGGCTACCGTTGGTCCGAGAGCGAGCTGCTTTGATCTCTGGCAAGGATAGCGAAGCAGCCAGATTCATGGCGATCGAGCCGGACGCAGCCAGAGGGTCCATGAGCTGCTCAAAGCCAGGTACTGAGTTTTCAGACAGAGCCTAGGTCATGCCCCGTCCTCTCGATATTCTGGTGATCGGCTGCGGCGCGGCGGGGCTGTTCGCGGCAGCCTGGGCCGGCCGCATCGCTCGCGAGGCCGGCCAACCGCTGGCCGTGGTCGGCGTCGATGCCGCGCGGAAACTCGGAGCCAAGATTCTGGTGGCGGGGGGTGGCCGCTGTAACGTCACACACCGCACCGTAACTGAGATTGACTACGCCGGAAGCACGCCAGCGGCGATTCGCAAAGTGCTGCGACGGTTTACAGAGGCCGACACGGCTGCCTTCTTCGAGGCAGCCGGAGTGGAGCTCAAGACGGAAGAGACCGGCAAGCTATTTCCAGCGAGCGATTCAGCCCGAACGATCCTGGCGGCACTTCTGCGGGAGGCCGAGACTGCCGGCTGCCGCCTCATCCACCCGGCACGGGTGACCGGTCTTACACAAGCTGCTGTCGGCTTCACAGCCACGACCGATGCGGGTGTGTTTCACGGTCGGCGGGTGATTCTCTGCACCGGCGGCAAGTCGCTGCCCAAGAGCGGCTCTGACGGGCTCGGGCTGACACTGGCCCAGTCGCTTGGCCACTCGCTTGCCGAGCCACTCGTGCCGGCCCTCGTGCCGCTCGTGCTTCCGGCGGAGCACTGGATCCGATCGCTCGCAGGCCTCACGCTGCCCACCGAGGTGACGCTGCGGGAGGCGAGCGGCAGGCGGCTCTTTGCCACGACCGGTAGCACCCTCTGTACCCATGTTGGCCTCTCGGGGCCGGCCATCCTTGACATCAGTCGTCACTGGCTGGTGGCCCGGTTCCCCGACCCAACCGTCGCGCTTTTCCTCAGCTGGCTTCCCGGGGAGACGGCCGAATCAATCGACCGAATGCTGGTGGCTGCCCAGAGCCGCGGGCCGCTGTCGGCCCTGCGAGGACGGCTCACGGAGCGGCTGATCCGCACGCTCTGCGAACAGGCATTAGCGCCGGCTACGGGCGACCTCTCCCGCGAGGCTCGCCGCCGGCTCGTAGCGTTGGTGACTAAAACTCCGCTGCCGGTTGTCGGCGACCGCGGCTTTACGGTGGCCGAAGCAACGGCGGGCGGAGTTCCCCTGACCGAGGTCCGACTCGAAACGATGGAGAGTCGGATCTGTCCTGGGCTGCACTTCGCCGGTGAGATTCTCGACGTGGATGGCCGGATCGGCGGGTTCAACTTTCAGTGGGCCTGGGCCAGCGGGTTTGTCGCCGGGTCGTCCGCCGCCAAAGCCGCATTGCAAACGACGGCTGCCAGTCAGTCGGTGGCAGCCACCGGCAGCACCGGCGGCACCGCGGTCGTGGCGGAGGAAGAACGGATTTCGTAAGGGAACGCTGCAGTCCGCAGGTCGAGCCTGCGGATCGCTGTCGCCCGGCGGCCTTGAACGGCCAGCGGAAGAAACGACTCGACGGCCGCGAGCACGTCGGCCACGGGAATGTCGGCGAGCGAGGCCTCTCCCATCGGCCAGCCACGGCCGGTGGAAGCGGCCGGGGAGAATCGTTCCCGAAGCGGCCGGCGAATCTGCGGTGATCGCAGGACGATGGCCCGTGGCGACCAGGGGGACCATTGATTGGGATCGGTAGGTCCGAACAGCACGGCGACCGGCACGTTGTGCGAGGCAGCCAGATGTATGAGGCCGGTATCAACTCCCACGCAGACGTCCATCTTGGATAGCAGTGCTCCCGCGTCTCGCAGCCGCACTTCACGGGAGACGTCGTGGACATGCCTCGCCACCTCAGGTCTCACGGTTTGCAGCACCGCCGCATGCTCGGGGGCATCGGTTGGTGAGCCACAGAGCACGACTTCAGAGTCGTGCTCGCTCACGAGGCTGTGGATCACCTCTGCCCAGCGGTCGGCCGGCCAGTGTTTTTCTGGAGCGGTCGACCGCATGGCGACGAACACCCGTGGCCGGTCGGCCGGAAGCTGTTGGATGACCGCGGCGATGCGACCAGCTGATTCTGTTGAAATCCAGTTTTCATTGTGGCCGTCGTCGACCGAAAGGCCATCGGCCCGTAGCAGGTCGAGGTAGCGATCAGCCTGGTGCCTGCCGCGGGTGACGGCCACGGCCCGGGAGAGCAGGATGCGTCCATCGGCGGCGAAGCCGATCCGATCTGGGATCCCAGCCAGAGCCGCGAGCATTGCGCCTGAAAGAGATCGTTTGAGGAGGTAGGCACGATCGTAACCGCGGCTACGAAGCCAGGCTGCCTGGGAGCGAATCGCCAGGAGTGCGGCCGCGGGGCCGCAGCGGCCATCAGGGCGACGCCAGGCCACGAACTCGTCCACATAGGGACAATCGGTCAGCACCGCTCGAGCTCCCCCTTCGGCGCAAACGTCGATCACGGCGGAAGGAAACGCGGCCCGCAAATTCCGCAGGAACGGAATCGCGAGCGTCGTGTCGCCGATGTAGCGGGTGCAGACCACCAGGATCCGGCCCGAACCGTGCAGCAGGTGATGCGGCCGCGTCATGGCGGGGACAATAGGAAACCTACGGCCCCGCCGCTGCGCTGATTTGAGCCCAGTTTTTGTTCCATTTTGTCCGAACCGGCGGCAGGCTGCCCGGGCACCGAAGAGGCTGAACGACCGGCCGATTCAATTGCCAACCCACCCGCACCTGCCCGAGATGCGATCGTTCGTGCGAGCCGGCTGTTACCACCCGTTGCCGGTCGGCTGGCCATCCCGTGGGTCGCAGATCGCTGCCCAAGTCTGCTCATCCAACGAGTCGCTCGCGCTCCGGACGCTGCCATCGCCCATGGTGACGCTCATCCCGCCGGGATGGGCTGTCTGAGCGCGGGAGGAGTCGCAGCCGGAGAGCCAATTGGGCGCGACCTGGAACATCGCGCACGGCAGATACCCTGGCTGACCTGGAGTCTGTTCAAAATCATTCACGCAAAACACGGGCCGCCAGCGACTGTTGGAATCTGACCAGAGGTTGCCTGCTGTCATCGCGTGCTCGAGGGATCCGCCGCTACCGCAGGTGCCGTATCGCTCGGCGAGCACCACGGTATGCGACGTGCCGTCGGCAAAGGTGTTGGGAATTCGAGCACGGCCCTGCATTCGGGCGACGGGAGTCGCCGCTAGAGGGTTACCGAACACGGCATAGTTGGCGGCGTAATTGCCGACCGCCCATTGGTTGGCGGAGCCGTTCTTCGTCAAGGACAGGCCGTCGTTGTTCGACCCGTCTGACGGGCAGCGGTAGGTCGCAATCGTCACCGAATACATCGTGCCGCTACCCGGCGCGCCGGAGATCGGCGTGTTGACGTTGCCACCTGCCTGTCGAAAAAGGGTGTCTTCTTCCAGGAAAGGCAGCAGCCAGTTGAAAACGGTAAAGCCGACGGCCCCCTTATAGGGCCCGGGAAGCGTGATCACCAAGGACGATGCCGGCGCGGTGAGCGGCGGCAGGTATCGCTTGGCATCATTGCAGGCATGGAGTGCGAGTCCCACCTGTCGCATGCTGTTTCGGCAGGCCGTGCGTCGGGCGGCCTCGCGGGCTGACTGCACGGCCGGCAGCAACAGACCGATGAGGGTGGCGATGATCGCGATCACCACCAAGAGTTCGACCAAGATAAAGCCAGGCAGGGTAGGGCCAGGCAGAGCACAACGGATGCGACGTCGGGCAGTGTTCATAGGGCATGGGTTCGCGAGACAATGCTGCCCGGCAGTGTACGCGGGCGTCGGTCCAGGTAATGAAGAAAATTCGTGCTCCCGAGCGGGCCGAAGTGGCGGGAGTCGCGGCTGGCTGCGGGAAAGTCACCGAGCAAGAACACCTCGTGGGTGTCCAGCGACCAGCGGGTGGTGCCGTCGGCCGCGGGATGATAGAGCACATCCCGCCAGACGGCTACCTGACGGATTTCGGCAGGCCGTGCGTCGGCGGTGTTGATCAGTTCGAGGCCCAGAGCCGGTGACAGCCCCTCAGGTGACAGCCCCTCAGATGGATCCCCACTTCCGCCCGGCCAGGGGTTGGCTGCGTCCCAATGGTCGGGGCAGCCGGCGGCCAGGCAGGAACGCGGCGGCCATGTGGCGGCGGTCATTGGCCAGGCCACAGCCACCGCCCGGCCGTCGAGCCGGCCGGCCACCAGCCCGTAGTAACCCTTGCCGGACAGCCGCCACGTGATAGTCAGGGGACCGCACCGGGCCCGCGCTCGAGCGGTGGCTGTGCCGCGCACCTGCACGATCGCAGCAAAGCCGACGTCACGGACCGGCAGCATCCGCCGGCTCGCCTCGTCGGGCGCAAAAGGTGCCTCGTCGAGAACCCTCGTCGGCAACCAAGACCAGCTTGTCGGCGACGCCACAGGAATCGACAGCGATACGATCGATCCCTGTTCAGTCAGCGTGCGCGGTTGCTTAAGGACGACTACGCCATCGATCGCGAGGTCACCCTCATCGATCGAGATGGTCTCGCCCGGCAGCCCCACCACTCGTTTTATGCCTGTCGAGCCATCGGGCAGCCGCGCGACCCAGCATTCCCAGCGGTCTGGCCGCCGCGTGCGATCGGCGAGTGGTAGCCAGGCGGTCGCAACCACGTCCCCCGGCAGTAACCCTGGAGCCATTGAGATGCCCACCACCTCATACTTCCGCGGCATGCCCCCGAGGGCCAGTCCCAGGCCAGCCAGAAACACCGCTGCGATCGCGAACCAGCCGGCCTTCATGACTCATGCCCCGACGCTGGCCCACTGCCGGCTCTTCGCGCTCGAGAGCACCGCGTCGCAGATCCGCTGGATTTCGAGCGCATCGCGGAAGGTGGGATGGCAGGGCTCGCCCTTGGCATAGGCCTCGAGGAAATCAGCTACTTGGTGGACGAATGAGTGCTCGTAGCCGATCGCCAGCCCCGGCACCCACCACTTGCCCATGTAGGGATGGTCGGCATCGGTGATGTGCACGCTCTTCCAACCCCGCTCCGGCCCGGCATCGGCGTAGTCAAAGATCTGGAGCCGGTGGAGGTCGTGCAGATCCCACTTCAGGCTCATGTTCTCACCATTGATCTCGAAGGTGTAGAGCGCCTTGTGGCCACGGGCGTAGCGGGTGCTCTCGAACAGCCCGAGCGACCCGTTGGTGAAGTGGCAGAGAAATGAGCAGGCGTCGTCGATCTCGACCGGCTCCTTTTTGCCCGAGAGTTGGTGGGTTCGCTCCTTGACAAAGGTCTCGGTCATCGCGGTGACGTCTTTGATCCGGCCATTGAGCCAGACCGCCGTGTCGATGCAATGAGCCAAGAGATCACCGGTCACTCCGCTGCCGGCGGCTTTGGCGTCGAGTCGCCACAGGGCCGCACCTCCTTGGGGCAGGTCGGCGTTGATTGTCCAGTCTTGGAGAAACTCCGCCCGATAATGAAAGATGCGGCCGAGCCGGCCCGCATCGATGAGTTGCTTGGCGTAGGTCACCGCCGGAATGCGGCGGTAGTTGTACCAGACGGTGTTGGGCACCCCGGCCGCCTCGACCGCGGCGCACATCCGCTCCCCTTCGGCCGCATCCATCGCCAGCGGCTTCTCGCAGAGGATCGCCTTGCCATGCCTGGCCGCCTCGATCGCGATCTCCGCATGGAGATTGTTGGGCGTGCAGATGTCAACAACGTCGATGTCGTCAGCCGCCACGAGCTTCCGCCAGTCGCTCTCGACCCGGCCGTAGCCCCAGCGGTCGGCGAAGGCTTGGGCCTTGGCCGGATCGCGGGCCGCCACCGCCTGAAGCACCGGGTGGTAATCGAGGTCAAAGAAGTCCTTGACCCTGTTGTAGCCGTTGGAGTGGGCCCGGCCCATGAAGCCGTAACCGATCATGCCGATGCGAAGCGGTTGTGCCATGCTGCGATCAATCCTTTCGGGATTCGTTGATGGGTTGTCGGTCTTATTAGGTGGGCCAGGGTTGCCCGGCACGCTGGCATGCTCGACATCGTCGGTTCAGCTCCAGCCGTGGGCGGTGCGGACGGCGATCATGGTCTTGAGAATCGTGTTCCAGGTGTGTGGGTCTTGGAGCGTCGCGTTGGGGAACATGCAGCCGTCCCAGCAGATGTGGTGGATGCCGCGGTCGGCGGCCCCTGCGAGCCAAGAGCCTGAGCATTTCACGATGTCGAGCTTGCCCTGCGGATCGTCAGCGGGGCAGTGCTTGCCCGTCTTGTCGTGCGAGCCGGCACCGTGCACCTGGCCGTCGTTCTGGGCGACGTGGAAGTCGATCGTCCAGGGCCGCAGTTTGTCGGTCATCGTTTTGTAGGCCGCATCGAACTCCGCGGCCGAGTAGCCCGGCTGCACGAGCGCATGCTCGGGGGCGTTGAAGCCCAAAAGGTAGAGATAGGTGTGGGCGAGATCGGCCTGAAAGCCGACCACGTCGGGCATACCCACCTCCTCCAGGAGATCGAGCATGTCCTTCCAGGAGTGCATCCCCGCCCAGCAGATCTCCCCCTCGGCCGCCAGCCGCTGGCCATGATCCCTGGCGATCAGCGCCGCCTCGCGAAAGGTCGTGGCGATCCGGGACGTGCTGGCCTGGGAGCTTTCCCGCCACTTCGCCACGCCAAACTCAGCCGAGTCGATTCGGATCACTCCATACTTTCGTACCCCCGTCCGCTCGAACACGTTTGCGATCCGGCAGGCCATCCGCACGGCCGAGAGAAACTTCTCCCGGGCCACCGCGTCGCCCATCGCCGAATCGCCGACGGTCCCGGGCCAGACCGGGGCCACAAGCGACCCCACCACGAAATCGTGGGAGGCGATCAGGTCGGCGATCCGCTCCAGCTCGGAATCGCTCGCCGCGGGATTCGTGTGGGGCAGAAACAGGAAGTAGTCGACCCCATCGAACTTCTGGCCATCCACCTCGGCGGCTGCGGTCAGCTCGAGCATCCGCTCGAGCGAGATCGGCGGCTCCTGACCGGGATCAGTGCCCTTGCCAACGAGGCCGGGCCACATGGCGTTGTGGAGTTTGGGGAGCGGGTGGGTTGTCATGATGTTTTCTGTCTCGCGACGGTTTCGGATCAGGGGCTGTCAGGTGGGCGGCTCAGGGTTGCCCGTGCCGTGTCGCCGGACGATCGCTTCGGGCATCCTGCCCTTCGCTCGCTCGGAGGAAACCTCGGTTCGCCATCCTGGCTCCGCTCGGTTTCCTACGCCGGCTCCACGGCACGGGCAACCCTTCGCGGTTGGTCGGCGCTCCCGTCATGGCTTCCTTCCGTGCAGGGGCAGGTCGGTGTGGACGTCGGGGCCGAAGTAGCGGAGGGCGACGAGCGGGCCGGGGCCGGTGTTTTCTACGACGTACCCCGCGGTCGCTGCCTCGGCAGAAACGAAGAGCTCGTCGGAGGTCATCTGGCCGAATCGGATCAGGGTCGGGGTGGCGACATCGTGAACGCCCACTCGGCCTTCGCCCTGAACGGTAATCCAGCCACTTGCGCCGGCGTCGTGGATCGTGGCCTTCGCCCCCGGGGCAAGCGTGAGCTCCTTGGCGCTGAATAGCTGCCGGCCGTCGATCCGGCCGTAGACGATCCAGCGGTCTTGGACAAGCTCGGTCGAGCGCTTCTCGTCGAGCAACGCAACGAGGTGATTGCTCTGCTTGAAGTGGGTGTCGACGTTCTTTTCCCAGTCGAGCTGGCCGATGATGAAGTCGAGATCGTGGTGCTTGTCGGCCGGCATGTCCTTGACCAGCAGACTCCAGGGCACCGCCCGCCCCTCGACCAGCGACTGGAACATGCCGAATACGTCGCTGCCCCACTGTGGCTCGTACGTGAGTAGCGATCCCGGCGCGTGGAGCACTCCCGGCGGAATCAGCCAGCCGGCGCCCCGCTCCAGCCGGTAGGCCCGGGAGAGGTCGAGGATACCGTTGTCGCCGCGGTTCCAGTTCTCCAGGCAGCGACGGAGGTCGTCCTTTGTGGTACCGGGCTCGAGCCCCATAAACGTGTAGGGGAAGTTGTTGTCGCAGTTGTTGTATTGCGGTGGGAAGTAGTAGCTCTCGGGCTTGCCTTCCTGCCCCACGAGCTTCGCGTCTTCGAACGACTGATGCATGTGATGGGGGATCGGCCCCATGTTGTCGAAGAATTTTGAATAGACGGGCCACTTGCCATACTGCCGCCAGATTCCCTCACCGACCAGCCGGGCTTGACCCTCGGCCACGGCGTCGCGGAGCAGAAACCGCTCGCCATCGACCACGCACCAGGAGAGGCCCTCGTCGGCCACGCGGCCTTGGTTGGCCGCTTCGGTAGTACTGGCAAACCACCGCTCGTCGATCCCGCCGCGGTCGAGGCCGTAGGCGTAGTAATCGTGGGGATGGAGGCGAACCCGCTTGCCAGGATGGAGAAAGCTTCGCGGCACCCAGGTGGGCGAGAGCCGCAGGATGCCCCGACCAGCGTCGAGTCCGCGGCCGAGTGCCGTGGCGACGTTCCGCGACTCCGGCAGAACCGCCGTGCCGCCAACTCCATTGAGTCCAGCCATGAAATCTCTTTCTCCAACGCCGCGAGCATGAGTTGAGCCCGCGAGCACACCCCCGCGAGCACTCCTTAGGCCCTAGAATAAGAAGTGTTGTACGGGGCCGCCGATCGGGTCGCAAGGAGCGACCGGCCGCGATGCATGTTGCGAAACCAGCGGACGGAAGCAGGTGACCATGGCAGCGGTGTTTCGCGGCAGGCGATTCTGCCCGACGTCGATTCTGGTCGCGGTGTTTCTCGGGTCGGTCCACGGGGCCGAGCCGCCAGCCGCTCGGGAACTGGCCGACCACGTGCTGGCTGCGACCGTCGGGATCGCCGCCATCACGGCCGAGGGCGCCACATACTCAGGTTCGGGCAGCGTGATCACGCCTGTCGGCCACATCCTCACCACCACGAGCGTCGTGCCGTCGGATGCTACCGATATCCGGGTGATCTTTCCCGGCTTCGTTTCCCACCCTGCCAGGCTCGTAGCAAGCGACAACGATCTCGCCATCAGTCTGGTTCAGATTGCGGCGGAAACCCTCCCTGCCGCGGACAGCCTGCCGGTGCTTGCCCTCGCGCGTGAGCTGCCTGCGGTCGGCTCACTCGCCTACACGGCCAGCGACGTCGATGGTGTGCTGGTCAGCAACGGCCGCGCTTCGTTCAGCCGCGGTGTCGTGAGCGGCATCTACGCCGTCGTCCCCCGGGGTGAGAGCTTGTATCGGGGAGCCGTGATCGAGACCACGGCCGCTGTCAATCCGGGCTCCGACGGGGGGCCGCTCGTGGATGCCTCCGGCCGGCTGTGCGGGGTGGTGAGCCTGGGCGGGTCACCATTGCGGTGGCAGGGCGTAGCCATTCCGACGGCCGTGCTGCTGGACCGGTTTGCTGCCCTCCGGCACGCGACCCTCCCGCTCGACTTCGATCCGCCGGCAGGGCTAGCTGCCGACAAGGCCACGACAGTGGCGGCTGAACGGGCAGCAGCGCTCTGGCGGGTCGCGGACGGACTGGCGCCCTACCTCGTGGGCATCGAGGTGGTCCGGCGGTTTCCCCCGGAGAATTTGCCGATGCGGAGCTGGGCCGAGCAGCGGGCTGCCATCGAGAATTGGGACACGTTGTCGGCAGCCGAGCAGAAACAGCGGTTCGCGGCCTTTGCCGATTTGATGCGGGCGTTTGAGGTCAATCAACTCCTGCGGCGGCCAGCGGCCGATTCGACTGGCCTGGTGGTGGCGGCTGACGGACTCATTCTCACGAGCCTGTTCAACCTCGGCGACGACACCGCCTTCGTGGCCAAGGCCACCGGCCGGCCAAGAGTCTTCGATCCACTCTCCCCGCTTCCCAAGCTCCTGGCTGATCCTCCCGGAGGCCTGGAGCGGCAGCCCAACCCGGTAACGAAGCTGACCGTGATCCTGCCCGATGGCCGGCGGCGACCGGCAACGGTGCTGGCCCGCCACGATCCGCTCGGGATCGCGCTGATGCAGTTGGAACTCGAGCCGGGAGAGACCGAGCAGCTCGCCTGGTTCAACCTTGCCACCGCCGTGAGTTCGCCGCTGCTTGGCGATGCGGTTGCGATTGTTGGTCGCGGGTCGGGTGAGGGAGCGGCCGTCACGATGAACACCGGGATCGTGAGCGCGCCGGCGCGGATGCGGGGATACCAATTTCAGACCGACGCCCTCCTCAACTACGGCAACTCCGGTGGGCCAGTGGTGGATGCGGTGGGCAACTTCCTCGGGATTGCCGGGGCTCCGATCGAGCCCGACACCGTAGTCGGCCGGCTCTTCTCTCGGGCGGAACTCATGCGGTGGACCCGGGCCCCCAACTCGGGCGTGGGAATGGTTGCCCGGGCCGACCGGATCAGGGCGGCGTTTGAGACGATGAAGGGCGGACGATCCTTCGACCGGATTCCCGGACCATATCTGGGGGTTCAGGCCGACACGGCGCGAGCCTTTGGCGAGGATGTATTCGTCGGAGGTGTCGCCGGGGGCTCACCAGCAGAGCGGGCTGGTCTCAAAAAAGGGGATCGGCTGCTCGAGTTCAACGGGGTGGAACTCGCCACCTGGCGGGGTCTCACCGAGCGGATCGCCGCCAGCCGGGCCGGCGACACGATCACGCTCCTCGTGCAGCGGCGGAGCCGTGGACCCCGGCTCGTGATTGCCGGCCGCGACATCGAGTCGGTGGCGGATCTCGAGCGGCTGAAGAAGTCGCTCCAGCCCGGAGAGAGCTTCACGGGTACGCTCTCCACCGATGACACCCGTGAAGTGGAAATCCTGCTGGAGGAAAGCCGATGAATCGGGGCAGACGGCGATCGATTGTCACCCGCCTGATCGCGGGCCTGACGCTGGCGTGGGTGGCGGCAGGATCGCTGGCGGCCGACCTCACCGAACTCTGCGTGCAGGTGCGGCCAGCCTTCGTGTTCATCGCCGGCGGCAGCGGCGTGATCGTCCGGCCCGATGGCCTGATGCTCACCAACGACCATGTGATCGGCCCCAAGCGTTCGTTCACCGTGCGGATCGGTGATGGGCGGTCCTTTCGGGCCCGCCTGCTTGGCCGTGATCCCCACGGCGACCTGGCGGCGCTCGAATTGGAACTCCCGGAGGGCGAGACCGTGCCCTGGCTGCCATTGGGCGATTCGGAGGCGTTACGGGTGGGAGATGAGGTGGTGGCAGTGGGAAATCCCTTCGCGTTGGGTGTGCTCGACCAGTCGCCGACCTTCACGGTGGGGATTGTCTCGGCGCTGCACCACACCCAGGGCACCTACACCGAATGCATCGTGACCGACGCCGAACTCAATCCGGGTAATTCTGGTGGGCCGCTGGTTACCATGGCTGGCGAGGTGGTTGGAATCAACGGTCAGATCAGCACTCGGTTTGGCCTCCGCAGCAACACCGGCCTGGGATTTGCCATCAGTTCCCGGCAGGTCCGGCTCTGGTTGCCGCGGCTGGAAGTGGCCGGCGGCGATGAAGTGAGGCACGCGCGGCTGGCTGGGCTGGAGTGGGAACCAGCCGACCGCACGGCGGCGGAGAGCGTGCTGGTGAAAGACGTGGCTGACGGCTCACCGGCGGCCGCGGCTGGGTTTCGGCCCGGTGATCAAATCGTCAGCCTTGATGGGGCGGCAGTGGTGAACCGGCAGCGGCTCGAAGGTCTGCTCGGCATTTACCCCGATGGGCAGCGTGTGTCGGTGGCCGTTGTGCGGGACCGGATTGAGATGAGTCTGGAAGTCATGCTGACGGCTCCCCAGCGGGCCAAACTTGGGCTCTCCTTGGAGCGGGCCCGCGGAAGTGACCTCTCAGCTCGGGTTGAGACGGTTGACGCGGGTTCAGCGGCGGAGTCGGCAGGCATCCGACCGGGAGACACGATCGTCGCCTGGGGCGGCCGCCGACTCGAGTTTTCCAGCCGCGACGAGCGGCGGGCCTTTGACCGCTCCCTACGGACAAGCATCAACGTCGGCGACATTCTCCTGGTCACCGTGGACCGCGGCGGCGAAGGGGGCGTGCCGGGCGAGGCCGAGCTGCGATTGGTAGCGAAGTAAAACCCCCAAATCCCAGCATTCAGTCCGTGGTAGCCGGGATCGCCGTCCAGGCCCTGCCGATTTTCACCCATCTGACTCAGCCGGTGACATCGGTCGGATGGTACAAGAAGTGGTATGGGCGCTTCTGCTCCAACCGTCAATCCAGCGCTGCTCGCCGAACTGGCTCACCGACTCACCGGGGAACTCCGGGTCGATGCTGTCGCTCGCACGATCTACGCGACCGACGCCTCTGAGTATCAGGAGCGGCCGCTGGCCGTGGCCCTGCCGAGTTCGGCGGCCGATGTGGGCGAACTGGTGCGCTTTGCCGCGAGCCATCGGGTGCCACTGGTGCCGCGTGCCGCGGGCACGTCCCTGGCCGGTCAGGTTGTCGGGGGAGGGATCGTGGTCGATGCCGGCCGGCATCTCAACCGAATCCTCGGATTGGACGTCGAGGGGCGGCGGGTTCGGGTGGAACCGGGCGTGGTCCGCAACGATCTCAACCGGTTCTTGGCTCCGTACGGATTATTTTTTCCTCCTGAGACCTCGACCGCTGCCTGGGCGATGATCGGCGGGATGGTGGGGAACAACTCCTGCGGCTCCAACTCCATCGCCTGGGGAACCACGCGGGATCATCTCGTCTCCGCCCGCGGGTATCTTGCCGACGGCAGCGCGGCCATGTTCGGACCGCTTGCTCCCGCTGAGTTTGCCGCCAAGCTGGCCGGGCCCGCTTGCCTCGAGACCAACGTCTATCGGATGGCGAGCAGGATGCTCGGCGACGAGGCCTCCCGCCGGCTCATTCGTGAGGCCTTCCCGCGGCCCGAGGTCACCCGCCGCAACACCGGCTACGCGCTCGACGCCCTGATGGATGCGGCCTGCCTCGACCCAGCGAGCGACAAGCCCTTCAACTTCTGCCGACTCCTGGCCGGCTCTGAGGGCACGCTGTTTTTCGGCGTGGAATACGAACTCAACGTGGCCCCGCTGCCGCCGCCGGGCGGCCTGGTCTGCGTGCACTGCCGGAGCGTCGATGAGGCACTGCGGGGAACAGTGATCGTAATGCGGCCCGACCGGGATCCAGGGGCCCGGGCGACAGCCTGCGAACTCATCGACGACAAGATCCTCGGCTGCACGAAGGACAACCTCGAACAGGCACGGAACCGTTCGTTCGTGGTCGGTGAGCCAGGGGCGGTGCTCGTGGTCGAATGCCGCGACGCCGATCCGGTCGTGCTGGAGGCCAGGCTGAGGGACATCGAAGGCGAACTCCGCGCTGCAGGGATTGGCTATGCGTACCCGCTGCTGTTCGGCAGCGAGGCCGACCGGGTCTGGGAGCTCAGGCGGGCTGGTCAGGGACTGATCAACAACCTGCCTGGTGACGCCCGGCCGCGGGAGATCGTGGAGGACACGGCGGTGGCGGTAGCCGACCTGCCCGCCTACATCGCCGAGTTCGACAGGCTTTTGGCGGAGAAGTATGGGATCGACTGTGTGCATTACGCCCACGCCGGTGCGGGAGAGCTGCACCTCCGGCCACTGTTCGATTTGCGGACAAAGGCGGGCCTGGCGATGTTTCGCGACGTGGCCACCGACGTGGCCGCGCTTGTGAAGAACTACCGCGGCAGCCTCTCGGGCGAGCATGGCGACGGCCGGCTGCGGGGAGAGTTCATCCGGTCGATGGTGGGCGACGCCTGCTACATGCTGTTTGAACAGGTCAAACACACCTTCGACCCAGCCGGAATCTTCAATCCGGGCAAGATCGTGGCTGCCCCGCCGATGGACTCGTCGCTGCGGATCCTGCCCGGCGAGCTGGAACCACGGCACGAAACGGTCTTTCGGTTCGCGGACACCGGCGGCGTGCTGCGGGCCGCGGAGAGGTGCACGGGCGTGGGGCAGTGCCGCAAGCCTGCCGCCGCCGGGGGGACGATGTGCCCCAGCTACATGGCCACGCGGGACGAGGATCACACGACGCGGGCCCGGGCCAACGTGCTGCGGCAGGCGCTCGCGGATCCGGCCGCGGCCGACCCCTGGGGCCGGCCCGAGCTTGCCGCCGTGATGGATCTCTGCCTTTCCTGCAAGGCCTGCAAGAGCGAGTGCCCGTCGAACGTCGACATGGCTCGGCTCAAGGCGGAGTGGCAGCAGCACCGCCACGACGCCACTGGCGTGCCCTGGCGGATTCGGATGGTGGCGGGCTCGGCCGGCATGCTCAGGCGGATGGCGGTTGTGCCCTGGCTCTACAACCTCGCCGCCACTGCCCCCGGGCTCTCCCGGGTCACCAAGGGCATCCTGGGATTTTCGGCCCAGCGTTCGCTGCCGCCGCTCCCATCCACGACGCTGCGAGGCTGGTGGCGCCGCCGGGGGGGAAATCAGGGCTCCGGCCGGCTCGGCCGCGTGCATCTCTTCTGCGACGAGTTCACCGACACGCTCGATGCAGTCATCGGCATCAAGGCGGTGGAACTCCTCGAGCAGCTCGGCTGGGAGGTGGTGCTCCCCAAGCATGCCGACAGCGGTCGGGCCCAATTCTCGAAGGGGCTGGTGCGGGAGGCTCGCGATCTGGCCACCCGCAACGTGCAGCTCCTTACGAACCTCGTCAGCGATCAATCGCCGCTGGTGGGCATCGAGCCCTCGGCCATCCTCTCGTTTCGTGATGAGTATCCCGATCTCGTACCCGAACCGCTGGCGGCGGCTGCCCGGCAACTGGCAGGCCGGGCTTTGCTGGTCGATGAGTTTTTGGCCAACGCAGTCAGGCGTGGGCAGATTGGTGCCGATGCTTTCGACGACGAGTCCCGCCGGATCCTCGTGCACGGCCACTGCCACCAAAAGGCGCTTTCGTCGGTCGAGCACACGGCCACCATTCTCCGGATACCGCGAAACCACACGGTGACCATGATCCCGAGCGGCTGCTGCGGGATGGCCGGCTCGTTCGGCTATGAGCGGGAGCACTTCGAGGTCTCGATGCAGATCGGTGAGCTGGTGCTCTTACCGGCGGTGCGGGCCGCTGAGGCAACCACTCTGATCGCCGCTCCCGGCACGAGTTGCCGCCATCAGATCCACGACGGCACCGGCCGGAAATCGCTGCACCCCGTTGAGATCCTCCACGCAGCCCTGCGGCCCGTTCGAGAGAGGAATGAAACGGTCAGCAGCACTTCCTCAATCGACGGATAAACCGGTCAATGACACTTCCGCGGGCATTTGCCGGCTGATGAGCGGTTCGTGAGCCCAGACGATCTTGACCAGCGAGGGACTCCTAGGTGATTTCCCAGGGTCAAGCCGTGGTTGCCGGGCTTGCCCATGCCATCTCGCCGGACGTTTCCTGCGGGCATCATGCCCGTTGTTCTCTCGGAGGAACCCCGCGTTGCCATCGTGGCTGCGATCGGCTTCCTCCGCCGATTGAATTGGCCCGGGCAAACCCTCCGGCCCACAAAGTTTCTCGAAAGACATGGTTTTTCACTGTGCGAATGAAACGAATTCCCACTGACTGTGAAAACGGTTTCACTATTTCGCCGAAACCCGCTCGCGCAGTACTCGGCGTGAGCCGCCGATCGCTCGGTAAAACCGGCCTTTTTTCGCGGCGGAATCAAAACCATGGCGGTCAAGCTGGCTCGCAACGGCAACGGCATGAATTTTGCGGTCCTTCCAAAGATCACGAGTCGTTTCGTGACGTGGATCGGCGGATTTTTCAGCAGGCTGCCCGAACGGCAGGACGTACTTGTTGGCGTGGAGGCGCTCACAGTCTCGGCAGAGTTTCCTTCGTGTCGGAGCCCTGCAGTGGAGTGACCCGCCCTCATGCTGGTGTAATTTCCTTCGGGCACTGATGCGACTACTATTTTCGAACTCATACCCAGGCCCCGCCTTTCGTTCCCGCCCGGCAGAAATGAACTCTTTGAAAAAGATGTGATGAAATGCGCTGCGCGACCACACTTTTGATGGCGGCCTGCGGTCTTTTGCTGACACCCTTGTCGTATGGCCAGACCACGATCTGGGTCAGTACAGGAGGCTTTACAAATCCGCCCTACCAATTTTTTTCAGATAGTGGCCTGACGCAACCGCTCGATATCTACACAGGCGGCTCAGACAGCCTCCTGATCGGCCAGAGTTACACGTTCACGGGAGGCAGCGGGTCCCATCCGTTTTATATGAGCAATTTGGGTGTTGGAGTGCAGCCGAGTTCTCTGATCTCACTCGTTGGGAACGGTTCGGCGACCTCTGGCATCACAGGCACAAACCAGTCCTTCACGCTGTCGTTTAATGGTTTCGATCCCAGCGTCAATACGCTGACATACTTCTGTACCAGCCACTCAATCATGAACGGAACGCTGCAGGTTGTTCCCGAGCCCTCGGCTGCGATGCTACTCTTGAGCGGCGGAATCGCTGCCGCAGCGGCCTGCCACCGTCGGAGTCGGTCCCGCGGCGGTTGGGTGGCAGCAGGCACCGAGGGATCGTCTCTGGATACACAAGCGTGATCGACTCCCTTGCGATCGGAATTGGTTCGAATTAGCTTGTTGCTCATCGTGGCGTGGTGGCAAAAGTCGCTAACCCCCGCCGGCATGCCCATCGGTAGCTTGGAGGGGATCGTGGTGCGATCACACAGCGGTGCGATCACACAAATGGTCTGGTCTTCCGCCGGATTGCCTCGAGCGGTTGATGAGACCGGCCCGGACCACGTAGTCCAGCAACTCGCGGCGGGTTCCCCGGCTTTCCTGGAACCATCCGCCCTGCGGACTGGTGGATAAACTGAGATAACCGGTCACCCTGGGGAGTTTCTTTCATGCCAATCAGCCAGTGCCATACCCGTCGGACCTTTCTCGGAGCCTCGGCCGCCGGAGTTGCGGCGGCCGGTGGCCCTGTCCTGTTGCCCGCGTTCGCCTGGACGCAGGCCGCGTTCGCCAACACGGCGGCGAACGACCGGCCCCGGATCGGCTGCATCGGCACCGGCTCGATGGGCACCGGCGACGCCCAGGATCATGCCCGGTTCGGCGATATCCTGGCCGTCTGCGACGTGGACAACCGCCATGCCGAGCGGTGCCGCAACGACGAGCGGGCCGGCAAGGGCAAGGCCGACGTCTACCGCGACTACCGCCGCGTGCTCGACCGGCCCGACATCGACGTGGTGAGCATCGTCACGCCCGACCATTGGCACGTGAAGATCGCGATCGAGGCCCTCGAGGCCGGCAAGCATGTCTTCTGCCAGAAGCCGCTTTCGCTCACGCTCGCGGAAAACCAGCTGGCCCGGGCGGCGGCCCGGAAGCATCCCGGCCTCCAATTCTTCATCGGTACCCAGCAGCGGAGCGATCGCAGCCGGTTCCTACGGGCGGTGAACATGGTCCACAAGGGGCTACTCGGACCGATCACGAAGGTGACAGTCGGCATCGACGGCAGCCCCACCGGCGGCCCCTTTCCGGTGGCCGAGGCCCCCCGGGAACTCGACTGGGAAATGTGGCTCGGCCAGGCGGCCGCCGTGCCCTACCGCGAGCGGCGGTGCCACTATGAGTTTCGCTGGTGGTACGAGTATTCCGGCGGCAAGTTCACCGACTGGGGCGCCCACCACGTCGACATCGCCCAGTGGGCCCTGCGGCAGGACGAGCAGGGCAAGGGACCCGTGACGTTCGACGGCACCGATGCCAAGCATCCGGTGCCATTTGAAAACGGCTACCCGACGGTCGACGACTGCTACAACACCTCCCACGACTTTGCCATCACCTGCGGCTTTCCTGACGGCACGGAGATGGTCGTTACGAGCCGAGGCGACAATGGCATCCTCTTCGAGGGGGAGAAGGGACGAATTTTCGTCAACCGTGAGCGGATCACCGGTAAGCCGATCGAGGATGCTTGGGACAAGGATGCGTTCACCGACGCCGATGTGACGGCCCTCTACAAGGGTAAGCCCTTCGAGGGCCACAAGGAGAACTTCTACCGCTGCATCCGCGAGGGAGGACTGCCCGTGTCCGACGTCTTCAGTCACGTGGTGGCGATGAACACCTGCCACCTGGCTGCGATCGCCGCCCGGCTCGGCCGGACGATCAACTGGGATCCGGCCACCGAGCAGATCGTGGGCGACGACCAGGCGGCGGCCTTCATGGCCCGCACGCCCCGGGCCGGCTACGAGATTCCGCGGGCCTGACCCCCGAGTCCAACACTCAGACTCCGGGTCTGCCCAGCGCCGTCCTCGGATGCGGGCTGCGGGATGCGGGCTGCGGGCCGGAAACTGCTCGCGCTGCCGGCCCGTCCTCAGACGTC
>ERZ889217.641-NODE-641-length-20198-cov-38.675173_pt1 | contig 20198 bp, 19 predicted proteins | sample MGYA00521098_ERZ889217 | MGnify/ENA primary metagenome ERZ889217 (study PRJEB32303, sample SAMEA104408613) | aquatic metagenome | biome: Brackish water; feature: Pelagic; material: water | place: Baltic Sea | collected 2014-06-10T22:04:00 | depth 2,362 m ... | reverse complement strand
TTACTTCATCGGTCAATGCAATCGGTGGCAACATTGGCGGACCGTCAGGGTCGCCGCTGATTGCAGCCAGCCCAGACATTGATTCAGCAATCGATGCAAAGCCTGGTCGATCTTTGTAAGGGCCAGTTTGTCCAAAACCTGAAACACGGGTGATTACCAAACTTGCATTGCGCTTTAATAAAACTTCTGGTCCTATGCCGAGTCGTTCGAGTGTTCCCGGGCGAAAGTTCTCGACTAAAACATTGGCATCATCGATTAGTTTTAAAAATATTTCTCGGTCTGTATCGAGTTTTAAGTCGAGTGCGATATTTCGCTTGTTGCGGTTGACAAGTTTCCACCATAAGCCTGTGCCGTCGCGCGGATCACGCCACGCCATGCCACGCAAACTGTCACCAGACCCGGGCTTCTCGATCTTGATTACATCGGCACCGAAATCAGCGAAGTATCTTGCGCAATTTGGTCCGGCTAAAACTGTTGATAAATCAATAACCCGCAAATCTTTTAGCGGTGCCGACATTTAACGTTTGAATTAGTTAGGTCGGTTACGGCGAGCGATTGTCGAATTAGTCCATGAGCGACCACTGAACCGCCAAGATGTCTGAACCATAACTGTCGCAATCGGCTGAGGTTTCGGCCACAGCAATTCGAGAGCAGTACTAATTGCGACAGCCTCATCTGCAGAAGGTGAAGGCGAAACTGAATTTTGCATTTTTATAGTGGCATGTTGCCATGTTTGCGGCGTGGTAATTCTTCGCGTTTTGATTGCAACATTTTTAAACCACTAATTAGTTTGCTGCGTGTTTCTGCTGGGTCAATTACATCGTCGATGTATCCACGTTCGGCAGCAGCATATGGGTTTGCATATTTTGCGCCGTATTCGGCAACAAGTTCTTTACGACGCTCGGCCGGGTTTGCGGCTTGTTGCAACTCTCGGCGATAAACAATTTCAACTGCTCCTTGCGGGCCCATCACTGCAAGTTCGGCAGTTGGCCATGCGTATGCGAGATCTGCCCCAATTGACTTTGAATTCATAACGACATATGCGCCACCGTAAGCTTTGCGGGTGATGACTTGAATGCGTGGCACAGTTGCTTCACAATATGCGTAAAGCAGTTTCGCACCGTGGCGAATAATGCCGCCATATTCTTGATCAACACCTGGCAAGAAACCAGGCACATCAACAAAAGTAATTAATGGAATATTAAATGCGTCGCATGTGCGCACAAACCGCGCTGCTTTTTCGCTTGACTCGATATCAAGTACACCAGCCAAAACCATCGGCTGATTACCGACGATGCCAACCGTCTTGCCGTCTAAGCGCGAGAAGCCGCAGACGATGCTCTTTGCCCAGTATGGAAAGTATTCGAAAAACTCACCATCGTCAACAACTTCTGCAATTACTTTTTTCATGTCGTATGGCTGATTTGCAGACTCAGGCAAAATTTTGCGTAACAATTCGCATTGGCGCATTGGGTCGTCGCTTGGCGTAATTGATGGTGCCTCAGCCATATTGTTCTGCGGTAAAAAAGAAAGCAGGTAGCGCACATCTTCGAGACACGCTTTTTCGTCTGAAGAAACAAAAGTTGCAACGCCACTCTTCGATGCGTGACTCATCGCGCCACCTAGTTCTTCAAGTGTGACATCTTCACCAGTGACAGTTTTAACGACATCTGGGCCAGTGATAAACATGTGGCTGGTCTCGCGGACCATGAAAATAAAATCTGTCATCGCTGGTGAGTAAACCGCACCACCGGCACATGGCCCGAGCACAACACTGATCTGTGGAATCACACCCGACGACTGCACATTGCGATGAAAAATCCCGCCGTAACTTGCCAAAGAAACAACACCCTCTTGAATACGCGCACCAGCACCGTCGTTGAGACCAATCAACGGAGCGCCAACTTTCAGCGCGAGATCCATAAGTTTGTGAATTTTTTCGGCAAAGACTTCGCCTAGTGCGCCACCAAAGACCGTGAAGTCTTGACTGAATACGAAAATTTTACGACCATCAATTGTTCCCCATCCGGTGATTACGCCATCCGTGTACGGGTGCTCTTCTAGACCAGCAGCCTGTGCGCGGTGGCGAGCAAGAAGATCAAGTTCATGAAAACTTCCTTTGTCGAGCAAAATCTCGATTCGCTCACGAGCAAGAAGTTTGCCTTTTTCGTGCTGCCGATCAATTGAACGTTGCGAGCCAGCGGTGAAAGCTGCGAGTTTGCGAGCCTTGAGGTCGGCAAGTTTGTCATCCATTGAGTTGCTAACCATTGAGTAAACGATACTGCCACTTGCGCGAATCGCTGAGCAACTAGATGGTCTCGAAAATCAACCTCCGACGGTTGTTGTTGCTGTTGGCAGTGTGATTACCGACGGCAGGGTCGTCACAGTGGAAGTCACGGTAGAAATAGCCGATGCTTCAGTAACTGCGAATGTTGTGGCGAGTTTTTCTAGGTCGCCAGTTGTTGTTGTTCCGGAGATTTCAATGTTCCAGATGCCTGGAACATTGAGTACAAATGTGCCGTCCCCTGAGACAATTGCTGCACCTTGACGAGTAAGTGGAACATTAATTTGAATGCCGCTATAACCGATTGCCTGTGGAATTAGTTTGACTGTGAAATTATTTATTCGACGCGGCTCGATGAGTTCAATACGCATTGCATTAATTCCTGTTAGGCCAGGCGTCAATGAGATCACAACACGAAAACGATCGTTCCGAAGTTCTTCTCTAAAGGCGTATGTCGCGGTCGGCGCACTGAGTTGTGCGACGGCTTTTGGTGGTTGAGTCGAAACCATCCACGAAGTAACTGTCAATGCAAAAATAGCAAAACAAAGTTCTACTGTCACGGCGCGCCGAAGACGCCACGCCATTTTTCTGGTGAGAGAGTTTTTTTCAGCAAAATTTTTATGAATGAAATTTTTGAACGCGAATACGACAAAAACCATAACTGCTGTGATAATTATTTTCAAAACTCCGAGCCGGCCGTGACCACTGCTCAAAATTGCCGAACTGTCAAGAAGATAAATTTGCAGCGAACCAGTAAATAAAGTGATCCCGAAAGCGAGCACTGAGTGTTTCGAAAATGCCAAGACGGCACCTACTAAATCGTCTCCACCAGGTCCGATAAGGACTACTCGCGAAAGCAACATCAAGCCACCAATCCAATAGGCAACCGATAGTCCGTGTACGGCGCCAAGGAGGTACGTAAAAATTGCAACATCTTGACCTAACCGACTGAAACCTAGAGTTGAGATCATCAGCACCAGTAAAGTCATCGCAGGCAATTGCGTTGCAGGGTCGTTTGCGCGTAAAGGAAATAACGCAACCCATCCACATGAGACGACTAAGGCAAAACGAAATATTAGAACGACACCACTTCCTGACGTCAGTGAACTTAACCACTCAAATGGATTTAAAGATGACAGAAAATTTTGTGAAGTTTGTTGCATCGTCGTGAGAGTAAGAATTAAATAAATTGTGGCAACACAAGCAATCCACGAAAGTCGCATGTAACGAATCATTACGGCATAGTTTGGACCTTCTGGCCAAGCGGTAACGACAAGAGCAAGTCCACCAAAAATTGCGGTCATCAAAAGATATTCGAGAATTCGCAACAAGCCGATTACTCCACCTACCCGAGGTGCTGATTTCTGCTCTCCAATTGTTTCGCCAATTAATGCGGGGATAGTCGTTTCGGTTGTAATAACTTGGCCGGTAGCGCCAACAATCGTGGTTTGAATCGCGACGGCTGAAGTGAAATTAAATGATCCGCTACTGAAATCTGGCAGGGACCAACTGACTACACAGAGTCCCGCTGGGGGAATTTGAGTCAATGCGGCCGACACAGTTTTAAAGTCGGTGCCTAATTGTGCTTGACCTAGGCCAACCGAAGTGCCATTACAGGCAAGCGATAATCCCATGTTCGAGGCAACATCAGGTGATGTCAACGGGTCTCTAAAAATAAGTTGCAATTGTGTTGGCGGCATTGATACCACTTGATTCGCCGCAGGGTTTGAAGAGGTCAAAATATTCGTGCCGGGAGTCGTCTTTGGGGCAAAGGTTGCACCAGCCTGAGTTGCACCTAAGCCACAAATAAGACAGAGCACACCAAAAACGACCGTTGCCAGCCATTTACGCCCTCGTGATTTAGTCATTTCCCTAGACATTTGTATAGATTACTAATTTATATAGAGTACTAATTTCGACCCCTGTTCAAGCATGAAGCACCCTATAGATAGGCTCGCTACGAAATGGCAACGCAATCTCTCTATCGACGATACAGACCCCGCCGTTTTGACGAACTAAAAGGTCAAGACCATGTCGTGCGCGCTTTGCGCAATGCGGTGATCAATAATCGTGAAGGTCAGGCATATTTGTTTTCTGGGCCTCGTGGGACGGGCAAAACTTCTACTGCACGAATTTTAGCGAAAGTACTTAACTGCGAAAAACTAAAAGACGGTGAGCCATGTGGAAAATGTAGTTCGTGTGTTTCGATAGATGTTGGTTCAAGTTACGACGTACTTGAATTAGATGCTGCAAGCAACAACGGCGTAGACAATATGCGTGATCTAATCGAACGCGCCGCGCTTGGCAATCCTGGTCGACATCGGGTTTTTATTCTCGACGAAGTTCATATGCTTTCTAAACCTGCCGAAGCAGCATTATTGAAAACTCTTGAAGAACCGCCTGAACATGTTGTTTTTGTGTTGGCGACAACTGACCCGCAAAAAGTTAGCGAGACGATTCGCAGCCGCACGCAACATTTGCAATTTCATCTTTTGCCGATGCAAGAATTAAAGGATCACGTCAATTGGGTCGTGGCCGACGCAAAACTAGTAATTAGCGCAGACGCAATTGATCGTGTCGTAAAACTTGGTGGTGGTTCTGTGCGCGACACACTCTCTGCACTTGAACTCGCGGTTGCCTCTGGTGGTGAAGTTGATGAGCAGATATCTCTAGATGAATTCATTGAAGCATTTATTGATCACGATCCAGGTCGTGCACTTGCTGCTGTTGGAGCATCAGTGCAATTCGGTGCCGACCCGCGCGCACTCACTGAAGACATCGTGCGAAACTTACGCGATCTGTTCTTGTCGTTGATGGCGCCAGAACTTGTTCAACTTCCTAAAGAACGCGCCGAAATCGTGAGTGACCAAGCTCGGCGTATGGGCGCAAGCAGTGTTGTTCGGGCGATTGAAGTTCTTGGAGAAGTGTTAATCGAAATACGGCACGCACCAGATGCTCGATTGTTACTTGAAGTTTCATTAGTAAAACTCACAAGGCAAAATTCAAGTACCGATATTGCTGCGTTGATGTCGCGCATCGAAAGATTGGAAGCAGGAGTTGTGGCCAATCGAGACCCGACTGGGCCAATGACAAGACCAGTTTTGGTCGACTCAAATACTGGTCGTGCAAAATTAGGCGCACGAGCGACCCCACTTATGGTAGATAATAATATTGCCCCGGTTGTTTCATCTGTTGCGACGTCGGCTGTGGCGTCGGTTGCAGTGTCGACTAGCAATCCCGCAAGTGAACCAGCGAGCACATTGGCGAGTGTGCCAGACGAATTGGCTAATCAAAAACTTGGGTCAACTGCAGTTTTGAGTGATGATGAAATCAAGCGTCGTTGGCCCGATGTTGTTGCTACACAAAAGCCAATGGTGCGTGCGCTGTTTAGCGCGATGAATATAGTTGATTGTCGAGATGGGATAGTCACATTGTCGGCGCCAAGTGAAATGCACATTACAAAGTCAGGCGATCACCTTGAAGCAATATTGAGTTCGCTTAAGACGGTCGCAGGCAAACAAATCAAATTCAAATTCGTTGTGGGCGAGTCAAAGCGCAACCGAAACATCAAGCAAAATTCAACTGAGTTAATCAATGAAGAATTAGAAGAGCCTGTTGATTTATCTGAGACAACAAAAGCACCAAAGGGCGCTCGCACATCTCCGATTGATGAGTTGGCAAAGGCGTTTCCCGGGTCCCGAATAATTGACGATAAGAAGTAGGCAATAGTGGTTTCGGCGTACACGCAACCGATGCAAGCGCTTATCGATGCGCTCTCTCGACTGCCTGGGATTGGGCCAAAATCGGCGCAACGAATTGCGTTTTATTTGATTAAAAGTGAGGATCGTGATGTTGAACATCTTTCAGATGCGATCACCAAAGCAAAAGCAACTGTGCGCTTTTGCGAACGTTGCTCTAATTTTGCCGAAACGACACTTTGTCATTTTTGTAGCGATGACAGACGTGACTCAACAACAATTTGTGTTGTCGAAGAATCACGAGATGTAGTTGCGATAGAAAAAACCGGTGAGTTTCGCGGGCGATATCACGTGTTGCTTGGTGCAATTAATCCATTAGACGGTGTTGGCCCTGAGCAACTTAAAATTCGTGAACTTATAGTGCGAATTGAACCAGAAAGCGTCAAAGAAGTTATTTTGTGCATGAACCCAAATACCGAAGGCGATGTAACTTCAATGTATTTAGCTCGGATTTTGAGGCCACTCGGAGTAAAAGTTACGCGAATTGCGAGCGGGCTGCCTGTTGGCGGTGACTTAGAGTATGCCGACGAACTAACTCTTGGTCGCGCGCTTGAAGGTCGCCGAGAAGTTACGGGCTAATTATTTAGCTAGCGCGAACAATCAGCGCATCACCCTGACCGCCGCCGCCACACAATGCAGCAGCACCAAGACCGCCGCCGCGACGACGCAATTCGTGAAGCAATGTGAGAGCTAAACGATTGCCACTCATACCAATTGGGTGACCGAGTGCAATTGCGCCACCATTGACGTTGACGATTTCATCTGAGATTTTTAGTTCGCGCATTGATGCAATGCCAACCGCTGCAAATGCTTCATTGATTTCAAACAAGTCAATATCAGATACTTTTTTCCCAACGCGTTCTAGGGCTTTAAGAATGCTGCGACTTGGTTGATGCAACAACGAAGCATTGTCTGGGCCCGCCACCATTCCATAGCTGACAAACTCGCCAAGTGGTTTGACGCCACGTTTCTCTGCAGCGCGTTTCGACATCATCACGATGGCAGAACCAGCATCGCTGATTTGGCTGGCGTTACCTGCTGTAACGGTGCCATTTTTATCAAACGCTGGCTTAAGTGATGCGAGTGACTCCATTGTGGTTGACGCACGCACACCTTCATCAGCACTAATCACAACAGGATCACCTTTGCGTTGTGGAATCGAAATTGAAACAATTTCGTCGGCAAGTCTGCCATCAGCAATTGCTGCGGCGGCGCGCTGGTTGCTCTTCATTGCTAAGTCATCTTGTGCATCACGACTAATGTCGCCGGCCGCATACCGCTCGGTGCCAAGACCCATCAGGCACGCATCAAACGCACACCATAAACCGTCGCGCTGAATTGCATCAAGTAATTGAACATCGCCAAAACGAAAGCCACTGCGTGCGCCCATCGCAAGATATGGAGAATTCGTCATGCTCTCCATTCCGCCGGCAATGACGATGTCAGCATCACCATTTGAAATCATTTGATCCGCAAGATAAATCGAATTCAAGCCGGACAAACAAACTTTGTTGATATTGATACTTGGCACATTCATTGGGATACCGGCTTTTACAGCTGCTTGTCGTGAAGGCACTTGGCCTTGACCCGCAGTTAAAACTTGACCCATGATTACGTGTTCAACTTCGTGTGGTGCAACACCTGCGCGACGCAACGCTTCGGCAATTGCAAAACCGCCAAGTTCTGCTGCACTAAATGAAGCCAGCGCTCCGCTCATCTTTCCGATTGGCGTTCTTGCTCCCGCGACAATATATGAACCTGGCATGGCGACTCCTTTTAATGTGTGGTTTTAATGTCTGGGTCAAGAGTAGAGCCCAACGGACCAGTTTTCTCGTTTGAAATAGTTCTTAGGTTTATATTTTGTCTGTTGGCTTAGTAATCTCAATACATGCAGGAAATCTTAAAAGCGATTATGGACGATGCCGATAGCGAGACATTCGCTAATTTGAAAATCCCGGCGACCTATCGTGCAGCTCATATTTTGAAATCTGAAGAAACAATTTTCGCAGGGGTTGCATCAAAAGATAAAGACCCAAGAAAAACTGTCCACATCGGGCAAGTGCCAACACCAGAACTTGCGCCGGATGAATGTTTGGTTGCAGTGATGGCCAGCAGCATCAATTTCAATACGGTGTGGAGTGCTATTTTTGAACCCGTCAGTACTTTTGGTGCACTCGCTCGACTTGCGCGCGAGAGTGAGTGGGCTAAGCGACATGATTTGGATTATCACGTTCTTGGCAGTGATGCTGCGGGTGTCGTGTTGCGAGTTGGCACTGCGGTGCGCAACTGGAAGCCCGGCGACAAAGTGACTGCGCACTGTAATCACTTAGATGATCAAGACCCGTCAGCACATGATGACTCGATGATGGCAACCAATCAACGAATATGGGGATACGAAACAAACTTCGGCGGGCTGGCGGAACTCGCAGTGCTCAAGGCAAATCAGTTGATGCCAAAACCAAAACATCTTTCGTGGGAAGAATCTGCGGTTAATGCTTTGTGTAGTAGCACGAGTTATCGGATGCTTGTCTCAAAAAATGGCGCGGCGATGAAGCAGGGTGATGTCGTTTTGATTTGGGGAGCAACTGGTGGCATTGGTGCTTATGCCGTGCAATATGTTCTCAACGGTGGAGGAATACCCGTTGGTGTCGTCAGCTCACCAGAAAAAGCAAAAATTCTTCACGAACTCGGGTGTCACGCAGTGATTGACCGCAAAACTGCAAACTACAAGTTTTGGAACGACGACAATACTCATAACGAAAGCGAGTGGCGCCGACTTGGCAAAGACATTCGTGGGCTTGTTGGCGAAGATCCGGATATTGTTTTTGAACACCCAGGTCGATCAACTTTCGGTGCGTCAATGTATGTTGTTAAGCGTGGTGGAACTGTTGTCACTTGTGCTGCGACGAGCGGTTTTATGTTGGAGTTTGACAATCGCCACTTTTGGATGCGTTTGAAGCGTCTGGTTGGCTCGCACTTTGCAAATTATCGCGAAGCATGGGAAGCAAATCGTCTGATGAGTAAAGGCATGATTCATCCGGTGCTATCGCAAGTTTTTTCTCTTGAAGAAACTGGCACAGCGGCTTACCAAGTTCATAAAAATCTACATGAGGGCAAACTTGGCGTGTTGTGCCTTGCCCCAGAAGAGGGTTTGGGTATCACAGATAAAGAGTTGCGCGCAAAAATTGGTGAAGACAAGTTCACTGTATTCAGAAGGGCGAAATAGTTGACAATGAGTGAGATGAGTGATTCACCAGAAATGTTGTTAACCGAGATTGACCATGTGGCAATTGCGGTTAATGATCTTGAGGCTGCGATTGATTACTACAAGCGAGCATTTGGAGCAACTGTTGCTCATCGTGAAATTGTCGAGCAAGATGGAGTTGAAGAGGCATTGCTAAAAGTTGCGCAGAGTTATGTTCAGCTGTTGACACCAACTCGACCAGATTCTCCGGTTGCAAAATCGCTTGAAAAGCGCGGTGAGGGTTTACATCACATTGGTTATCGTGTCGCGAATTGTGCACAGGCGTTGCAGTCAATGATTGATGCCGGCGCAAAACCGATTGACAATGCACCGCGCAAGGGTTCGCGAGGCACAACTGTTGCGTTCGTACATCCAAAAGGTAGTTTCGGCACGCTAATTGAGTTAGTGCAGGAGTAAAACTAAAGTCGTGATTTTTGTGCTGACGATTTTCGTCGGTGCTGTACTTGGTGCGCTAGTGGGCGTAACTGCCAAAAAATTAATTGTTGAAATTGATTCGCAGATAATAATCTCACGGTTAAAACTTATTATTGTGGGAATAGCGCTCGGTGGGTTTTTTGCATTTCTAATTCGCGCACGATTTTCAAGTTGGGATCTACAAGTTGCCTATGCAATTTTGTGTAGTGGATTAATTTTGCAGACGATGATAGATGCCCTGACACATCGTTTGATTCGAAGCGTTACACATTTAATTGGCGTGACCGGCATTGTGCTTTTGCTAATCAGCGCAATTCGTGCAGATAGTTATGGTTCAATTGTTGCCGCGTTGGTTTGTGCTTTAGCCAGTGGATTATTATTTGCTGTAATAAATAAAATTACGCCAGGCGGGTTGGGCGGGGGAGATGTTCGGCTCGTGCCAGTTCTCGGTTGGTATTTGGGCTTTCTTGGATACAACGAGGCAGTTTGGGCAATTTTTATTGCGTGTCTCAGTGCCAGTGTGGTTGGGGTGAGTTTGCTTGCAGTTGGGCGCGGGTCGTTAAAACGCAGGCTTGCCTTTGGTCCATACCTCGCGCTCGGATCACTCGTATGTATCTTTTTTGGCGACCGATTGCCGAGTGTTTTTAACTAGACGGGGATTTTGGCTAGTCGATGAGGTTATCTAGTCGCGTCAGTTGGCCAATCGCCTAAGTTGGACAGATGCAAGTTCATTTAATCGACGGCACTTATGAAATGTATCGACAGCACTACGGATCTGCGATTCGCGATAAAGAACCGCCACCATTTGCAGCGACGATTGGTATTTTGACTTCGACGCTGCAACTACTCGCAGAGGGTGCAACACACATTGCAGTGGCGACTGATCATGTAATTGAAAGTTTTCGTAACGAACTTTATAGCGGATATAAAACCAGTGAAGGCATGGAGCCGGTTTTACTCGAGCAGATTCCAATAGTTGAAGATGCGCTGCGAGCGATGGGCGTAACCGTTTGGGCGATGGATAAATACGAAGCAGATGATGCTTTGGCTTCTGGTGTGGCGGTGGCGTGCGAAGATCGTCGCGTTCACCAAGTGCGAATCTTGACGCCAGATAAAGATTTAGGTCAATGCGTAAGTGGTCGAAGAGTTGTTCAAGTTGATCGGCGTAACAATATTGTGCTTGACGAATCTGCTATTCGCGAGAAGTTTGGTATTGGTCCCGAATCAATCGCCGATTATTTGGCACTAGTTGGCGATACCGCTGACGGGTTTCCTGGGCTGCCCGGCTGGGGAGCCAAGAGTGCATCAACGGTGCTTGCTCGGTATATCGCACTTGATGCGATACCTGATGATCATGAACAATGGAAAACTGATGGCTTAACAACGTTGCGTGGTGCAGAAAAACTTGCAACGACACTACGCACTCAACGAAAAGATGCCGAACTGTTTCGAACTCTTGCCACATTGGTGCAAGATGTACCAGTCGGTTCTGTGGATAGTTGGAAGTGGTCTGGTGTCAAACCAGAATTCACAGAGATGTTAGAAAAATTTGGCGCAACACATTTACTAGATCGACTTGAGCGACTTAAAACCCTTTCGCAATAACTCGAATGCAACTAAGGGCAATGCCCACAAGTTTTGAATCAAAAGACCCAACGCTCTAATTAGCTTTCGTGCTTGCAACAATCGCCATGCATACAGCAGACCATAAAGTCCGACTGTTCGCTTTCCACTTAAGTTGTTAAGCAAACTTAAGCCCGGAAGTTTTTGCGCTTGGCGGTATAACTCATAATTATCTGCAACAAGTATCAAACTATTGCTTGAAATTGAAGACAATGATGATGTCACACGACGAATATCAGTGAGAAACTTCGGCAGAATCGCCAGTTCGCCGATACTTGCTAGAGCGAGCCAGAGTGCAAAATCTTGTGCGTATAAAAATTTTTGGTTATAGCCACCAACCAACTGTGCGCTCTGTTTACGAAACATTGCCGACGAATTGACTATTGGATTATCTGATGCCATTCGTCGCATTACATCAACACTTGTAGTTGGCGTTCGCACTTCGTTGATCAGGTTTCCGTGTTGATCAATGTTCCGATACCAACTGCCGACAACAAGAATATTTGGGTTGTTTGTTAGAAAGTCAAATTGCTGTTGCAATCGATCTTGGCTTGAAATGTCATCAGCATCAAGAATCGCTACAAATTCTGCGTGAGCATTTTCTAGTGCAATGGAAAGTGCTGGGGTGCGGCCATGATTTTTGTCAAGAGCGAAAATTCTGATGCGATCATCATTTAGATTTTTAACAACAGTCAAAGAGTTATCAGTTGAGAAATTATCGACTACGACAAGCTCCCAGTCGCTAAAAGTTTGAGCGATGATGCTGCTTACGCTCTCTTCAATTGTCGAAGCTGCGTTGTAGCAAGTCATCAACACTGAAACTTTTGGTGTGGCTGTCGGTGCTGAAGTCAGATGCGTTTCCAAACTTTGATCGTTTCCGCCGACTGAAGTGACGACCAGGCGATCTGCGGCACTCGAATGGTTCCGATGAAGGCTGCTGCCTTCCGGCTCTGACCTGATTCTTGGGCACTCGTTGCACAGGACCCGGCCGCCACCTCACTCGACGGAAACGGTTTCTTAACGATATCCCCAATCTGTTATCGGCAATTCGTTAACGGTGCTAGTAAACCGTGCTAGTTAACTGTGCTAATAAACCGTGCTAGTTAATCGTTACAGCAGTGCTCAGATAGCCTGCCAACGCCGAACAGTTCACATTGTTCGGGCGATTTGGAGGGGTGCGAGAGCGGCCGAATCGGCACGCTTGGAAAGCGTGTGAGGCGCAAGTCTCCGTGGGTTCGAATCCCACCCCCTCCGCCATGATCACTAACGATGACGCGATGAATTTTGCTCTGGCTGAAGCGCGGCTCGCACTCGCGCACGATGATGTACCAGTTGGCGCGATCGTGATTCATAATGACGTGATCATTGCATCGCGACATAATGAGCGTGAACTTCGTAATGACCCAACAGCACACGCTGAAATTTTGGCTTTGCGAGATGCGGCTAATTTATTGGGACGATGGCGACTTGAAGAGTGCACACTCGTGGTAACACTCGAGCCGTGCACGATGTGCGCTGGCGCACTTGTCAATTCGCGAATCAGCACAGTCGTATTCGGCGCCGCAGATCTAAAAGCTGGTGCGTTTGGCAGTCTGTACAACATTGCGACTGATCCGCGATTAGGTCATCATCCAAAAGTTGTACATGGAGTTTTAGCAACTCAATGCGCAGAAGTTCTAACTGAACTGTTTAAAAATTTACGCGAGGCAAAGACTAATTAGCACTCGGCGGTAGCCTTGAAAACGGAAGGGTGCCAGAGCGGACGAATGGAACGGTCTCGAACACCGTCGTGGGTTTAGGCCCACCGTGGGTTCAAATCCCACCCCTTCCGCCATTTTTGAGAATAAGTTTCAGATACGTCTAATGTGAGTAAGTGATGAGAGTTTCGATCAGTGATGTTCGCGCAGATTTAATCTTTGCGCACGAGCAAGCATGGTCGGCGCTATCGCAACCTGGCACATGGTGGTCAGGTGCACAAAAGCGCGAACTCGCGCAAACGGCATTACTTGCTGTTAGCGAAAGTGAACCATCGCCACCGTGGGTTGCGGTTTCAACCGTTGCAGACAAAAATTTAAAAATACATTTTGCTTCAAGTGCAGCGCATGATGCGGTTTACAGAATTGCACGCCATGCGGCAACCTTGACAAGTGATTGGTATCAGCGAACCACGCAAGAAATTGAACCGCTCGCGTTTATTGAACTATGTGGCATCGTGTGCACAGTGGCGACTATTTCAGCTTTTCGTCGAGCGTTAGATCTTGGTCTTCCAGAATTAGCGCCAGCAACACTTGGCGAGCCATCAAGAATTAAACCAGCCAATGTTGTTGATGCGACTTTGAATTGGGTGCCAGTCATTGCGCCAGCAGATGAAAACGCGGCGGTAGTACAAGCCTTTACGGCGGTGCCAGAAACTAACCGTGTGATCTGGGCGATGGCTGATGCTCAATATATTCCAGATAAAGAAATGGTTGACCCACATTGGACTCGCGGAACGCTTTCACGTGTGCAAATGGAACTTGTCGCAACTCGCGTTTCGCAACAACGTGAATGTTTTTATTGAACGACTTCACATGCCAGCATGCTCAGTTGGAGCGGCACCGAACAAGGATTAGAAGTTAATTTAGAAAATGTACAAAATACAACCGGTGGTGTGGACGTGAGTTTTGCACGAGAATTAGTTGATTTTGCAACAGCAGCCACTGAGTTCGACTTAGTAGCACTAACTAAGGCGCGCAATAACTTGATTAATGTCGCCGGGCTTGCTGTAGCTATTGATGCATCGGCCGTGATTGCAAATTTCGAAATGATGACAAGACTCGCTGATTCAACTGGCGCGAGAATGCAAACCGAAGTTGTTCAAGATCGTTTGGCGGTAGCAACTGCAATGGGTGTCGACAAAGTAATTTCACGACGCTAACTATTTTTTGCTAAAACGTAAATTTAATTTATTAGCAAACCTTGCCATCTTGTGGAAGTTCTAAATCAATTAGATACAAGTCAACTGCTTTAATGATGCATGCGTTAACTCCATAACCTGTGTGTTGTTCGGCTTTCACAGTTAGAAAAATACCGCTTTCTAAGGCTTTTGCTGCGTTGCGCGACGACTCGATTGGGGTCGCCGGGTCGCCTGTTGTACCGATCACGATTACCGGTCCTGCACCTATGCCAGTCACTACAACTTTCTTTGCTTGCTTAACTGGCCATAATGCACACGAGTAGCCGTATCCGAAACCAGGGCCAAATCTTTTTGCTGCTTTTGTAAAAATTGGTATTTGCGCATCAACCGCTGCGATACCTATCGGACCCGGATCATCCAAGCATGAAATTGCAATAAATGCTTCAAGTTCATTTCCGTAAGTGCCATTTGGTTTGCGTTGGTAGTACTCATCGTAGAGAGAGAGCAAACCTAACCCATCGCCGACAACAGCGTCAGCAAGTGCTCGCTCAAGTTGAGACCAAAGAGCGTCTGAATACATTGATTGAGCAAGCGCAGTAAACATCACGCCTTGAGTAACTGGCGTTCTATCCGAAGCAACTACTAGCGGAGCAGCATCAACCGAGACGAGAAGTTTGTCAAGTGCTTTAGCTGAATCGCCGTTGCTATTGAAGGCACACGTTATGCGCGCCGAGCACTCTGCAAGAAACGCATCAAGTTGCATTTCGAAACCTTTTGCTTGAGCGAGGCCTTGATCAAGAGATGATGAGTTCGGATCAGATGCTCCATCTAAAACAGCGGCGCGAACAGTTTTTGGAAACATCGTCACCCAAGTTGCCCCGAGTTCTGAGCCATATGAAAATCCAAAATAAGTTATTTTCTCTTCGCCAAGTGCGCGACGAATTGAGTCCATATCTTGCGCTGACGATCGTGTCGAAATATAAGGCAGGATTTGTCCGCTATTTTTTTCGCACTCATCATTAAATTTCTGGCTCGCGTCGACAATTGCTTGTTTTTCTTGCGGTGTATCTGGCGGCGAATCCATGCCGAAGTACTCGTCATATTGGTCGATGCAATCTATAGCTGGCGATGTCTTGCCTGTACCACGAGGATCCCAGCCGATTATGTCAAAGCGGCTTCGTAATTCGTCACTGAAGTAAAACTGTGCGTCTTTGGCAACGCTTGAACCGCCGAAACCCGGGCCACCTGGGTTGACCAACATTGAGCCAACTCGTTTTGAACTATCTGAAACCGAGTTACGCGTGAGAAATAATTTAAATGACCCAATATTTGGATTGTCATAGTCGTAAGGCACTTCTAAAGTTCCGCATTGAATTTTGTCCTGAGACCCACCGTCGTCGCCGTTACATTTGCTCCAGTTAATTTTGCCTGCGAACTCCGGCGCTGGCGCAATACTTGAAGTTGAACTTACGTCGGCAAAAACTGACGTAGCTGTTGGTTTTAGCACGGCCGTATCTTTTGATGAACCGATGATTACTCGTTCACTGCACGCACTTGCTAGTGAAGCAGCAATCAAAATAGTGATCAGCAACTTGCGTCTACTATTTAAGACATGTTTCATGTGAGCCTTAATCGTATTATAAATTGTGTGCGTTGTGACTAATGAAAGATAAAAAAACTACTTCCAAGACGCTATTTGATGACAGCATTAACGGGTTGGCTAGAGAGACAGTTAATCAAACGGTTAATAAATTTGCTGACCAAGAATCGCTTTCGGTCGGAGAGTTCATTCGCCAAGTAAATCAAACCGTCAAAAGTCGCTTCGGACGCGGAGTTTGGTTGCATGGCGAAATTCAAGAGATGAAGACACCCAACCATGTTTATTTCACTCTTGTAGATCAAGACGGAGATAAAAAAGCTGTGCTGAGTGCATCTATTTGGCAAACCGTTTATGCTTCGATGCGAGTCACACTTGCTAACAGTGGATTGCAATTGGCAGATGGTCTAAAAGTACGAGTATTTGGTGAACCAGATTTATATCCGGGCAATGGTCGGTTCAGTATAAAAATTTCCAAAATTGATCCGAGGTTTACACTCGGAGACTTAATCGCGCAGCGTGAAGAAATAGTCCGTCAACTCAAACTTAAGGGTTTATACGACGCCAACCGCAAAGTTGAAATGTCGCTTGTGCCTTTACGAGTCGGCATCGTGACAAGTATTGGAAGCGCAGCACACGCCGACGTACTTAAGACTTTTAAAGACTCGCAAATTGGATTCACAATTTTTGTTCACGATGCTCGTGTGCAAGGCGAAGATGCGATTAAATCTGTTGTCGCTGCACTCAAAAATCTTGATGCCAGAAAAGATTTAGATGTGTTGATGCTTGTTCGTGGTGGTGGGTCAAAAAATGATTTGATGGCTTTTGACTCGGCGCAAATCGCAACTGCGATTGCCAACTGCCGTTTGCCTGTTTTGACGGGTATCGGCCATGAAATAGATTTGAGCGTCGCTGATGAAGTTGCAAATCAATTTCATAAAACACCGACTGCATGTGCGACTGCAGTGATTGAACAAGTTAGAGAATTTGTTGATGCAACAGAAGAAGCGTGGGCTGGTGTGGCGACATTCGCGATGCGCGAACTCGAGGCATCCTCGAGTCAATTAACCGAGCGAGCAAATCAAATCAGTAGCAAAGTTTTAGATGCACTCGCTGGTGCGAGTAAGCGATTAGCAATGACGGCGCAACGCATCAAACATCGCCCAGCCGAGATTTTGCGTCTAGAAAAAAGTTCGTTAGATGCGTTGGCTGATCGTTTGCGATTGCTCGACCCAGTCAACACAATGGCCCGCGGTTGGAGTATCACTCGTAATGCTTTAGGTGGCGTTGTTCAAGATGCAACAAAACTTAAAGCCGGTGACAAACTGGTGACAACTTTTGCAAATGGGTCAGCAACGAGCACTGTTCAAGAAACTTCTACGAAAGGTAAAACAAATGGCAAAAAGTAAGAGTGATGAAACGATTGGCTATGCGCAGGCTCTAGAAGAACTTGAGTTGATTTTGGCTGAACTTGAGGAGAATGACGTCGATGTCGACAAGTTGGCGACTCATGTGCAACGGGCATCACAACTAATTGAGTTGTGCCGTGATCGAATCGGCAATGCAAAACTCAAAATCGAAGAAGTTGTCAAAGGTCTTGCGCAAGAATGACTCGCCATAGCATTTTATGATGTCGTCGCATCCGCCGAGTTGGCTTCGAGATATTGCAATCCGCGTGGATGCCCGGTTGGGCGAATTTTTGAACTCAGAGAGAATTCGATGGAAGTCTCTTGACGCCGACTTAGAGATGCCGTTAGATGAAATCAGTCGGCTAGTAAGCGCCGGAGGAAAACGGCTTCGTCCGGCATTTTGTTATTTGGGTTTTATTGGTGCTGGTGGTGATGAGAACTCAGCGAAGTTGGTTGATGCGCAAGCAGCACTTGAACTGCTCCACGCATCAGCGTTGTTACATGACGACGTAATTGATGGTTCGCAAACTCGTCGGGGTGAGCCAGCTAGTCATGCGCTATATACGAAAACTCATAAAGATAATTCGTGGGCAAGTGAAGCAAGACGATTTGGTGAAGGCGCTGCAGTTTTGATTGGTGACCTAGCTTTTGTCTATGCCGATCAATTAATGAATATCGCAAATAATAATGTCGCAAAAATTTGGAACGAAATGCGTGTCGAATTAAATATCGGCCAGTATCTAGATTTGCTTGGTTCAGCGCAACGCGAGCGACGGTTGGTCAAAGCCGAACGAGTTAGTCGTTATAAGAGTGGTAAATATACGATTGAGCGCCCGTTGCATCTGGGTGCAACTCTTGCTGCGCCAGCCATGGCCAATGAGTTATTGCCCGCATTATCAAAATATGGTCTACCACTAGGCGACGCGTTTCAAATGCGTGATGATGTTCTCGGGGCATTTGATTTCGCAGATAGTGATAAGGGCTCGACAGGCAAACCAATTGGTGACGACCTCCGCGAAGGAAAGCCAACACCGCTATTGGCAATAGCATTCGAGCGCGCAGATTCTATTCAGAGAAAAGTTCTTGATCTAGTTGGCTCTGTAGATATCAGCGATCAAGATGTCAGCAATATTCAAGAGGTGATCAAACAAACTGGAGCGTTAGTTGCGCTTGAGGCGAAAATAAGTGCCCTAACTGCCGAGGCTATTGCGGGCGTTAAGCAAGCGCCAATCACACAATCCGCAAGAGATTCGCTAATTGAACTCGCAGAATTTATTTCACAGCGCACAATTTGAGCGTTGCCAAGATTTTGTAAATTTACAGATAGCGTTTAGAAAATGACAGTTACCGTAAGAATCCCAACAACATTGCGTCCACTTTCAGGCGGGGTTTCAACAGTTCAAGTTGAAGGTTCAACACTTGGCGAAATTCTTAATGCATTAAACGTTGCCCATCCAGGTTTCTCGGATCGTCTGCTTGACAGTGACGGCAATCTTCACAAATTTGTAAATATATTCGTCGCCGATGATGATGTGCGATACATGCAGGGCCTCGAAACGAAAATCGCCACGGGGCAGACCGTGTCTATTATTCCGGCTGTTGCTGGGGGCGAATAATCTGGTTTGAAAATATGGCTTTACTGGTGAGTTGCTGGTAGCCGAGTGTTGATTTAGCAGTCTCGTAGATAGAGTGCTAATTCTAAAAACTGCAGTCACAAACCCTGAAATTCAGGACCCAAACGGAGGATAAGAACATGGCCAAGCTCATTGCATTTGACGAGGAAGCCCGACGCGGACTCGAAGCAGGAATGAACAAACTTGCCGACGCTGTGCGTGTCACGCTCGGACCAAAAGGTCGCAACGTCGTACTCAGCAAGAAGTGGGGAGCACCAACAATCACAAACGATGGTGTGTCTATTGCAAAAGAAATCGAACTCGAAGACCCGTACGAGCGGATTGGTGCAGAACTCGTTAAAGAAGTTGCGAAAAAGACTGATGACGTTGCCGGTGACGGAACAACAACAGCAACGGTTCTCGCATGGAGCATGGTGCACGAAGGTTTGCGCAACGTTGCTGCCGGCGCCAACCCAATGAGTATGAAGCGTGGCATTGAAGCCGCTGTTGAGGCTGCAGTTGCCAGCATCAAAGCTCTCGCAAAAGTTGTGGATAGTAAAGAGCAAATCGCTCAAGTTGCATCTATCTCGGCAGCCGATACAGAAATTGGTCAAATGATTTCTGAAGCGATCGACAAAGTTGGCAAAGACGGCGTGATCACCGTTGAAGAGAGCCAAACATTCGGCATGGAGATGGATCTCGTCGAAGGAATGCGCTTTGATAAGGGTTACATCTCACCGTATTTCGCAACTGATACTGATCGCATGGAAGCATCGCTTGATAATCCATACATTTTGCTTGTCGCAAACAAGATCACTGCAGTGCGTGACATGTTGCCAATTCTTGAAAAAGTTATGCAAGGTGGACGACCACTCGTAATTATCGCTGAAGATATTGAAGGCGAAGCTTTGGCAACCTTAGTTGTCAACAAAATTCGTGGCACTTTCAAGAGCGTTGCTGTTAAAGCACCAGGCTTCGGCGATCGTCGAAAGGCAATGTTGCAAGACATCGCAATTCTCACCGGTGGCCAAGTAATCAGCGAAGAAGTTGGTCTCAAACTTGAGAACGCAACAATGGATCTTCTTGGTAGCGCCAAGAAAGTTGTAATCACAAAAGATGAGACAACAATCATTGAAGGTTCAGGACCAGAAGCAGACATTAAAGGTCGAATCAGCCAGATCAAAACTGAAATTGATAACACCGACAGTGATTACGATCGCGAGAAGCTGCAAGAGCGTCTCGCCAAGTTGTCAGGTGGTGTTGCGGTTCTCAAAGTTGGCGCGGCCACAGAAGTTGAACTCAAAGAAAAGAAGCATCGCATCGAAGACGCTGTAAGCAC
>ERZ889217.639-NODE-639-length-20219-cov-19.360891_pt1 | contig 20219 bp, 20 predicted proteins | sample MGYA00521098_ERZ889217 | MGnify/ENA primary metagenome ERZ889217 (study PRJEB32303, sample SAMEA104408613) | aquatic metagenome | biome: Brackish water; feature: Pelagic; material: water | place: Baltic Sea | collected 2014-06-10T22:04:00 | depth 2,362 m ... | reverse complement strand
GGGCGTATCCTCGCCCGCGACGCGACTTTTGCCGCCCCCGAGCTGGTGCTCCACGTAACTCGAATGCGCCCTAGCCCTGGGCTCGCCACCAGGCGACGGTGGCGGCGAGCCCGGAATCGAAGTCTTGCCGGGGCGACCAGCTGAGCAGCTCTTGAGCCCGTGAGATGTCGAGTCCTCGGCGGGGTTGGCCGTCAGGCTTGGAGGTGTCCCAGGTGATTCGGCCAGCGAAGCCACAGGCAGCGGCAATTTTTGCAACGAGGTGCCGAATTGAGATCTCCTGGCCGCCTCCAAGGTTGATCGGCACCGGCTCTTCCATCACCTCAGTGGCCCGCAGAATGCCCTCGGCTGCATCGTCGACATAGAGAAATTCACGGGTCGCAGACCCGGTGCCCCAGCAGATCACCTCATCAGCCCCAGCCAGGCGGGCCTCCTCGCACTTGCGAATCAGGGCCGGGATCACGTGGCTCGATGAAGGATCGAAGTTGTCACCAGGACCGTAGAGGTTGACAGGCACCACCACGGCCGACTGCAGGCCATGCTCACGACGGTAGCCGTCGAGCATCACAAACAGGGCCTTCTTTGCAACGCCGTAGGGGGCGTTGGTTTCCTCCGGGTAGCCGTTCCAGAGGTCGTCCTCACGGAACGGAATCGGGGCGAACTTCGGATAGGCGCAGACCGTTCCAGTATGCACGAACTTCTCCAGCCCCGTCCGGCGGGCATGCTCGACCAGGTGGAGGCCCATTGCCATGTTGGCGAAGAAGAACCGGCCGGGATGGGCCATGTTGGCCCCGATACCCCCAACCTCGGCCGCGAGATGGATCACGATCTCGGGCCGGGCGGTTTCGAACAGCCGGGCAACATCGGCCTCGACCGTGAGGTCATACTCCAGCCGCCGGGGCACAAAGATCTGCTCATCGGCCACTCCCCGCTCGCGAAGCAGGCGGCACACGGCCCGGCCCAGGAAGCCTGCACCTCCAGTTACCACGATTCGCTTGGTCGCCAGGTCGGTCATGAAGATGCCGCAAAGGCGTCAGATATGCGGCAGCCCAGTCACATGCCCGGCGTCGAGCAAGACCTGCTCGCGGCGGGCCAGTTCCAGATCGGCATCGACCATCATCTCGACCAGTTCGTCAAAGGAGACCCGGGGCTTCCAGCCCAGTTTGACCCGTGCCTTTTCCGAAGACCCGAGCAGGAGATCCACTTCGGCCGGTCGGAAGTAGCGGGGATCGATCTCCACAAAGTCGCGATAGTCGAGGTCGAGCCGGGCGAAGGCCTTTTCGCAAAACTCACGCACCGAGTAGGTCTCATCGGTGGAGACGACGTAATCGTCGGGTTGTTCCTGCTGGAGCATCAGCCACATTGCCTCGACGTAGTCGCCGGCGAAACCCCAGTCGCGGCGGGCATCGAGATTGCCAAGATAGATTTTTTTCTGGAGTCCGAGCTTGATCCGGCCGGCGGCACGGGTGATCTTGCGGGTCACGAACGTCTCGCCGCGGCGGGGGCTTTCGTGATTGAACAGTATTCCACATGAAGCATGCAGCCCGTAGCTCTCCCGATAGTTGACAGTGATCCAGTGGGCGTAGAGTTTGGCCACGCCGTAGGGGCTGCGGGGATAGAACGGGGTGGTTTCCTTCTGCGGCGTTTCCACCACCTTGCCGTACATCTCGGAGGAAGAGGCCTGGTAGAAACGAATCTCGTAGCCGACCGCGTCCTGAAAGTCGCGGATCGCCTCCAGGAGCCGCAGCACGCCCACCGCCGTCACGTCGGCCGTGTAGGTCGGCTGATCGAAGCTTACCCGCACATGACTCTGGGCAGCCAGATTGTAGACCTCGGTCGGACGAACTTCGCGAATCAGCCGGGCCAAGCCGTTGCCGTCAGCCAGGTCTCCGTGGTGGAGCACGAGCGGCCGCTCCATTTCATGAAGGTCGCGGTAGAGATGCTCGATCCGCTGGGTGCCGAAGGTGCTCGACCGTCGTACCAGGCCATGCACCTCGTAGCCCTTGTCGAGCAGGACCTCGGCCAGGTAGGAGCCGTCCTGGCCGGTGATCCCTGTGACGAGGGCCCGCTTCGAACGAGGTGGCATGTGAGAAAAACCTGAGGAAAAGCGAGAGAAAAAACCGGAGGCTGAGCCGCGGGTCAGTCAGCTACAGCCGCGTCGGTGACCGCCGGCTCGACTGGAGCGGCCGTCGGCAGTTCGCCAGGGCTCCTACCGGCAGCCAGCGCTGAGTCGAGGGCGGGCACTAGCTGCGCTATGAAGCTTTGGCACTCAAGCATCGACTGCGAGGTGCCGATTCGCGTCTGGTCGGCGATCGCGTAGAGCTTGTAGACGTAGGGTTCGCCGTTGAGCGCGATTCGGGCGATCGTCGGGGCGATCCAGTCAAGCGGAGCGTCAGGCTCCTCACCTGTCACGCCATAGGTCCAGAAGATTCGCAGGGTCTGGCCCGCCTTCACAAAGGTGCCGGTAAACGCCTCGACCGTCCGCCCGTCTCCGGCAGGGATGGTTACCCGATGCTCACTCTCACCCACCGTGAATCCGGCCCCAGGGTAACACCGGTCAGGGGTATGGCCTGAGGCATCGTGCGGTAGGGCGCACACCATGAAGGCCGAAACCCGTGATTTCGACCGGCTATTGAGGTAGAGCCGTGAGACATGGCCCACCGCTCCGGCCCGGGCGAGTTCCTTGGGATCGCTCTCGAGTTCCTGTTCCTCGGACCAATCTTTGAATCGTTTGGGAAACTCCGCCTCGAGCAGCCGGGCAGCCTGCTCGATCTGATCGCGTGAAGCAGAGGCCCACCGCTCCGTGAACGATCCCTGCAGGAGGGTCACCCCGACCAGCAGGAACGTCGCCACCCCAAACGTCGCCAGATGCATCCCTGAACGTTGCATGTGCCTACTCCAATTCGAGATTCGTCAACGCCGGCCACTGGCTCTCAGCTGGGCAGCGGCGAGTTGTACTTGCGACGGGCCGCCGTGTCGTCCACGCCATTGACCACCGCCCCGAGCACACGAATGCCCACGCCGCGGAGTTTGTCCAGGGCCGTCGCGATTTGAGGCACGCGACTGACATCCCGCATGGTTGCGAGAATGGCAACGTCGCATTGCTGGCCGAGGATCAGCACGTCAGCAAAAGCGAGTACGGGACCGGCATCGATCACGACCTGGTCGAAGGAATCCCGGAAGCCCTTGATCAACGGCAGGGTTTCAGGCCTACCCAGGGCCGTGATGGCCGCATAGTCGCAATTGCCCCCGGTGATGGCAAACAGCCCTTCCACTCCCGTTGGCTGAACGGCTTCGTCAGGCGCGATCTCTCCGCGGAGGAGTTCTGGTAGGCCTGCCCGGAGATCAAGGCCCAGGGCGAGATGGACATTGGGATGCCGCAGATCACCGTCGACCAGCAGTGTCCGCTTGCCGGACCGGGCAATGCTGGCGGCCAGTTGTGAGGCAAACGTGGTTTTGCCTTCATGCTCGATGGCGCTGGTCACGAGGATCATCTTCGGGGCCAAGCCCGACTGCATGATGACCGTCCGCACCGAATCGACGCACTCAGCCACATGAGCCGGATTGACCCGCCGGGTGATCTTGGGCACCGTGCCTACGACCCGCAGGCCGAGCCGCTGGGCCGGCTCCTCGACGGTACTGAGCCTGTCTTGGACATAATCGAAGGCCACGACCGAGCCCCCGCCGAGCACGAGCCCGGCGATGCTGGCCAACACGCTGAGCATCGTGCGAAACAGTTGGTCACTGCCCTCAGGCTTGCTCGCCTCTTCGATCAGCTCGACGCGGTTGGGCATCGAGATGTCGATTTCGGTGGCATTGAGCCGCATGCCCATGTCGTCGGTGACCGTCATCAACTGCTCGATTTCCTGCTTGCGGGCCATGAGATCGGCATTGGCTTGGCCGAGCAGTTTGACCTCATCGGCTACCTTGTCGAAGTCCTTGGTCGTCTCTTCGAGCTGACGGGCCATGATCTCCCGCCGCATCCGCAGAATGACCGGGCTTTCGGCCGCAGCGCCGCTCCGCCGAGCGGCGACATCCATCGCCAGTTGCGTGATGATTTGCGGCTTGAGTTCCTCCCGCCGCTGCTCCATTCGCACCAACAAACTGCTCCGCATGTCCTGCAGCTTTCTCACGGCCGGATCATTGCCGCCGCGGGCGCTGCGTTGGGCCTGATACACGATCGCTTCCTCAATTCCGGACAGCCGGTCGCGGAGTTCTACAAACTGCGGATCCCGCAACACCATCGCATCGACCATCTCCTCCGGCACAGACTGCTCCAGCGTGATCTCACCCCGGGCCTTGGCGTCCATGACCGCCAGTTCGGCGTCGATCAGCGAGAGTTGCTGCTGGACTTGGGTCTGCTGCGACCGGAGCGTGCCCAGATGGTCGAGCAGCAGCGCCCGTTGGGTGGCCACTTCTTCACTGTCAGTTGTGCCCAGAGACTTGGCGAGATTGTTGTATGTCTCGAGTCGTCGGCGAACCTCGGACATGTTTTCCTTGTATTTTTTCTCGAGCGTGTCTCGCCGCTGGAGCCGCTCTGCCTTTTCCTTGTTGACGACGTCGGTGAGATACGAAGTGGTCACGGCGTTGACGACTTCAGTGACGTCTTGGGCGTCTTCTCCCCGAAGCCGGATCTGAATAACTTCCGACTCCATCGGCGCGGAAACCTGGATGTTCCGCATCAGCCACCCAACTTTGTCTGGCTCACCCTTGAACATGGAGACGCCATCGACGCCTGGCCGCCGCAGGGCGGCCATGAGCACCAGCGGGCTCTTGATCAGTTGCACCTGGGTTTTGCGGTAGGCCTCGTATTCCGCGTTGTCGCGGCCCATGCCGGCCCCAAACATCCCCGACTTGTCGCGGACACGAAGCCAGGCCACCGCTTCGAAGCCCTTGGGCAGGAAAATCCAGGTAAGCACGCCAGCGAGCGTGCTGAGGATGATCGCCATGACAGTGGCCGGAATCCAGCGACGTCGGAATGAATGCCACGCCCGGCGGTAGTCAATGCCACCGGCCAGGGGATCAACACCAGGCTGAGGTGTCGGCCCAGGCAGTTGCCCACCCGGAAACGTCGTGAGAGACGTATCCCGAATCGGCGCTAGCATGCCGCCGTGTGATTCAGCCGTGGCCGTCGTCGGACCAGCGCCTTCCGTGAATGCGTTTTGCTCGCTCATGGTTACCGTATTGTACCAGCCCCGGGGCACCTTTTTGGGGGGTCTAGGGATGGCGTAGGGGGTCCTTACCAACTACCGAGAGTCTAACCTGCTTTTTCGCCAGTTTCAGCCCTGCTTCCCGATGGCCCAAACCCGGGAATAATCGGGAACCCGGCCGACTGGGCCGGCAAACGCGATCCACCCGCTGCTGATCCCCCGGCGGGAACAAAGGCTGGGGTGAATTCATCGTTCACGATTGCGAGGGAGAGCAATTTGATCTCGAGCATGATGAAGCCCACGGCCAAGCCCATCATGAGCAGGGCCGCGGGAGTGCTGTCGTGAAAGCCCTCGGCTACTTCGGCTGAAACTCCATAGAGCATGCCGGCGGTCGTGATCCGCATTGCGTTGGCCATGATCGCGATCGGAATCGCGCTCATGGCAATCACCAGGTTCTCCCACCATTGCAGGCCACCGACCACGATGACCACGGCCGCAAGCCAGACGAAGATTGTGAGCATTTTGAGGCCGGCGCAAGCGTCCACCACGTTCATCACATGCTCCTGGCCAAGCCTGATCAGGTTGCCGTCGCGGTAGGCGTCGAATCCCAACGTTTGCAACACGAACGTGGCCACCATGGTATTGAAGGTCTGGAGCGGGCCGGTGATGTACCTCTGAGCCTCATCTGGCAACGGATACATGAAAATCAACAGCGCCAGCGGAGCGGCCGCCCAGCGGAAGACGCTCCAGCCCCCGGCGACCAAGAACACGCCCAGAATGGCCGGCACGAACGTGTACATGTCGAAGGTAACGATCCGGTACTTCGCACAGAAAAGCCGCACGAGCAAGGTCGCCGCCAGCACGCCAAACCCCGTCAGTCGAGCTGAAAGTGACACCGGGCCAACGGGCTCCCGCCGCCAGACGAGCAGCACCAAACTGAAGACCGGCACGATCCAGCCATGCTGATACTGAGGGTTATCCCAGCTTGATCGAGCGTTCATCAGCCCGGGCCAATAACTGTAGATCAGCATCGCAGAGAGCGACGCGATCGCGAGCCAGGGCAACGCCTCCTCGGGCGAGCGGAGATCGCGGCCAAAGGCCGACAAGCGGCGGATGAAGCCGGCAATCAGGCCTTCATCGTCGGGGATGGCAGCAGGGACTGATTGGCCGGATACCGGTTGATTGGAGCCGAGTTCAACCATGGCGGCCACGTGGGCCGTGCCACCGCTGATCACCCCAGTTTCTGCCGGGGGTGAAGAAGCCACGGAGGACGGGCGTTCGGGTCCGACCGGAAGAATCGGAAATGGAGGCGTCATTCGGGTGTTCCCAACGTGTACCCAGATCATACCCCGCGAGGAAACCAAATTCATGCTCTTTGACAGAAGAAAAAAAGTTCCGGCCCCTCGTGCGTGAGGACTGCGTGATCAAAACGGCTTCAGCCATTTATAGGGGACGCGAAAAGAGCCTTTCCGACGCCCTGCCAGACCGCCACCAACGGCGCCTGACAGGCCAGCGCGAATGCGGCAGACACCGTGAGTCCGAGCCCAAAATCCCCACGGCGCCTGTTCCCGGGCAGGCACCGCCCCCCGATTTCCGTGGCGAGAGCCGTCACAATCGTCACCACAAGCAACGTCTGCCAGCCGAGTACGGCCCCCAGAAGCGGCAGTCCGAGCCGGACAGACGCCGCCGGGCCCGCCAGCCCGAGGAATCCGCCAACCGCCGCCCCGGCCAGACTCGCCATCAGGCCCTGGAAACGCAGCCCCGCCCCCGGCCAGCCGCTGCCGTCTGGCATGAGTCCGGGTGGAGCAGCCAGCGGCATGATTCCCGCGGCCAGGAGGGATAGCCCCAGCGGGAACGCAAGCCAGGTCGCCGGACACTTCCAGCCCGCTCGGTCCAGCAGCGCCCAGGTCAACACGAGAAGTGCCACCCCCGCATGCAGGCAGCAGGTCACAAGCAGTTGCCAGTCTCCGCGGAGCAGCCGATCGACCCCGAGGGGATAACCTGTCGATCCATGAAACAGCCAGCGGCCCCCGCCGGCTAGTTCGGCGGCGGCCAGCGTGGCGACGAGCAGACCGCCGGTGGCTTCAACCAGGGGATAGACCGGCGAAATGCCGCTGCCGCAGGCCCGGCAGCGGCCCCGGAGCAGAAGCCAGCCGACGACGGGCAGATTGTCGCGAGCTTGAATCGCCGACCGGCAATTAGGGCAGCGAGATCGCTCACGGACCACAGATTCCCCAAGCGGCAGCCGGTGGACCACGACATTGATGAAGCTGCCCAGCATCGCCCCCCAGGCAAACCCAAACAGGATTATTGCCCCTTCGGCCCACGGCCAAAGGGCCAGCCACTCAGTCACGGCAGTCACGGCAGGCAGCGGCAAGGAGAGTCGTACTTCGCGTGTGGCACGAACGAAAAGGGTCTCATCAGGAGTTTTTGTCAGTCAGGTGAACCGCTCTGGGCTTGCCCCTGCCATCTCGCCGCACATCCACCCCGGCCCGGGCAATCCCCTCGAGCCGAAGAAATCTCCGATGAACCGGACCGAAAATCAGCAGCCCGCTGTGGTCCGTCTGCTTTTTCCCGCTTTCGGCTTTCGATCCCACCTCGGTATCGTACTCGCCACGTACCTACCCTGCCCGCCGCTCACCACCGCATGCCAGACACCTCATTCTTACCGTCTTTTCGTCGGGGAATCCCCAGCTGGCTCGGTGTGATGCTGCGCATCGCCGCTACGATCGGCCTGATGGGCTGGGCGCTCAAGGATGTGGAATGGAAGCAATTTGGGGTGATCATCGCCCAGGCCCGGTGGTGGTGGTTCGGAGCGGCGGTGGCGGTCACGATCCTGGTGCAGTCGGTGGCCGGTGTGCGCTGGGCGGCATTGGCGCGGCCGCTTGGGTTCGACTTCCCCAGGTGGTTTTTTGTGCGGCGGTTTTTTGAAGGGATGTTCTTCAGCCTCTGCTTGCCGTCGAGCATCGGTGGGGACGTGATCAAAGCGGTGCGGATCGGCACGACCGCCCCCGCCCGATTGCTGGCCGCCTGCTCGGTGATCGTGGATCGGCTGACTGGGCTGGCGGCGCTTGGAGTGCTCGTGGGCACGGCTGTTGTCACTCGCGAATACGACCTGGGGATGCCCGGTGCAGCGGCGGTCTTCGCCGCCTTGTTGCTCGCGGCCCTGGCGACATTTCGCGTCGGCCTCCTGCTGCTCGACCGGATTCACGATTGGCTGCCGGAAGGATCCAGAAGGCGGGAATTTGTCGCTCGGCTGCTTCCCTATCGGCAGCAGCCGAGCCTCGTGCTCGCGGCCGTGGGCTGGAGTTTCGTCGTCCAGATAGGTGGGGCCGTGTCGGTCGCGCTCGTGGGCCGAGCCTTGGGGGTGGATCAGCCGCTGATCGTGTGGTTCTCCGTGGTGCCGTTGGTGGCTTTGGCGATGGTGCTGCCAATCAGCATCGGCGGGTTCGGGGTGCGGGAAAACGCCCTCGAGTATCTGCTGCGGGGTTACGGTGTGCCGGCGGAAACAGGCGTGGCAATCGCCCTGCTCTGGGGTCTGTGCACCGTCTTTGCGGGGCTGGTGGGGGGCGTGCTCTTCCTGCTTGAACGACGCCCACTCCAACCAGTTGCCCCGGCCTCCGCTGCGGCAACTCAGTGAGGTGTCAGCCGCTGGCTGTTTTGGCGGCGGGTTTCGCAGAGCAGGATCCCGGCCACGCTCTTGGCGTCGTGGATGCGACCGTCGAGGCACATCGCCACTGCTTCCGACCAGGGAACGACGCGGGGTTCGATGAGCTCACCTGGCTCGAGCGCCTGCTCGCCCGCGTTGAGCCCCCGGGCCACAAACAGATACACCCGCTCCCGGAGAATACCCGGCGACATCCAGAGTTCGCCCGCTGGTTCGATCGCATTGGCCCGGTAGCCGGTCTCCTCGGTCAGTTCCCGCGCAGCGGCAGCCACAGGCGGCTCGTGTTCTTCGAGCGTGCCGGCCGGGAGTTCCAGCAGCGTCTCCCCCACGGACACCCGCAGCACCTCGACCAGGCAGACCGTGTCTGCGGTGACCATCGGTACGACCACGACGGCGCCGGGATGGATCACTACCTCCCGATGCCGCAGGCTGCCGTCACGGCAGGGTTGTGTGACCCGCTCCACGCGAAATCGCTGGGCGGTGAACAACAGCGGTGTTGTGTCATGTCCGTCAGGGCGCTGCAGCGCTGCTGGATCAGTGGGCTGTCGGGAAGCCGTCATGAGGGGCCTTCAGTCGCGGGGTTGGAGGAATGCTGCGGTGGAGGAAAGCTGTTTTGGGTCACCAGCGATGACCACGACCCGAGCGGCCGCTGTGCCAACCCGCAAGTCAGGGCTGGCGAGCGCTCGCGTCTGGACGAGCCCGAGACCAACCAGACAAGCTCGCTGCGACGAGTGGCAGACGGAGGTGAGAGTGGCCACCGTCCGGCCCTCCAGTTCGAGCACGGCCGGCATGGGCGGGGGTTCGGCGGCGTCAATCGCCACCAGCGCGAGCCGGCGATTGACATGGCCCATGGCATCGAGTCGGGCCACCGTTTCCTGACCGAGGTAGCAGCCCTTCTTAAAGGAGATCGCAAGGGTATCGCGGCCGAGTTCCTGTGGCAGCGTCTTTTCAAGAATCTCGGCTGGTGTCGGGTAGCAGGCCTCGATCCGGAGCGATTCGAGGGTCGCGGGGTCAGCCTGGAGCAGGTTGGCGGCCGTAAGCCGAGCGATGAAACCTTCGATGGCACCAGGCTGGGCCTGAACCCAGAAGCCATCCGCCCCCTGCCCCGTCACTCGCACGACACGCACGGGCACGCCGTCGAGTTGGAGGTTTTGATGGTCACAACTCCTGGCCGGCAGCGTGGCTGCGCCGACCAGTTGCTGCACCACTTCGGCTGCCGCTTGGCCGGTGACCAGCAAAGATGACTGGCCGGCCGACTCATCAGCAATTTCAACAGCCTCACGGATGTGATACCGCTCGAGATGGTCTCGGAGGGTTGGACCGAGGCCGGGGGCAGCCAGGATCACGAGCCCGTTCTCGGTCCGCAGTACGGTGGTCAACGCCAACACCCAACCCCGAACGTCGGTGAAGAAACTCTCGCTGCCCGCGCCAACCGCCAGCGACGAGAGCCCCGCCGTGGCAAAGTTGTCGACGAACCGAACCGCGTCTGGGCCAGTCGCGGTCACCACGGCCGGGCCGAGCCTGGCCCAGGCCCCAGCGCCGCTGTGAGGATCGATCGAAAGAGCGGGATTCGACACGCAGGCAGTCTCCGGAGCCTTCAGGCTAGCAGGCAGCCTTGTTTCAGGAGAATCCACGAGACAGGCCGGAGGGAAATCGAGCTGCCACGCCGAACTTGACGGGTCGAACGGGGAGCCCGGGCCAATCGAACAGAAAAAAATCGACGCAATCCTTGACACCGCGCGAACGATCCTGCGGGCAGCCGCGTATTCCTGAATGCCGCGACACAGAGAGTCGCACCAGGAAACAACGGGCAAAACCGCGGTTTCTGCAGGCCGACTGGCCGCGGCAGATAGGCTTGAGCGTACGGGAGGTTCGGCAAGGCGCCTCCCGTGGCGGCGGGCCATTACGCGATTCGATTTCCCACCCAGCTCGCGTTTTCCCAGTAAGTCGTTCGCGCCCTTTTTGCGCGCCGATCGTCTCCGGGGAGCGGGAGCAGGGAGGGCGGACGAGTGACACCCAAGTGACACCATCAGGGCACCCACCATGGCGACCGTGCATTACGACCGTGACTGCCGCGACAATTTCGACGACGGCAGTGATCTCTACGCTGATCCGATTTCCGTCGCAGACAGCGACCACTCCGATGCAAAGCGGGCCGAATTTGAGTCGGTCGGCTGCAATGACCGGGATGCGGATCGGGATTTCCCGGCGTATCACCGGATCGCGGATGTTCGGCGGCAGCAGGGCGTGACGCTCCGCAACGTGGCCAGGCGGATGGGGGTTCCCCTGCCTGTCGTGCGGCGGCAGGAACAGGCCGACTGCGACATGCGTCTCTCCGAACTGCTTCGCTGGCAGGAAGTGCTCGAGGTGCCGATTGCCGAACTGCTTGTCGAAGGCGACGGACAACTCTCTGGCCCCGTGTTGGCCCGCTCCCGGATGGTCAAGCTCATGAAGACAGCAGCTGCGATCCGGGAACGATCCCAGGATCCATCCATCTCCCGGATGGTGACAATGCTGGTCGAGCAGATTCTCGAAATCATGCCCGAGTTGGCCGATGTCACCCCTTGGCACACGGTGGGACAGCGGCGAACCCGTGATGATCTCGGCCGCACCGCCCGAATGATCGTGCCGGAGGACGCCTTCCGGGGTGGATTCGACTCGTGAAACCCCCTTTATTGCGGGCAGGGAGCCGGTGAGCGAGACCCCGGTGAGCCGATCTTGTTCGGCCTCGGGACCGCCTCTACCATCGAGGTCATGCGGGCGCGGATCGTGGGTGCTTCAGGCCCGATCGACGGTGTCGCCCGGAGTTTTTTGAGGAGCCTGGCCGTGTTTTCGCTTGTCGGTGTTCTCGGCATCTCGCTCGTTTTATTTCTCGCCGTGGCGGCCACCGGTCGGCTCATCCTCGGCAAGTAGCCTCGGGCTGGGTTTGGTCGCCCCGACTGCTACGAACACGAGAAATCCCCCCAGCACTCCCGCCAAAACCAGCCATGCCACCACGGCGAGCAGGAAAAAGTCGCGGAGCCAGACCAATTCGGGCGGCTCCAGACTCTTAGGCACCTTTCGCTGCACCGGGCCCGAGCGGTCCGACGCCCGTCGCATGTCGGCGCGGAAAGCATCCCACTGAGCCTGCACGCCGGGAGCGGTCAGTTCAGCCAGCCGCGTCTCCCGCCAGCGGGCCAACGCCAGTGGCGGGCCCACCAGCGCGAGCCCCCACAGGGCCAGAAGGGTCAGGCCCAGCAGCGAACGGCTCCGGCTGAGTTGTGCCATGCTGCCTGGTCTCGCCTGCCTGTGCTGTCCGCGGGGAACCCTCGGCCACCGGCGGTCGTACGGTGGTCCCGAGCGGCGATTTAGTCTGGCATTTCGCGGCGGCCGTTGCTACTGTCCCGCGACTCTCAACGCCGCCCACCTTCGGAGTCGCTGCCGTGATCTCGCCCTCTTCCGCCCGACGCCGACCGGTTTTGGCCATGGTCGTGGCGTGGGCGGTCTTCCCGACGGTGAGCCACGCGGACGGCTGGCTCCCAACAGCCTGGTTTTCTGCGGGAGAGGTCGACACCCAAACAATGTATCCGCTTGCCGAGAAGGATGGTCCCTGGCTCGTGCTGGCGACCACGTTCCGCGGCGAGACGTCCCGGGAGGATGCCCGGGTATTGGTGCATGAACTCCGCGACCGGCACAAACTCCGTGCCTATACCCACGAGAAAGCCTTCGACTACCGGGGTGAGCAGAAGGGGATGGGTCTCAATCCCGACGGCAGTCCGAAGCGGATGCGGTATGCCAATGCGGCTGAGGTGCTCGAGGTGGCTGTGCTCGTGGGCGACTTCGCGTCGTTCGAAGACCCCCGCGGCCAAAAGTCGCTCCAGACGGTGAAGCAGCTGCGGCCCGAGTCGCTCGGCGGAGCGGGAGCCAAAAGCCGCCTCGTGGCCGACTTTCTCCAGGCCAACCAGCAGCACGCCCCGGCGGCGACCTCCAAGCTGCCGATGCATGCCGCGATGCTGATTCCCAATCCGCTTCTGCCACCTGACTACTTCACCCGGCAGGAGGTCGACGACTTCGTGCTTGCCATGAATGAAGACGTGGGCCACAGCCTGCTCAACTGCCCGGCTCGCTATACGGTTCGCGTGGCCACGTTTACCGGGGCCGGCACGTTCGATACCGGTGCGGGCAGCCGAAAGACGGACGGTGGTCTGGTGGACGTCAATCGGTTTGTGGCCGCCCTCCGGGGCAGCGGCTGGAAGGATCCGCAGCTGCGTGACATGGATTCGGAGAGCCGGCTCGTCGAAGCCGCTGAGAGTACCCATCGGCTCACCGAGGCCCTCCGCCAGGCCGGCTGGCAGGCCTGGGAATTCCATGATCGTGATTCGAGCATCGTCTGCGTGGGCGGTGTTGATCAGCTGGCGGTACCCGGAGCCGACGGTAAGCCGGTGCCCCATCCCGAGATCCTGCGGATCGTCAATGGCCTCGGGCCCGATCAAACAGCGCTGGCCCGCGGCCAGGTGGTGCCTCGGGCCTTCGGCGGCGTGATGCTCGACCTCCAGCCCAAGCCGATCGACGTCCCGCGTCGCCCGGCCGGCCGCTAGTGGTCGGTGGAAGACGCCGTCCCTGGCTCCGCCCGCGAATGCGGGAGCGCATGAGCGCACGAGTCCACGAGCTCGACCGCAGGAAACACTCCGCATGCCGACGCGTCTTGTTCTCGGTACGACCAATTCCGGCAAGCTTCGGGAGCTCCTCGAATTGCTCCGGCCATTTGGGATCGGCTGTGATTCGCTGACCGGGCTGGGCGGTGCGGTTGAAGTGGAGGAGACGGGCAGCACATTCGCGGAGAATGCGGCGCGTAAGGCCACTCTGCAGGCATTGGCACTCCGCCGCTGGGTGTTGGCTGAAGACAGCGGCCTCGTTGTGCCCGTTCTCGGTGGCGCTCCTGGGATCTACTCGGCCCGGTTTTCGGGTCTGACCGCCACCGAGGGACGAGAAACAGTCGATGCCGCCAACAGCCAATTACTCCTCGAGCGGCTGGCGGGCTTTACGCGATCCCAGCGGACAGCCCACTACGCCTGCCATGCCGCCTTGGCAGACCCAGAGGGCCGGATCGTCGCGGTGGCGGCGGGCACCTGCGGCGGGCTGATCGCGACTGAGCCGGCGGGTACGGGTGGCTTCGGCTACGACCCCCTGTTCATCGTGCCGGAATACCACCAGACCTTCGGTGAATTGCCGGCGGCGGTCAAGGCAGTGATCAGCCACCGGGCCCGGGCGATGCGGGCGATGCTACCGGCGGTGGTGGATGCGCTGAGCGACTGATGGGGTCAGACCTCGGCCACCGTCCGCTGCCGTTGGGCAAGTCGATGCTCGATCACCCGCAGCACGTCGGGCGTGCCATCCATCCGGCCTTCGACGGCTGCCAGGTCTGCCGCCAATGAGTCGAGTCCGGCCAGGAAGGCATCGACTCGGGCTGGCGTGACCTCTTCGAGAAGTTCAAAGCGGCCACAGCCCATCGCCTCCAGGAAGTGGCTGTTCATCAGCTGCTCAGAGTGGGCCTGCTCCGGCAGGACGAGCATCGGCTTGCCGAGGTGAAGAGCTTCACCGATCAACTGGTTGCCGGCGGCCGACACCAGGCAACGGCAGGCGGCGAGATCGTCCACGAATCGCCGCTCGTCGATGGCGTGGAACGAGCAATGTCCCACGGAATCCCGCTCGCCCAACCCATAGACGCGAACGGGCAGGCCGCAGTCGGAAATCGCCTCGACGGCGGAGAAGGGTGTGTGGCGACGGAGGTAGCTGAGCACGAAGCCCTCGTCGCTCGGACGGGCCTCGAGGATCTCCCGGCGCAGGAGCGGACCAACCTGGACAACGTGCTCCCAGCCCCGCCGCAGCGGCGGCTTAAAGAAAGCCGAAACAACCGTGTCTGCAGCTTCACTGACATACATCCACACTGCATGGCTCATGAACCAGGCATTCCACTGGAGCGACCAGGGCAAGGCGTCGAGGTCGTAGGCGAGGAGAAAGTGCTGGTGATCGATGCTCAACAGAGGGATGCCGAGGCGACCCGCGGCCCGCGGCAGGGCCGGCTCGAAGTCGGTGATCGCGAGGTCGGCGGAGAAGGCCTCGAGATCCTGGATCATCCTGTCCACCAGCGGCCCCAGTTGCCGGGCCTGGTAGTCGAGCCCCGCGGCGATCGATCGGGTCACGTCGAGCCGCCCGCCGGTGTACTGAAAGACCACTCCGGGAATTTCCTCCAGCCGCACCCGCGGATGGCGATCGGCCAACTTCCGGCGAAGAAATGCGAGGGCGTCGGCCGAGGTGTAGACCAGAATCTCATGGTCAACCTCCAGCCGCTCCACGAGGGTGCTGATCCGTGTGGCATGGCCACGGCCCTCACCGCAGAGGCTGATGGCGATCTTCGGCATCTTCGTGGAGTCGTGATGGGGGATGGGCAGCGGGGTGTCCGTGCAGCGAACACCGCGGGGGTATTGTGCCGCTCCCGTGCCCCGGCCGCCAACCGCCGGGCTGGGCCGGCCACGAGCGGCCTTCTGCCAGGGCGGATGGCAGGGTACGCTGCGAGAGGTGCGACCGGTGAACTTCCTGGACCGGTTGCTACCCGGAGAATTTCATGCCGCACCGGCCGTCGCACCGATTCACTACGGGCATCTTCTGCTGGATCGCGTCACTGTGGTGCTCCGGCTCGCTACCGGCGGCCGGCCCTGAAGATATCATCGCGCGCTGCGGCGAGACCACGATTGCCCGCGGTGATCTCGAGGCCGTGATGCAGCGGCTGGGCACGGCTGGGTTGCCTCCCGGAAAGCAGCGGCAGCGGGCCGAGGCGACCGTACTCGAGCAATTGATCGACGAGCAGGTACTGGAGGCGGAGCTTGCCCGTTCCGGGGTCGTCGTGGGCGATGCCGAGATCGACGCCATGCTGATGCAACTGCGGCAGCAGGTCACGACCCGCGGCGAGGATTTTGAGGCTTTTGTCGCCAAGTCGGGCCGTTCGCTCGCGGCCGTTCGCCGGCAGGTGGCCCTGGAGTTGGCCCTCGACCAGTACATCAAACCGCGGGTCACTCTCACCGCCATCGCCCAGGCGTTTGCCCAGCACAAGCGAGACTTCGACGGCACGCGGTTGCGGGTCAGTCATGTGCTGCTCCGGCCCGATACAGGCGGCGATGGAGAGGTTGCCGCCGAACTCCTCGAGCGGGCGGCTGAGTTGCGTCGAGAGATCGTGCAAGGCCGGATCTCCTTCGCCGACGCGGCTCGGCTCCACTCGGCCGGTCCCAGCCGCCGCCGGGGAGGTGACCTGGGCTGGATAGGTCGCGACGCCCCGATGCTCGACGGCTTCTCGAGCCAGGTGTTCAAGCTGTCCAAAGGAGGCGTGTCGCCCCCATTTGCCACGCCCTTCGGCATGCACATCGTGAAAGTCCTTGACGTTCAGGATGGGCGGATCGGGATTGATGCGGTGCGGCCTCGGCTCCAACAGTTGGTGGTGACCGAACTGATTCGCAACCTGGCGCTGTCGGGCCGGCGGCGAACGCCGGTGAGTTTCGAGCCGGGCATTCCACACCTCGATCCGCTCACGCTGGGACAAGTGTCAGCCGAACGGCGGGTCATTGCTCCTGAGCCGGCCACGAACTGAGGCGGATAGGCAAGAGGGCGGAGCCCGGGGTTTTTCCCGGAAATCGATGGTCAGCTGGGTTGAGATTCCGGATTGCCGTCAGAGGAAGAGGCAGCTAGCCTCCCACACCCGCACCGCTTCGCTTCAAGGCCGCCGATGAAGGTCCGCACCTGCCTGCTCTTCGCCTGCATGATCGTCGTTCCTGGGCTGGCCATGTTTTCCCACCGTGTGCCCGCCGAATTCAGGGCGGCCACCCGCTGCGCGCTCTGGGATCCGATTCTCGGGTGGGCCTCAGATTGGACTCGTTCGCCCGTGGGCTGCGAGGTCGGGACTGCTGAGCCCGGCGGAATCGTGAACGAAGCTGCCGCCTATGAGTCGGTCGTGAGGCCGGATGCCCCAGTGGTTGACGATGACCGCCTTGTCAGCCTTGAAGGCATCCCGGTTGAGTGTCGGATCCTCGACGACCCAGCGGGTACGCACGTCGCGTCCTGCCGAGTGGCGATGGACGCTGCCGGCCAGCTCCATCGGGTATTTCAGGCCGCTGGCCAAACCCCCGACGAGGCGGTCGCGGCGCTGGCAACCGAGGTCGAAGGGTGGCGGGCTCGGCTAGCTGGTCGGACATCACCTTCTGGCCCGCCTGGCGGTTCGGCGGTTTACTGAGATTCCGACGTCGGCGCCGGCGAAATGGTCTGCCTATGCACCGTCCTGGATCGCCACGTACGCTGCGAGAGTGTCTGGTTGTGCTCCAGCGGGGTGTGCCTCCGGCCTTTCCCGCACCCGCGGGGAGGTCGAGACACCGCCCGATCCCGCTGGTAGTCGAACGAGCGGCTGAGCCGATGGCTTCCGCCGGTAACCATCTTCGTTCAGATGAACTGGCCCGCCTGGAAGCCGCCCTGTTTCTGGCACGGGAGCCGCTGACCACCCGGCGGTTGGCCAAACTCGCCCGACTTTCCGACGGAACCCGGGCCCGGGCCCTGCTCCGGGAACTTCGCGGGCTCCAGGATGCCGCCGGTTCGGCGGTGCGGGTAGAGCAGATCGCAGGTGGGTTCCAACTCCTCTCCCGGGCTGCTTTTGGGCCTTGGATTCGTCGGCTTCAGGATCATCCGACGGTGGGAAGGCTCTCTCAGGCGGGCCTCGAGACGTTGGCAATCGTGGCATATCGGCAGCCGGTCACTCGGGGCGAAATTGAGGCGATCCGCGGCGTCGGTAGCGAGGAGATGCTGCGACAGCTCCTGGAACGAGATCTGGTGGCTGTTGGGGGCCGTGCCGAGGATCTCGGCCGGCCAAACTTTTATGTGACGACTCGGCGGTTCCTGCTCGTGTTTGGGCTCCCCCGGCTCGAGGATTTGCCGCTGTCCGAGGGCTTTTCGCCGTCGGCCACCCGTGAGCCGGAGGCCGATTTGGATCCCGATCCCGACTCTGAAATCGATGCCGGCGGTCCGACTGGCTAAATCCGGCGGAATTCGGGCCACCGGTGGCTTGCAAGGCCTGGGGCGACGGGACACACTTTTCCTCCTTGAAGGTTGACCTGCCTGTCGTCCGATAAACCGCTCGGTGGTGGTCGCGGTGGTTGATTGGACTCTGCTTTGCAGATCAGGTAGAGATTCCGGCCAGAGTGCATGGTCTTCGATCCGAGTTTCCCTGGAGGTTTTTGCCGTGACGATTGCTGAGCGTGGTCGGGACGAAGTGGGCTTGTCGACTGCAGAGATGTTCTCCTGGAGCGAGTTGCCGGAACTCCTCGCAGCGGAAGACCTTTTCGATTGCACCACCGGCGAACAGCCCGGGCGGGGCGACGAATTTGGTCAGACCATCGCTCGCGGAGCGGAGAACGCCGCGGACGAGGACGATGATTTTGACGACGACGATGACGATGATGACGACGACGACGACGATGATGATCTTGAGGATGATGAAGAGGACGATTTCGAAGACGAAGACGACGAAGAAGAAGACGACGAGGATGAGGACGACGACGACGACGACTGGGAAGAGGTCGAAGACGACGAAGAGGAATCTGACGAGGAAAAAGCCAAAGCCAAAGCGAAAGCCAAAGTCAAAGACAAAGAGGTGGAAGAAGACGACGACGAAGAGGACGAGGACGACGAAGACTGGGAGGACGACGAAGACGAAGACGAAGACTGGGAAGACGAGGAAGACGAGGAAGACGAGGAAGACGACAAGGACTGATTTACCTAGCGTCCATCGTCGGCTGAGTCTCCTGCAGCTGGAGTTGTTCCAAAATCCCCCGGCGATCAACCTCGATACGACATTCGGGGCCTGCAGCGGCGAGGGCTTGGATCATCGCTGCCTGATCCGCGTTGTGTGTTCCGGCGACAGCAGAAAGTCGGTCGCCGGCTTTGAGGCCAGCCCGGGCCGCTGGCGAATCTTGAACCACCTTGATCACGATCGGGAGTGTTGGTTCGGCAGGATCGGACCGTGAGATGATGCCCCACCGGCCCACCGGGGGCCTGCTGGAGGGTCGATACTCCTCGAACCTCCGCCGGGTAGCGATCGACTCGCTTTGGGCTGCTGGACGAAAGGTAGGCGGAATATCTTCGTCTGCCACCGACGCAATCACGGCCAGTGCAAGCCTGGTCACGAGCGGGATGCCGGCGAAGTTGACATGTTCGACGTCGTCGCTGGGGCGATGGTATTGATCGTGTAGCCCCGTATGGAGCATCAAAGTCGGGATGCCCGCAGCGATAAACGGGTAGTGGTCGGAGTCATCGGCAACCTCCCAATCGAAGGCGAGTTCCAGTCTGCGGCCTCTGTCAGGCTGGTTGTTGGCCGCGACAAGCAGTGAGCGGAGCCCGGTGGCCGTGCGGATTCCGAAGACCGTGAGCCGTTGTTCGCGGAGCCGGCCGATCATGTCGAGGTTGAGAGAGAACACGACCCGGTTGCCGACGAGGAGCGGAGGCGGCACCCGGAGAAAGTGGCGGGAGCCGAGTAAATCCTTCTCCTCACCGTCCCAGAAGGCGAACAGAATCGACCGCCGTGGGGCCTGGGCCAACTGGCGGACTGCCTTCATGAGTTCGATCAACCCGGCCACTCCCGAGGCGTTGTCGTCGGCGCCATTGTGGATCAAGCCGACGGGGCCGAAGCTGTTTCGCTCTGTGCCATAGCCGACGTGGTCGTAGTGGCCTCCCACCACGACGACCTCGGCCGCGAGGTGAGGGTCGCTCCCCGGTAGCAAGGCCAGGATGTTGCGCAAGCCGTTCCCAAAAGACTGGTAGTAGGAGCCTTCGCTGCCTGCCGGCTCGTAGCCCAGAGACTCGATTTGATCCACGATGTAGGTGGCCGCGGCCCGCCCACCACGAGTGCCTCCTTCACGGCCCTCGAAGGCATCGTCAGCCAAGGCGACGACGTGGCGGGCCGCATCGTCTGCCGTGATGCTGGGTGGGGCAAGGGCGTTGAACTCAGCCGATTCGGCAGGGCTGGGCTGGAGCAGGGCCGCAGTGGCCCCCAGCAGGCAGTTGCAAAGCCAGAGTGTTCGTGGCGGAAAACCGGTGGGCATGGTGTGGAACATCCGCGGAAACACCTCCTTGCGGGACGAGGGTTTGATGTTCAGAATAGGGCCGGTTGGAAACCTTACGTCCACGGGGATTTCAGCCTCATTGCCCTCATGGCCTCTGCTGCTTCGCCCGACCCTGCCGGGGGCGGTCTGCAGGGATTTTTGTTGGGGGAATCGAGTCAAATCAAGTCTAGTCTGGGAGAGGTGGCAGAGTGGTCGAATGCGCGTCTTTGCTAAAGACGTGTCCGGTCAAAAGCTGGACCGCGGGTTCGAATCCCGCCCTCTCCGTTTGGT
>ERZ889217.638-NODE-638-length-20254-cov-16.697114_pt1 | contig 20254 bp, 16 predicted proteins | sample MGYA00521098_ERZ889217 | MGnify/ENA primary metagenome ERZ889217 (study PRJEB32303, sample SAMEA104408613) | aquatic metagenome | biome: Brackish water; feature: Pelagic; material: water | place: Baltic Sea | collected 2014-06-10T22:04:00 | depth 2,362 m ... | reverse complement strand
CATCGCCGTTCGAGCCCATGGCCTGCCACGGCCGACCTTCGACGTCGACTTCGTGCTGGCGGTTCCCCGGGAGCAGTTGGGGGATCTTTTTGCGGCCATCGAGGAGGCGGGATACACGGTGCCCGACCACTATCGCGGTGGCTGCGTCGACTCAGTCGGCGGCATGCCGCTGTTCAAGGTGCGGCTGTTCCTCGAGGGCCGCGGCATCGATGCCGACATCTTTCTGGTGGAAAATGATTTTCAGAGGGATGTGATGAGCCGCCGCATCCTCGACGAGATCGAGGGAAAGCCGGTGCACCTGATCACCGCCGAGGACCTGATCCTCTTCAAACTGCTGGCGGGACGGCCCCGGGATCTCCTCGACATCAAAGACATAGTGTTCATGCAGGGTCAGTTGGACGAAGGCTACATGCGTCGCTGGGCCGCTCCGCTGGGGGTCTCCGAGCAACTCGAGCAGGCGCTCGCCGAACGCGAAGGATGACACGCGAATCGGGGCACCCAAACGGGCCGGCCGAATCCGCAATCCATCGAGCCACGGCGCGGCCGCGAAACTCCGCCGCGTGCTTTCTTCACTCGTGGCCGAAGAGCTGCTCTTCCTTGGGCAGCAAGTTCACCGGCCAAGTCGCCGGGAAGAACCGCACGACGTGGCCCGGGCGGAAGCCCTCGAGCAGCATGCAGCACTCCACCCTGATCCGCACCCCGCTCGAGCCGCGCCGCAGCGATGCTGGCAACGGCCGCCTGACACGCGGCCTCCTTCCCGTCGCGGAGCACCGGCTCGGGGGCGGCAAAAGTCGCGTTGCGGGCGAGGATACGCCCTCATGCTCCGCGAGCGTTTGCCGACCCCCTCGCCTCCCCTGCTCAGTCTGCTCAATCGTCGCTCCAGCTATCTCAGATGCGCCCTAGCGTGAGCGCCTCCGCTTTGGCTTCGCGTGGGAAACCCTGTGACCGCGGCGATCATGGGCAGGCCCAGGGGTGAACGGCAGAAGGAAACAGCCGTACCCTATTCGCGGGACAGAGCGGTTCACCACCAGCCGATCGCAAGACTCGTCGGCAAGCAAGCGAATCGGGGGCATGCCAAGGCGGAACACGCTTTCTCTGCCGCAGCGGTGATCACCAGGTTGGCTTCGGGAAAACGAGGCCGGATCAACAGATCCGCGGCAGCTGTTCGCCGAGGGGCATCGGGATCACGCGGCTGCCGCCGAGGGCCGTGCGGAGGGCGACGCGGCCGGGATGATCGGCCACCACGCGGCCGAGGATCGTGGCCCTGCGGCCATGCTCGTGGGCCCGCATCGCGGCGAGCACCTCCGCGACGGCTGCGGCCGGCACGAACGCCAGCAGCTTGCCTTCGTTGGCCACCTGGAGCGGATCGAGACCAAGGATCTCGCAGGCACTCGCCACCACGGGTGAGACCGGGATCGCGGTTTCGTCAATTTCGATACCCACGCGGGCGAGGGCAGCGATTTCGTTGAGGCTCGTCGCGATACCGCCGCGGGTGGGATCGCGAAGCAGGTGGATCGTCGGGCAGGCTGCCAGCATCGCGGCTACGAGCCCGTGGAGCGGCGCGGTGTCGCTCGTGATCGCGGCCTCGAATTCGAGCCCCTCGCGAACGCTCATGATCGCCATTCCGTGGTCACCGAGCGTGCCGCTCACGAGAATCCTGTCATCGAGTTTGACCTGCTTGGGACCCAGTTCGATGCCCGGCGGCACGACCCCGATCCCAGCCGTGTTGATGTAGACGCCGTCGCCGTGGCCCCGCTCGACCACCTTCGTATCACCGGTCACGATCGTCACGCCTGCGGTGCGGGCGGCCGCAGCCATCCGCGTGACGATGCCCACGAGGTCGGCGATCGCGAGCCCCTCCTCGAGGATGAAGCCGGCCGAAAGATAGAGCGGCCGCGCCCCGCTCATCGCCAAGTCGTTGACCGTGCCGTGCACCGCCAGGTCGCCGATCGAGCCGCCAGGAAAGACGAGCGGCCGGACGACGTAGGAATCGGTCGTGAACGCGAGCCGACCGCCGCCGGCCAGGTGTGGGGCCAATTCGAGCACGCTTGAATCGCCGAGCCGGTCGAGCACCGGGTTGCCGAAGGCCGGCAGGAAGACATGCTCGATCAGATCCTGCGAGAGCGCTCCGCCGCCGCCGTGGCCGAGCACGATCCGCGGCCGATCCCGGAGTGGGGCCGGGCAGGTGAACTGCGAGCAGTCTGGCGGGGCAGAGTGGTCAGCCATCAGCGTCGCCCGGCGTTGTAGTAGGCAGCGCAGGCGCCCTCGCTCGACACCATCGTCGCCCCGAGCGGCGTCCGCGGCGTGCACTCCTTGCCGAAGGCCGGGCACTGGTTCGGCTTGAGGGTTCCCTTGAGCACCTCGCCGCTTTTGCACAGGGGTGACTCCTCCGCCGTGATCCCGCCCAGGTCGAACCTCCGCTCGGCGTCGTAAGCAGCGTAGGCGTCGGCCAGCCGCCAGCCGCTGTCGGGAATCACACCGATGCCGCGCCAGGCCCGATTCACCGGAGTGAAGACCTCGGTGATCACTTGTTGGGCAGCCTCGTTGCCCCGTTCACTGACGACTCGGGGGTAAGCGTTTTCGACCTCGTGCTGGCCGGCCTCCAACTGAACGACCGTGCGACGGATGCCTTCCAGAAGATCGAGCGGCTCGAAGCCAGTGACCACGATCGGCACGCGAAACTCCATGGCGATCGGCGGATACTGCCAGGTGCCCATTACGCTGCAGACGTGGCCGGCGGCGAGGAAGGCGTTTACCCGGTTGCCCGGCGACCGCATGATCGCCTGAATGGCTGGCGGCACGAGCACGTGGGAGACCAAGAGTGAAAAGTTGGTGAGGCCTTCCCGAGCCGCAAGCTTTACAGCCATCGCATTGGCGGGTGCGGTCGTCTCGAAGCCAATCGCCAAAAACACGACCTCGCGATCGGGCTGCGAACGGGCGAGCTTCACGGCATCGAGTGGCGAGTAGACCACGCGGACATCGCCCCCGGCCGCTTTGACGGCAAACAGATCCTCCCGCGAACCGGGCACGCGGAGCATGTCACCGAAGGAGCAGAGGATCGTGCCGGGATGGCGGGCGATCGCGAGTGCACGGTCGATTGTCACGAGCGGCGTCACGCAGACCGGGCAGCCGGGCCCGTGGATCAATTCGACCTCCGGCGGCAGGAGTTGATCGATGCCATTGCGGATAATCGAGTGGGTCTGGCCACCGCAGACCTCCATGATCGCCCACGGCCGGGTGACGATCCGGCCGATCTCGGCGGCCAGCCGTCGGGCGGTGTCGGCGTCGCGGTATTCGGCCAGATGCTTCATGCCGTCGGCTCCGCGGGCGATTCGCTCTCCTGCAGTTCGGTAAGCCCCTCCTCCAGGAGGCCGAGCTCGGCGAAGGTGCGGAGCGTCTCCCGGGCCGAGGTCTCGTCGATCTTCGAGATCGCGAAGCCGACGTGCACGAGCGTGTAATCGCCGACGGCGATCTCAGACAGGTAGGCGAGGCAGACGTCCTTGACAACACCGCCGAAGCTGACCTTCCCCATCCGCGTGCCCTGCTCATCGCGAATCGATTCGACCAGTCCTGGTACGGCGAGGCACATTGTTCAACCCTCCGTCGGTGGAGCGACCAGTTGGCACTTTGCGGGAGGAGGCGATGGGGTCGGCAAACCCGCGGGAAGTCTGGGGGCGGATCCTCGCCCGGTGACGTGACTTTTGTCGCCCCCGAGCGGGTGTCATTCCCAACTGCATTGCCTGGATTGGCCGCGAGATAGTTCCCTGAGTTTGTATCACGTTCATTTTAAGTTTTTGAGAACAACAATGGTCGCAGCCGATGCGAATCGCCATCTCCCCGTGTCCTCCGCGAGGTCGCCCAAGGAGAGCTGATCACTGTCGTCTCATGGAGAAGACCCGGTGCGACCTTCGCACCGGGTCGTGACAGCGAGCGAGAACAGCTTAGCGAAGCACCTCGTGCAGGATTCTACCATGACCGAACCATGCGGGTTGCGATCGACCCCGTGGACCAGTTGCCCATGAACCCGCATTTGTTACCGGCGCAGGTGCCTGGTGAGCCGATGCTCGTCCTGACGCGAAAGGCAGGGCGGATTGACGAGCCCGCCCGGAACCTTGTCCTCGGATGGGCTGACTGGTTTGAAGTCGTCGATTCTCCGTGAGCTTCATTGAAATCGGCTTTCGATCTCTTTGTCACCCAACAAATGAGAACGTGAGACACCCTTGGAAGGAGCGACTCATGGCTCGATCGGCAAACCCTAGGAAGTCGGCGTCAGAGAGATTCTCGCCGATCGACCCGACCTGGCTTGGGGTACTCGGCGGAGCGTGATGCAGCGCGGCTTTCGCGGCTGACAACCGCCCGCTCTGGTGGCCATGGTGGGCGGCGGGCGGCCGCTGTCGCTGGCCCGGGCGGTCATGAATCGGTCTCCGCGGCGGTTTTCAAACTCGGCCCCGCGGTCAGCCGCTCGAGCAGCAGGTCGGCCAGCCGATCCACCGCGGCATCGACGGCCGGTGAGAGCGGTGCGCCGACTTCAAACTGCTCACCCTCGATCAGATAGGCCGTCACCCTGGCGGGATACTCGTCCTTGAGGAGCCAGCGGCCGAAGGCGACGGCGTGGTCCCAGCGGAAGGCATGCAGATTGATTCCCGTGAGCGGCGGAAGCTTTTCGAGTTCCTCACCCGGTAGTTCGAACAGGCTACCGGGGGCACTGTCCGATCGGCAGGCGTCGATGAGGATCACTTCGGGCAGGCCCCGCATCCGAAAGGCCACATCGATCCCGCCGATCCCGCCGTCAACGCAGAGCACCCCGGGGGGCAGGCCGCGATCCCAGAGCCTCTGAATCAGCACCGGACCGGCGGCGTCGTCACCGCGGAGGATGTTGCCGCAACCGATCACGAGGGTCTGGGGAGTCGTCATCTCTTCTCAGCGATACAGAAGCACAAGTTCACGGCCACTGTTGCTGTGGAAGGTCGGCACGGTGCAAACGGGGCAGGAGGCGAATGACCGGGCGACGTGGTCCATGTCGGTGGGGTCGGCCGAATTCTCAATTGAGGAGTGGAATGACGTCAACCAGCGGCTCAGGGTTTGCCCGGACCGGATCGGTCGGGCGTTCGCTAAGGCCATCCTATCGTCAGGCCCTCGCCGCCGACCCGGGTCGGCTCCGGCTTGTGATTGCCGGGCTGAGCCCGACTCTACTGTGGCTGCCACTCTCTCCACGCGGGCTCCGCCTGGCCAGGCGGGTGGCGCAGCGAAGTACGCCGGCGGATAGGATTGGGATGGAAACAAAAAACCTGGTCAGTGATCGGACCTACGCGCCGGGCGAGAGATTTCCCAAGGTCAGGGTGTTGAAACGCTTGCGTCGAGCAACGACCGAGCCTGGCCCGCACCAGACGGATGGACACCATGCACGAAATCTCGATCGCGACGAGCATCGTGGAGGCCGTGACTGAACACGTGAAAGCGGCGGGTGGAGCTGAGGTCAGGAGTGTGACCCTGCGGATCGGCCGGCTTTCGGCAGTGCATGAAGACTCGCTGCGATTCAGCTTCGATCTGATCTGCGAGGGTACGCCGCTGGCGACTGCCGCATTGCGGATTATTGACGTGCCGGTGCGGATCTGGTGCCCGAATTGCACCAGGGAGGTGGAACTGCCCGGCATCCAGTCGTTTGCCTGCCCGGTTTGTGGGACACGCAGCGGCGACATCCGAGCAGGCCGCGAACTCGATCTTGAGTCGATCGAAGTGGCCGATCCGGTGGAGGGAATGAGCCGATGACCGTCATTCCGCGGATTCTCGAGGTCCGCACCCGGATCCTCAAGAAAAACGATGAACTCGCTCGCGAGCTGCGGGGACGATTCGAGCGGGCGGGCGTGCTGGTGGTGAATATGGTGTCGAGCCCTGGCACGGGCAAAACGGCCTTTCTCAAGCAGACCCTGATCCGGCTGGCCACTCGCGGCGACGCGGTGGCGGCCATCGTGGGCGACCTCGAAACCGACAACGATGCTCGGCGGCTGGCCGAAAGTGGCGTGCCAGTGCGTCAGATCCAGACCCACGGGCTCTGCCACCTCGAGGCCGACATGGTCGCTGCCCAACTCACAGGCTGGGATCTCGCGAGCCTTCGCTACCTATTCATTGAAAATGTCGGCAATCTTGTCTGCCCCACAAGCTGGGATCTCGGCGAGTCGGTGCGGCTCGCACTCTTGGCGGTGAGCGAGGGTGAGGACAAGCCGCTTAAGTATCCCGGACTGTTCAACACAGCCGACATAGCGGCGATTACAAAGATCGACCTGGCGGTGGCTTGCGAGTTCGACCGCGACCTGGCCCGAGCCAACATCGAGGCTGTTCGCCCGGGGATGCGGATCCTCGAGACCTCGGCCAAGACCGGGGCCGGCCTCGACGAGTGGCTTGCCTACCTCGCGGACTGCCGGGCTCACCGAGCTGGGCGGCCCGCTTACGACCGCGGCAGTGACGACCTCTCCCGCAGCCCTTGATCCTGTGGGAGTCGGTCTTGTTCGTAGATCCTGTTCGGCGCATGCAGTCATTGACACGCGTCAGTGAAGACTCGGGGCTGCCGATATTCTCTCACCGGACTTTCCCGGGGCTTTTCCGACCTCCTTCACTGCGAGCCAGCTGGTTGCTTTTCCAGCCATGGCTCCGCGTGCCTCCCTAGACCACTCCCCAGACCACGTGACGAAGCAGGCAACCGGGCAGTCTGCCGCTGCCCACAGGTAGCGAAGGACCTTCCCTCGTCTTCTCTTCCGGCAGCGCGTGACCGAAGACTGACCACACCACGCCATTGGCGACATGTCTGAGAAATCCCGCTATCGGCCGAGTCGATCGGAACGAGTCTGCAGCTGTCGATCACCGTGTGGAGGGCGGCCGGAAGTCTGTCTGGTTCACTCGCCGCCGAGGAATGCGCCGGTGACTGTGGGCGTATGGCCGATCCGGTGGGTCTGGACCTCCAGAAACCGCTGAGTTGCCGGCGTTTCAAAGGGGCCCGTGTAGACATGCCATGGCCCGGCGTATTGCTTTTTGTCGCTCTGCCGGTAGCCGATCGAGGCGCCGGGGTCTGGACAGGTGAGCGTCACCAGAAACACCATGCCGGAGTTCCGCGGCACGGCCCGGTCGGCAATCTCCGCGGCAGGTGTCGCCGGCTGGATACCGTCTGGTGGCCAGATTGCCTCGCGGACCAGCCTTGTCTCGGGGAGCACGAAACCGAGATCGCCGGTGGCGGTGATCCAGGCGTCGAGATGGGCCCGCAGGTCGGCTAGCCGCGCCTGGTGCTCCGGAGCGTCAATCAGGTTGGTCACCTCCCAGGAATCGGCCTGTGAGTCGTAGAGTTCCTCGGGTGGCCGACTGCTCGCGGCGAGTTGCCACTGCTCGGGCTGCCCGGGGTCGGTCTGCTCGAGGGCATAGAGGTCGGCCATCAACGGCAACTGCTCCCGGTAGGCGTTGCGAATCAGGTAGGGCAGCTCGGGCAGTAGATTGCGGGTGTAGCGGAAGCGGCCATCGGAGACTGTGCGACAGCGGTCGTAAACCTCATCGAAGCGGTCGGCGTTGGCGAAGGCATGGCCGTGGCGGTAGTCAGATCGTTCCCGGGCAAACTGGCCCAGAAACGGCGTGCCGTCGAGCCGCTGGTCAGGCATGAGGCCGGCTAGCGACAGGACTGAGGGACCGAAATCGACGAAGCTCACCACCCGTGGTTCGCGGCTGCCGGCGGCCCGGCCGTCGGGATTGCGAATGATCAAGGGCACCCGAAGGCCGGTATCGAAGCACGACCGCTTGCCACGGGGTAGGCCCACGCCATGGTCGCTGAAAAAGACCACCACCGTGTCTTCCCGCAGGCCGGCTGCGTCGAGTTCTGCGAGTTGCTCCCCGACCCAGCGGTCCATCGCGGCGATGTGGTCGTACGTGCGGGCCACCGCCACGCGGACGGCGGGTGTGTCGGGATAGAAGGGAGGAAGGGGCACGTCAGCCGCCGGAATCGCCTGCGGCCGGCGGCGGGATGACGGGAAGGCCTGGCCTTCGTGGGTGCCGGTATGGTTGAAGACGGCGAAGAAGGGCTGCCCCGGGCGACGGTTCTTCCAGTGGGCTTGGCTGTTCGACTCGTCCCAGACCGTTACCGGAGCCTGAAACTGGTAGTCGGTCTTTGAGTTATTCGTGCAGTAGTAGCCCACCGCCCGGAGCTGCTCGGGAAAGCACCGCACAAACGCCGGCGGTAGCCCTTCGTAGCCGGGAATCTCGGCATAGGCCTGGGGATTGCGGGCGACGGCCGCCTTGCTCGGCGTGTTGTTGCGCATGTGCATGGTGCCGATCCGGGTGCAGAACATCCCCGTGATCAGGGCTGAGCGGGCCGGGGCGCAGACCGGCGAGGTGGCGAAGGCGTTGTCATAGGTGACCCCCTCCCGGGCGAGCCGATCGAGATGAGGCGTGGGCACGGTCGTGTCGCCGTAGGGTCCGATCCAAGGGCTCATATCCTCGACGGTGAGCCAGAGGATGTTCGGCGGCTCTAAGCCATCACCGACCGCCGCCGGCGCGACCGCACCGAGCCAGCCAGCGAGCGGGAGCCAGACGCACTTCAAGAGCCGGGATCGCCCGAGGTTGTGCATCGCTGGCTCCGAGCAGGAAGAAACAAGTGGATCCACACCCACCACATCCCAGGAGTGTATCCCAAAAGTTTTTATCCCCCACCAGTTCCACGACCCGCCGCTGACCGGGCGCCGCCTCGAGGTTCAGCCTCAAGGTTCAGGGAGACCGAGTGGGAGCCGTTGGTGTCGTGCGAGTAGTGCCTGGCCAAGGGCGAGGCCTCCATCGTTCGGGGGCACCAGATGGTGCAGCAGAAGGTCGCAGCCGGCTGCCCGCAAGGTAGCGGCGGTGCATTCTACGAGTGTGGCATTCTGAAACACGCCTCCTGTGAGGCCGACTACGGCGGGGGCCTCGAGCTCGAGCCAGCGGCGGACTGCGTCGATCATGCGCGAGACGGCCCCGTGGAAGCCCACGGCGATCGCTTCCCGCGGCGTGCCGGCCAGGATGTCGCGCACGACTGCGGTGACGAGTTGTCGCCAGTCGATCAGGAGTGGCCGGCCGTCAACACCGGCTTTGAGATCGAAGGCGTAGCGCTCCCGCCCAGGCCACGGGCCGCGGGCCGCCCAGGACTCGAGCATCAGCGCCGCCTCCGCCTCGAAGGTCACCGATGGCGAGCCGCCTGCGAGCGCCGCCACGGCATCGAAGAGCCGGCCCATGCTCGTGGTCGGTATGCAGGCGAGGCTGCGGTCGAGCTGCTGCCGCAGGAGTCGTCGTTCGGCAGCGCTCGCCGCCTGCACCGCCGGCAGCCGCTCGTCCCAGGGCAGGCCGGCCGTGTGAAGCAGGGCGAGGGCCGTTCGCCACGGGTGCCGGATCGCGGCATCTCCGCCGGGCAGGGGAAACGGCGCAAGGTGAGCCAGATGGTGCATGCCATCCGCTCGAGCGACGAAGAATTCTCCGCCGCGAATCAAGCCCCCCGGGTTCGCTGCTGCCGGAAGAGCTGCGTAGCCCGTGCCATCGAAGCAGGCGACGAGGCAGACGCTGCCCTCCGGCGGAAGGGCCGCACCGTAGTGCTCGGCCAGGAGCGAGGCCACGTGGGCCTCGTGATGCTGCACTCGCACGAGCGGAATGCCCCGCCCCGCTGCAAACCGGCCCGCCCACTCGGCCGAGAGATAGCCTGGATGGAGATCGGCCGCGATCGCCACCGGCTCGGCCGTGAACAGCCGCAGCAGGTGCTCGGCGGCCTGCTCGATCGCCTCGAGCGTTTCGAGGTTACCCACGTCACCAACATGCTGGCTCATGATTGCCCGGTCGCCGACGGCAAGACAGAGCGTCGCCTTCAATTCACCACCCACGGCCAAGATGCAGGGACCGCTCGTGGCCAGCCGCACAGGCAGCGGCACGTGGCCACGTGAGCGGCGGATCGGCAACGCCGTCCCGGTCACGCACCGCACCACCGAATCATCACAAGGCATGAGGATTCGCCGATCATGCAGCAGGAAGCCGTCAGCGATTCGGCCGAGCCGATGCATCGCCTCGGAGTTGTCAATGGCGATCGGCTCCGCAGTGAGATTGCCCGAAGTCATCACCAGCGGTGGCAGGCCGGCGGCGAGCAGGTGCTGGAGCGGCGCAGCCGGCAGCATCACTCCCACGAAATCGTTACCCGGCGCGATCTCCGCAGCGAGGCTGCTTCCCGGCCGCCGTCGCACGAGCACGATCGGCCGCTCGGGGCCCGCCAGCAGCCGGGCCTCCTGCTGATCGACGTGGGCGATCTCACGGGCCGCGAGCAGATCGGCCACCATCACCGCCAAAGGCTTGCCGGGCCGCCGCTTCAAGTCGCGGAGCCGGGCGACCGCGGCGGGATCCGTGGCCTGGCAGGCAAGCTGGAAGCCTCCCAGATTTTTGACTGCGACGATCCCGCCGGCGGCCAGCAGGTCGCGGGCGCGCGCGAGAGCGGCCGATGACGAGCTGGTCGCAGGCCGCTCGGTGGCAGCGGTGCCGCTGTTGGCAAACCAGAGCACCGGCCCACACGCCGGGCAGCAGATCGGCTGGGCATGAAACCGGCGGTCGGCGGGGTTTGCATACTCCGCCGCGCACCGCGGGCACATCGGAAACTCGGCCATCGCGGTCGCGGGCCGGTCGTAGGGCAGCCGCTCGATGATCGTGAATCGGGGTCCGCAGTCGGTGCAACTGATAAAGGCATGGCCGTGGCGATGGTTCGTGGGATCCCGCAGCTCGGCCAGACAAGCGGCGCACGTGGCCACGTCGGCCGGCAGGTCGGTCCGCAGTCCATCCCCCGACGTGGTTTGGAGAATCTGGAATTGGCCTGGTGGCTCGTGAGGCTGAACCGCTACGGGCTCTGCCGTGATGTGTTCGATCGCGGCTAGTGGCGGAGGATCCACGGAGAGGCTGGCAGCGCAGGCCTCGACCACATCGGCCGGCCCCTGAAGTTCGATGAGCACCCCGGCGGGGGTGTTTTCCACGAAGCCCGCGAGGCCCACCCGCGTGGCCCGTCGCCAGACAAAGGGTCGAAAGCCAACGCCCTGGACGATTCCCGTCACAACGAGCCGACGACGGATCATGGTCACCACCGATCAGGGGCGGCTGTGAGCGGCACGAAGTTCTTCAATCACCTGCCGGCCTTCAGCCGAGGCCGCGAGGTTGACGGTCTCATCCGGATCAGCGTCGTGATCGTAGAGTTCATCGACCGGCTCGGCCAAGGGCCCGCCGGTCCACTCGACCCAGCGATACCGCGGGGTTCTCAGCGCCCGACCCGTGACCGTGCCCTTGCCGATCGCCGGGACCTTGCGGGTGATCACACTGCGTGCCACATGGGGCCAGCGAGTGTCGGGATCCTGCAGCAGGTCGGTGAGGCTTCGGCCCTCGAGGCCCGGCGCCGCGGGCAGACCACACAGGTCCACGAGCGTCGGATAGACATCGAGAAGTTCGACGAGCGCGTCGGTCGAGCCGCCGGCGGCGGCGCTGCGACGGGGCGGCCGGATAATCAATGGCACGCGGGTGGCAAGCTCCCAGGCCGTGCGCTTGGTCCAGGTGCCCTTCTCGGCCAAGTGGTAGCCGTGATCACCAAACAGCACCACCACGGTCTGCTCGTCGAGGCCAAGCCGGCGGAGTTGATCAAGCAGCCGGCCCACCTGGGCGTCGGTGCAGCTGACGCAGGCGTGGTAGCCGTGGATCAGTCGGGATGTTTCCTCGGCTGAGACAGGGGAGCCGGTCTGAGACACGCCCTTGTATCGCCGCAACTCCGCAGAATCGTTAGTGGCAAAATCCGGGGCATCGCGGGGTAGCCGGTCGTCTGCCGGCGGCGGAAAGGCGGAGCGGTCGTAGAGATCCCAGTATCGCTTGGGGGCGATGAACGGCAGATGTGGCTTGTGAAACCCAACCGCCAGGAAGAACGGCTCGTCCTGCAATTCCTGTAATGCCGCCACAGCCTGGGTCGCGATCCGTCCGTCGAGCAGGTCGTCGTCGGGCACGTCGGGGCTCTCGGCTGCGTCGTCATTCGAGTGGTCGGCTGTCGTGCTCACTGGGGCAGCCACCGAGCGGCTGGTGGTGGCTGGATTGCCCACGGCCATGGTGGCCGGGACCTTGCGGACAGGCCATGGTGGCTCACTCCACGACTGCGGGTCGTCGTGGTTGCCGTTGGTGACGTGGAAGATCTTGCCATAGCTGCGGGCTTCGTAGCCATGCGCCTTGAAGTGCTCGGGGAGGGTCACCACGTCGGGATGGCCGTCGCGGACGAATTTCGCCAGCGTGAAGATCTCGAGTGACTCGGGTCGGCGGCCCGAGAGCAGCGACGACCGCGATGGATTGCAGAGGGCGTATTGGCAATAGGCCCGGTCGAAGCGAATCCCCTCGGCGGCGAGGGCGTCGATTCGCGGAGACTTCACCCGCTCATCACCGTAGCAGCCCAGGATCGGCCGCAGGTCGTCGACCACGATGAACAGCACGTTGAGCGGGCCGCCTGCCTGGTCGGCAGCACGGCTGACGGTGCCAGCCAGTACCGCCAGCAGGACCAGGCCTGCCCAGGCTTGGATCGTTCGTGAATGACTTTGCATGTTCCGCCCCTCGTTCCTCACGCTCGACCCCGGGCCGATTGAGGAGCTGTGCCTGATTGCCCGAATCGCCCGAGCGCAGGATATACTCTTCCCTGTCATCGGCCCAGCATGAACACCCCAGCACCGACACCCCAGCACCGACATACCAGTACCGAGAGAAGGGGAATGCATGCAGGCGGAGCAGCAATCCACAGTGCGCGAAGCACTCGGGGAGTTTCTCGGCACGTTCGTCTTGATCATGTTCGGCGCAGGGGTGGTGGCCCAGGTGGTCTTGAGTGGTGAGACCAACGGCTCGTATCTCTCGATCAACATCGGCTGGGGTCTGGGAGTGACGTTTGGCGTCTACGTGGCCGCCGGGGTGTCGGGAGCCCACCTCAATCCGGCCGTGACCGTCGCCCTGGCGGCCCACCGTGGATTCCCGTGGCGCAAGGTGCTTCCCTATGTCGCCGCGCAACTCGTGGGTGCGTTCCTCGCCGCGCTGGTCGTGTATCTGACGTATCGCGAGGCCCTTGATGCCTTTGATGGGGGCGTTCGCCAGATCGCAGGACCGCAGGGCACGGCCGGAATCTTCGCGACCTATCCCAAGCCCTATCTGAGCACGCTGGGCGGGCTCGTCGATCAGATCGTGGGCACGGCGCTGCTGGTGGGCTGCATCTTCGCGATCTCGGACCGCCGCAATGCCGCTCCGCCGGCCGGCACGGGTCCGATCGTGGTGGGCCTCCTCGTGGTCGCGATTGGCGCGGCCTTCGGCACGAACTCCGGCTACGCGATCAACCCAGCCCGTGACTTCGGCCCGCGGCTGTTCACGGCGTTGGCCGGCTGGGACATGGCGGTCTTCGGGGTCAACAACCATTGGTGGTGGGTGCCGATCGTTGGTCCGCTGATCGGCGGTGTGGTCGGCGGCTTGGTCTACGACGTGTTTGTCGGCAAGCGGTTTCCCGCGGCTGGAGACAGGGCCGGCCAGTAGGGAGCGGCATGGCGACAGCGGGGCTGCCGCCAAGACATCGAGTTTCGGGAGATTCAGCGCGGGCTCGGCGGTGTCGCCGTCCGGGTTGCCAGCGGTGGCAGCGGGAGCTCGAGCACGCCTCTGACTTTGGGCCAGAGCAGCGCCGCCTCCACGATCATCCAGGCCTCGACGCCGAGCATCACGGCGGCCACGGCCACGAGCGCCCAGCTGCCACCGGCCCACCAGCGCTGCACGTCGATCGCCAGGGCCCAGGCGGGCATGGCAAGCATGAAGAGCATCGGGATCACGGCGAACCAGGTGGGCAGGCCGCGGCGGACAAGATAAAAGCTCACGACGAGCAGTGAGAGCCCGGCAAGCAACTGGTTCGTCGCTCCAAACAGCGGCCAGAGAATCAGGCCGCCGGTGCCGAGCGACGCGTAGTTCCAGGGCTTGCCCGGGGCCGGCATCAGCGCGAGCAAGAAAGCGGAGCCGACCGCGAAGAGGGTGGCGCCGTGGGGCGTGGTGAGCAGCCAGAGTGGCCACTGCAGCGGCGAGAGCGTGGCGGCGGGCCGAGCCGCTTGCGAATTCCACGCGGTGCCGCTCGGGAGGAGGCTGCCGGCCAGTTCCTGCACGACATACCGCTGCAAGCGGGTGGCAGTGTCGAGCGTGGTGCCGGCGAAGCTCGCCACGAGCACGCCCATCATCGCCCGGGCGAAGGTGGCCTCGATGCCGAGGGCCTGGAGCAGGTTGCCCGAGCCCACCACGAAGGCTGCGATCGCGCCACCGCCGGTGACCTTCGTCCAGTCGGCGTAGATCGTGTTCCAGAGGTCGGTGCCCAACAGCCCAGGATGGGCCTGGGGCCAGCCGAGGCCGATGCCCGCCCCCACGGCCACGATCACGAGAATCGCCAGGAATGCCTCGAGCAGCATCGAGCCGTAGCCCACCGGATGGGCGTCGAGTTCGCACCGCAGCTGTTTGCTCGAGGTACCGGAGCTGACGAGGCAGTGGAAGCCGCTGACGGCACCACAGGCGATCGTGACAAACAGGAAGGGGATGATCGGCGGCGCGTGGGCGGGATGGAGGTCGAGGAGGGGGGCCACGAGCGCAAGCGGCTGTCGCGGGGCATCACCGATCGCGGGACCGCCGAAGCAGGCCGCCGCCACGAGCCCGAGCATGATCAGCCCGAGGCTCGCCACGAGCTGAAGGCTATTGATGTAGTCCCGCGGCTGAAGCAGAACCCACACCGGTAGCACGCTCGCCAGATAACAGTACGCCAGGAGCACGGCCACCCAGGCCCACACCGGCCAGGCCGCGACGGTGGCGTTGAAACCCTGGATCACCGCCCCCAGGCTGCCGCCGGTCCACTCGAGGCCCGGGCAGCCCGCGCCCAGCCACACGGTGGCAAACATGATTGTCAGGGCGGCAAGACTCGGCCAAAACAACCCCTTGCCGGCCCGGTGCACCTTGACACCGATCCAGACGGCGATCGGAATCTGTAGAAACACCGGCAGCGTTGATTCGGGAAACTGAACAAACACGCTGGCGATCACCCAGCCGAAGATCGCGAGCACCACCCAGAGCGCAAAGAGCAAGAGCACGAGGAAGAGCAGCCGCACCCGGCCGTTGAGCAGCCGGCCGGCCACCTCGCCGACGGTCATGCCCCGATTTCGCAGGCTCACCACGAGCGCCGCCATGTCGTGCATAGCGCCGATGAAAATCGAGCCCAAGAGCACCCAGATCACGGCCGGTCCCCAGCCCCACATGATCGCCAACGCTGGTCCGACGATCGGCCCGGTGCCGGCGATGCTTGTGAAGTGATGGCCGAACACGATTGCCGGCGGCGTGGGCACGTAGTCGATGTCATCGCGGAGTTCTACGCTCGGCACCGTCGCCTTCGGGCAGAGCCTAAACACCTTCCGCGCAAGCCAGTGGCCGTAGGTGAAGTAAGCACCTACGAGCAGCGCGATTGACGCGAGAACGAGGAGGAGAACTTGCATGGGGGGCAAATCGGGCCTTACGCCGCGGTACTGGGGGGAAAAGATGCGCCCAACTCTGCTTGATCCAACCCGCACTCTACGGCATATGACAAGAACTTGTCATTGCGAGCCGTTGTCGGACACGTAGATTTCAGGAGGAATTTCTGGGAAATAATCGTACCTGACCAGACGTTGTGCGTGGCCAGGGCTGGCCTTGCCGAACGGGGTGTTCGGGGTCTTTGAAACGCGAGGGGTGCTGCCATGGGTTTTGTATCCAACCAAATCTACTGCTCAATTCATGCAACTCTTGCGGAAGCCCGCTCCCGAAGGGCTGGACCGTGGGGGGATCTGGGAGTCGTCGCAGCGACGGTAGGCGTTGGAATGACGATCAGTCTGGCGGCGGTGAGGCCGGTGAGAGCTGCTGACATCGTGAAAGCGAACAATACCTGACCAGAGCCCCGAGCGACGCTCTCACTCGCGATTGCCCGGAGGGCCGGAGCGAACGTCCGGCGAGATGGCGCGGGCAACGCCGGCCAATACACCCAGGCCGGCAAGAATCGCTGATGGACCAAGGGACTCTTGGGGCAGGGATTCCCGGGGCAGGGATGTCTGGGGCAGGGATGTCTGGTTGGAGCGTGGTAGGCGGGGGTGCGAGTCATCGAGCCAAGAGCCAACTCGTCTGTCTACACTGCGACGATGGTTCCGCGATCTTTGACCTCTCTGCTGTTGCCCACCGGCCCGCGATCGCGGAACCTCGCCTGCATCGGGCTCGTGCTCCTGTTCAGTGGGGTGGCGCACATCGCCGTCTGGGCCGTACTCGGCGGGCCGTGGGAGGGGTCGGTTACCTGGCGAAAGCCGATTCTATTCGGGATTTCGGCCGGGCTCACGAGTCTGTCTCTGGCGTGGGTTTGGTCGAAGCTCCCCGTGCGGTGGGGCGATGACTGGCTGGCCGCGGCCACGGCCGGCGCGCTGTTCGTCGAGGTGTTGCTGATCGATCTGCAATGCTGGCGGGGATTGGCAAGCCACTTCAACCGGGCCACGCCGCTCGATGCGGCTGTCTACGATGCGATGGGCGTGCTGATCATCTTCGTATCGCTTGTGATCGTGGATCTCACGGTGCGGCTGTGTCGCGGCGGCGGCTCTCTACCGCCCGACATGCTGCTCGCTACCCGGTCGGGAATGCTGCTGCTTGTCATTTCATGCGGGCTCGGCGTGTGGGTGAGTGCCTTCGGTGATCAGCAGGTGGCTGCGGGGCTCGAGCCTGAGCGGTATGGGGCGGCCGGGGTGGCCAAGTTTCCCCACGGGATGGTGATTCACGCGATTCAGTGGCTACCCGCGGTCGCGTGGGCGGCCCGGCGGGCTGGGCTGGGGGAGTGGGCCAGGCTTCGGGTCGTCGTCGGCGCCGTGGTCGGCACGGGCTTGTTACTGGTCTACTCACTCGCCCAAACGTTCGCCGGCCGGGCCCGCTTCGACACAACGCTCTTCACGAGCGGGATCCTGGCGGCCGGCCTCGGCTGCCTGGCTGCGGCCTTCACCGCGATCGGATTCGGCTGGCTCACCAGCCGGCGGCCGGGGGGTAGACTCAAGGAACCAGACGGTTGACGAGGATGTCACCCGCTGGCACTCGACTCCCCGGTTTCACGCATGAACGCAAAGCCAATCCCGCACCCACCCAGCCATGCCTCGAGCGTCACGATCGAATCGATTCTCGCTGCCGCCAGTGACCAGTCCCGCGATACGCTCCGCGTGCTCGGCGAACTCCTAGGAAACGAGTCTACCTCGAACCTTACCGCTACGCAGTTCGCTGCCCGGAATCTCGGGGTCGATCCGGTCAATCTGGCCAGCACCCGATATGTCGCCCCCGCGACCTCGCTTGCAGTACTCGGCCATCTCTTACGGCTGGAGCTCGATCGCCATGCCGATCGGATCGTGATTGGTTCTCCAGGAGAGGGCGAGCCCCCAACCTGGTCGCAACTCGACCTCGGACCTGGTGAGCAGCTGCCGGTACCGGGCCGGCTGGTTGTCTTTTTTCCGGCCGGCACGCTCGCGGAGCCGCCCCTCTGCGTGTCAATCGACGACCGCCAGTGGGAGCGGGATTTTGCGATCCTCTCCACCGCCTCGGCGAAGGGCATCGCAGAAGCCCTCCTCAGCGATTTCCGCAACCGAATGAAGTCGGAACTCAATCCGCTCCGGGGCCGGGTGCTCGAGGCCCACGTGGACGACGGCGCGATGCGGATCGGAGTGAGCGCTGAATTGGCCGCCGACCGGGGCGGGCTGATCCTCCCCGAACAACTCTGGGCCGAGGTTGACATCTTCCTGGCTGCCGCGACTAGCCGCCGCGAACTGCTTCGCGCTCTCGGCCTGGGCACCAACCGCGGCATGCTGATCGCTGGTCCACCAGGCGTCGGCAAGACCCATCTCGTGCGAGTGATCGGAGCCGAACTGGCCGGTCGGTTCACTACAATCCTGGCTGATGCCAACTCGATGCGGCACGCGATTGCGGAACTCTATTCGGAGAGCAGCAACTTCGGGCCCACGCTCGTCGTGCTCGATGACATCGACCTCGTGCTTGGCCATCGCGACGGCTCCGGCCACAACAACTCACTGGCCGACTTCCTCTCGGCCCTCGATGGGGTGCGACAGCGGCAGGATATCCTCACCATCGCCACCACCAACGATCCAGAGTCGCTCGACCCAGCCGCCCAGCGATCGAGCCGATTTGACACCGTGATCACGCTGCCGATGCCCGATGCCGAATTGCGAACCCGGATTCTGGAGCGGCATCTCGGCCCGCTCGGCCTGGCAGTCGACTTCGCCGCCGTCGCCGAGGCGCTCGAGGGAGCCAGCGGGGCTGATGTGAAGGAGGTGGTGCGGCGGGCCGTGCTCGAGCACGGTGACTTCTTCACCCAGGATCAGCTTCTCGACATCACCGAGTCTGGCCGCTGGCAAACGGCGGTCGATCGTGGCCGCTACCTCGCTCCTGCGTCGTCCCGCCGTCGGTCGCGGCCAGTAGGATTCGGCGGCTGATCGAGGATTGCCACGCCCCCTGTTTGGAGCTCACGATGCCTTTTGATTATTCACTTGCCGAGCAGCTGTTTCGTGTGAAGTCGGGAAAGAAGTTCCGGCTGGCCGACCAGGATCCCGCCTGGGCCGGTGACGAGGAAATCCCTGAGGAGAAACGGAAGACCTGGAGCAAGCAGATTTTGAAGGAGAGTCGCGCAGAACTCGCCACCACCCAAGAATTGCTCTATGCCGCCAACAGCTGGAGCCTCCTGGTGATCTTTCAGGCGATGGATGCGGCCGGAAAGGACGGCGCGATCAAGCACGTCATGAGCGGGGTCAACCCGCAGGGGGTTGAGGTCACGAGCTTCAAGCACCCGTCGGCCGAGGAGCTTGATCACACCTTCCTCTGGCGGTGCATGAAGCGGCTGCCGGAGCGGGGCCGGATCGGAATCTTCAACCGCTCCTACTACGAGGAGGTGTTGATCGTGCGGGTGCACCCGCATCTCTTGTCGGCTCAGAGGATTCCGAGCGTGGCTCCGGGCAAGCAGACCTGGGAGGACCGGTTCGACGACATCAACGCCTTTGAGCGGCATTTGGCCAGAAACGGTACCGCGATTGTGAAGTTTTTTCTCAACATTTCGCCGCGCGAGCAGCGAAAGCGGTTTCTTGACCGGATCGAGAAGCCCGACAAGCACTGGAAGTTTTCCGCCTCCGATGTGGCCGAGCGGGAGCACTGGAGCGACTACATGAAGGCCTACGAGGCGGCGATTGCCGCCACGAGCACCGACCACGCCCCCTGGTACGTGATCCCGGCCGACCGCAAGTGGGTTAGCCGAGCTGCAGTGGCTGCCGTGCTCGCTGGCACGATTAGAAGCCTTGAACTGGAGTGGCCCGCCGTGGATGCCGCCAAGAAGCAGCACATCGAAGCCGCTCGGCGTCGGCTCACCGCTGAATGAGCGGCTGGCGGAGCGACTGGCGGAGCGGTGTCTTGTGCGGCTGCCGGCCCAACGGCGAAGGTGGTCCGGACCTTCAGTCGACCGAGCGGATGAAGTCCATCACGACCCGGTCAGGCAAATCGACCGTGAGCCGGAATGCGTCGTCGCCGGCTAGCTCCTGCTCGAGTTTGAGCGGCACCTGGTCTCCGCTGGCGGTGTGGAGCTCCAGGGAAAGCACCGCGGCCCCGTCGTCACGAGCGGAATACGTTCCGCGAAATGTGTTTCCCTGGGAGTCGCCACCGACATGGAAGATGTCTCCATCCCTGGCATCGATGCCAATCAGGGCCACGGAGGGGTTGTCGCCGCTTACACGTAGCTCGATGACCCGTTCGGGGACTGCCCAGGCATAGGTCAACTTTGCCCGTTGGCCGTTCGTCTCCTTGTCGACCCAGGTTCCCATCAGGCGATCCCAGCCCGACTCTCGGAGCATGTCTCCCAGCACCTTGGAATGGTGGTCGGCGGCGAGGCCGCGATCGATCGGCGCCGCCTGGGACTGCCGGAGTGAGGTAAGGCTCGTGGCCAGCAGCAGTCCGGCGGCGATCAGGCCGTGACGGAAAACAAGTGATGTCGACCAGGCTCGCATGGAGATACCTGTGTGGGTTCGCGGGCACTGAGGGGCTGGACGGGAACGACTCCCGACGAGAACTATCCTGCCAGGTTCGGAGCGATTCCATCAAACCGTTGGGCAGATGAGGTTTTTGTGTGCGAGCGGCCGACCGATGAAAACAATCAGCATGGTTCGCG
>ERZ889217.637-NODE-637-length-20268-cov-10.235195_pt1 | contig 20268 bp, 14 predicted proteins | sample MGYA00521098_ERZ889217 | MGnify/ENA primary metagenome ERZ889217 (study PRJEB32303, sample SAMEA104408613) | aquatic metagenome | biome: Brackish water; feature: Pelagic; material: water | place: Baltic Sea | collected 2014-06-10T22:04:00 | depth 2,362 m ... | reverse complement strand
ATGAAGTAATTAAAAAATATGACCCTGTTTTAGGTTTAGAAACTCACGTTGAATTATCAACTCAATCAAAAATGTTTTGTGGCTGTTCCACAGAATTTGGAGCAGAGCCAAATACTCAAACTTGTCCAACTTGTTTGGGATTACCAGGATCTTTACCCGTAGCAAATGAAATGGGCATTGAGTCCACCATAAGAATTGGCCTAGCACTTAATTGTTCAGTTGCCCCTTATTCAAGATTTGCCAGAAAAAACTACTTCTATCCTGATATGCCAAAAGATTTTCAAACAAGTCAATACGATGAACCACTTTGTATCAATGGTTATTTAGATGTTCTAGTTGACACAGATGATGGGACTAAACCATTTCGGGTTGAAATAGAACGTGTTCACTTAGAAGAAGACACCGGGAAATTAACTCACGCAGGTGGTGCAACAGGACGTATTCATGGTGCTGATTATTCACTTGTTGATTACAACAGAGCAGGAATTCCGCTTGTGGAAATTGTGACAAAACCTGTTCCTAATACTGGTGAATATGCTCCTTTAGTTGCCAAGGCTTATGTAACTGAATTAAGAGATCTACTTCGCGGTCTGGGAGTTTCAGATGTGCGAATGGAAGAAGGTTCTTTGCGTTGCGATGTGAACCTTTCATTGACTCCCAAGGGATCTAAAACCTGGGGAACTAGAACTGAAACAAAAAATGTTAACTCACTTCGAAGTGTAGAAAGAGCAATTAGAAGTGAAATTGAAAGACAATCAATAGAACTTGATAAAGGCAATAAAATTAAACAAGAAACAAGACATTTTCAAGAAGATACTGGAACAACTAGAAGTGGTAGAAGCAAAGAAGTAGCTGAAGAGTATAGATATTTTCCTGAACCAGATCTTGTCCCAATTGCACCTGATAGTGCTTGGATTGAAAAACTTAAAAAAGAATTACCAGAGCAGCCATCTTTAAGAAGAGCTCGTTTAGCAAAAGAATGGGGCTTTACTGATTTGGAAATGCGAGATGTCGCAACACTAGGTGGTGTTGATCTAATTAATGAAACAATTAAGAAAGGAACCACACCTGAATCGGCCAGAAAATGGTGGGCAGGAGAACTTTCAGGACATGCCGCCAAAGCAGGAGTTGAGTTAATTGGATTAAAAATTACTCCCAATGATGTGGCAAGAATAGATGCTTTAGTCCAAGAAGGAAAATTAACAGACAAACTAGCTCGCCAAGTTATTGAAGCAGTTTTAAATGGTGAAGGAAGTCCAGATGATGTTATTGCAAAAAGAAATCTGTCAGTTGTTTCAGATGATTCAGCACTAATTCCTGCCATTGAGGCAGCAATAGCTGCAAATCCTGACGCAGCTGCAAAAATTCGTGAAGGAAAAGTGCAAGTGGTAGGTGTGATTGTGGGAGCCGTAATGAAAACCACTGGTGGAAGTGCAGATGCTGCAAAAGTAAGGGAACTGGTTCTAAAAACTTTAGGTCAATAAGCGCATTTATTTAGTTATGGATAGAGTTTAAAACATGGCAACTAAACCCGGCGATATGAAGCCTCGCAGTAAAGATGTAACAGAGGGTTTCGAGCGAGCACCAGCAAGATCAATGCTTCGCGCTGTGGGAATGAAAGATGAAGATTTTAAAAAACCACAAATTGGAATTGCTTCATCTTGGAATGAAATCACTCCTTGCAACATGTCACTCAGACGATTAGCAGAAAAAGCTAAAGCAGGAGTTTTTGCAGCAGGTGGTTTTCCTATGGAATTTGGCACCATTTCTGTTTCTGATGGAATTTCTATGGGTCATGAAGGAATGCGCGCATCTTTAGTAAGTAGAGAAATTATTGCTGACTCAGTTGAATGCGTTATGCATGCAGAAAGACTAGATGGATCTGTAACTTTGGCAGGTTGTGATAAATCTTTACCAGGCATGTTAATGGCAGCAGCCAGATTAGATTTAGCAAATGTCTTTATTTACAACGGCTCAATAATGCCGGGTAATTTAAATGGCAAAGATTTAACAATTCAAGATGTTTTTGAAGGTGTTGGAGCATGTGCACTAGGAAAAATTAGTGAAAAAGAATTGTCAGATATTGAAAGAGCTGCATGCCCCGGAGAAGGTGCATGTGGAGGAATGTTCACCGCAAACACAATGAGCTCAGTGGCAGAAGCAATTGGGATGGCACTTCCGGGAAGTGCTTCAGCACCAGCAGTTGACTCCAGACGAGATGCTGATGCATTTGCTGCAGGTGAAGCTGTTGTTAATTTAATTCGTTTAGGAATTACTGCTAGAGATATCATGACTAAAAAAGCATTTGAAAATGCGATAACAATTGTTATGGCATTAGGTGGTTCCACTAACGCTATTCTTCATCTTTTAGCAATAGCTCATGAAGCAAAAATTGATTTAACAATTGATGATTTCAATAGAATTGGTGACAAAACTCCTCACCTTGCCGATGTGAAACCATTTGGTAAATATGTGATGAATGACTTAGATAAAATAGGTGGGATTCCAGTTGTGATGAAAGCTTTGCTTGACGCAGGACTTATTCATGGTGATGCTTTAACAGTTACTGGAAAGACTGTTGCTGAAAACTTAAAAGAAATAAATCCACCAGATCCTGATGGAAAAATTATTTTTGCAGTTAATAACCCAATTCATAAAACAGGTGGCCTAGTTATTCTTAAGGGCTCTCTTGCCCCTGAAGGTGCTGTTATTAAAGCAGCATCAATTGATTCACCAATATTTGAAGGAACAGCCAAAGTATTTGATGACGAAAAATTTGCCATGGATGCAGTTACTCATGGAAAAATTGTTAAAGGCGATGTAGTAATCATTCGTTATGAAGGTCCAAAAGGTGGACCAGGGATGCGCGAAATGTTGGCTGTCACAGCAGCTATAAAAGGTGCTGGATTAGGAAAAGATGTCATGTTGGTAACTGATGGAAGATTTAGTGGAGCCACTGCAGGTTTTTGTATTGGACACGTTGCTCCTGAAGCAACAGATGGTGGACCAATTGCACTTGCACAAACTGGAGACAAAATTCGCTTAGATTTAGATGCTCGAAGATTAGATTTACTAGTTGATGATCAAGAACTTGAAAAAAGACGAAAAGTTTGGAAACCAGCTCCTGCTCGATATACCTCAGGAGTATTAGGTAAATATGCAAAATTAGTGGGCACATCGGCTAAAGGTGCTGTTACCAACTAGGTAATGCATACCTTCAGATAGACCAAATCAAGATATGGATGTACTCTTTTATTTAATGAGAAATGCACTCGTAGTAGTTAGCGAGCGCGTCGGCTAGAAAGATTTAGCCCACGCGCCTCCCTCCGTTTGCCCAAAAGGCCGGGGGGTTTTTTAGTGGGTTAGATGCAACTGAAACAATTGAGGGATTCTCTTCAAAAAGAATTCTTCCCCGAATGAAGGAAAAATTATGACCGAAATAAACGGTGCACAAAGTTTGATTCAAGCATTGGAATCATCTGGTGTGGATACGGTCTTTGGAATTCCGGGTGGAGCAATTCTTCCTGCATACGATCCAATGATGGATTCAAAAAAAGTTCGACACATTTTAGTAAGACACGAACAAGGTGCAGGTCATGCCGCAGAAGGTTATGCCCAAGTCACAGGTCGTGTTGGAGTTTGTATGGCCACAAGTGGACCAGGGGCCACAAACTTAGTAACACCAATTGCTGATGCACATATGGATTCAGTTCCAATGGTGGCAATTACAGGTCAAGTTCCATCAAATGCAATTGGTACAGATGCTTTTCAAGAAGCAGATATCAGAGGCATAACTTTTCCTATCACAAAACATAACTATCTAGTAACTAATGCTGATGATATTCCACGCGCTATTGCAGAAGCATTTCATTTAGCTTTAAGTGGTCGACCAGGTCCAGTGCTAGTTGATATTTCTAAAGATGCATTGAATGCTAAAACTACTTTTAATTGGCCACCGGTTATGAATTTGCCTGGTTATCACCCAACTACAAAACCAAATTCAAAAAGAGTTAAAGAAGCAGCAGAAAGAATTATTGCTGCTAAGAAACCTGTTCTTTATGTTGGTGGAGGAGTAATAAAATCTCATGCTTCCAAAGAATTATTACAACTAGCAGAACTTACCCAAATTCCGGTTGTAACAACTTTGATGGCCAGAGGAGCATTTCCTGATTCTCATCCTCAACACCTAGGTATGCCTGGAATGCATGGATCTGTTGCAGCAGTTGGATCTTTGCAACAAAGTGATTTATTAATTGCACTTGGCACACGTTTTGATGATCGAGTAACAGGACAACTGTCTTCATTTGCACCAGAAGCAGATGTTATCCATGTTGATATTGATCCTGCTGAAATTGGCAAAAACAGATTTGCTCATGTTCCAATAGTTGGCGATGCCAAAGAAACAATAATTGAACTAATTGCGGCATTAAAAGATGAACACAAAGCAGGCCGTATTGGAAATTATGAAGATTGGTGGGCAAATCTAAATAGATTAAGAACTGAATACCCACTTGGTTATGACCATCCAGTTGATGGATCACTTTCACCTCAATATGTAATAGAAAGAATTGGTGCAATTTCTGGGCCAGAAGCTGTTTATGCAGCAGGAGTTGGACAACATCAAATGTGGGCTGCCCAATTTGTTAAATACGAAAATCCCGGCACTTGGCTTAACTCAGGTGGATTAGGAACAATGGGTTATGCAATTCCTGCTGCCATGGGAGCAAAAGTTGGTGCTCCAGATAAAACAGTTTGGGCAATAGATGGTGATGGCTGTTTTCAAATGACCAATCAAGAACTAGCTACTTGCACACTCAATGACATTCCGATCAAGGTTGGTTTAATTAATAACAATGCCCTAGGCATGGTTAGACAATGGCAATCATTGTTTTATAACAACCGTTACTCCAATACAGATCTAAACTCCAACCGAGTCCCTGATTTTGTGAAGTTAGCTGATGCTTATGGCTGCCATGGTTTGCGATGCGAAAAACGTGAGGATGTTGATAAAACTATTGAAAAAGCATTAAGCCTAAATGATGCACCCGTGGTGATTGACTTTGTGGTTCACAAAGATGCCATGGTTTGGCCAATGGTTGCAGCAGGGATGAGTAACTCTGAAATCAAATTTGCTCGCGATATGGCACCACAATGGATGCGAAGTGATGACGAATGAGTCGTCACACTCTAAGTGTTCTTGTGGAAGATCAACCAGGTGTGTTGGCAAGAATTGCTAGTTTGTTTGCTCGCCGCGGATTTAACATTGAATCTTTAGCTGTGGGACCAACTGAAACTGCGGGGGTTTCTCGCATGACAATTATGGTCAATGTTGCAGAATCACCCTTGGAGCAAGTGACAAAGCAATTAAATAAATTAATAAATGTACTAAAAATTGTGGAGCTTGATAACACAGCAGCTGTTCAAAGAGAATTACTATTAGTCAAAGTTAAGACTGATAACAACTCAAGATCAGCAATATTAGAAACAGTGTCGCTGTTTAGGGCAAAAGTAGTTGATGTTTCCCCAGATGCAATCACTATTGAGGCCACCGGAAACCATGACAAGATCCAAGCACTCTTAGCAGTGTTGCAAGAGTATGGAATTAAGGAACTAGTGCAGTCGGGCATGGTGGCTATAGGACGTGGAGCAAAAGCTGTTTCTGACCGCACATTACGCTCTAACTAGAGATTTTAAGTAAAAATCGAGGAGAAAGAAAAAACAAATGGCTGAAATGTTTTATGACAAAGATGCAGATTTAGAGATTATTAAATCTAAAAAAGTTGCAATCATTGGTTATGGATCCCAAGGACATGCTCATGCATTAAATCTTCACAACTCAGGTGTTGATGTTCGGGTGGGGTTAAAAGAAGGTTCTCCAAGTAGAGCAAAAGCTGAATTAGAAGGATTAAGAGTGGTAACTCCAGCACAAGCTGCCCAAGAAGCAGATTTAATTATGATCCTTGCTCCAGATCATGTGCAAAGACATATTTATAAAGAATCAATTGAACCTAATTTAACAAATAACAAAGCACTGTTTTTCTCACACGGATTTAATATTCGATTTGGTTACATCAAACCTCCAAAAGATGTTGATGTGTGCATGGTTGCACCAAAAGGTCCAGGACATTTAGTTCGACGCGAATATCAAAACGGTCGAGGAGTTCCGGTAATTGTTGCGGTAGAGCAAGATAATTCAGGTAAAGCTTGGGATCTAGCCCTTTCTTACGCTAGAGCAATAGGTGGTCTTCGTGCTGGTGGAATTAAAACTACTTTCACAGAAGAAACTGAAACAGATTTATTTGGTGAACAAGCAGTTTTGTGTGGTGGAACCACAGCTTTAGTTCAAGCAGGATTTGAAACTTTAGTTGAAGCAGGTTATCAACCAGAAGTTGCTTATTTTGAATGTTTACACGAACTTAAACTAATTGTTGATCTTATGTATGAAGGTGGCATTGCCAAGATGCGTTGGTCAGTTTCTGACACCGCTGAGTTCGGTGATTATGTTTCAGGCCCAAGAATCATCAACAAAAAGACTAAAAAGCGGATGAAGAAGATTTTGAAGGAAATTCAAAATGGCTCATTTGCGAAAGAGTTTATTAATGATCAAGATAATGGGGCCAAGAAATTCAAGAAATTTAGAAAGAAAGGCGAAGAGTCACAAATCGAAGAAGTTGGTAAGAAATTACGTGGTTTGATGGCTTGGGTAGATAAAACTAAGGATGATTTCCAAGGAACGGTCTCTCGCTAAATTCTGATTAGACAAAAGAGCCCACTGACCCCAAAATGGGAAAGTGGGCTCTCATATTTCTCAGCATCCAAAGAAAGAGAAGATTTGTGTTCGCTGTGGCAGAAAAATGACTTGGCGAAAAGCATGGGCCAAAAATTGGAATGAAGTTAAATACTGTTCACAGGCCTGCAGAACAAATAAAGCTAGCAAGTAAGATTTTTATATGTCCAAACCAATAGTTTTAATCGCAGAAGAATTATCACCTGCAACCGTTAAAGCACTTGGACCTGATTTTGAAATAAGAACATGTGATGGTTCAAATAAAGAAGAATTACTAAAAAGTATTGTTGATGCAGATGCTTTGCTGGTTAGATCTGCAACCAAAGTTGATGCAGAAGTTTTTGAAAAAGCTAAAAATTTAAAAGTAATTGCACGAGCCGGTGTGGGATTAGATAACGTTGATGTTGCCACAGCCACTTCACGAGGAGTAATGGTAGTTAATGCCCCAACTTCAAATATCACATCTGCAGCTGAATTAGCTGTTTCTTTATTACTAGCCAGCGCCAGACACATTGTTCCTGCAAATGAGGCTTTGAAAAAAGGTGAGTGGAAAAGAAGTAAATTCACTGGTGTTGAATTATCTGAAAAAACAGTGGGCATTGTTGGACTTGGAAGAATTGGAATATTAGTTGCGCAAAGATTAGCCGGTTTTGGAGTAAACCTAATTGCTTATGATCCATATGTTCAACCCGCAAAAGCTGCATCATTGAATATAAAGATGACTTCACTTGATGAATTACTTGAGCAAAGTGATTTCATCACCGTTCATTTACCAAAAACACCAGAAACTGCCGGACTCATTGGCGAGGAAGCTTTGAAAAAAGTTAAATCAACAGTGCACATTATTAATGCAGCACGAGGTGGAATTGTTGATGAAGATGCATTATTTAATGCCATAAAAGAAGGAAGAGTTGCTGGTGCAGGAATAGATGTTTACTCTAAAGAACCATGTATTGACTCTCCACTTTTTTCTTTAGATCAAGTTGTGGCAACTCCCCATTTGGGCGCATCAACTGATGAAGCCCAAGAAAAAGCTGGCATTGCAGTGGCTAAATCTGTTCGCTTAGCACTTAGTGGGGAATTAGTACCAGATGCGGTAAACGTAAGCGGGGGAGCTATTGCTAAACCGGTAAGACCACTTTTGCCATTAGTTGAAAACTTAGGAAAAATAGCAGCAGGTTTAGTCACAACTTCAATTAACAGAGTTCATGTTGAAGTAAACGGTGAAGTAGTTGAGCATGATTTAAAAATATTAGAAACTTCAGCACTCAAAGGTCTAATGACTCAATTGGTAAACGAACCCGTTTCCTATGTGAATGCACCTGGATTGGCAAAAGAAAGAGGAATTGATACTTCTTTACATACTGATGTGGAAAGTATTGACCATAAGGTTTATGTCAGAGTTGAAGTTACCACAACTAGTGGAGAAGTTTCATCTGCTGCAGGAACTGTGATTGGGCCTAAATCAGTTAATAAGTTAATTGGAATTGGTTTATACGACTTTGATGTATTAATCAGTGATCATATGGCATTTATTAAGTATGCAGATCAACCAGGAATGATTGGAATAGTTGGAGGAATTCTTGGTAAATCTGGCATCAATATTGCTGGATTACAACTCTCACGTGATGCCAAAGGTGGAAATGCTTTAGTGGTTTTAACAATTGATACTCAAATTCCCCATAATGTTTTGCAAGAAATAACTAAAGAAATTAATGCATCTTTTGCTAGGACAGTTGACTTACAATAATTTAGCGTTGCCCTCTATTTAGAGCACTAATTATTGCTTTTAGTGATGATGTGACAATGCTTGGATCAATGCCCACTCCCCATAAAGTTCGCCCCGCAACCGAACACTCCAAATAAGCAGCTGCTTGAGCATCACCACCAGCAGATAAGGCGTGCTCGTGATAATCCAAAACTTTCAACGTAACATCATGATCTGAAAGAGCATTACAAAATGCTGCAATGGGACCATTTCCAACCCCATTAATTTTCACTTCTTTGCCGTTATCTTTTATGGTGGCACGCAAAGTTGTGTCACCATCAACTGCTGAATCTTGAGCAACTGAAACTAAACTAAAACGTCCCCAAGGATTAACTGGATTTGGTAAATATTCATCTTTAAATATGTCCCACATTTGTGTCGGACTTACTTCGCCACCTTCGGTGTCAGTAACTTTTTGAATTACTTGACTAAATTCAATTTGTAATTTACGTGGAAGATCTAGTTGGTGTTCAGTTTTCATAATGTATGAAACGCCACCCTTGCCAGATTGTGAATTAACACGAATCACTGCTTCATAGGTTCGGCCCACATCTTTGGGATCAATTGGTAAGTAAGGAACTTGCCAATCAAATTCATCAATACTTTTACCAGCTTTTTCAGCATCTTTTTGTAATGCTTTAAGTCCTTTATTGATGGCATCTTGATGAGAACCTGAAAATGCGGTGAATACTAAATCACCACCATAAGGATGTCGTTCGGCAACTGGTAATTGGTTGCAATACTCAACAGTTCTTTTAACTTCATCGATATCGCTGAAATCTATTTGTGGATCTATTCCTTGGCTAAACAAATTTAATCCCAGAGTTACTAAACAAACATTTCCAGTTCTTTCACCATTTCCAAATAAGCAACCTTCAATTCGATCTGCTCCTGCTAAGTAACCAAGTTCAGCTGCTGCAACTGCGGTACCGCGATCATTGTGGGGGTGAAGAGAAAGGATTACGCCTTCTCTTCTGTCAAGATTTCTGTTCATCCACTCGATTGAATCTGCATAAACATTTGGTGATGCCATTTCTACTGTGGCAGGCAAATTGATAACACTAGGTCTATCTTTGGTTGGTTGCCAAACATCATTAACGGCATTACAGACTTCTGCAGCGTATTCAAGTTCAGTTCCGGTAAAAGATTCAGGTGAGTACTCAAAAAATATTTCACTTTTTCCCATTTGTTCGGCATATTTTGCAACTAATTGGGCACCTTGTACTGCAATATCTTTAATGCCATCTTTATCTAATCCAAATACCACTCGTCTTTGTAAAGTTGAAGTTGAGTTGTAAACGTGAACGATTGCATTATTTACCCCCTCAAGTGACTCATAAGTTCTCTCTATGAGGTGTTCTCGAGCTTGAGTTAAAACTTGGATTACAACATCATCTGGGATTACGTCATCTTTAATTAATTGGCGAACAAAATCAAAGTCATTTTGTGATGCTGCAGGAAAACCAACTTCAATTTCTTTGTAACCCATTTTGACTAATAACTCAAACATTTTTCTTTTTCGAGCAGGAGTCATTGGATCAATCAATGCTTGGTTGCCATCCCTTAAATCAACAGCGCACCATCGGGGGGCTTTGGTGATTTTTTTATTCGGCCAGGAGCGATCTTTTAAATCTATAGGGGTGAATTCTTGGTAACGCCGAAACTTCATTGGGGAACTTTTTTGATTATTGTTTTTCATTTTGCTTTTGACCTCTTCAATTAGTCGCTATGGGAAAAGACCAGCAATGGCGAACTCCCGCAGCGAGGAGGCCAGTCGTTAGGCCTCGCTGCGGCTTTGAAGTAGCAAGCAACGAATCATTATGGGTTAAGGGTAGCAGGCACAATATAACTAGCGCAGCCCTACGCTGTACTTATTATGAATTCCTATCGCGTCGCGTTAATTCCTGGTGATGGCATCGGTGTCGATGTTGTTAATGAAGGTTGCAAAGTACTTGATGCTGTGGGTAAAAAGTTTGAAACCCAAAATTACGATTTAGGTGCTAATCGCTACCTAAAATCTGGAGAAACACTTCCAGATTCAGTATTAGCTGAATTAAGAAAATTTGATGCAATTTTGCTTGGTGCTGTGGGAGATCCCAAAGTTGCACCCGGAATTTTAGAACGAGGGCTTTTACTTAGATTACGTTTTGAGTTAGATCACTATGTGAATTTGCGTCCAGTTAAATTATTTCCCGGCGTAACTACTCCTTTAGCGGGGAAAACTCCTGAAAACATTGACATGGTCGTAGTTCGAGAGGGAACTGAAGGATCTTACGTTGGTGCAGGTGGGGTTTTAAGAAAAGGTACTAAAGATGAACTTGCAACAGAAGAATCTTTGAACACAGCTTTTGGGGCAGAACGAGTAATTCGTGATGCATTTAAACGCGCTCAAGTGAGAAGAAAACATTTAACTCTTGTTCATAAAGCAAACGTTTTAGTTTATGCAGGAGATATGTGGAAAAGAACTTTTGACCGCGTAGCAAAAGAATTTAGTGATGTAAAAACTGATTACCAACATGTTGATGCTGCCTCAATGTTTTTTGTGACAAATCCAGAAAAATTTGATGTTGTGGTAACAGATAATTTATTTGGGGATATCTTGACTGATATTGGCGCAGCCATTTCTGGGGGAATTGGATTAGCAGCCAGTGGAAATATTAATCCTGAGAAAACAACTCCATCCATGTTTGAACCAGTTCATGGCTCAGCCCCTGATATTGCAGGCAAAGGAATTGCTGATCCAACTGCAGCCATCATGAGTGTTTCTATGATGCTTGACCATTTAGGTGAAAAAGAGGCTGCTAAAAAAATTGAAACAGCTGTTGCTAAAGATTTAGCAACTAGAGGAACCGCTAAGAGAAGCACTTCAGAAATCGGAGATGCAATAGCCAAATTGGTGAGCACATGACATCTTTTAGTGTGACTAATAATTCTTCACCCAAATCTGAGAGTGAAAGAAATAAAATCTTAGAAAACCCTGGTTTTGGTAAACATTTTACCGATCACATGGTGCTAATTGATTGGGAAAAAGATAAAGGTTTCATTAATCCTCGCGTAGTGCCATATGCTCCACTTTCTATTGATCCAGCCAATATGACTTTGCATTATGGTCAAGCAATTTTTGAAGGATTGAAAGCTTATAAACACAGTGATGGAAGTATCAAAACTTTTAGACCAAAATCAAACGCTGCCAGATTTGCTAAATCTGCGAAAAGAATGGCAATGCCTGAAATTCCAGAGGAATTATTTGTGGAGTCTATAAAGCAATTATTAGCTGTTGATAAAAATTGGGTCCCCCAAGATAGAGAGAAGTCTCTTTACTTAAGACCATTTATGTTTGCTACAGAAGTTGGATTAGGTGTTAGACCTTCAAGTAAATATTTATTTTTACTTATTGCATCTCCTGCTGGAAATTATTTTCCTGCAGGAATTAAACCAGTTTCTGTTTGGTTAAGTAAAGAATATGTCAGGGCAGCACCAGGTGGTACTGGAGAAGCAAAATTTGCAGGAAATTATGCTGCTTCTCTAATTGCTCAAGCACAAGCTGCTAAACAAGGTTGTGATCAAGTGGTGTGGCTTGATGCAATTGAGCGCCGCTTCATTGAAGAAATGGGCGGAATGAATCTTTATTTTGTGTATGGCAAAAAGAATGAAATTGTTACACCCTCTTTAACAGGATCTTTACTTGCAGGAATTACACGTGACTCAATTTTGCAATTAGCAAAAGATTTAGGTATGAAAGCAATTGAAGATAAAATAAGTATTGAGGATTGGAAAAAAGGTTGTGCTGATGGTGATATCACTGAAGTTTTTGCCTGTGGCACAGCAGCAGTTGTTACTCCGGTTGGTTTAGTTAAGTCAAGTACAGATGAGTTTGTTGTTGCCAACGGCCAAACCGGTCCAGTTACGGCCAAAATACGTTCAGCTTTGTTGGATATTCAAACTGGTGTAGCCAAGGATGAACACAATTGGACAGTTTCAGTCGGCTAACTGGCCCCTGTTTGGATACTGCTGTTACAGATGGTGCAAAATAAAGGCAATGAAGAACCAGGAAATCATTAGTTAAGCGCACTTAGATTGGGTGAAAGACCCAAAGACAAGTGTGCTGATGCCCTTCGCGATAGCGAGGGGTTTTTTGTTTACTGGAAACTTCGAGAGCAGAAAGAAGGAGAACATGTCAAATAATTCTCTTGATATTTCTGCATTTCATATTTACGACACAACATTAAGAGATGGTGCACAACAAGAAGGTTTAAATCTTTCAGTGCAAGACAAATTAAATATTGCAAGACACCTAGATTCTTTGGGTGTTGGTTACATTGAAGGTGGATGGCCTGGTGCTAATCCTAAAGACACAGAATTTTTTGCCAAAGCTCATTCTGATTTGAAATTAAAACATGCAACTCTGGCAGCATTTGGTAGCACAAGAAGACCAAATAGCAAGGTGCAGGATGATCAATTAGTTAGGGCATTGCTTGACTCAAATGCCCAAGTAATTACTTTGGTGGCAAAATCTTTTGATCGACACGTTGAACTGGCGCTAAAAACTACTTTGCAAGAAAACATTGCCATGATTAAAGACACAGTTGCCTACTTAACCAGTGAAGGTAGGCGAGTATTTCTTGATGCTGAACATTTCTTTGATGGATATCGAAGCAATAAAGCTTATGCACTTGAAGTGGTAAACGCAGCAACTCAAGCGGGTGCAGAATTAGTTGCACTATGTGACACTAATGGTGGAATGTTGCCAGATGAATTAGGCGAAGTTGTTCATGAAGTATTAAGCACAACAAAAGCAAGAATTGGAATTCATTGTCATGATGACACTAATTGTGCAGTTGCAAACACTTTGTCAGCAGTTGATGCTGGAGCAACACATGTCCAAGGAACCGCTAATGGGTATGGGGAAAGAAGTGGGAATGCAAACTTATTTAGTGTGGTAGCAAATTTGCAATTGAAAAAAGGCAAAATTGTTGTACCAAGTGATGCCATAAAGGAAATGACCAGAATTGCTCACGCAGTAAGTGAAATAACAAACATTAATCCAAATCAACATCAACCATATGTTGGTTTTTCTGCTTTTGCCCATAAAGCTGGACTTCATGCAAGTGCTGTGAAAATTGATCCAATGCTTTATCAACACATTGATCCGATGTTGGTGGGAAATGACATGAGAACACTTGTTTCAGATATGGCAGGAAGAGCTTCTATTGAATTAAAAGGTAAAGAGATGGGTTACAACCTTGAGGGAAATAAAGAAGTCTTGACCTCAGTTGTAGAAAAAGTTAAAGAAATGGAATCTCGCGGATACACCTTTGAAGCAGCAGATGCTTCATTTGAATTACTACTTAGAAATGAATTAGGTGAACAAGATCCAAAATATTTCACCGTACAATCTTGGAAAGCAACAGTTGAGCAAGATGAAAAAGGACTCGTTACCACCCAAGCAACCGTGAAAGTAAATGCTGATGGAAAAAATATTGAACAAGCTGCAAGTGGAAATGGACCTGTAAACGCCCTTGATAAGGCTTTAAGGGCAGCGTTAGAAAAAATCTATCCTGAATTAAATAAACTTGAATTAATCGATTACAAGGTTCGTATCCTTGAAGGTGTTAAAGGAACTGGTGCTGTGACTAGAGTTTTAATCGAAACTACAGATGGAAATACCCAATGGGACACAGTTGGTGTTCACGAAAATGTTATTGCAGCTTCCTGGAATGCAATTTCAGATGCTGTTACTTATGGATTGTTGAAAGCAAATGTCAAATAAAGTTCGGGTTCGTTTTTGTCCCTCTCCAACAGGAGATCCTCACGTAGGAATGATTAGGACAGCTTTATTTAATTGGGCTTTTGCAAAACATAACAATGGAACTTTTGTTTTTAGAATTGAAGACACAGACACTTCTCGTGATAGTGAAGAGTCTTATCACGCATTACTGGATTCAATGCGTTGGTTAGGACTTAATTGGGATGAAGGTCCAGAAGTAGGAGGACCATTTGGTCCCTATCGCCAAAGTGAGCGAATGGATATTTACAAAGATGTTGCAAAAAAACTTCATGAAAAAGGTTTTGCTTATCACTGCTATTGCACCCAAGAAGAAGTTGAAGAGCGAAGAAAAGCTCAAAAAGAAAAAGGTCAAACACCTGGATATGACGCACATTGCCGTGAATTAACTGACTCACAAATTGCTGAGTTTAAAAGCAAAAATCGTGAACCAGTTCTTAGATTTAGAATGCCAAGTAAAACAATTTCTTGGAATGATTTGGTACGTGGTGAATTAAGTTTTGAACACGAACATATTCCTGATTATGTTTTGGTCAGAGCAAATGGGGATCCGCTTTACACACTGGTAAACCCAACAGATGATGCATTGATGGAAATTACACATGTTCTAAGAGGTGAAGATTTACTTTCGTCAACGCCAAGACAAATTGCTCTTTATGAGGCATTCAAAGAAATTGGCGTTGGAAAAGGAATTACTCCAGACTTTGGTCATCTTCCATATGTGATGGGGGAAGGAAATAAAAAACTTTCCAAGAGAGATCCTGAATCAAGTTTGTTGTTGTATCGAAGAGAAGGATTTTTACCAGAAGGATTATTAAATTATTTAGCTCTTCTTGGATGGTCATTTGGTGACGACATCGAATTTTTCTCTATGCAAGAAATGGCTGATAATTTTGAAATCAGCAGAGTAAGTACCAATCCTGCCCGTTTTGATATCAAAAAATGTACCGCTATTAATGCTGATTGGATTAGAAAACTTTCAGTGCCAGAACTAGCCAATCGAATGGAAAAGCAACTAATTGATTCAAAAATATTACCTAATTCTCCTTCGCCAGAACAAAAAGAATTACTTATATCTGCAACACCTCTTGTTCAAGAAAGATTAGAAACTCTTTCCCAAGTTCCAGGAATGCTCAGTTTCTTTTTTGTTTCAGAATCAGAATTTGTAGTGGACAATGAAGATGCTAAAAACACTTTAACTCAAGATTTATTACCAGCTTTAGAAAAAAGTGTGAAGTTATTAAAAGATATACCCGAATTTAAGACTCAAAGTTTGCATGATGAATTAAATAAACTTTTAGTAACAGAAATGGGTTTAAAACCCAGAGTGATCTTTACTGCTCTTCGGGTAGCAGTTACGGGTAGGAAAGTTTCACCTCCTTTATTTGAATCCATGGAAATAATGGGAAGAGACAAAGTAATTTCCAGAATTGAGAAATGTTTAAAGAAGTAAAGCCAGTGGGGTATGGGGTAATTGGCAGCCCAGCGGTTTCTGGATCCGCTTGTCTAGGTTCGAGTCCTAGTACCCCAGCAAAGTTAAGTGTGTAGTAATTTCTCTTTCAACAACTTTATTTTTTGGATAGGACCTCATGGTTAAGCGTAGGTTTCCTCGCCCCCTAGAGGTAATTTCACTAATTGGTTTTAGATGGCCTAATTTAAAGCGAAAAGAAGTAAGACTAAATAAAGCAACTAATTTATGGGATATCCGAGAAATTGCATCCAAAAGAACTCCACGATCTGTTTTCGATTACACAGATGGAGCTTCTGGTTCAGAAGCAAGTCTAACTAGAGCAAGAGAAGTATTTAACCATGTTGAATTTTCACCCCGAGTTTTAAGAGATGTCACAAATGTTGATACATCCGTTGATATTTTAGGGAAAAAGAACGCTTTACCATTTGCCTTTGCTGCTACTGGTTTTACACGCATGATGGGTTATGAAGGTGAACCAGCTGTTGCTCGAGTTGCAGAAAAATATGGAATTCTTTATGGATTATCAACTCTTGGTACAACATCTCCGGAAGATTTAGCAAAAGAGGTGCCAAATGTAAGACGTTGGTATCAGTTATATGTCAGACGTGAGCGTGAACCAAATGAAAAATTAATTGAAAGAGTCAAAGCTTCAGGTTATGAAACAATTGTTCTAACAGTTGACACAGTTGTTGGCGGAGTTAGATATCGAGATGTTAAAAATGGATTAACAATTCCTCCAAAACTAACTTTAAAAACACTTATTGGAATGGCTCGTTACCCAAAGTGGTGGATGAATCTTTTAACAACTGAGCCACTTGTTTTTGCTTCCCTTGATATGAAAGATAGTGGTGGAACTGTTGCTGATTTATTGTCAAAGATTTTTGATCCATCAATTACTTTAGAAGATATTAAGTGGCTTAAATCTGTTTGGAATGGAAAATTATTAATTAAAGGTGTGCAATCAGTTGAAGATGCGGTGATGCTAAAAAATGCTGGCGTTGATGGCATCATTCTTTCCACTCACGGTGGTAGACAAATGGACAAAGCACCAGTGCCATTAGAACTCCTACCTGAGGTGAGAAAAGCTGTTGGAAAAGATATGACAGTTTTAATTGATGGTGGAGTGATGGCAGGAACTGACATTCTGGCAGCAATTGGAATGGGTGCTAACGCTGTTTTGATTGGGAGAGCTTACCTTTACGGACTCATGGCAGGAGGGGAAAAAGGAGTTGATCGAGTTGTGCAATTGCTGAAAGCCGAAATAGAAATGTCGATGAGACTTCTTGGCATCACTTCTTTGGATGAACTAACACCTGATCGTGTGAGAATTCGCTAACTACAAATTTTACTACTTCTTTGCGCTGTTAGAATTACCAGAACGGAAATTCCTCCAGCCCCGTTGTGTAGCGGCCTAGCACGCTGCCCTCTCAAGGCGGTAGCGCGGGTTCGAATCCCGTCGGGGCTACACGAAGTAAAAAGTATTAAGGAGATATAAAAAGTGGGCAAGACACTGGCAGAAAAAGTTTGGGATGCACACATTGTGCACCAAGCAAGTGGTGAGCCAGATTTACTTTTTATTGATCTTCATTTAGTTCATGAAGTAACTTCACCTCAAGCATTTGATGGTTTAAGAGCTGCAAATAGAAAAGTTCGTCGCCCAGATTTAACACTTTTAACAGAAGACCATAACGTTCCAACACAAGACATTGATAAACCAATTGCTGATTTAGTTTCTAGAGCACAAGTTGACGCATTAAGAAATAACGCTAAAGAATTTGGGTTAAAGATTTTTTCTCTAGGTAGTATTGATCAAGGAATTGTGCACGTAGTTGGACCACAACTTGGTTTAACTCAACCAGGTATGACTGTTGTTTGTGGAGATTCTCACACATCAACTCATGGTGCTTTTGGAGCACTTGCTTTTGGTATCGGAACAAGTGAAGTCGAACATGTTTTAGCAACTCAAACTCTTCCCCTCAAACCTTTTAAAACAATGGCTATAACAGTTAATGGCAAACTTCCCCAAGGTTCAACTGCGAAAGACATCATCTTGGCGGTAATTGCCAAGATCAGCACTGGTGGTGGTCAAGGTTATGTCTTGGAATATCGCGGTGAAGCAATTCGAGCATTGTCCATGGAAGGACGAATGACGATTTGCAATATGAGCATTGAAGCAGGAGCAAGAGCAGGCATGATCGCCCCTGATGAAACAACTTTTGAATACATTAAAGGTCGACCACATGCACCAGTTGAAAAAGATTGGGACGATGCAATTTCTTACTGGAAAACTTTAAAGACAGATGATGATGCCAAATTTGATGCCGAAGTAATAATTGATGCCAGCACTTTAACTCCATTTGTTACTTGGGGAACAAATCCTGGTCAAGGAGTTTCCATTGATGGAGTAGTACCTGATCCAAATTCATTCACCAACCCAACTGAAAAAACCGCCGCTGAGCGAGCCCTTGTTTATATGGATTTAAAAGCTGGAACCAAAATGCGAGATATTAAAGTTGACACAGTTTTCTTGGGTTCTTGTACCAATGGTCGAATAGAAGATTTAAGAGTTGCGGCAGCAATTTTGAAAGGTAAAAAAGTTGCCTCCAGTGTGCGCATGATGGTGGTGCCAGGTTCTGCCAAAGTTGCGATCCAAGCAGAACATGAAGGTTTACCAGCTATTTTTAAAGCCGCAGGAGCAGATTGGCGAAGTGCTGGATGTTCTATGTGTTTGGGAATGAACCCAGACAAATTAAAACCAGGTGAGCGTGCTGCTTCTACCTCAAATCGAAACTTTGAAGGACGCCAAGGACCGGGGGGTAGAACTCATTTAGTTTCACCCCTAGTAGCTGCGGCCACAGCAATAACTGGTCATCTTTCAACCCCGGATGAAATTAAATAATGGAAAAATTTGTTACTCATACAGGTTGTGCTCTTCCTTTAAGAAGAAGTAACGTTGACACCGATCAAATAATTCCTGCCGAGTATTTAAAAAGAATTACTCGTCATGGATTTGAAGATGCTTTGTTTAAAGCTTGGCGCGAAGACCCAGAATTTGTGTTAAACAAACCTGAATACAAGAACGCCACGGTTTTAGTGGCCGGACCTGAATTTGGAACAGGTTCTTCTCGTGAGCATGCTGTTTGGGCTTTGATGGATTATGGTTTCAAGGTGGTTTTGTCTTCCAGGTATGCAGATATTTTTCGTGGAAACTCTGGCAAAGCAGGGTTATTAACCGCGGAGGTTTCCCAAGACATCATCGACAAGATCTGGTCGTTGGTTGAAAAAGAACCAAACACTCAAATAACTGTTGATCTTGAAAAAAAACAAGTCACAGCAGGAGATCTAGTGGCCCAATTCCAGATTGATGACTACGTCAGATGGCGTTTAATGGAGGGTTTGGACGATATTGGTCTAACTCTTCGCCATGAATCCAAAATAACTGAGTTTGAAAAATCTCGTCCCAGTTTCAAACCTGCCACTTTGTAAGTCACACCAGTAACATTTTTGTTCCGTAAAACTTCGATTTTTCGAATATCGATTCAAATTCTTCCTATAAAATAAGAACTTTTAGGGTGTGTCGCGCAAAAAACCCTTATTTTCTTGCGTAGTTTTATCCCTAGCAATAAAAATCTTTTATTGCTAGCTATAAAAAGCTAAAAAACTTTAGAAGGGTTCAAAAGTTGAAAAAGCCAGACTTAGCAGACTTAGTACAACAACATTTTGAAGCCAATCGTCGTCAAGCTCTAGATTTCGTAGACATATTTTTTGACACGATCACCAACGCAGTTGCATCAGGTGACAAGGTTTCAATCGCAGGTTTTGGTATCTGGGAAAAGAAAAATCGCCCAGCCAGAATGGCACGTAACCCAATGACTGGAGCTCCTGTAAAAGTTCCAGCCAAAACAGTTGCGAAATTTCGCGCCGCAGCAGACTTTAAAGCAATCGTGCTTGGCGGTAAAAGAGCAGCAAAGAAAGCTAAAAAAGCTTCTGCCAAGAAAACTAAAAAAGCAACAAAAGCTAAATCAATTCTTGGTTTGAAGAAGAAAGCCAAAAAGAAGCGCTAAACCGCTGGTGTTTAACTTGATAGCCCGGTAGCAGTTACTGCTACCGGGCATCATGCTGATTGGATACAACCTATGGCTCGGATTTCTAGAAAGTCTCGACTGGGGTTTGTTTATCGTTTAATTGTTGTTATTTTAAGACCACCACTAGTTCTCTTAACTAAAAAAGATTATCGCGGAGCAGAAAATCTAAATATTGATTCAGGAATTGTGGCAGCAATGAATCACAATTCTTGGTTTGATCCTTTTGTAGTAGCACAGTTTATGTGGGATAACGATCGCCCCCCAAAATTTTTAGCTAAAGCAGTTTTATTCAAAATTCCAATTATTGGGCAATTAATTTATCTGGCTGGACAAATTCCTGTTTATAGAGAATCACGTCACGCTAAAATTGCG
>ERZ889217.636-NODE-636-length-20279-cov-24.886422_pt1 | contig 20279 bp, 20 predicted proteins | sample MGYA00521098_ERZ889217 | MGnify/ENA primary metagenome ERZ889217 (study PRJEB32303, sample SAMEA104408613) | aquatic metagenome | biome: Brackish water; feature: Pelagic; material: water | place: Baltic Sea | collected 2014-06-10T22:04:00 | depth 2,362 m ... | reverse complement strand
GAGCTAGCAATTACCGTTGCAAGCCCTATCCCATAGTATTTTCGAGGCAGTACTCGTAGCAGTTCATGAGGATTACTTAGAGCGCTCGCTGCAGCAAAAATTAGAATTAGCGCAACAAGCAAGATAGCTTCATCAAATGCAGTAGAGAGACGCTGTGAGGTGACATCACCGCCGAGCCTTACTCCAACAAATAAATCTGGCAGCGTGATGCTTGGGATAGTGAAAAGTACTTGCCCAGGCATTGGAACTCCAATAATTACTCCAATAGCCATTCGAAGTGTGAAGGCTAGAGCTGCAAGGCGTAGCGACCATCTAAATGATTGATACCAATAGGTATTACTATGTTTTAAAAGCACTAGAGCAACTGCTCCGATAGATATTGAAATTGAGATTAGAGTGGTGTCAGAAACAAGAAGAATTACAAGAAGAGTAAGCGCCCAGAGCCACCAGAAGAGAGGATGAAAACTCTCTTTGCTAGCTCTGAGCGTATTTGTCATCTAATTAATTCTCTGAATTATCTAGTGCGCCGGCGATTGAGAAAGAAGGCGCTAAGTAAAAAGAGCGCGAGGACTGCAAGAAGAATCGGAGCGCTCTGGCTAGAGCTATTTTCTTGCTCTTCAGTTCTTTCTATCGCCACTACTTGCTCAGCTGCTGGTTCATCGATTTCAGCGCCGCACTCACTTGCTGGATATCCAGCAATCCCGCAGATAAGGCCAGAATCTCCAGCTCTTACATCAAGTGCTGCCTCTAGTACATCAAGGCCAAGTGAGCCTTTATCAACTACAACGCAATCTGAGAAGAACTCGTTAGGAATTTCGCCATCTGGAGCAATATTGCCAGCTCCAAAATCAACAACTAGACCAACTCTAATCTTTCCTGATGTCTCTGGAGTTTCACCGCAGAGAGTTGCAAAATCAGGATCCATCATTGGAGTAACTGCTGGAATATCATTTGAGCTAAAAACAAAGATCCATCCTTCAACATCTCCATCTTTAACTTCAACAGATGGTCCAGTCATTGCTGCGCTCCAAGCACTAGCTCCAGCTGTTGCTTGGAAATATCCCCAATAGCGATAACCCTTAGCTCCATGAGAAGGAATCGGAGCAAGAAGGCTAAGAATTAATACCGAGAGCGCAATAAACTTTGGATAGGTTTTTAAAATATTTGTATTTACAGATCTGTTAAGCACTGTGAACCTTTCAATAGAAAAAGGGCTCACGACGGCGAAAAAAAACTTCCGCCCCGTAAACCACGACGGGTGGTAAAGATGCTTCTTGGGTGGTAATCCGACTTACCTGCTAAATCTAAAGCAGGCTCACGGTTGCGGGTCAGCGTCGGATTTTCACCGACTTCCCCATTCCAAAGAGCTATTAAGTTGTGTGGGCTAATTAATCAGGAAAGTGGCTAAAGCGCAAGGAGGCGCTAGGCTCTCTTTATGGAATATAGAAAACTTGGCAGCTCTGGCATGTATATCTCAGAGATTACTTATGGCAATTGGATTACTCATGGCTCACAGGTTGAGCAAGATGCCGCAATTAAATGCGTTAGAACAGCTTATGACTTAGGTATTACTACTTTTGACACCGCTGATGTCTATGCCGGCACCCGCGCTGAGAGCGTTATGGGTAAAGCCCTTAAGGGAATTAGGAGAGAGTCTTATGAACTCTTCACCAAGGTTTATTGGCCAACTGGTACTGGAAAAAACGATAGAGGCCTATCGCGCAAGCACATCATGGAATCTGTGCATGCCTCTTTGAAGCGTTTAAATACCGATTATCTAGATCTTTATCAGATGCATCGCTTTGATTATGAGACCCCACTTGAGGAGAGCTTGTCGGCATTTGATGACCTAATTCGCCAAGGAAAAGTTCACTACATTGGATTTTCAGAGTGGGATGCAGCGCAAATTAGTAGCGCTCTTAAAATTCAAGATGCCAAGGGCTATACCCGATTTATCTCTAGCCAACCGCAGTACTCAATGCTCTGGAGAGTTATCGAGAGCAAAGTTGATCCGCTATGTCGCAATGAAGGTATTGGCCATATTGTCTGGTCGCCAATTGCTCAAGGGGCGTTAACTGGAAAGTATCTACCTGGAAAGAAACCACCTAAGGGATCAAGGGCTACTGATAAAAAAGGCGGCGCAAATATGATTTCGCGCTGGATGAAAGATGATGTTTTAACTGCAGTTGAGAAGTTAAAGCCAATTGCAGAGAAAGAGGGGCTTACTCAAGCTCAGTTAGCTGTGGCCTGGGTGCTGCAAAATCCTAATATTTCATCTGCAATCATTGGAGCTACTAAGCCTTCTCAGATTAAAGAAAATGTTAAGGCCTCAGGAGTTAAGTTGAGTAGTGAAACGATGAAGGCAATTGATAATGCTCTTGGAAATCTACCCGAGAGAGATGCTGCAAAAACCGTTAGCCCAAATCCAAGGGCTTAACTAGATTTTCTCGCCCCGCTTAACTTGAGGAAGTGGGGCTCGAAGCCTTCTAATTTGTGTAGAGCGGAGCCAGCCATACATTCCAAGGCCCTTAAGGGTTTCACCAGGAAAGCGCGTGCTTACCTCACGCTTGATGCGCCTTGAGAGAAAATATCCATCAACAACTGAGAAAATTAGAGCTGAATACATAAGTGCAATCGCAGCAAATTGGATATACATCACTGGGATTAGAGTCATGAATAAAACTAGAACAATAATTGGAAGAAAGAATTCACCAACTGAGCGCCTTGAATCGACATAATTTCTTATGAATCGCCTTACCGGCCCTTTATCTCTTGGAGGAAGCGCATTTTCATCTCCGCGCATATAGGCATCACGTTGTTGGGCGCGTAAAACTCGAGCTTGGGCCTTTTGCAATTTCTTTGCCTCTTTATTAGCGGCGGGAGCAAGGCGATTAATCACTCTTGATTGCTCTGCCTCTTTGCGCTTTGGTGTTGGGCGCCCTTTTTTCTCTGACATGGGCGCTACGGTAGGCCAAGCATTCGATCTAGCGCAATTCGAGCAAATTTAGCTGTATTCGGCTCGACCTTTATCTGATTAACCACGCGCCCCTTAACTAGAGATTCCATCGCCCAGAGTAGATGGGGCAGATCGATGCGATTCATGGTGGAGCAGTAACAGACATCTTTATCAAGGAAGACCACAGTCTTATCAGGATTATTAGCAGCAAGGCGCTTAACGAGATTTAACTCAGTTCCAACTGCCCAACTGCTTCCAGCAGGAGATTGAGTAACAGTCTTAATAATCATCTCAGTGCTACCAATTACATCGGCTTTTGAAACAACTTCATATTGGCATTCAGGATGGACTATGACTTTAACGCCAGCAATCCTCTGTCTTACCTGCTCAATATTTTCAACTGAGAAGCGACCATGAACGGAGCAATGCCCTCGCCATAGGATAACTTTGGCAGAAATTAGCTCGGCATCACTTAGCCCGCCATTAGATTTCCAGGGATTCCAAATCACGCAATCGCTAAGTTTTAGCCCCAGTTTTAATACTGCAGTATTTCTGCCCAGATGCTGATCGGGAAGGAAGAAGACTTTCTCTCCCTTTTCAAAAGCCCATTTCATAGCTCGCTCTGCATTTGAAGAGGTGCAGATAGTTCCGCCATTTTCTCCAGTAAATGACTTAATAGCAGCAGATGAATTCATATAGGTAACTGGAATTGTTTTACTTGCAATCCCTAACTTCTCAAAGACTTTCCAAGCTTGATCAACTTGATTTGCTGCTGCCATATCTGCCATAGAACAACCAGCGGCAAGATCAGGAAGAATTACAGCTTGATTTTCTGAGGTGAGAATATCTGCGCTCTCTGCCATGAAGTGAACGCCGCAGAAGATTATGTTCTCTGCCGCTTGATTATCAGCAGCAGCTTGGGCTAATTTAAAAGAATCTCCAGTGATATCTGCAAAATCGATTACTTCATCTCTTTGATAGTGATGGCCCAAGATCATCGCTCTATCGCCTAGGGCCGCTCGAGCCTTCTTAGCCCGCTCAACTAAATGTGGATCACTTGATGCTGGAAGCTCCCCGGTGCAGGAGACTCCACGCTCGCTAGAGAGATCTGAGCCTTTTCCTAGAAGGAGCAGATCAGTGATTGAGGCCATGGCTTCATTATCTCGCGAAAGTTCGCTGCGTGTGCGCTAAAGTATGGCTCTAAGAAGATTAAGAGCGAGGAAGAGATTTATGAGCACTGAGACCAAGACCGATGGCATCAAACTATCCAGCGAGGCTGCAGAGAAAGTTGCCTCCCTTCTAGCTCAAGAGGGTAGAGATGATTTAAGTCTTCGGGTTGCAGTACAACCTGGTGGTTGCTCAGGCCTTAGATACCAGCTCTATTTCGATGATCGATCACTTGATGGCGATACCGTTATGACCTACGGAAACGTCAAGGTAGTTACCGACAAGATGAGTACTCCATATTTAATGGGAGCAACTATTGATTTCGTTGACACCATTGAGAAGCAGGGTTTTACAATCGATAATCCAAATGCTGGCGGATCATGCGCCTGCGGCGATTCCTTTAACTAAAACTGAAACTAATTTCTTAAGGCCTTGCCTGCTATGGGCGGGCTTTAGAGTTATTCGATAATTTCCATGTTCGCTATATCCCATCGCTGTTAAAACATGGCTAGGGGAGAGCGGGCCTGATCCACAGGCAGAACCGGCATCAATTAATACTCCTTGAGCTTCAACCTTTCTTAATACCTCTTCGCTATGAGTATGCGGAATTACAAATGCAAGAAACCTAGGATCGCAATTATCGCTATCTCCAGCAATCTTTATATCTTTTATCTCGCTAACCAGCTCTTGCCTCATAAAGGAATTGAGCTCAGTTAATTTAACAAAATCCTCTCTTGCTCTCTTTGTCCAATTCTCAAGAGCAACTGCTGTGGCAAGTAGAAGTGGTTTTGAAAAAGATCCATAGACGCGTCTTTTATCTATCACTGGTCCTGGGTTTTGCCACTTGCCGCTATTTGCAATTCCAACTAGAGCAATTCCAGAAGGGCCACCAAAATATCTTGGGTCCCAGATTGCGCTATCCCAATTATCGGGAAGGTTTGAGAGCGGATAGGCAGAGCTCATATCAGCAAAAACTGCAGTTTTATCTGAAGTTTTTGGAGGGCTCTGAATTACCCCCGTCTCTCTATTAACTGCCTGAAAACTTAGGGTTATCTCGCTGCTGCCATCTAACTGATAATCAATAATTCCATTTGAATCAACGCTCTGCTCAAGTATTTCGCCGCCCCTTTCTTGATGTTGTCTTGCAAAGGCATGAATTACTTGGCGATCGATTGCTGAGTAGATGAATTTAGATTTTCTCTGCGTTAAAAGCCCTGCTAGAGCGCTTTGAAATCCAAAACCTAACTCACCAACTACTTCAAGTTCGCTACTAGCAATACCAAGATGAGAGGAGATAGATTCTTTTGCTTCATTAATTAGATTTCTTAACTGCGCTGAATTTCTATGGATTTTCGCAGGATCAAACCAGGCAGAATCAAAGAGTTCTAGTAAATGTTGGCGCGCCATAGGCTCAAGAGGAAGCTCACTCTGGAAGTCATCTTCCGGGGCGATATCTGTGATGGGCAACACCCTTAGAAACCTACCCCCTAATGGGCGCAGATGCGAGGCGCAAGTATTCTTAGCCCATGTCTCCATTGAGAAAACTAGCCCTGGCAGCCTCTTTGCCGCTCTTAGCTGGTTGCTCAAATGAGGAGTTAACTGGAATTGGATATCGCGGGGGAGTTACTAGCGTTAATGAGGCCTCCTTCACTCTCTGGCAAGGGGCCTGGTTAGCAGCAGCAATTGTTGGAGCCTTTACTTTGATTTTAATTCTCTGGCCAGTCTTCTTTCATCGAAAGAAAGAAGGAGAAGCATTTCCACGTCAGTTTCAATATAACATTCCAGCAGAAGTTGCCTACACAGTAATTCCATTTATCATCGTTGCAGTTCTCTTTGGATATACCGCGAAGGCAGAGAACGAAATTGTTGCGCTATCGCCTCAGAGCAGTACTGCTCTCCATGATGTAACGGTCAATGGCTTTCAATGGTCTTGGCAATTTACCTATAAAGAGGCTGGCGAGGGAACAACTGTTACTGGAACTCCAGCTCAGCCGCCTGTGCTTTATATGCCGCTAGGTGAGAAGGTGAGATTCACCTTCACTGCATCAGATGTGATCCACTCATTCTGGGTCCCTGATTTCATGATTCAGATGCAGAACATCCCCGGAGTGACTAATCAACTGGAATTTACCGCTAATGAGCTGGGTGAGTATCGAGGATTTTGTAATCTCTTATGTGGAAGGCAGCACTCACAGATGAGATTTACCGTAAAGGTAGTTACTCCTAGTGAATATGACACCTATATCCAATCTCTCAAAGCTGAGGTGAATTCATGACCACATATGCCACTCGCACATCAGCCTTCGATGAGGCGCCGCAGGCTCCTAAGCCAATGAGCAAAGGGCGGATGGCGGTGAAGATATTAACTTCCACCGATCATAAAGTGATTGGTTATCTCTATCTAGCAACATCTTTTGCGTGGTTCTTAATTGGTGGCATCTTGGCTCTTCTTCTAAGAGCCGAGCTAACCCGCCCAGGGATGCAGTTTTTAAGCTCAGAGCAATATAACCAGGTCTTCACAATGCATGGCACCATCATGTTATTGATGTTTGCAACGCCGCTCTTTGTTGGTTTTGCAAATGTAATTATGCCGCTTCAAATTGGCGCTGCCGATGTGGCATTTCCAAGAATGAACATGCTCTCCTATTGGCTCTATCTCTTTGGCGGAATTGTTGCTTTTGCAGGCTTTCTAACTCCAGGTGGAGCAGCATCCTTTGGATGGACTGCATATGCACCGTTATCAAATGATATTTATTCACCAGGAATTGGCGCAGATCTCTGGATTATGGGCCTTGCTGTTAGTGGACTTGGAACAATTCTTGGCGGCGTTAACTTTATAACAACGATTTTCACCATGCGCGCTCCTGGAATGACGATGTTTAGAATGTCGATCTTCACTTGGAACGTTCTACTAACCTCAATCTTGGTAATTATCGCTTTCCCTCCCCTTGCAGCGGCGCTACTAGCGCTTGAATCAGATCGTCTATTTGGCTCACTTATCTTTGATCCAGCAAATGGCGGAGCCATGCTCTGGCAACATCTCTTCTGGTTCTTTGGCCACCCTGAGGTTTATATCTTGGCCTTGCCATTCTTTGGAATCGCAAGTGAAATTTTCCCAGTATTTAGCAGAAAACCTATCTTTGGATATAAAGGTTTAGTCGCAGCAACAATTGCAATCGCTGCGCTATCGGTCGCTGTTTGGGCCCATCATATGTATACCTCAGGTCAAATCTTGTTGCCATTCTTCTCATTTATGACCTTCTTGATTGCAGTTCCAACGGGGGTTAAATTCTTTAACTGGATCGGCACGATGTGGCGAGGTTCTCTCACCTTTGAAACTCCGATGATCTGGGTTATTGGATTCTTAGTTACCTTCCTTCTTGGCGGCTTAACTGGAGTCATTTTGGCTAGCCCGCCGCTTGATTTCGCTGTATCTGCCTCCTACTTTGTTGTCGCCCACTTCCATTATGTTCTCTTTGGAACTGTGGTCTTTGCTATGTTTGCAGGATTTTATTTCTGGTGGCCAAAGATGACAGGGCGGATGCTCAACGAGACGCTAGGAAAGATTCACTTCTGGACGCTCTTCTTGGGTTTCCATACAACATTTCTTATTCAACATTGGCTAGGAATTAAAGGTTTTCCACGTAGATATGCCGATTACCTAGCAAGTGATGGCTTTACCTGGATGAATATGGTTTCAACCCTAGGTTCAACGCTCCTTGCTATCTCCATGATTCCATTTGCTATAAATGTTTGGATTACTCGCAAATCTCCAAAGGTTGAGAGCAATGATCCATGGGGCTATGGCTCATCTCTTGAGTGGGCAACGACTTGTCCGCCGCCAAGACATAATTTCCTTCGTATGCCTGAGATTAGATCTGAGCGTCCTGCCTTCGATCTTAATCATCCAAACCACTCAAAGATTGAAGGGCATTAGATGAAGGTCGGCTATCGCTTATTCCTTTTTCTTTTTGCTTTCTATGCAATCGTTGGCGCGGTCTATTGGGTTTTAGGTGGGGAACCTCTGGGGATTACAGCTCTCTTGTTATGCGCAGGCCTTGCTCTGATAATTGGTTATTACTTCTGGTTCATTAATAGAAGATCTGGGGGAGTAATGCCAGAGGATAATAATGATGGACTTATCTCAGATGGAGCAGGCGAGCTTGGCTTCTATAGCCCACACTCTTGGTGGCCGCTGCCAGTAGGACTTGCAGCAACAGCAGCAGGGGTTGGTTTAATCGTGGGATGGTGGCTAACACTAATTGCTGTTGGCGCGCTCTTAGTTGCTGTGATGGGATTTGTTCTGGAGTATGAGAAACCCTCTTCAGCAAACCATTAATGGATAAAATTAGGGCTGAGATAGTAGATACCGGTATCCCTTTATTTCTAAAAACCCAGCTTGAGATTAAAGCGCCACCTAAAGTAATTTTTGATCTAGTCGCAGATCCTAAGAGCCATACCAAAATCGATGGTTCAGGGATGCTTAAGGGCGAACTTAGAGCTCCAGAACGTCTCTATCTCGGAGCAAGCTTTGGGATGAAGATGCGTCTTGGCATTCCATACATAATCAAAAATACGGTATTGGAATTTGAGGAGAATAAATCAATTGCCTGGCGCCATCTTCTTCATAACGTATGGCGATATGAGTTAATCGAAATTGACCCAAGAACTACTCTTGTTATCCAGAGCTGGGATGGAAGGAATGCCAGATCTAAATGGTGGGTAAGTGACTCCTATAAGTGGGTACCAAAAGCTATGGCTAGAACCCTCGTTAAATTAAAGGAACTGGCTGAAAGCAGGTAAGTTAAACAAAAGCAAGACAAGAACTAGTGGTGTCCGCCTTCAAGCTCTTTAACATCATTTGCTGTTGGCTTAGCAATCTGTTCTGCCTGAGAGCGAGATAGGCGAGAGCGAATCTTTGAGCGAATTACCTTTGGATTTTTCACGCCATATTCATTACTTAGATTTGCCTCTAGCGCTGGCAGCTGCTCATGCTGGGTTAGAAGGTATGCCTTCTCTGGAGTTAATGGTTCATGGACTTCAATAAATTCTCCATGAGGAAGCATTACAAGGCGACCAGTCTCTCTGCCATGGAGCACAAGCTCGCGATCAGCTCGCTGTAGCGATAGACAGATTCGCTTAGTTATAACAAAGGCAAGTGGTGGTAGAACAATTACGCCGATACGAGAGAACCACATAATCTGATTGATCGAGAGATCAAAGTGGGTGGCAAGAAGGTCATTACCGCCGTTAATGAGCGTTACCAACATAAAGGTAATAGACATTGCGCCAAGAGCAGTCCTATTAGGTGCATTTCTTGGTCGATCTAGCAGGTGATGTTCGCGCTTATCTCCAGTTATCCAACTTTCAATAAATGGATAGAGCGCCATTCCAGTAAAGATAATTCCCGGAATGATTAAACCTGGAATCAAAATATTTAATGAGAGCGTATATCCAAAAATATATGCCTCAAGAGGCGGAGCCATACGAACTAATCCATCGAGCCAACCCATATACCAATCCGGCTGCGATCCTGCGCCAATTTGTCCCGGGTTATAAGGCCCATAGATCCAGATTGGATTAATCGATGCCACAGCGCCTAGGAAGGCGGTTACTCCAAAGACGATGAAGAAGAAGCCTCCAGCTTTAGCCATATAAGTTGGCATTAGGGGATAGCCAACAACGTTCTTCTCAGTTCTTCCAGGGCCTGGATATTGAGTGTGCTTCTGGTACCAAACAAGCATTAAGTGCACAGTAATAAGGGCCAAGAAAATACCTGGTAGCAAGAGGATATGAACGACATAGATTCTCTGGATAAACATCTCACCTGGAAAGGCTCCGCCAAATATAAAGAACGATAGATATGAACCAACAACTGGAATAGCTTGAATTATTGCTTCAGCAATTCTGATTCCAGTTCCGGAGAGAAGATCATCTGGAAGTGAGTAGCCAAGGAAACCTTCAACAATTCCAAGAGTTAGGAGTCCAACTCCAATGATCCAGTTAAATTCTCTTGGCTTTCTAAATGCTCCAGTGAAGAAAACACGCATTAAGTGAGCAACCATTGCTGCCATAAAAATAAGCGCTGCCCAGTGATGAATCTGGCGCATTAATAGTCCACCTCGGACATCAAATGAAATGTGAAGGGAAGAGGCATAGGCCGCGCTCATCTTTAATCCAGAGAGCGGTTGATAAGAACCTTCATACTCAACTTCACGCATTGATGGGTCATACCAGAAAGTTAAGAAGGTTCCCGAGAGCAATAAGATAACAAATGAGTAGAGGACAATCTCACCGAGCATAAATGACCAGTGGTCTGGGAAAACTTTAGTTAGAGTTTTCTTCAGCCACTTAGCAGAGCCAGTACGTTCATCAACGTAATTGGCAACTTGGCCGGCCACTCTCTCTCTTGCGCTCATTACTTATTCCGCCCCCAGAAACTTGGTCCAACAGGTTCGTTAAATGGCTGCTTTGCCACTAGATAGCCTTGGCTATCAACTGTTACGGCTAATTGTGGCAGGGGTCGGGCAGATGGTCCAAAGATAACTTTCGCAGCTCTTGTCACATCAAAGGTTGATTGATGGCATGGGCAGAGAAGATGCTTCGTGGTCTGTTCATAGAGAGCTACAGCACATCCCATATGTGAGCAGATCTTTGAAAATGCGATGATTCCCTCATAAGTCCAAGAGAGGCGTTCAGCATCTAGATTAAATTCTTCAGGGCGGATACGGATTAGAAGAACAGAATCCTTTGCGATGTCATCTAAGTGGCGCACTTTTCCGGCAGGAAGTTCAGGTTGAACCTGAGCAACGCCTCCAACTTCAAGATCTGAGGGGCGAATCGGGCGATCTCCTGGATCAGTGACAAGTCTTGTTCCTGATTTCCAATTAGTCTCTTTTTGATCATTACCTGGAAGTGGCCCTAGATCTCCAAGAAGTAGAACAGGGGAGATGCCAACTAAACCAAGTGAGAGAAGCATCGTTCGTTTAATAAAGGGACGACGACCAAGGCCTGCCTCACCTGCCCGATCTTTAACTGTTGAGACAAAATCATCTCGGTCTTCATCTTTAGAGCGTTGCTCTTTTCGGTAATCAATGACTTCATGATCTGGCATAAGAGTCTTTGCCCAATGCACTGCTGCCATCCCAATAAAAAAGAGCGCCATTGCAAGGCCAAGACCTAAAAATAGTTGGTGAGCATTTGTGCTTCCAAGTACAGGAACGAAAACAAAGGCATCTTCATCAATTCCCAGATAGGCATAGATAAAAAGAAGGGTTCCTATAACTGAGAGGAGAAATAAGATTCCAACTTGTCGCTCTGCTCTTTTAGCAGCTTTGACATCGACATCTGCCTTGCGATGAATATGCTCTGGAAGTCCTGGGTCAGAAAGTGGTACTAACTCGTTACTCATTTAACTACCGAGCCTTTGCTGTTAGCCATACTGCCACGCCAATTAAAAGACCAAGACCTAATAACCAAGCAACCAAACCTTCTGTAACAGGGCCGACTCGACCAAGTGCTGCGCCGCCAAGTTGTGGTTCAGTTTCAGCATGTTTAATCCATTTGATAATTGAGAGTTTCTCTTGTGGAGTCAAAATAGTCTCAGAGAAAACTGGCATAGCTTGAGGGCCAGTAATCATCGCTTCATATATATGTTTTACCTCAACTCCCATAACTGTTGGGGCATATTTCCCTTGGGTGAGCGCGCCACCTTGTCCAGCTAAGTTATGGCACATTGCGCAGTTATTTCTAAATAGCTCGCCGCCTTGGGCCATATTTCCATCGCGCTCCCAAGCAAGTTCTTCATTGGTCACAGCTGCAGGGCCAGGGGCTAGCGATGCAACATAAGCAGCTAGAGCTGCTACCTCTTGATCGTTATAAACCGGGTCCTTTCGAGCAATCTGCTGGCTCATATCAGCAACTGGCATACGACCTGTTGCCACTTGGAAATCAACAGAGGCAGCTCCTACGCCAATTAGTGATGGGCCAACTCCTGCGCCTTCTGCATTTAAGCCATGACAGGAGGAGCAACCACGAGCAAATATCTCTTTACCCTCGGCAATTAAAGTTGCTTTATCAGATTGTGAGAGCGTGGCCTGCTCGGTCACTGCCTGCGCAGCGCTATAAGTAAGAGCAGCAAAGAGTAGAGCGCCAAGTAGAAGAAGAGGGCCTGCAAATCTGTGGCGGCGATACTTTGAAATAAATCTCATCTATGCCACCAGATAGATCGCAGAGAATAGAGCAATCCAAACAACGTCGACAAAGTGCCAGTAGTAAGAAACAACTATCGCTGTCGTTGCCTGTGAGTGGCCAAAGCGACGAGCTTTTGAGACTCGAATCATCACGATAAGAAAGGCAATGAGACCGCCTGTTACATGAAGACCATGGAATCCAGTTGCTAGATAAAATACCGAGCCATAAGCAGAAGAAGAGATTGTTAATCCCTCATGAACAAGTTCTGCATACTCATACACCTGACCGCCAATAAAAAATGCTCCCATTGCAAAGGTCAAAGCAAACCATTCGCGCATTCCCCACTTTGAAATCTGAAAAAGAGTTCCAGTTCGAGCGCTCTGGAAGCGCTCAGCGGCAAAGACTCCGAATTGGCAGGTAACTGAGGAGAGTACTAAGACAGTGGTATTAAGGGCAGAGAATGGAATATTTAACATCTCCACGCCCTCGCCCCAAATTTCTGGGCCTTGAACAGATCTTGTTGTGAAATACATGGCAAAGAGAGCGGCGAAGAACATCAACTCACTTGAGAGCCAGACGATCGTTCCAACAGCAACGACATTGGGGCGATTCAATTTTGGTGCTGTGGAGACCGCGCTACTCATAGGAGGGATTATTCCCGAAAAGAGGGAAATACCCTCTCTTTGAAGGGGCTAATAAGTAGGTATAGCCGGTGAAACGCATCACGGGATATTGGCTCAGATAGAGCGAAGAGGAAAGAGAGTAAACCCCTAGAATTATGCCAATCATGGATAGAGGCCAGAAAAACCTAAAAATCGCGCTTTACTCAGATGATTCAAGCGTTCGAGCTAGCGTGATAACTGCGTTGGGTAAGCAGATTTCTCCTGATTTAGGAGTACATAAAATCTTTGAATTTGCCACCGCTAAGGCCCTGCGAATGGCAGTTGATTCTGGAGAGAATTTCGACCTATTTATTCTTGATGGTGAAGCAGTTCCTGAAGGTGGGCTGGGAGTTGCTAAGCAGTTAAAAGATGAAGTCTTTAACTGTGGAGTAGTTATCGTTTTGGTAGCAAGAAGCGCTGACGCCTGGCTTGCTGGTTGGTCTAGAGCAGAGGGTGTAATTACTCATCCCATTGATCCCTTTACCCTTGCAAAGAGCGTTGCAGAAATTCTTGCTAAAAACCCCATTGCTTCTTAAGTTAGAGATAACGAAATGATCGAGCGCCCTCTTACTTGGGATGAGATATTTGAAAAGTTAACAGAAAAACAAGATTTATCTGATTTGCAAATTACCTGGGCAATGGCTCAAATTCTAGATGGCCTTGCAAACAATGATCAGATAAAGAATTTTCTACTTCTACTAAAAGCAAAAGGCGAAAAAGCCAGTGAGGTCAGAGCGCTAGTTGATGTGATGTATCAAAGAGGTATTGCTATCGATATCCCTGATCGCGCTGTCGATATCGTTGGAACTGGGGGAGATGGCGCATCAACTATCAATATCTCAACAACTGCCGCCATTATTACAACTGCAGCTGGAGCTAGAACAATTAAGCATGGCAATCGCGCTGCAAGTTCAAAGAGCGGAGCAGCAGACCTACTAGAGGCTCTCGGTATTGATATTTCACTTGGAGCTGAGCAGATCCAGGAGTGTGTAAGAAGAATTGGAATTGGTTTCGCATTTGCTCCCGTTTTTCACCCTGCGATGAAGAATGCAGCTAGCGCAAGGAGAGAGTTAGCAACTCCAACGGTCTTTAATATCCTTGGCCCGCTAGCTAATCCAGCAAAGCCAAAGGCGGTGGCAATTGGCGTTGCTAGAGCTGAGCTATTGGAACTTGTTGCAACTGTGCTTGCCGAGCGAGGCTGCGAAGGTTTTATCTTCCGGGGCGATGATGGCTTAGATGAAATATCACTCAGCACAACAAGCACGATCTATCAGATAAACAAGGGCGAGATAAGTAAGCATTCTTTTGACCCAAGTGAGATAGGCCTTGAGCGAGTAGGAATTGATGAGCTAAAAGGTGGCACACCTAGCGAGAATGCTGATATCACTAGAGCAATTTTTGCTGGGAGAGGCGGTGCCTATCGCCAAGCGGTTTTACTAAATGCAGCAGCTGCAATTGCTGCATTTAAGGCAGATTTTCACCTAGGTATTACCCAGCAGCTTGCAAATGGCTATACCTTGGCAAAGCAAGCAGTTGACTCTGGCGCTGCTGCTCAATTAGTTGAACGCTGGGCAAATCTATCTACTGAGTTAGCAAAATCTTCCTTGTAGCTATTAGCGCCAACTTGAGCTCTAACCTTTTCAATCTCTGATCTTGCCGCTGCTGAGCCAAAAGTTGGAAGGGCCCAGATGCCATCGACTTCAACGATTCGAATTCCCTCTTGATTCAAGTAACGAAGGAGAACCTCAACTTCTTCATGATGACTTGCGGGGAGTATCTCGCCATTATCGATGACTACCTCCGCAGTTAATTTCAATGACTCAACAACTTCTTTGTAATTATCATTTTTTGCAGTAGCGCTAGCTGCAAGTTTGCCGTGTCGAATAACTACAAATTCCCAAGTATCGGTAGAGGTAGCAATTGCAGCGATTAACTCTTTAACTCTAGTTAAGCTCCTAATGCTCTGAGCTCTAGCACTTCCCCTAATAAGCGCTCCTAAACGATTTCTCACCTCAGAAGCCTCTTCGAAGCGCTCTTGATTTGCTAGCTCTCTCATCCGCTGATTGAGCGAGTTAAGAATTGGGCGAGAATCGTTATGCAGGCTCTGATGAATTGCTGTCACATGAGATGAGTAAGAATCAATTGACTCCTGGCCAATACAGGGAGCCCCGCAGCGTTTCATATCAAATAGAGCGCAGGGGCTAGCGCTTTTCATTGAGGATAATGTGATTCTTGGTTTGCACTGTCTTATCTGCGTAACTTCATAGAGCGCCTCAATTGCTCTTGCTGATTCATCTCGTCCATTAAAGGGCCCTGCCCAACCGCTCTCATCATCTAGCCCGGTAGCCCCTCTTACTGCAACTAATCTTGGAAAAGCTTCTTTAGTGAGCTTGATCCATAGAGACTTAGCTTGAAACTTGGAACGGCGATTAAAGCGAGGTTGTTTCTCATTTATTAGCCGTAGCTCTCTTACCTCAGCTTCGATGATGGTAGCTGTTTCAATGACATCAAGAGAGTGCGCAAGTGAGATCATGTCGTGAATCCTCTTTCGGGTCTCAGCTGCGGTGAAATAGGAACGGACTCTATTTCTTAAGTTTCTAGTAGTTCCTATATAAAGCGGAGTTCCTGCCTCGTCTCTAAAGATGTAAACACCTGGGCTATTTGCAAGACCCTCTGCCAAATACTTCTTACTCCTCTGGGCGCTAGTGACACGAGAGCTAAAAGACTTTAACTCCTCGAGAGTTTTCACTCCGTAGCTTCCTAGGCGATCTAGGATTCCATGGAAGACATCAACGGTTGCCCGAGCATCTGAGAGCGCTCGGTGATCTGGATTAGTTGTTGCGCCAAAGAAAGTTGAGAGAGTGGAAAGTTTGCAATTCGGAGCTTCATCCCTTGTCACTACATATCTGGCAATTTTGGCAGTATCTAGGAATTGATAGGAAGGCCATGAGATTTCCAACTTTGCACACGCTGCCTTTAGAAAACCAATATCAAAGGGAGCGTTATGAGCCACCAGAACACTATCTTTACTGGAGCCGACAAATTCCAAAAATGAGAATATCGCCTCGCCTAATTTTGGCGCTGCAATAACCATTGCATCAGTAATTCCGGTAAGAACCGTAATAAAAGGCGGAATAGGGCTCTCTGGGTTTACCAGGGTCTGAAATTCACCAACTATTTCACCCGCCCTAACTTTCACCGCGCCGATCTCAGTAATTGCTGCGCTGTTATGAGAGCCGCCAGTGGTCTCTAGATCAACAACTACAAAGGTTGTTTCATAAAGGCTCAGTGAGACATCATCAAAACTTGGTTGGAAAGCAGATATAAATTGGCTTTCCTGCTCGGAATTCATAGAGCAAAGATAGATGGGATTAATGACATTTTGCGCGATTAACTTTAAGGTATGGACATGGCAATAGAAGGCGCCCCTGCTGGATGGGTTACTGATTATAGAGCTGAAGGTTTTGGCGAGAACAAGGACATTGGAATCCTTTTTGTCCATGGGTTTACTGGAACTCCCGCCTCAATGCGCCCCTTTGCCCATTACTTCAATGAGCGTGGCTACCGCGTCTCAGTTCCTCTACTTCCGGGCCATGGAACTAAATGGCAAGATCTAAATGAAGTCCACTGGAGTCAATGGCAGAAAAAAATCGATGACGAAATGATTGAATTAAAGAAAAGTTCAGATAAGGTCTTTATAGCCTGCTTATCATTCGGCGGAACTACCGCGCTTGTAGCAGCTGATCACCAAGATAAATTGGTTGGTTTAATACTTGTCAACCCCCTTATTCACCTGCCTGGCATCCAAAAGTACTTTGCCTCCTTGATTGCAATGTTTCAAAAGTCTAGAGCCTCTGTTGGCGATGACATTAAGAAGCCTGGAGTGACTGAATGGGGTTATGACGCCCTGCCTATGAAGGGAGTTGCTGAGATGTTAAAGTATTTGAAGAAAGCTAGAGCCTCTCTTCCACGAATTAAAGTACCGCTTTTAATATTTCATAGCAAAGAAGACCACGTTGTGCCCGAAACAAATGTAGAGATTTTTTTGGATGAGATCGGCTCAAAGGATAAAGAGCGAGTTAATCTCTTGAATAGCTATCATGTAGCAACGCTGGATTATGATGCTGAAATCATCTTCGAAAAGAGCTTGTCTTTTGTTAAGAAGAACAGCAAGTGAAACCAAATCCATTCCTAGCCAAATCAGTTCTTGAGTATGAACTACCTCCATTTGCATCGATTTCAGAAGAGGACTATCTGCCAGCTTTCTATGCTGGAATGGATGAACAGCTAGCAGAGGTTGAAAAGATCACTAGCCAAGCTGAAGTTACCTTTGAAAACACCTTGGTAGCCCTTGAGGCAAGCGGCGGGATTTTAAGTAGAGTGGTTGCTGTTTTTTATAATAAATCTTCAAGTGATACCAATGAAGCAATAGATAAAATTGAAGCAGAGATTGCTCCAAAGCTTGCAGCTCACTCCGATAAAATCAAGTTAGATCAGAGGCTCTTTGCTCGAATTACTCATCTGGTGGATTCAGGCCTTGATCTAAGTAGCGAAGATGCATGGCTTCTAAAGAGGTATCACCGCGACTTTCTCCATGCTGGAGCTGGGCTATCAGATTCCCAGCGTGAGGAGATTAAGAAGATAAATGAAGAGCTATCTACTCTTCAAACAGAATTTAGTAAAAAGGTTTTAAGTGAGACAAATGATTTAGCTGTTTTTGTTGATGATCTTAAGGAGCTAGATGGCCTCTCAGAGAATCAGATAAAAGCCTGTAAAGCAGCGGCAGATGCGCGAGGAATTAAAGATAAATACATGATTGGCGCTGTTAATTTCACTGGCCATCCTCTACTGCGTTCACTAAAGAATCGTGAACTTAGAAAAAAGGTTATGCAAGCATCTCTAAGTAAAGGTCTTCGTGGAAATGACTTTGATACCAGGGAAGTTCTTTTAAAGATGGTCAAATTAAGAGCGAAACGGGCTGAAATATTTGGCAATGAAAATCATGCTCAGTATTCGCTCTCCGAGCAGACAGCTGGCTCTCCTGAGAATGTCCATGCAATGCTTAGAAAGATTGCTCCTGCTGCTCTTGCAAATGCTAAAGCCGAAGGCAGAGATCTTGAGCGGCTAGCTAAGTTAGATGGCATTGAAAAACTAGAGAGTTGGGATTGGGATTACTACACCGAGAAGGTAAGGGCTGAGAAGTATGATCTTGATACCGCTTTGATGAAGCCATACTTTGAACTCGAGAGCGTTTTATTTAAAGGCGTCTTTTTCTCTGCTGGCAAACTCTATGGAATGAGCTTTAAAGAGCGCCCAGATCTAGTCACCTATCATCCAGAGGCGAGGGCTTTTGAAGTCTTTAACGAAGATGGTTCAAAGATTGGCCTCTATATCGCTGACTTCTACACCAGGGATTCCAAGCGAGGTGGGGCTTGGATGAACTCTTTAGTTAAACAGAGCCACCTACTTAATCAACTCCCAGTTGTAGTAAATAACTTAAATATTCCAAAGCCGCCAGAGGGGGAGGTAACCCTTCTTACTCTTGATGAAACAACCACCCTCTTCCATGAATTTGGCCATGCAATCCATGGGCTTCTATCGAATGTAAAATATCCACGGTTTTCGGGAACTGCGGTGCAGCGAGACTTTGTTGAATTTCCTTCGCAGGTTAATGAGATGTGGATCCTTGATCCCCAAATCGTTGATAACTATGCACGCCATTATCAAAGTGGGGAGCGTCTTCCACAGAGCTGGATAGATAAACTTGAAGAGTCATCAACCTTTAATGAAGGCCATGCCACAACTAGCTATATGGCTGCAGCAATACTTGATCTTGCTTGGCACTCACTTTCATCAGATGAAGTTATAAGTGATGTTGAGAAATTTGAGGCAGAGGCTATAGAAAGTTATGGCCTTGCCTATGACTGTGTTCCAACAAGGTATCGCTCTTCCTACTTCTCTCACATTTTTGCTGGGGGATACTCTGCTGGTTATTACGGCTATATCTGGGCAGAGGTCTTTGATGCCGATACTGGCGAGTGGTTTAAGGAAAATGGTGGTTTAACTCGAAAGAATGGCGATCACCTTAGAGGCAAACTTATGAGCCAGGGCGGCTCTATTGATTCTCTAGAGATGTTTAGAAATTTCAGAGGTAGAGATGCAGTTATTGAACCGCTATTAAAACGTAGAGGGTTAGCAAGTAATGCTTGAGGCAATATTTCTTGGAATTATTCAGGGTTTAACTGAATTTATCCCTGTTTCATCAAGCGCCCATATTCGCATTCTCGGTGAGTTCCTGCCCTCAGCGCAAGATCCTGGGGCGACCTTCACAGCGATAATGCAGATTGGGACAGAGATAGCGGTTCTCATTTACTTCAGGGCTGATATTGCAAGGCTCATCTCTGCATCTCTTAAATGGCTTATAAGAAGAGGTGAATTAGTTGGCAGCGAAAGAAACGATGCGCGTCTATCAGCGCTAATTCTTCTCGGTTCACTCCCCATATTTTTCCTGGGATATTTTGGCCAGGAGTATATTCGTCAGAACTTTCGCTCTCTCTATCTGATTGCAGCCACCTTAATTGTCTTTGGCCTTCTACTTGGCGTGATAGATCACTATGGCAAGAAGATGAAAGACCTTGATGCTTTGGGTGCAAGAGATGGCATTGCATATGGAATTGCGCAATCACTTGCTCTTATTCCAGGGGTCTCTCGCTCTGGCGCAACAATTGCTATGGGAAGAGCTCTGGGATATAAAAGAGAGGCAGCACTTCGATACTCCTTTTTGCTAGCGATACCTGCAGTTCTAGGCAGTGGAGCATTTGAGCTCTTCAACTCACTTTCAAGGCCATTGAACGCCTTTTCTCCTGGAGAAACTATTGTTGCAACGATCACAGCTTTTGTTATCGGATACTTAGTTATCTCTTGGCTAATGAAATACGTTCAAACTAAGAGTTTCATGCCTTTTGTTATCTATCGCGTATTGCTGGGAACTCTCTTGCTAATCTTTCTATCAACAGGGGTAATTACAGCTTAAGAACCTGCAAGTTCATTTCTTCTATTGCTAATAATTGTTATCTCTGATTGTTCAGGGATTGGGCAGGGAGCTCCGTCACAGCAGTTAGTTTTCATATGGCAATGAGGGCAGAGCCATCTTGTTGCTATCGGGTCATAGGGGCGCTGGCAGAAATCGCAGGGCATCTGATTATTGGCGCTCACTAGAGAAGCATAGGTTTTATTTACTAAGAAGTGGTGGACGATACTGGGATCGAACCAGTGACCATATAGATCATGTTCCACAACTA
>ERZ889217.633-NODE-633-length-20370-cov-11.991681_pt1 | contig 20370 bp, 17 predicted proteins | sample MGYA00521098_ERZ889217 | MGnify/ENA primary metagenome ERZ889217 (study PRJEB32303, sample SAMEA104408613) | aquatic metagenome | biome: Brackish water; feature: Pelagic; material: water | place: Baltic Sea | collected 2014-06-10T22:04:00 | depth 2,362 m ... | reverse complement strand
GACCAATATAGCGGCGTGTCGCAGGATGAAGAAGTCACGGACATGATGAAATTCCAGCGGAGCTTCCAAGCCTCCGCCCGCCATATTAACATTATCGACACCCTTTTGGATCAAGTCGTCAACCGCCTCGGCATAGGCTAACCTCAACATTAAGCTATGAGAGTCACCTTCAATTCCATCTCGGACACGCTCCTCGGTCGCTTGCAATCCCTCGGCGCCCAACAAAACAAGGCGCTCGTCGAACTCAGCAGCGGACAACGCATTTCCGCTCCCAGTGACGACGCACCAGCCATGCAGCGTGTGCTCAATCTCCGTACCGAGAAGAAGCAAAACCAGCAATTCTACCGCAATGCGACCGACGGATTGGAGAAAAGCCAGGTCACCTTCTCCACCTTGGAGCAACTCAAAGACCTCCTCGTCCGCTCCTCGGAACTCTCCGCCAACATCAGTGGAGCAACCTCCGAGCAGGAGTACAAAGCTAAAGCCGCCGAGATTGATCAACTCATTCAGCAGGGGGTGAATCTCGGCAACACAAAGCTCCGCGGGTCTTACCTCTTCTCAGGCGAAAGTACCTTGCAAGTACCTTTCAGCGCTGAGCAATCTGCGGGCACTCAAATCTCAGCGGTTGCCTACAACGGTAGCTCCAGTGAGGCTTTAATGCATATAGGCGAAGGGGAGTCGATGACGATTTCTGCCTCCACCACTGCATCGGAAAATGGATCGATCGCAGGTATCCTCAATGAAATGATCCGTCTGCGGGATGCGATGTCCTCGAATGATTCCGAGGAGGTATCGGCAATTCGAACGGGTGGGGGGCTGGAAACTGATTTTGAAGCAACAACTGCTACGGTTGCAAATTCCACCTCAGAAATTCTTTTGCCTTCAGATCATGATCTCAAGACTGGCGACAAGATCATCCTCACGCTCGCTACAGGCGAAGGTTCGGGCCTTGATTCCGGGACTTACTTTGTCAGCAAGATTGATGGTGACAAGGTATCGCTGACCAAAACTCCCGGAGGCGAAAATATTGAGATCACCTCGTCGATCAGCTCTGCTTCTACCTTTCAACGCATCGGAGGTCTTCAGGAAATGGAGGACACCATCCTCTCCACTCTCTCCCGTCAAGGCACGATCCAATATCGCCTGGAGACCGTCATGAAGGATATGGAGAAGCGCTACGAGCAATCCGAGCGCCTCATCTCCGTTGATGCGGATGTCGATTTTGCCGATGCCTCGGTGCGTTTGAACCGCGCCCAGTTAGCCTACGAGGCGGCAATTCAAAGTGGTGCCAGAATCCAAAACACTTCTTTGCTGGACTACGTACGCTGATTCGTATTTATTCCGCACTCAATGTTTGTAGAAGCATCGGTTTCAGGTCAGCAGGAGTTCATCCCTGATGAATCAAATAATCAATTCCTCATGCCTGAGGGCTTGATTGGGTTGCCTGACTTCAAAAGGTTCCAACTCATAGTCGACCCCGAGTCGCTTCCTTTTGTTGTTCTCCATTCCCTTGAAGGTGACAGCATTCAGATTCCCGCCCTAGAACCGGTCGGATTTGTTGAAAATTACAAACTGAATATCAATGACGAGGATGCCGAGTTGCTTGGGCTCAAGGGGCAGGACAGCAATCCTCTCATCCTTAATGTGGCGACCATTAAGTCCTTTGAACCGCAAAAGGTCACTCTCAACCTTGCTGCGCCAATTATCATCAACCGCAGAAACCGCGTGGGCAAACAAGTGCTCCTGACAAACTATCAGGATTATTCCACAGCGCACGTTCTGATCGACGAAACCGCTTGAGCTACGAAAGACCCAAATAATGCTCACGCTTTCACGAAAAGTTAATGAAAAGATCCAGATTGGTGATGATGTGGTGTTGCTCATCAAGCGGATCGATGGCGATGTTGTCCGGATTGGCATCGAGGCGCCGAAAAGCATCCCGATTTTCCGCGGGGAAATCTACGAGGAGATAAAAGCCCAAAACCTCGAAGCTATCCGCAATCCCCAGACCTCACTCACCAAGCAAAACCTTTCCAAGCTCCGCCTTGCCGCCGCTGCCGCACGCAGTCTTGTGGTAAAGCCCGAGGGGTCGGCACCGGGTAATCCCGACGCCACAGGGCCCGATCAATCATTGTAAGGTCGCTGCACCGGTTTTGGTGCATTCAGAGTTCATCAATCTGAAAATCCAGGAACGCTGAGTGATTTTCCGTTGTCTTTAGAGCCGAGCCCCAACACAAATGGTCCAGCTGTTTGAACCCATTCTTCTGGGGAGGGTGAATCATCGGCGGATTTCCCAAAGCACGAGGCGAGCATGTCGGTGTTGATGACTCCTGGATTCAGCGCCACTACAGCAAGGCCCTTTGGAAGATCCTGTGCAAGGGATGCGGTAAGGCCTTCGATGGCGAATTTTGTAGCGCAGTAGATAGCTACAGCCGGCGATGTTGAGCGTCCCCAGCCTGAACTGAAATTGACAACCACGCCGTTTCCTTGAGCAATCATCGCTGGGACAAAATAGCGGATCGTGTGAATTGAGCCCTTTAGGTTCACGTCCACGACCGTGTTGATCTCTTCTGCGGAAAGTTCCCAAAGTGGAGCATTCCTGGCAATGCGGGCAGCGTTGTTGATAAGAAATTTTGGGGTTCCGTAAGCTAGAATGCTCTTCGCCCAGCGGGCCACGGCAGCATCATCAGCAAGATCGACCCGGGAAAAGGAGTGAGGAAAGGGATGGGAGGAACGCAATTCCTCCAATGAGGCTTCACTCGTGCCACACCCGTGAACGGCAAAGCCATGGTTTGCAAAAAAAAATGTCATTGCACGCCCTAGCCCCCGGGTGCATCCGGTTAGAATAATCGAATCCATAGGCCAGAGAGTGGAGTGTTTCTGCCCCTCAAGCCATATGCAAAACAATCGCTGTGGACAAAGATTTCGCACGGCGCGGCGAGTTGAATTTTTCTTCTGGGGTGTCTTGCAGATGTGACGATATTGATTATCTTTCAACTCATGTTTGAGCTGACGCGCCGGGAGCAGGTGCTTGTTGCCGCAGTGCTTTTTCTGTTTGTATTGGGTCTTGGAGTCCAGCATTTGAGAGAGTCCACCTCCAGCGTCCCCATCACCGACCAACCACACCTTCAGAACTGATGCCCACGAACGGATTCCAAGAAACCATCGAATCAATTTCCGTAAAAGATCCTCGTTACAACGCTGACGCCTACGTTTTTTTGCGTGACTCGCTCGAGGGTGCGATCAAGCGCCGAAAAAAAGCCCGGAAGGAAACCGGCCCGCACGTTGGGGCAGAGGAGTTGCTTGAGGGATTTCGTCTGCACGCCCTTGAGGAGTTTGGTCCCATGGCGCTCATGGTGCTTGGCTACTGGGGGGTCCACACGACGGCCGATGTCGGTAATCTGGTATTCAATCTGGTTGATGCCGGAGTGTTTGGCAAAACCGAGGAGGATACCGTTGAAAGTTTCCGGGACGTCTTTGATTTTCACGAAGCATTTGTCGAACCATTCCGCCCTGAGGAACCTTCAGGAGGAAGTTCCGCAACACTTCAAATCGGAGCCTGAATTTTATGATCCGCCATCAACTTTTTGCCTTATTTTGTATTGTCAATATGTCCACTGTATTAATCGCCACTGAACCTTCCGCCCCATCCCTTCCCATTTCAAAAGCCAAGGTCTTTACCTATGACAATGGCATGACACTGATCGTTGAGGAGGACCATAGCGCTCCAGTTGCTAGCGTTCAGGCGTGGTGTGCGACCGGGAGCATTCATGAGGGGCCGAAACTCGGTGCGGGTATGTCGCACATCCTCGAACATATGCTCTTCAAAGGGACCGAGACCCGCCCGCCCGGCGCGATTGCCAATGAAGTTCAAGACCTCGGAGGTTACATTAATGCCTACACCTCACTCGATCGGACGGTTTATTGGATAGACCTTCCTTCGGGAGGCGCGCTTCAGGCAGTGGAAATTCTCGCTGATGTCATGCAAAATGCGACCTTGCCGGAAGAGGAATACGCAAAGGAACAAGAAGTGATCCGACGTGAGTTTGCCATGGGATTCGACGATCCGAACCGCCAGAGCTCTCATCTCATGCTCTCGACGGTCTTTTCCGAAAGTCCGCTCCGGCACCCTGTAATCGGATATCTTGATGTTTACAACCAGCTCTCGCGGGATGATGTCATGAGCTATTACAAAACCCGCTACGTGCCGAATAATATCACGTTTGTGGTAACAGGGGATGTTGATGCGGAGAAGGTTCGCGAGGATTTGGCGCGACATTTTGCTTCAGCAAGCCGTCGTGCACTCGAGCCGATCACCGTTGTTTCCGAGCCTCCACAACTCGGCCGTCGTGAAATCCATAAGGAGTTTCCTACTGAGTTGTCTCGTCTGACAATGGCATGGAGGGTTCCCGGTGTGACTGATCCGGACATGCCTGCCATGGAAATTCTCAGCGGCATTCTGGGATCCGGAAATAGCTCGCGCTTGAATCGCGAGATTCGCGAACGCAAGCAGATCGCCCATAGCGTAAGCGCTGGAATGTTTAACCTGCAAAACGAAGGCGTATTTGTCATGCAGGCAATCACTGATCCAGATAAGCGTGATGAGGTCGAGAGTGCATCGATGGCTGAACTTGAGAAAATTAAAGAAAAGGGAGTCACGAAAACAGAGGTCGAACGGGTGAAACGCGGCATCCTCTCGGGCCAAATACACGCCCTCACCACAGCCCGTGGAAAGGCATCTGATTTAGGGTCGAATTGGCTTGTCGCGCGGAATCTCGATTTCACCCGCCATTACATTGATGAACTTGGCAAGGTGACTGCGGAAGATGTCCAACGCGTGGCGCGCCGGTATTTAAAACCTGAGGCAATTAATGTCACCTCATTGAATCCCGTTGGATCACAGAAGGTCACGGCAGTGGAGATTAACGAGTCGAAGCCGGGCGAAATCCAGAAATTCACGCTTTCTAATGGGCTCCGCCTGTTGGTCAAGCAGGACTCCCGCTTGCCGTTGGTTTCAATCTCCGCCGTCTTTCGCGGCGGATTGCTTGCGGAATCGCGCGGCACCAATGGAATCAATCGTCTGTATTCCAGTACGCTCCTCAAGGGCACTACATCCCGTACGGCCGAGCAGATTGCTGAAACTATCGAGAATGTCGGCGGTGATATCCACTCCGATAGTGGGAATAACTCGTTTAATGTTGGTGTTGAGGTCATGAGCCCCGATCTGGCGTTGGGTGTGGAATTGTTGGCTGATGTCCTCCTGAACCCGACATTTCCCGAGCGTGAGGTTGAATTAGAGAAACGCACACAACTCGCCGGTATCAAGGCTGACGACGAACAAATCACCTCGGTGGCAAGAAATCTCGTCCGCGAGAACCTCTTTGGTGAACACCCGTATGCCTTGCGCAATCTGGGATTTCCAGAGTCTGTCGAGAGTCTGGATTCAAAGAAATTAACGGAATTTCATAATGCTTTTGCCACTGCAAAAAACGGTGTCGTCTCGGTCTTTGGGGACGTTAAGCCTGATGATGTCGTTAAGCTCTTGGAGAAATTCCTTGCTGCCATGCCTGAGGGGCAATTGGCTTTTCAGGATGTTCCACCGCTGCAGCCGAAGGTTGGGTTTACTCCGGCGCTGGCCAATATGGACAAACAGCAGGCCGTTCTCATGATAGGCTACCAGGGAGCATCTGTGAATGATCCAAACCGCATAGCGCTTGAATTGATCGGTTCTGCCTCGAGTGATCTTGGGTCTAGGTTTTTCAATCGCATTCGCGAGCAAATGGGGCTTGCCTACTTTGTCGGGGCGAATCAGTTCACTGGACTCGCACCCGGCGCATTCGTGTTCTATCTCGGAACCGATCCGGCTAAGATTGAGCAGGTCACGGCAGAAATGCGCCATGAGATTGCTGAACTTGCCGCCAAAGGTCTTACGGAGGAGGAGTTGAAACGCGCCCGGGCAAAAGTCTTGGGGGCAGAAGCGATTCGCAACCAGAGTAACAGCGCACTCGCGGCCGCTTGTGCTGTCGATGAACTCATGGGCCTCGGTTACGATGAAACCTTGCGCCGCCGGGAGCAGATCGAGAAAATCACGCTCGACGACATCCGCCGTGCCGCTACAGAGTATTTCAAAGCAGATTCCCGCGTGGAGGCAACCGTTCTTCCTCACGCAAAACCAACCCCTGCACAACCCATTTAAAATCCATGTCCGAAGTCCAACACTCCACTCAACCAGGCGAGATGGCTCAGCGCTTTATCGAACTGGTGATGATGCAAGCCCAGCAAGCAGCTATGTTTCTTGGTCAGTTGCCAGGTCCCGATGGATCCCAGCCTCAGGTGAATCTCGAATACGCTCGTCTTTTCATCGATCAGCTCGAAATGCTGCAGGAAAAAACCCGTGGAAACCTCAGCAATGAGGAATCTCAAGTGCTCGGTGGAGTGTTATCCGACCTCCGCTTGGCTTTTGTGAAAGCCTCATCTGGTGCCCCACCGGAAGCCCAGCAATCTACGGAACCCTCCATTACCCCTGAGCCATCACTTCAAGTTCCCGAGGTTTCCACAGAGCCTGAAGCGGATTCCGGTAGCCGCAAACGCTTCACAAAAAGCTACGGATCGTGAGCTTGGTGCTTGGTCTTCTCTGAAGACTTGTGGAGACGTCACACGCTGAATTTCTGGTTCTTGCCTTGGGAGCTTGTCTCGCGGGTGCAATGAACGCTGTTGCCGGCGGTGGTACGATCATCACCTTTCCGTTGCTGATTTTTTTTGGCATGCCAGCGATTCAGGCAAATGCCACCAGCACGTTTGCCTTACTTATTGGTATTGCCGGGAGTCTTTACGGCTTCCGGGCACAACTCCCTTCCACGCGTCCCATGCTGAAGCTTTTTGCGCCGGTGAGTCTAGCCGGAGGCTTTCTTGGGGCATGGTTGCTAACCATTTCAAGCGATAAATTCTTTTCCGACCTTGTTCCATTTTTGCTCTTATTCGCAACCGTGTTGTTTCTTGCGAGCAACGCAGTAAGCAGAGTCGCTGGATTCGATGGCACTGCACCGACCCATCCCGCCCATCGGATGGCTGCTGTGATTGTACAATTTGGTGTCGCCATTTACGGGGGCTACTTTGGTGCGGGTATCGGCATTCTCATGCTCGCTGCGCTCGGGTTGCTCGGCCTCAAAAACATCCACGAAATGAATGCCGTCAAAACAACATTGGGGGCCCTAATAAATGTTATTGCTGCAGCTTATTTTGTTTGGTCTGGCCTAGTAGTCTGGCCTCAAGCTGTTGTTATGACAGCAGGAGCGACGATCGGTTACTTTGCAGGAGCATCGATCAGCACAAGGGTTTCTGCTAAATGGGTCCGCACTGTGGTGGTAGTGATCGGGATCGCACTCTCGACAGTTTTCTTTTGGCGGCAGTTTCTTGGGTAGTCTCGCATTTGTAAGGAATATCCGCTACTTGACCGGCGAGGGGGGCACGCCAATGGTTTCAATGTCTTTTTTCAACAGGAACCAACTATGGACGCTATTGCATCAAGGATTGGCTTATTCTCGGAGGGTTCGATTTCGGAAGAAAATCTAGAAACTATTCTAAACTTAAAATTGGCGTCGATCGCTCGTCCTAACCGTCAACCCTCCGAGAAAAACGGATTTTCTCGGCTCAGTGAGTCAAATTTTGACGAATATCATGAATCACCTCGTCTTCTAAGTGATCGATACTGTCCAGCAGATAGGCGGATCCAGAACTTTCTTGATGAGTTTTTGCGTGAATTAAAAAAAATCCCCCAATTACCTTCGCGAACTCTGGGATTGGATCGTTATGGACTGGCTCGCGCATTTTCACTCCCTAGCTGCTCAGACGAGTTTGTATCGGAAATCGTTAGTAGTTACCGGGTCAGCCAGGGGGTATTGCACAATCCAGCAAAGGACCGCCGCACCACGCAAGGCGTTTTCCATATCGCTCAGGGAGGGTTGCCGATTCCGGATGACAAGAAGGCTGTGCCAAGGAGCGTCTTTGCTCACCTGCTAGGGGAGGCATTCAAGCCCCCGTCTGAAATGCTGCGCCTGCCATTCACTTCGGATCAAGAGAAGCAGACAGAGTGTTTTGCTTCTCTCCTATTACGCCCACTTGTGTGTCCTGAGGTTCCTGGATTCTCATGCGAGAAGCGCATGGAGGTTCGTTTCTTTGCCCCGGGAAATCTTGTGGCAAACCTTGATTTCGTGGAGAGCATTTTTGGAAATGCCGGTGATCCCTGCCTTCCGCAAAATGACGCAGCTTTGGATTTCCGGAATTGGAGTGGTCATACGGGTTGTGTGATTCTCGCCCCCCACCTGACATCTATCAGCAAGGCTTCAGCAGGGCTTCCGTATTGGGATCATGCGACGGAACGTCAACGGCGCGATGGGATGTGTTGGAAGGATGAGGGTGAGTGTTACAACGATGGAATAGCATTCAAACTCACCGCGCGAAGTGTGTCGGGAACCATTGTTACTCTTATCGCGGACAACTATTTCGGATATTGCAAAAAGGAGGTAAAATCCCAGATCTCGTTTTCGGCAAACCTTCTTGGTTTTGCTGAGGAGGAGCATGCCGGAGGGGCGTTGGTATTTCCCAGTTATGATCTTGGGGAGGAGTTCAATTGTGAAACGCATGTCAAAAGCCGAGGCCACTCGATGCATGAGGCATTGCGTCTTTTTTCGGATGTCATGGATTTGCGTCCGGGCGGGTATGCCGTTGATAAGACCCATCAGCAAATCATCTACGTCCCGGAAAATGTCGTTGCGAACCTTGCCCGGCTTACCCTTTCTTGGAATTCTCCGGAGGGTTTACGCAACTCAATCAAACTGCGTCCCGACCATGTCTATGTACGGCCCTCAGGCTATCGTATCACACTGGAGTGTTTGGGCGATGGAAGTAACTGGCATCTTGTCGGCACGCGAGCGGATGCCACCTTTTGCCACAAGCCATGTACGGTCTCTGGTGGTGGGAAATCAGAGATCTCAAAATCCATAACCGACGCGATCATTCGCGGACCAGTGTTCATTTCCGATTTTCAGCAGGATTTTGACAGGGTCGGGGAATTGATTGCTAAAGATTACTCCGACAGGTTTCGAGATACCTCAAAGTGCGGATCTGACCGGCGTGCGATTCTCGATGCCGATCGTTCTCTTGGATCGGTGATCAAGCTGATCACTCCTTCACCTGTGGATTACTCAGACGCTTACAATAAATGGATCGCGTCGATTCCACAGCATGTGAAGGAACTTGTCTTTGTGGTAAAGCGATTTTACGACCCACGACTCGATAGAGATTGGCGTGCTGGGTTTGGAGTTGATGTAATCAATGGCTTTGCCGGCCATGAATTGAAATTTCATGACAAGCATGTCATGGCGAATTTCCTTCGCGTGGGCTATGAGCCGGATGGTTCATGGCGCGTCTTTAGTCTCAGGCAGGATTTTCATCCCGCAGTAAAGCTTCAGATGGAAGACGACATTACCGCTTCGGTTGTGGTGCCCGCAGGAGTGCTTGAGAGCATTTCTGCTGGTGATGTGTCTGTAAAATTTGCGCAAAACTGTGAATATCGCCTCTTCCAACGACCGGATGATGCGATCCACCCCGGCTATGATAAGCAAACCGAGAGCGATTTCTCGAAGACGGGTAACTTTTTCTCCAACTATCAGCCTTTGGTCCGCAAAGACCTTTTAGACCTTGCTGAGGATGTCGTAACTTTTTCGAAATTTACAGAGCCTATGCGACGCGCGATCCTTAAGGCATCGGAGTCTGAGAATGGGCCAAAATATTTTGTCTGCACAGCTTCACCTAGGATCGTTGATGGCAAGCCATCTAAAAATCCTCGATACCTCCAGACCCGTCAGGATTTGATCCGCCCGCGTGATGCGTATCTTTCTGAAATCACCCAGCGACTTCTGAGGCGCATTCCAACATCTCAGCCGCTTCACATTCCAGTCAGCGCTATTCTGCCCGGTCGGCGCAATAACCCCGCTGAAAAAGGCATTCGTTCCTTGGCGGTATTCAATCCCATCCACCATCTGGAATTGCCTGAATTGTTCATGGAATACATCTGCTCACTTACCGGCAAGTCACCATCCACCACTGGAGCCGGAAGTGAAGGAGCGCTGACAAAGGGGCCGTTCAATGCACTTCCACCAATTTATGATTTGAATGCCGCATTTGTTGGCTATGCCCTATGCGGGATTGGTGTTTTTGTTACCGCGGCAGGTCATGTTGGGCCGCGTGCTCGAATGGATCACGATATTAGTCTTCTTGTGCCGGAGGTGTGGTCCCGCATGTCACCTGAAGAGCGGACAGCTGACTATCTTATCGCGCATGAGTGCTTGGAGCGTGTGCCAGATTTCACTCACAATGGACGCTTGGTAGAGTCAAGCCGCCTCGGTTGGAGAATCAACGAGATGTTTGTGCGCATGTACTTTGGCCGTGTCTTCAATTACCCGCATCGCGTATTCACTCCTGAAATGCTGATGCCTGAACGGCAAAACATGGAGGAATTCGCGGAGGGGATGAACAATATAGTTTCCACTCAAATGAGCGTCGCTGACGCTTATTTCCGTGACGGAGGCATTGAGATGGCCTGCCCCCCACTTCAGGCGCTTCTACACATCATGCGTGACGGGCATTGGAATGGAAAATCGCTCGGGACACCGGAGTTCAGGGATCTATTTACCCGTGAGAGCGTCCTCTCAAGCAGATGGTATCAGGAGCGCATCGAGGCCCAGGTGGCTTCAGACCGCTTGCTTTGGCTCAGGCATGTGAACACGTTAGATGCTTTCCAATGTTGTCCGTCCAACGCAATGCAGTCTGCGGAACTTGGGATCCCCGAAAGGTTGGAAGCGGCAATCGCTGAACTTCACCGCATCGAGAGGCCTGAGTATAAGATTTCACTCCGGGGAACAATCGGGCGCCAAGTGATTCCTGGTTGAAGAAGGGAGTGGGGTGATCGACGGGACTCGAACCCGCAACATCCAGGACCACAACCTGGAGCTCTGCCATTGAGCTACGACCACCATAATTACCGCAGTCGAGAGACTGCGTATGAGCAAATACCTCCCTTTTTCATGGCATTTTGTCAACGCAGATCTCGAATGCCTTTATAGTCCGGTATTGTCAGAAGGCTTTACAAAGACACCGATCAACGGACGAGGGGAGGGCTCTGAAGAAGAAAAATCGCTGACAAATCCCTTCGGAGTTCGAATCTCAACGTGACCGGCTCCTTGCCCTCCATAAACCAATACTGAGCCGACAGGAGCTTCTAGAGGATTCTCAACAGGGATCTGCTTGAATCCATAACGCTCGGGAAGTTCCACAGCAGCCTGCTTGGCTAGCCTGGTTGTCGGGTAGCAGTCGATCACATTCGCCAACTGTAGGGCGCGTTTCACATATCTCCAGCAACGCTTGATCGAGCGGGAGCGGGCGGATTTTTCTGCGATGCGAATGGCTTCACTCATTCGCTCATCAATCTTAACTCCTCCAACCGGCTGATTTGGAATCTTGAAAAAGAGCGTAAATAATCCGGAGGATGGCTGCGAGGTAATGTCGGGAGAAGTGAAGCCACGATTTGGCAGATGCATAGATCTGTTTTTGCTCGCATGAACAGGAACAGAAAGGCCAAGAAAAATAACGCAGGCGGTAAAATATAAAGCTTTTCTCATCAATAATATAAGCGTGCCAAAATGGAAATGGCTACAAAACACAAGTCGTGAAGGATATTAGGAATCCTTCCAATGACAACCCCTTTTGGAGTAAAAATTTAGATTTATGGTTCAGCCGAGTTTTTTCTCGAGGATCTCCCCCGCGAGGGCGGGGTTGGCTTTTCCTTTAGAGAGTTTCATGACCTGTCCTTTGAGGAAATTGAGAGCTGAGATTTTTCCTGCTTTGTAATCGGCAACGGGGCCAGGATTGGCGGAGATGGCTTGATCAACGAAGGCTTCTATCGCGCCGGTATCGCTTTCCTGTTTGAGGCCCTTCTCTTCAACGATGGCCGCCGCGCTTTTGCCGCTGGAGAACATTTCAGCAAAAACTTCTTTGCCTTGTTTGGAATTGATATTTCCGGAGTCGATGAGGTTGACGAGTTCATCGAGGGAAGCAGGGGCTATTGGGCAATGATCGATGCCGATGGAAGAAGAAGACATCGCACTTTGGAGGTCGTTCAGAATCCAGTTGGCGACATGCTTTGGCTTCTTCGCGCCGCGGGCAGCGGTTTCAAAATAAGAGGCCAGAGCAAGATCATTGGCCAGCACGGATGCATCGTAATCGCTCACGCCAAAATCAGCGACAAAGCGCGCGCGTTTTTCCCAAGGCAATTCCGGCTTTCTAGAGCGAGTGGCCTCAACGATCGGCGCGGTTTTGACGGGAAGAAGATCGGGGTCTGGGAAATAACGATAGTCATGCGCGCTTTCCTTGATGCGCATGAGGGTTGTTTCTCCACGAGTATCGTCCCAACGGCGAGTCTCCTGCTGAAGCGTGCCTCCACCGCTGAGCACCTCAATCTGGCGTGGAATCTCATAGGCCAGAGCCCGACGAACACCGGAGATGGAATTCAAATTCTTCACCTCGATTTTAGTGCCGAATTTTTCGGTGCCTACGGGTCGAACCGATACGTTTACGTCGCAGCGAAGCTGGCCTTTTTCCATGTCCGCATCGCTGATCCCTCCATAAACCATGACTTGCTGGAGAACTGTGAGGTAGGCGAAGGCCTCTTCAGGCGAGGCGATGTCTGGTTCGCCAACGATCTCAAGCAGTGGGGTCCCAGCACGGTTGAAGTCGATCCCGGTGGCTGTCTCCATGTGGAAGCTTTTGGCAACGTCCTCTTCGAGGTGGATTCTGACAAGGCGGGATTTCTTCTCCTTGGTGGCGATGGATTTTTGGGCGTCTTTGGGATAGGCAAGGTCGTGGAGAGGGACTGTACCACCTATGCAGAAGGGCTGATCGTATTGGCTGATCTGGTAATTCTTCGGCATGTCAGGGTAGAAGTAATTTTTACGATCGAACTTGCAGACCTCCCCGATCTCGCAGTCGAGCATGAGCCCGGCAAGGGCAGTGAGCTTAAGCGCCTCTTCATTCATCACTGGAAGAGCGCCAGGCATGCCGAGGCAAACCGGGCAGACGTTGGTATTGGGTTCTGCACCATATTCCACCGCGCATGAGCAGAACATTTTGCTGCGGGTCTTGAGTTGTACGTGTACTTCGAGGCCGATGGTGGCGATGTATTCGGTCATTTTTTCTTCTTATTCTGAGTGTTGCGATTCTGCTCTTGGGGCAAGGCGTAATCGAGTGCTTTTTGGAGATCGAGTTTCATGATAAGACGCTGGAGTTCTGGGTCGCCAACAGCTTCTCGAAGGGGTTGGTTTTGCAGGAGTGTGATGTAGTCTTTGCGTTCCGCTGCTTGAAGGAGGTCTCTATCCTTTAATAGAATGCTCACGCGCGGGTACGTGACGATCTCTTGGACGCCCGGGTAGTCAAGGAATCGCATCATGGCATCGGGATTCTTTGATAGGGAACTAAGCCGATCGATATTCCCGTAAGTTTCAGTGGGCAGGATATCGATGGACTCGACAATGTCGCTCATGGGGCCTGTTTCCAGTGCAGTTTTTATTTTTGTCAGTGGCGTGGCTAAAGGGGATCGGGGATTCGCCTGGGCTAGAGTGCCGGCGGCACGCACCAAGGTGATAGTGCTCCACAGGATGAATAGCCCGGTGAGAGTTCCAAAAAAAGCTCCACCAATTCCAAAAAACCAGCGCATGAAGCCGGGAGGTTGCTGTGAGGTGCGCTTGAATAGAATTGCGCTGAAAAACAAGCAGATTCCAAGAGTTGCAAGGGCGGTTGTGGTGCCGGCGAGGAATCCTGCGATCAGGGCGAGGCCCGGCATAATCACCCCTACGCCTGCAGCGATTGTTTTTCCCGCAAAGACACCAACAATGCCTGAACCGACAAACGCACCGAAATGCAGGGCACTTCGGATCAAGCCGCGGCGCCATCCACCACAGATCTCCCAAAGCAGGAAGATTGCGGCGATACAGAGAACGCCATTTTGCCAGAGTGCGGAGGGTTGCTCTGCCATCTGTACTCAGCGAGGAAGGCAATCTTGTGCACGTTGGCGGAGGGCGTGGTCCAAAAGAACAAGGGCTGTCATAGCCTCAACCATAACGACTGCCCTCGGGAGCACGCAGGGATCATGGCGACCGCGTGCGGAGAGTGTGGATTCCTTGCCCTCCGAGGTTACGGTGTCCTGCTGTTTTGCGATGGTTGCAGTGGGCTTGAAGGCGGTGCGGAAGACGAGGGGTTCGCCATTGCTGATTCCGCCTTGGACGCCACCGGAGTGGTTGGTTTTTGTGTGAACCTTGCCGTCGCGAATTTCAAACGGGTCGTTGTGCTCGGCGCCGGTGAGTTGCGTGCCAGCAAATCCAGAGCCCACCTCGAATCCTTTGGTTGCCGGAAGGCTTAACATCGCTTTTGCCAGATCAGCTTCGAGACGATCGAAGACGGGTTCGCCAAGTCCTACAGGCATGCATCGGACGACAGTCTCGATGATGCCCCCGACGCTGTTTCCCTCCGAGCGCATGGCCTTAATGCGGGTGACCATCGCCTCTGCAGCGGCAGGATCCGGGCAACGCACGGCATTCGACTCGATGGCGTTCAGTTGAACGGTGGCCGGATCGACGTGCGATACAATGTCGTGCACGCGGGATACCCAGGCGAGGATTTCGATGCCGGGGAAGAGTTGGGAAAGGATTTTCTTAGCCACGGCACCTGCCGCCACGCGGCCAATGGTTTCGCGGGCCGACGAGCGTCCCCCCCCCTCCCAGTTGCGGGTGCCGTATTTGGATTGATAGGTGAAATCCGCATGTGAGGGGCGAAAGTGTGTTTCCATTTCGCTATAAGCCTCAGGACGCGCATCGGTATTTGGCACAAAGACCGAAATCGGCGTGCCCAGCGTCACTCCTTGGAAGACTCCTGAGAGAATTTTGCAAGTGTCCTCCTCCTTGCGAGGAGTGACGATGTCACTCTGCCCAGGACGTCGGCGGTCAAGGTCTGGTTGAAGGTCTGCCTCGGAGAGAGGCAGGCGTGGAGGACATCCGTCGATCACAACGCCCACACCACCGCCGTGGGACTCGCCCCAGGTCGAGATGCGAAACAAGGTTCCATAAGTGCTGGCCATGATTCATTAAGTTAATCAGACCCAGATCGTGTGATCACGCAGGAAGTGAAGGGAGGGGGAGCCGACAGTCGGATTCGAACCGACGACCAGCGGTTTACAAAACCGCTGCTCTACCACTGAGCTATGTCGGCAGTGGGATAAATGATTGATTCCACAAAAAAGAACTCGCGGCAAGGCTTGGATGCGGGAGAGGACGAATTTCAGGAAATCTTTTCTAGGAGATAGTTTTTCAAGTCGGTGATCGCAATGCGTTCCTGTCGCATCGAATCGCGGTGGCGGAGGGTCACGGTGTCCTGTTTTTCCGGGCCGTTTTCGCCGATGGTGTCGAAGTCGATGGTGACGCAGAACGGTGTGCCCGCTTCGTCTTGGCGGCGGTAGCGGCGTCCGATTGCACCGGCCTCGTCGTAGAAGACGTTCATGAGCGGGCGGAGCGAGGTGGCGATCTCCTTGGCCTTCTCGACAAGCGGTGGCTTGTTTTTGAGAAGGGGAAAGACTCCGCATTTGACTGGGGCCATGCGCGGGTGGAAGCGGAGGACGTTGCGGGTCTCGGAGTTTCCCTTGTCATCGGTGACGGTCTCCTCGTCGAAAGCCTCGCAGATGAGGGCGAGGGTGGTGCGGTCCACTCCAGCGCTGGGTTCCACAACGTGGGGCACGAAGCGCTCCTTGGTCGCCTCGTCGTAGTAATCGAGGGGCTTGCCGGAGTGCTCGATGTGTTTCGACAGGTCGTAGTTGGTGCGGTACGCGATGCCTTCAAGCTCGCTGACGCCGAAGGGAAATTCGTATTCGAGATCGTAGGTTTTTTTCGAATAGAACGCACGGTCCCCGTCCGGGATATCAACCACGTGGATTTTCGAGCGTGGGATGCCGATGTCCTCGTAGAACTTGAGGCGTTCCTCAAGCCAGTAGTCAGTGAGGGCCATGCCGTCCTCTGGGCGGCAGAAATACTCGATTTCCATCTGCTCGAACTCGCGCGAGCGGAAGATGTAGTTCCGCGGGTTGATCTCGTTGCGAAAGGCTTTGCCGATTTGCGCGATGCCGAATGGGAGCTTCTGGCGCGAGGTGTCGAGGACGTTGCGGAAGTTCACGAATATCGCCTGAGCGGTCTCGGGACGGAGGTAGACGAGGTTGTCATCGCTTTCGAGCGGGCCCGCATGGGATTTGAACATGAGGTTGAAATCCCGTGGTTCTGTAAGGCTTCTGCTGCCGCAGTTCGGGCAGTATTTTTCACCATTCTTCTCGGGAAGTTGATCGGCGCGTTGGCGACTGTTGCACGCTTTGCAGTCGACCATCGGATCGCTGAAGGTCTCCTCATGTCCCGAGGCCTTCCAGACAGCGCGGTTCATGATGATCGATCCATCCATACCTTCCATGTCGTCGCGTTCGCGGACATTGCGTCGCCACCAGAAGTCCTTGAGGTTTTTTTTAAGTTCCACGCCAAGCGGGCCGTAGTCCCAGAATCCATTAATACCGCCGTAGATTTCGGAAGATTGAAAAATAAAGCCTCGCCGCTTGCAGAGGCTGACGATTTTTTCCATTCGTGTGGTAGAGGCTTCCTTCGACATAAGTGGTCGAATCAAAGCGGAGCGGAGAGGATGCGTCAACGCGGCAGGTTTGCGACGATGTCACGGATAAGTGCCGGACCATTGTAGACAAAGCCTGTGTAGAGTTGGATGAGATTAGCTCCCGCCGTGAGTTTTTCGCGTGCGGTTGCATAATCCATGATCCCTCCGGAAGCAATGATCGGGAGGGAGGTCGACTCGCGGAGGGTTCTAATTACTTCAGTGGAGCGGTTGCGGAGTGGGGCCCCACTAAGGCCTCCTGCGGTATCCTGCTCTTTTTTAATAGAGGAATGATCAAGTGTCGTATTTGTCGCAATCAAACCAGCGAGCCCCTCGCTATCTGCCATGGTGGCAATATTGCGAATATCCTCCTGCAGAAGGTCTGGGGCAATTTTGACGAGAAGAGGCTTAGAGCTGTCAATTGCTTTCAGGGTACGAATTATTTCCGCAAGAGCTGTGGCATCCTGTAAAGCTCGCAGGCCTGGGGTGTTTGGAGAACTGACATTAATGACGAAGTAATCACCATAGGGAAGAAGGAGGCGATAACTCGTTGCGTAGTCGGATGCGGCTTGTTCGTTGGGAGTCAGTTTTGATTTCCCGATATTGATTCCGACCGGAATGCGTGGCCATTTCCCTCGACGCTTGAGCTTGCGCAGGCGAGCCTCCACAGCGCTGGCGCCGTCGTTGTTGAACCCCATGCGGTTAATGATCGCTTGGCGTTCAATAAAACGGAAACTTCTGGGTTTCGGGTTGCCGGGTTGGGGGAGTGCGGTAATGGTGCCCGCTTCGACGAAGCCGAACCCCATCGATTCCCAAGCACGGAGGGCGTTTGCATTTTTATCCATGCCAGCGGCAAGCCCCACGGGGTTTGGGAATTTGAGGCCGAAAAGGTTCACAGGCTCTGCGGGTTGTGGTCCGAATGTCGCGCGTAGGATGGCGCGCGGGGTAAGGCGCAGGCCAAGAATGGCGAGATTGTGGGCAGCCTCGGCGGGAAGGCTGAATAGAAGCGGACGCAGAAGCGAAAGGTAGAGATCCATCAAGGAAGGAATTCGGAAAGGGTAGGTTAAGCAAGCCCGTGGCGAGCGTGCCACTCTTGGTAGGCGAATGGCGAGATTTCCGAGGGCTTGATCTCGCTGCGTCCGCCCCAGAAGACATTTGTGTAAGAGACTGGAATGCCTGCTTCGATGAGGTGATTGTCGATTGCCGCCTTGAATTGCATGACACGATCTTTATCCGTGCCATGTGACACAGCCATGATGTTCACATTATTGAACTCCGGTCCCCCTTCGCGCCAGTAGCAGTGGGTGAGGCACTCGTGGCGCCCGATTTGTGCTCCTGCTTCCTCCTCGCGTCCGGGAGGTACGGCCCAGTGAAAGAGGGCATTGAAACGCGTAACACGGACGCCGGTTTGTGAGGGTTTCACATGCTCAAGGAATGTTGAAAAACGACCAAGCAACTTCCGCTCACGGAGAGATTCTGCAACGGCAAAAAACTCTTCCAAGCTCACCTCTGCCTCCTCAGCGCGCGCGTTCCAAGCGGGTTCGCGGATTTCATCAGGGGAGAATTCTTTTTTTAGAGCAACAAGGATGCGCCATTCATGGTCGGTAAGCTGGACGACGCCTGTCTTAAGCATGCGGGCCATCTCCTCAGAGAGATCCCCTGGCTCAAGGGTCTTGCGTCGGACATGGCCGACTCCAAGGGCGAAAATGCCTTTGGCTGGCATGAGTCTGTAGGCTTCGGCACCGGTGCGTTTGATAAGCAATTCGCAGTGCGCGTCGAGTGATTGCCCAGCTGGAACCTTCAGTGTTGTCCAGAGCTTGTAGGCTTCACCAGGAATCTTGGCATCCGTTGAGCGAATCACCACATGACCTGAGAATGGGTCCTGCCTGAACATGAAATCGAATGCGGCATCAAGTTTCTCAGCTGGAACTTTCCAGGCCACCAAAGCGCCCTCTGCGAGGTTTGTTGCCAAGAGCGTCTGTCTTACTCGGCGGATTGTTCCCGCCTCAAGCATTGCCCGGATGCGCTCCAATACAATCGGAAGCTCGACTCCACTCAAGCGAGAGATTTCCTGAAATGGCTCACGGGAAAATCCAGAAATCTTGTCTTCTGAAACGGCAAGGATACGCGCGTTGACGGGGTCGTTGTGCTCGGTCTGAATCATAAAATGAGGTTGATTTTACTTATTGAACTCCGCCCTGCAAGACGGCAGGCGCCGAGACTCAAAATCCTGCGACTTTTCTTTGAACGTAATGCAGGCACGGGATGTCAAATCAATGACGCATATGAGGTGTGAACCCGCCTATGCGAGCGGTCGATATTCAATTTATACCCTTGCAACAAAAATACACCCATGGCACTCGACGACAACGATACTGGATTTCGGCTCTACCTTCGCCAGATTGCGGAATACCCGCTTCTGACTGTGAAGGATGAGATCAAACTTGCGCGCAGAATTAAACGTGGAGACGAGGAGGCGCGCACAATCATGGTGCGGTCAAACCTGCGACTCGTGGTGAAAATAGCCCGCGATTATAGCAATTATGGCTTGCCGCTCCTGGATCTCATTTCTGAAGGCAATATCGGCCTGATGAAAGCCGTTGAGCGTTTCGATCCGAAAAAAGGGGGCAAGCTCAGTACATATGCTGCTTGGTGGATCAAGCAATCGATCAAGCGTGCATTGGCAAACCAAAGCAAGACGATCCGTTTGCCGGTGCATCTGGTTGATAAAATCACCAAGTTACGGCGTGTCTCTACCCAGATGACGGAGGAACTTGGCAGAGAGCCCACCGATGAGGAACTTGCCGAGGAGGTCGGTATGGCTGTGGCAAAGGTGTCAGCACTCAAGAGCGCCGCGATTCGACCCACCTCCCTCGATCAACCGCTCGGAGACGATGATACCACCTCCCTTGGAGATATCATCGGCGATGAGGAGGCTATGGATCCCTATGAATTGCTTCGTGACAAGGATCTCCGTGACGAGGTTGGGGACTTGCTTGATGTCCTTGATGAAAGAGAACGAAAAATCATCAATAGCCGCTTTGGGCTCGATGGCCACAAGACCAAAACTCTTGAGGAGGTTGGAGAAAAATTTGGGGTGACCCGCGAGAGGATCCGTCAGTTGCAGAACATCGCTCTGAGGAAACTCCGCCGCGCCCTTGGAAAGAAAGAACGATCGAAGGCAGAAACCGTCATTTAAATTTGGTTTGGGTAGGGTGGAAACCGGATGTGCAGCGTTGAGTTGCCATCCGGTTTCTTTTTTACGGATAAAACTCACCATTTTATGTTTCCGGAGACATTGCGAATTGTAACGAGATTGTTGCAGGAAATGATTTTGGTTTTACTGAGGGACCAATCAGAAGAAAGCCCGTCGATGCGCAATCAATTCGCGCAGACAAATAACATAACTTCACATGAAAATAAAAAAATTCACCGGCATGCTCTGCGCCTCCGCGATTTTAGGCGTTACAATGAATGCCTCGGCTGGCACACAAACATCTCTAGATACCGATGCGAAAGCATCTCCAATCATTGAGAACTCGGGGTTCACGTTGAATGATGCATTCGATAAACTTTGGTCGATCCCTGTTCTTTATAAGAATAAAGAAAACCCCTTTATCCAAGAAG
>ERZ889217.632-NODE-632-length-20372-cov-11.146134_pt1 | contig 20372 bp, 23 predicted proteins | sample MGYA00521098_ERZ889217 | MGnify/ENA primary metagenome ERZ889217 (study PRJEB32303, sample SAMEA104408613) | aquatic metagenome | biome: Brackish water; feature: Pelagic; material: water | place: Baltic Sea | collected 2014-06-10T22:04:00 | depth 2,362 m ... | reverse complement strand
AATGGGATCGCAGCAATTTAGCCAGCTACCACCTGCAGCGATGGCCGGAATGGGAGCAGAGCAACTTGGTCAGCTACCACCTGCAGCATTTGCAGGTATGGGCGCAGATCAAATGAAGGCAATGTTACGTACAACGATGGCCGAAATGGGAGCAGACCAACTTGGTCAGCTACCACCTGCGGCGATGGCCGGAATGGGAGCGAAACAACTTAAGGGGCTACCATCTGAAGCATTTGCAGGTATGACACCTGAACAGTTGAGAGAACTACCTGCCGCTTCAGTTAAAGCAATGGGAAAGAATGATATTTCATTGCTGCCACCAGAGGCAGTTGCTGGCTTGAAATTATCACAGGCAAAGAAGTGGAGCATAGCTAAACTTCGTGCCTTATCACCTGAAGCGGCAGCGGCCATACCAACAGCCGTGTTTAACGGTCTACCTGCGGCTAAGAAAGCAGCGCTTCAGAGGTCCTAAAATGGATTAAAGTTTTTGGTCGGATAAAACTTTCCAGAGACTTTATTGTTGTAGAAGAGCCGAGAGGGCTTTCGATTAAATCGAGTGCCTTCTTGGCTCTTTTTACGGAATTTATTGGCAGCCATCGGGCCTACTAGCGCACAATACTGAGCTTGGGTTTAATACAACACGTATGACTTTTGTTTTTGGCAATATCGGGGCAATTGCAATTAACTCATTCGCCGACTTGACCAGTCAATCTCAGGTGACAAATCCAATAGGCCTAAGTAGCACCAAGGCAAAGCTCATCAAAAAGGTTACTTCCATTAAGCCCAAGTGCCCTAAAGGCTATAAAAGAAGTAACCTTCCAACTTGCTGCCATTGGTCTTAAACAGACCCCCTGTTGTTAACTTTCACGCTCACTAGTTATATACACCCGCTATAAATAAATTTGCTAAAGCGGTAACAAAAAAGTTATTTGTATCTAGAATCGGTTAATAGCAACTTTACAAACTAGCTAACGAACGAGCGGTGGCGATAATGATTGAATCGATAAAGATGACATTAACTAATTATTCGATTTTAAGGGAAAATCAACAAGATCAGAATTTTGGAAATTCACAGCAAAAATGAGATACAGGGTCTTGAGAATTATTATCATCGTGGGCTTTAGTTACGCATACCTGGAATGGTGGCAGTAGCTGCCTTCTTTGCCATTGGGCTTAAACAAACCCCAGGTTGTTAAGTTTTACACACGTTGTCTGCATACAGTGCAGATAAATCTTGAAAAGAGCGTAGAATCAATATATGAGTTTTGAAATCAGCGATATTTGGATCACAATTGGCAAAACTGTTGGCCTCTTAATAGGCACATTTATAACAATCAAATTAATCAAATTACTTATGAGCAAATCAATCACTCGTATCTTGAAACTTAGAGATTCAATTCAAGAAGAATCAAACTATGACCGAAGAGTTACCCAGAGAGCTACTACTCTTACGGTTGTATCAGATTATGCGATAACAATCTTCTTCTCAGTCTTGGCATCTCTTATATTCTTGGACATATTTAAAATTAATCTGGCACCCTTACTTGCTGCTGCAAGCGTTATTGGAGTAGCTATTGGCTTTGGGGCGCAGACACTAGTCAAGGATTTTATTGCTGGAATTTCCAATATGGCTGAGGATCAATTCGGTGTAGGTGATGTGGTGGATCTAGGCGAAGCAATTGGAGTGGTGGAGTCTGTTACGTTAAAGAGCACAAGGGTTCGCTCTCTTGATGGCACGCTCTGGCATATTCCAAATGGTTCAATTGAGAGGGTTGCAAACAAGAGCCAGGAATGGTCACGTATGGTTCTAGATATCAGCGTTGCTTATAAGAGTGATTTAAAGAAGGTCGAAAAAACGATTGCCAATATTTTAGAAGAGTTCTCAAAGCTCCCAGAGATCAGAGAATCTCTAATTGATTCTCCAGAACTTTTAGGTGTAGAACGCCTTGCCGATAGCTCTATTGATTTTAGAGTTATGGCTAGGGTTAAAGCCGGAAAGCAATGGGAGATTGCACGGAAATTACGATTCTTAGTTAAAGAAAGATTTGATGAAGCCGAAATTGAATTTCCATTCCCTCAGCTAACTATCTGGAGGGGTGAAGCAGAGGGCGGCAATTAAAAAATACCACTAGGCTTCTTGGCAATGAACGGGTCACTGGCGTTAATTGGTTCGGGTGAGTATCTCGAGTCGATGTCGGCTTTTGAAAAATCACTGATAGATGATGGCGTTAAAAATGGAAAGAAGCCGCTCTATATTCAGATTCCAACTGCCGCAGGACAAGAGAGCCAAACTCGCCTTAAGTATTGGGAAGATCTGGGTCGTGCGCAGGCAGAGTTAATCGGAGTCGAGTCAATCTTTTTGCCGATCTTTAATCGCGAAGATGCCAACAATCCTAAATATGCACAGCTAGTTCGAGATAGCGCTCTTATCTATTTTTCAGGTGGCGATCCACATTATTTAGCGCAATCAATAATTGATACCCCACTCTGGCAGGCGATTGTAGAAAATTGGCAGACAGGTGGCTCACTTGCTGGGTGCAGCGCCGGAGCTATGGTTTTGAGTTCGGATATTCCAAATTTTCGGTTGAGCAAGAGTGAACCAACAAAGGGATTAAATTTAATTTCAAATGTTCGGATAATTCCCCACTTTGATAAATTCTTTAGGTGGATTCCAGAGAGTGCGGCAAATCTATTGCTGCATGTTCCAAGTGATTCAATATTGATTGGGATTGATGAGCAGACTGCGATTGTTAAGCGCTTTGACTCAGATCATTGGCAAGTTGCCGGAAAGGCAAAGGCCCATATTCTCAAAGGTCTGCCTAAGGCCCAACTGGCCGAGGGTGAGATTTTAAAGTTTTAAGGCTTCTCTAAGGATTTGAGCGTGGATTTTCGCAACATTTGGCCCTTTGGGAATAGCAAAACTCAGAAATCTGTTTATCCTTGTTGATGCTGTTGTATCCCACTAGCTAATAGGAGAAATAATGCAAAGTTCGAACCCAGTTTTCAAACGCGGATATGCCGCTACCGAAAATCGTGGCGGAACAATCGTTACACCATCGACAGATGAGTTAAATAAACTTTATAACGCACCAGCTGCCTCTGCTACGCAGATGGGCCGGATGACAATTGATGATGTGGTCTCTCGTACCGCACTTCTCTTTGTAGTCCTAGGTGTTGTCGGAAGTCTTGCTTGGACGTTAAATCTTGGTGGCGCTGCGCTACTAGTTGGCTTTCTTGGTGCATTTGGCATTGGAATGTATCTGGCAATTTCACAGAAGATAAATCCTGGTCTAACAATTACATATGCCGCCCTCCAAGGATTGGCACTTGGAACTCTAAGCCATATGTATGAAATGCAATATGACGGAATCGTTTCACAAGCTTTAGTTGCAACGATGGCAGCAATAGCTGGTGTGCTCTGGGCATATAAGAGCAAGCGAATTCGGGTAACACCAAAGTTCACTCGCGTAATGATGGCGGCGCTACTTGGTTACATCGTTCTTGCACTGGGCTCTTTTGTTGGATCTTTCTTTGGTCTTGGAAATGGTATGGGACTTTATGGTCTCTCAGGCTTTGGTCCTCTGCTAGCTGTTGGCGGCGTACTACTTGCAACCTTCTTCTTAGTTTTGGATTTTGATCAGATTGAAAAAATGATCGCAAGTGGAGCGCCACAAGAACAATCATGGCGCGCAGGTTTTGGGCTAATGGTTACGGTCATCTGGCTCTACCTTGAAGTATTGCGCTTAATCTCGATACTTCGTCGTGGCTAAGTTCTAATTAGGTCTTGGTTAAATTTCTAGTCTCAGGCATCTTTGCTGACAGCAGCAGTGTTATTGAAAACACTACTGCTGTTGCTATAAATGCCGGGCGATAAGAGTGCGCATCAACTAACCAGCCAAGCAAGACTGGGCTGATGATATTTCCAAAGTCTCCCGCCATCTGAAATAGTGCGATAACTCGACCGCCTTTGCCGCCAAAGACATCACCAACAACTGCTGATGAGGCCGTTCCTTCAAAGGCGCCGCCAATTCCAAACATGACCATGGCGAGGAAGTAGTACCACCAATGCGTTGAGATGATAATTGTTGCAACGCCGGTTAAGAGTGTGAATGATCCAATCATCAGTGCAAAACGGCGGCCTCGAAAATCTGAAATTTTTCCGACATAGATAAGTGCAATTCCTTGTACTAGTGCGGCGATTGTGAAGCCAAGTCCCAGAACGGAGTTAGAGGCGCCAAGGATCTCTTTTGTAAAGAGTGGCAATATCGAATTTCGCAGCCCAAAGATCACCCAGTTTGAGAGAAATGCAATAGCCATTGCAGCTACATATGGATAGTTTTTAAGCGCATCCTTAAGGAGTACTCGATCTTCTGGATCTTGGATATTCCTAATTGATTTGCCGAGTCGTTTTTCAGATAAAAAAAATGAAGTTACAAATGATGCGCAGATAAGTGTGAAGGCGTAGGTAAAGAAAGGAACTCGAAGTGAGATTACAGAGAGAATTCCACCAACTGCCGGACCTGCAATTCCACCGATTAGAAAGCCGCCATAATACGTTGACTGGGCGCGCCCACGCACATTGTCTTCGACAGAGCGCATCAGTAGCGAGCTTGCAGAGACAGAGAACATCACAGAACCAATACCGCCAAGGGCTCTGAAGGTTAAGAGTTGCCAATAACTATTTGCTAACCCAGCGGCAAAAGATGAAACTGCTACTAAAAGTAGTCCAGTTGTCTGTACTCGACGCTCACCAAATAAATCAATTAATTTTCCGGCTGGTAGGCCCATTGCAAATCTGGCAAGAGCAAAGGCAGAAATAATCGCACCAATTTGGGCATTATTAACTTCAAATGTCTTTGCAAAGAGCGGTATTGCCGGAATTATCATTCCGTAACCAAGTGCTACAAAGAATGCAACTACTGATAGAACATAGACCTCTCGTGGTAGATCTGCGTTAATTTTCCTATTTTTAAGCAATTGCCTCGCCTGCAGCTTCTTCTTTTGCTGCGCTATGTTGGGCGCCAGTTTTCAGTGGTGTCTCACGCAAGAACAGAGCAACTAGAACACCGAGAGCGGTAATCGGCGCTGCAGAGATAAATACGGCATGGAAAGAGTTAACAAATGCATTAATTATTCCTGCCTGGAGCTCTGGGGAGAATGTCTCTAGAACTGCGGTGTTCTCTTTTAGAGCAGCAAATTTCTCTGGAGTTGCACCTATCAAAGCTGCTGGATTGCTGGCCTGCAACTTTTCAACTTCGATTGGAAGAAAGTGTGTAAGGCGACTTGAATAGACGGTACCAAAGAGGGCTACTCCGATAGTTGCACCAATTGATCTAAAGAAGGTATTTGCACTAGTTGCGACTCCCATATCTCTAAAGTCGACCGAGTTCTGAAGTGCAATAACAATTGTCTGCATTGAGAAACCAAGTCCAGCGCCAATCAGGATTGCATAGATTGAGATCTCCCAGAAAGGTGTGGTCTGATCAAGCAAGGTCAAGAGCGAGATTCCTATTGTCATCAGGGTTAATCCGATAATCGGATAACGCTTGTAATGGCCATGCTTAGTAATTAGTTTTCCGCTGGTGATTGACATCGAAACGATTCCCATCATAAATGGAATCAATTTAAGCCCTGCTGAAGTAGCTGAATCGCCCTTCACTACCTGTAGGTAGAGCGGCAACATAACGATTGCACCAAACATTCCGGCGCCGATGATGAAACCGAGAATCGATGTAATTGTAAAGGTGTGGTTCTTGAATAGGTTAAGTGGCAAAATTGGCTCTGAGGTTCGACTCTCTTGATAGATAAATCCTAGGATAATTGCAAGTGCTATGGCTAGCGCAGTCAATGTTCTGTTATTGGTCCAGCCATCTTGTGGGCCATAAACCGAAATTCCCATAAGCAACGATGAGATACCTGAAACTAAGAGAAATGCACCGAGATAATCAATCTTATGTTCGCGAACTACTTTAGGAATATGAAGTGATGCTGAAGTAATAATTAGAGCTGCAATGCCAAATGGCAGATTGATGTAGAAGATCCAGCGCCATCCAGTTACACCGAGAATCTGTGTGTGGTCAGAGAAGAAGCCACCTAAGAGTGGTCCAGCAACAGATGAGAGGCCCCAGACTGCGCCGAAATATCCCTGGTACTTTCCGCGTTCGCGAGGTGAGACTAGGTCGCCAATAATTATGAAGGTAAGTGCCATTAAGCCACCGGCACCAAGTCCTTGCACTGCGCGGAAGGCAATTAGCTGGGTCATGCTTGCGGCTGCGCCAGATGCAAATGAACCAATTAAAAAGGTAATGATTGCGAATTGAAATACTGGGCGCCGGCCGTAAAGATCAGAGATTTTTCCGTAGAGCGGAGTCGAGGCCGTTGATGTTAGGAGATAGGCGGTGACCACCCAGGTGTAATGGGTCAGGCCATCAAAATCTTCTACAATTTTCTTAAGTGCAGTTGAAACTATTGTCTGATCTAGTGCGGCAAGCAACATGCCAACCATAAGTCCGCTTAGAACAAACATGATTTCTTTGTGAGTGCGCACTTGAAGGGCTTCAGGCTTTTTATCGGGCATAATCGGGAGTTTACTATGCGCCACTAGAGATGCAGTAATAGGGTTAAGCAATGAAGAGCATAATCGCGCAAGACCTTGTGAAAACCTATGACAAGGGGCAGGTAAGAGCTCTTGATGGTTTAAACCTTGATGTTGAAGAGGGAACAGTGCTTGGCCTACTTGGTCCAAATGGCGCTGGAAAGACAACAACGGTTCGGGTTCTTGCAACTTTATTGACGCCAGATTCTGGAATTGCGACGGTGGCCGGAATCGATGTCATAAAGCACCCAGATGAAGTTCGAAAAATTATTGGCTTATCTGGTCAGTATGCAGCTTTAGATGAGACTTTAACTGGCTGGGATAACTTAACTATGTTTGGCCGCCTTTATCATTTAAATGGTCCGGCCTCTAAGAAGCGGGCGAGTGAGCTTCTCGAAAAATTTTCACTTACAGATGCCGCAAAGCGACCAATTAGAACTTATTCGGGTGGAATGCGAAGGCGTTTAGATTTAGCCGCATCGCTAATTGTTAAGCCAAAAGTACTTTTTTTAGATGAACCGACAACAGGGCTAGATCCCAGAGGTCGGATGGAGATGTGGAGCGTTATCGATGAGCTCGTTAAAGGTGGTGTGACCTTGCTTCTGACAACACAATATTTAGAGGAGGCAGATCACCTTGCAGATTCGATTGCGGTAATCGATACCGGAAAGGTAATTGCTCGCGGAACTGCAGATGAGTTAAAGAGCCAAGTTGGAGGTGAGCGCTTAGAGATCACCGTAGAAGTAGAGCAACTTACAGAAGCAACCCAGCTCGTACAACAAGTCACAGGCGTGAATCCAACTATTGATGAAGGAATCCGAAAGATTTCGGCGCCGGTAAATAATGGCAGCGATTCATTGATTCAAGTTCTTAGATTATTAGATGAGTCCAAGATTCATCCCTTAGATATCGGACTCAAGCGACCATCGCTAGATGATGTATTTATCTCACTGACCGGACATGTTGCGGAAGTAGCTGTTGAAGTGGGGGCAAAAAATGCAAAGCGTAAGTGATTTTTTAGTTATAACCAAGCGTCAACTGCTACAGATGATCCGAATTCCTGAGGTTTTAATCTTTGCAACAATTCAGCCGGCGATGTTTGTGCTTCTCTTTCGTTATGTTTTTGGCGGTGCTATTGATTCTGGCGTAGATGGTGGCTATGTCCAACTCTTGATGCCCGGAATCTTTGTGCAGACCGTTGCATTTACCTTGGCTGCAACAGCTGTTGGTTTAGCTGCTGATATGCAGAAGGGATTAATTGATCGCTTTAGATCACTGCCAATTTCAAGATCAGCGGTCGTAATCGGGCGAACAGTCGGCGATACCTTGCAGAACATCGTTACCTTAATTGTTATGGGCCTAGTCGGAGTATTAGTTGGCTGGCGACCAAGTAGCGGACCGGTAAAGATTTTTCTTGGCTTTCTCTTTCTACTTGCCTTTGGTTACTCAATGTCATGGATTGGTGTACTGATCGGACTTTCGGTACGCGAAGAGCGCGTTGCCCAGAACTTAGTATTTATGACGGTCTTTCCGCTCACATTTCTCTCAAATGCCTTTGCTCCAACAACTGGAATGCCGAAAGTGCTGCAGTATTTTGCCGAGTGGAATCCGGTATCAACGATGGTTGCTGCCTGCCGCGAACTATTTGGTACTGAAAATATCTTTGGTGCTACAGCAGATTCCTGGCCAAGTCAGAATCCGATATTGATGTCACTAATTTATATGGTGCTCTTGGTTGCAATTTTCGCACCTATTAGCGTTAGAAAATATGTGAGAGTTAGCAAATAATTTTAGAAGAAGTTCTGTGCTTCTAAGACTGCAGCGCTAATCTCGCGGCCATTTGGCGCGGTGTAAGAAACTGTTGCACCGATTTTTGCGCCAAGTACTGCGGCCCCAAGCGGAGATTTCTCACTGTAGACATCGACATCACCGCTAGCAATTTCGCGCGATCCCAACAGGAATTTAATTTCATCACCGGCAATATCGACAGTCACCAGCATGCCAAGTCCAACAACACCTGATTCACCGACTGGCGGATCTCCGATGTGTGCATTTTCAAGCATATGTTTCAATTGGCGAATTCTTGCTTCAGTCTTTCCTTGTTCATCTTTTGCAGCGTGATATCCACCATTCTCTTTTAAATCTCCTTCGGAGCGCGCAGCTTCAATCTTCTTAATAATGTCAGCGCGACGTGGGCCTTCGAGATCTGCCAGTTCAGCTGCCAATCGATCGGCAGCTTCTTGCGTAAGCCAGGTCTGAGTAGGTTCGATAGTCATAAGGCGAGGAGTTTACAGCTTTAAAGAACGAAGCAGGAGTCTATGTTGGCATTTACTGCCGCTAGGCGGGTAGGAATACGAACAATCCGGGTCGCATCTCTAGTGCCAAGGGGAATTGGATCATCAATCTCTCCGACAACATTTAGCCCATAGTCCCGGGCGCTAAGGCGGCAAGTAACTTGAACGGTTGGATCCTCAATTTCAATCAGGTATCTAATCTCAATACTCTTTGAATCAATCTCTTGGAAGGAGATCAAGGTTGATCTAATTGGTGGATTTGAGAAATGGTTGGCAGTCCAGAGCAGCCAACTTACTCCTGTAATAGCAAAGATCACCGCGATAATTAGCCACCTGGGAAAACGAGGTTGATTAATCCCATATCTCTCCGGCATGCTCATGTGTGCAAGTCTACGTAATCTCAATACAATTGCGAACATGGGTGGAAAAACAAGCATCGAAGCTGGACTCGCTGGCTCAATCACAATGATTCTTCTGACTACGGCAACCGTATTTCTGCTAATCAGCTTCTATCGAAGGTATAAGCGGCTAGCTAATCGCTTAGATGACTTCGAACAAAATGAAGATAAGTAAAGGTTTCATCGCCCAATTAATTGTGGCAATTTTACTCTCGCTAACATTTATCGGACTTGGCAACTGGCAGTTAAATCGGGCTGATGCGGTTAAGGCGTTAAATAAAGTTGTTGTTGATAAAGCTGAGATTGATCTAGAGCAGATTGCTCTCGCCGGGGCCAACCTTGAGCCAGAAGCCATAAATAGATTGGTAAGTGCTACCGGAAGATATACGCAGAAATTTCTGGCGCCAAATCAAAAAGTTTCCGTCAACGGCAGTGAAGTGAAGTTGGATTTAGAAGTTGGACTCCTTGAATTAACTGGCGCTCGCGCAATCTTGGTAATTCGTGGCACAGAAAGGGATATCGAAACTTTGGAATCTGGTGAGGTAAAGGTATCGGGACGCCTCTATCCAAGGCAGAGCGCAGATTCAGCCCTTGGTGTTGGGAATAAGCTCTCAAGAATTGATCCAGCCTTAATTGTTTCAAAGACTGAGCTAAGCCTCTTTGATGGTTACATAATTGCTACATCAGAAGTTCAGCTATCAGGTGGAGCGATAATCCGAGATCGGATTGATTCACCACAACTTATCTCTAAGGTCGCAGGGTACTTCTGGCAGCACATTTCATATGTCTTCATCTGGTGGTTGATGGCCCTTCTGGTTCTCTTCGCGCCCTTCTATAATTCGATAAAAGATCGGCAAAGTGGCGGTAAAGTTGCCACATGATTGAATTAAATCCACGCCAAGCAGAGCTAAACGGTGCGATGGTGCGCTTTCGGATTATGTCTATCTACGCTGGGATTATGTCGATGCTGCTCTGGTTTGTGAATGTACCTACCCACTACCTCATCTTTAAAGGTGCTTACGAATATGTAAGTTGGATATCTCTACTTCACGGCTTTACCTACCCGATTTATGTACTTGCGGCATTTCACTACAGCATCAAAGCCCACAAATCATTGGGCGGAACAATTCTCTTGATTCTTGCCGGAACTCTGCCGATTGCATCTTTCGTTGCAGAGCGCAGAGCGATGAGAGAATTTAAGGCACTGGCCTAAGTAGCTCAAGCCACGAATGTGAGTGAATTAATTAAGGGTTACTTAAAACCTGCAATCAAGTCGATAATCTATCCGCTCTATGAGCGCAGGTTATTTAAAAAATTGGATTTTGCGCAGACCCCAAACCATATAGGGGTAATTCTTGATGGCAACCGTAGATGGTCAAAGGCAAACCCTGCAGCTGATGGCAACACCTCAACATCGCGCGGCCATAGGGCCGGCGCTGAGAAAATTGTTGAGCTACTTGATTGGTGTGAAGAGTCAGAGGTTGAAGTTTTAACTATCTGGCTATTATCAAACCAGAACTTAAGCCGTCCGCCTGAAGAGCTTGAGCCACTTCTGCAAATAATTGAGGATACGGTCAATGATTTAGCCAGGCGAGGACGATGGGAGATTCGCCCAGTTGGCTCGATGGAGTTACTACCCAAGAATATGGTCAATCGGCTAAATGATGCAGCGGAAAAGACTCGAGGAATTAAGGGCGTTCTGATTAACGTAGCAATCGGTTATGGCGGGCGAAGTGAGATTACAGATGCGGTTAAGTCGCTACTAAATGAACATGCGGGCTCTGGAAAGGCGCTAGCAGAGATTGCCGATTCAATAACGGTAGATGAGATTAGCCGCCACTTGTATACGGCAGGCCTACCCGATCCAGATTTAGTGATTAGAACTTCTGGCGAACAGCGCCTTGGCGGATTTTTGCTCTGGCAGAGCGCACATTCTGAATTTTATTTCTGTGAAGCTTATTGGCCAGATTTTCGCCGAGTTGATTTTCTACGAGCTCTTCGTGCCTATTCACAGCGCAATCGCCGCTATGGCAGATAGCTAGAAATTAACTTTTAAACCAAGCGTGTCGCTGGGCTTGGAACTGACTTAGGTTTTACCTTTTACCTACATGCCTCGAATTACTTATGTCCTAGATACCAGCGTTCTGCTTGCAGATCCAGCAGCGCTTACTCGCTTTGCCGAACATGAAGTCATAATTCCAATCACTGTAATCGGTGAATTAGAGAACAAGCGTGACCACCCAGAGCTTGGCTACTTTGCACGCGCAGCCCTTCGCTCCCTAGATGATCTTCGAATTGAACATGGGCGGCTCGATGAAGATATCGCGCTAAATGATTTAGGTGGCACCCTGCGCGTTGAGTTAAACCATGCCGACTCATCATCTCTGCCTTCCGGATTCTTGCGAGATGGCTCAAATGATTCCAGAATTCTCGCTATCGCCCGAAATATGATGGCAGAATCTAGAAATGTAGTTCTAGTAACTAAAGATCTGCCGCTTCGAGTAAAGGCCTCATCTGTCGGTGTTAAATCTGAGGAGTATCGAGCAGAGTTGGCGTTAACTAGTGGTTGGACTGGGATGGTTGAGGCAACAGTAAGTGGCACCGTAATCGATACCTTATATGAGGGAAATAAGATTGCTGATCCACTTGGAGCCGAACATCCATGCCACACCGGAATTGTTCTTCATTCAGATAAGGGCAGCGCACTTGCCCGAGTTACACCAGATAGGAAACTCCAACTCGTAAGGGGGGATCGCTCAGCCTTTGGATTACATGGCCGAAGCGCCGAGCAACGAGTAGCGCTAGATCTGCTACTCGACAGCGAGATTGGAATTGTCTCCCTTGGCGGAAGAGCCGGTACCGGAAAGAGCGCACTTGCACTTAGCGCTGGTTTAGAGACAGTGTTGGAGAAGCACCAGCATAAGAAGGTTGTAATTTTTCGCCCGCTCTATGCCGTCGGTGGCCAAGAACTTGGCTATCTTCCAGGTAGCGAGAACGAGAAGATGTCGCCTTGGGCGCAGGCAGTCTTTGATACTTTGGGGGCGCTAGTTAGCCAGCAGGTTATCGATGAGATTATCGACCGAGGATTAATAGAGGTCCTGCCACTTACCCATATTCGCGGGCGCTCACTCCATGACTCATTTGTAATAGTCGATGAGGCCCAATCCCTCGAGCGCGGAGTATTGCTAACTGTCCTCTCGCGAATTGGCCAGAACTCGAAGGTGATCTTGACCCACGATGTCGCACAGCGCGACAACTTGAGAGTTGGCCGCCATGACGGTGTTGTTGCAGTAGTCGAATCGCTAAAGGGCCACCCACTCTTTGCTCACATCACCTTGACTAGGTCAGAGCGCTCGCCAATTGCCGCCCTAGTGACCGAGATGCTTGAGGAGCCGGTTAACTTCACTCAATAATTGGGCGCTAAATTGGCAGCTAACTGGCCTAACGGTCAAAGCAGATATATCAGACATTACCGCTTCTGACCAGGCTTTTTAATTCTAAACATCACTGTGATTAATATCTTTTTTGCGACTCACACTGCTTTAAATTTGCCGACCGGCCCCTTGGGTGCGAGTCTTGCGACATTCCCCCGAGTCCTTAGCCCATTTTGGGCTGCTCGCTTATGGGCTTGCAGGTTGGACCTAAGAGAGAGCTAGGAGGAGGGTGATATGGACACAAGATTTCGATCGAGAGGGCTCGTTCTTAGCACTGCCTTCTTCATTGCCTTCATCGGTACCGTCGATACAACATATGCCCAAGGAATTTTTGACCAGTACGTCTCGGTCCCAAATAATCTTCCGGCACTAACAGTTCTCCCCGAAACCCCAGAACCAAGTGAAAATGGAATTACCTTAGATCTAAATGGTCTCGCCTCGGTCGATGCCAATGCGATCGCCCTAGTCTCAATTGCTGCTCGCCAGGTCGAAAAGGCTAAGAAGCCAAGGGGCGCACGAGCAGTGGCCCGAACGATAATTTCTCAGAAATACAAGAAGTGGAATAACAATCGCCAGGCAACCTGTCTAAACAAACTCTGGACTCGTGAGAGCCATTGGAATTACCAAGCTCATAATTATGGAAGCGGCGCCCACGGAATTCCACAAGCCTTGCCAGCCATCAAGATGGAGTCAATTTCATCAGATTGGCGAACAAACCCAGTAACTCAAATTAAGTGGGGTCTGGTCTATATCAAGGTGCGATACTCAACACCATGTAATGCATATGCTAAACAATTACGATCAAATTATTACTAAATAATTCTTAAATAATATTTCTTAAGCGGTAGGACGGCTACCTATAGTTATTGGCTTTGAAGTTTCAGCGAAGAAATCATTTCCTTTATCGTCTATAACAATAAATGCCGGAAAATCTCTAACCTCAATCTTCCAGATCGCCTCCATACCTAGCTCGGAATAATCTAGAACTTCAACTTTGGTGATGCAATCCTGCGCCAAACGAGCCGCTGGACCACCAATAGATCCAAGGTAGAAGCCACCATTTTTTTTGCAGGCTTGAGTTACGGCGCTAGAGCGATTTCCTTTAGCCAACATGATTATTGATCCACCAGCGCTCTGAAATTGTTCAACATATGAGTCCATCCGCCCAGCAGTAGTCGGGCCAAATGAGCCTGATGCATAACCAACAGGAGTCTTTGCTGGACCTGCGTAGTAAACGGCATGATCTTTAAAGTATTGCGGAAGCTCTTTTCCGGAGTCTAGAAGTTCCTTAATTTTTGCATGTGCTAAATCTCGAGCAACAATTAAAGTTCCGTTTAGTGAGAGCCGAGTTTTAATTGGATACTTAGAGAGGGTGCTTAAAACATCGGCCATTGGTTGATTTAGATCGATAGTTACTACACTCTCATCTAAATGCTCATCAGTTGTATCGGGCAAGAAGTGAGCCGGATCGCGCTCTAGAACCTCAAGAAATACGCCATCTTTTGTGATTTTTGCCTTTGCCTGGCGATCGGCAGAACAGGAGACAGCAATTGCGATTGGAAGTGAAGCGCCATGTCTTGGCATTCTTACTACTCGGACATCATGGCAGAAATATTTTCCACCAAATTGGGCGCCAATTCCTAAAGTTCGAGTTAGCTCTAAGACCTTCTTCTCTAATTCAAGATCTCTAAATCCATGTCCAGTCTTAGCATTACCTTCTGTTGGTAGTTCATCTAGATAATGCGTACTTGCAAGCTTTGAAACTTTGACAGTGTGCTCTGCGCTTGTGCCACCAATAACAATGGCCAAGTGATACGGCGGGCAGGCCGCTGTTCCAATTGAACGTAGCTTCTCATCTAGCCAACTCATGAAAGATGCTGGATTTAAAATTGCCTTAGTCTCTTGGTAGAGGAAAGATTTGTTAGCACTTCCACCACCCTTTGCGATAAATAATAAGTTGTACTCATTTGGATGTTCTGAATCAGAGTAAATTTCAACTTGGGCTGGAAGATTATTTCCGGTATTTGCCTCTTGCCAGGTTGTGATTGGTGCCATCTGTGAGTAGCGAAGATTTAGCGAGGTGTAGGCGTCATAGACACCTTTTGAGATTGCTTTTGCATCTTCTCCAGTTGTTAAAACCTGCTGCCCCTTCTTGCCCATGATTAGAGCAGTTCCGGTGTCTTGGCACATCGGCAAAATTCCACCGGCAGAGATGTTGGCATTCTTTAGAAGATCAAGTGCAACAAAGCGATCATTTGGTGAGGCCTCTGGATCCTTCAAGATTGCAGCAAGTTGTTCTAGATGCTCTTCGCGCAAATAGTGATTTATATCGTGGATGGCCTCGCTAGTTAATTTCTCAAGAACTTGCGGGCCAATCTTTAAGAATTCCATTCCCTCGGCCTCAAAGGTAGTTAACCCTTCCGTTGAGATAAGGCGATACTTTGTCTTATCTGCTCCGACTGGAAGCAGCTCACTGTAATTAAATTCTGGCATTTTATTTCTCAGGCTTTGGCTTTGCTGCAGCAAGTTTGGCCTTGGCTCCATCTAGCCAGTGCTGACAGATTTTTGCTAACTCTTCGCCGCGCTCCCAGAGAGCAAGTGACTCTTCCAGTGTTGATTGTCCAGATTCAAGGGTAGAAACTACTTCGGCTAGAGCATCTCGCGCCTCTTCATAACTTAAATTCTTTGGGTCCTTAGCTGCGGCCATAATCGTAATCTACTCCGTAATTGCGCCAACTTCGCCCTGCGCTAAGCGCAATCGAAGTCGTTGCCCACTCTTTAACTCACTGGCCTTTCGTACAACCGAACCATCACTAGTCTGCACAACTGAATATCCGCGATCTAAGGTGGCTTGTGGCGAGAGCGTTCTTACCTGGGTTCGAAGGCCACTGATCTCCTCGCGCCCAAGTGCCAGTGCACTGCTCATCGAGCGATGGGATCTGGCCGCCAACTCTTTAATTACATCGCGCCTGGTCGAGATTATTAACTCTGGCTCACGCATTATCTGGCGCTCCATATAGCTGGCTAATTTAGCAAGTTCAAATTCAATACGGCTCTGGATGTAGCGATTGCTGCGATCTTGCAGATTTGAAATTCGAGCAAGTTCTTCCGACATATCAGGCACAACTCGCTTACCTGCATCAGTTGGCGTAGATGCGCGCCAATCTGCAACTAAGTCAAGTAGTGGCGCATCTTTCTCATGGCCGATTGCACTAATTATCGGAGTCTTACAATCTGCGACAAGGCGGAGCAGAGATTCATCAGAGAATGGCAGAAGATCTTCAAATGAGCCACCGCCACGAGTAATAATAATTACATCGACGTTTTTATCGCTATCTAACTCGGCGAGGGCGGTGCTAACTTCAGTCACGGCAAGGGCGCTGGCAACAGCAACCTCTCTAATCTCAAATTTAACTCCCGGCCAACGACGCTTTGCATTTTCAACAACATCTTTGCCGGCATCACTATTGCGTCCACAAATTAGACCGACAACATTTGGCAGAAAGGGAAGTGGTAATTTGCGTCCTTGATCGAAGAGACCTTCACTGGCCAATAAATTTTTCAACGCCTCTAAGCGAGCCATTAACTCACCAACTCCAACTTGGCGAATTTCAGAGATATTAAAAGAGAGTGAACCATTTTTGGTCCACCAGGTTGGTTTAGATCGAATTACAACTCGTGCATTCTGTTCAAGTGGCGCAATAGAATCAAAGATGTTTTTAAAACAGCGCACCGAGATACTCATATCTGCGCTGGGATCGCGAAGGCGCATGAAAATTGTTGGCGAGCCAGGTCGAACATTTATCTCAGATAGCTCACCCTCAATCCAAACTTCACTCAAGGTATCGATAATTGCTCCGATTCGCTCTGAGATAGCGCGGACGCTAAAAGGGGAATCGGCTTGATTTACTGGCTCGCTGGACACGAGTCGATAGTAATCGCCTTAGCAATTAGACTTGTCTAATGACTTCAGGGTTAATTTCGCCAGGAAAGAAGCGGGTACTTCTGGCTGCCCCACGCGGATATTGCGCTGGTGTGGATCGAGCTGTTATCACGGTAGAAAAAGCTCTCGACCTCTATGGCGCCCCGGTCTATGTTCGAAAAGAGATCGTTCATAACAAGCACGTCGTTTCAACTCTAGAGGCGCGCGGTGCCATCTTTGTTGCAGAAAATGAAGAGGTGCCCGAAGGTCAGACCGTAATTTTCTCAGCACATGGCGTATCGCCAGCAGTTCATGCAAGCGCCGCAACTCGAAATTTAAAGACAATCGATGCAACCTGTCCGCTAGTTACCAAGGTGCACCATGAGGTTAAGCGATTTGCAAGTGAAGATTTAACAATTTTATTGATTGGCCATGAAGGCCACGAAGAGGTCGAGGGCACTGCAGGCGAGGCTCCTGATAATGTAATTTTGGTAGATGGAACTGATGAAATAAATGAGATCGTAGTTCCAGATGAAAATAAAGTTGCTTGGCTATCTCAGACAACCTTGAGCGTTGACGAGACTCTTGTAACTGTTGCTGCTTTAAAGAAGCGCTTTCCGAATTTAATGGATCCACCAAGTGATGACATCTGTTATGCAACACAGAATCGTCAAGTTGCAATTAAGCAGATTGCGCCGCAAGCAGATCTAGTAATTATTGTTGGATCGAAGAACTCTTCGAACTCAGTTCGCTTAGTTGAAGTCTCATTAGAGTACGGCGCGAAAGCTGCCTACCTAGTTGATTACGCCGCTGAGGTTAAAGATGAATGGTTTGCTGGCGTTGAGACAATTGGGGTATCGAGTGGGGCATCGGTTCCAGAAATTTTGGTACAGGATTTATTAAAAGATTTAGCAGTGCGCGGATTTGGAGATGTTGAAACAGTAACGGCGATGGAGGAGCATCTACTATTCGCAATTCCACCAGAGCTTCGTAAGGATTTAAAGGCAGCTGGAATCTAACGCTACTTTTTAGCGTATTTGCGCATGAAGGCAAAGTGCGCAGCCCAGGAGATTACTGCTCCTGAGATTAGCCATGGAGCCACTGAAGATAGAAGTGAAATTAAATCTAATCCGATCTTTGATGGCGAAAATCCAGTGCCACCAATTGTTCCCATAACGATAAGCGTCGAGAAGAGAAATGCAATCGGAGGATTTACCGCATTAGTAAATGAGGTTCCAGGGCGTCCAAGATATAGACCGCCAAGAAATGAGATCAATATTGCTATGCCAGTTAGTAGCCCTACTTTGGTGAAGGCATATTCAAATGCTTCAGCGCTAAGGATAAGTAAGAATTGAAGCAGGATAATTCCAGGGACCTTTAACCCAGGACCTTTAACCGCCTTTGATCTAACAGGATCCAATCTCTGACTCATCTCTCATCCTCATCTACTTCATCGACTTCCTCTACTTCAATAAAATCTTCTGGTGCATCTAAGGCTAATTTACTCTCAAGAATTCGCAAATTCTCTGATACCTCTGGAAGTGCTTTTAGTGGTTTTCCTGAGACATCTAACGCCTTCATTTTCTTAGCAGCGCTAAGGACTGTAGTTTCGGCGGTAGGAATCATCTCGTTATAAGCCTTAAGCGTGCTCTTCAACCGTTCACCAACGGTAACAATCTTCTCGTGTAGTGATGAGACATCGCGTAAGAATTTAACCGCAAGGCTCTGAATCTCTTCAGCATTTGCAGCAACTCGATTGCGACTAAATAGATAGCCCACGGTTCTAAGCAGCGCCATCATTGAGGTTGGGGTAGCGATTGTGACGCCTAAGCGGAATGAGGTTTCGAGGAAATCTGGGATCGCCTTTACTGCTTCAATAAAGATGGCATCGATTGGAGCATAGAGAATTACAAAATCTGGCGATGGACCGCGCTCAGCATAGTTTCGCTTTGATAGCGCCTGAATGTGAGCTAGCAAATCCTTTGAGTGCTCGACTAAGAGCTCTTTGCGAATTAGATCATCCTCAGTTTCGAATGCTTCATAGAAGCGTTGAAATGGGAATTTAGAGTCGATATAAATAACGCTGCCACCTGGCATATTTATTGTTACATCTGGAATTGCACCAGAGTCGCCAATCTTTGCAGAAGCTGACTGTCTAGTGAAGTGTTCATTCTCAATTAGACCAGCGCTCTCTAATAATTTTTCTAAGTGTGCTTCGCCAAATTTTCCGCGGGTCTGCGAACTTGCAAGGGCTCCGGCGATTGCGCGAGTCTGCTTAACTAGACTCTCATTATGAGCAGCCATCGATTTAACTTGTTCGGTAATCTCGGTCTCAGCCCGGACTCGACGTAGATCAGCCGACCCTGCTGCCTCAGTTAATTTTTCGACAGTCTTCTTCATTAGCGATAGCTCTTCGCCCATCTTGGTTGCCGCAGCGGTCGAACTCTTCTCGCGCTCTAACTGCTCTTTGAGATCCTTGATTAGCGGGTTATCCGATGAATCGCTATTTGGCCTGCTGCTTTTCACGAGAAATCCAATAGGGCCGCCAACTAGTAGTCCGATTATTACGCCTAAAATTACATCCATACCTGTATCGTGGCAGGAAGCAGTGACAAAGACCCGTAGGCTCTACTCCTTGTGAGCCTCTCTATTGGAATCGTCGGACTGCCAAATGTGGGCAAATCGACCCTTTTTAACGCTCTGACCAAGAACAACGTCTTAGCAGCGAACTATCCCTTCGCCACAATTGAACCCAATGTTGGGATGGTCGGCGTTCCAGACTCTCGCCTTGCCAAACTCTCCGAGATCTTCGCATCTGAAAAGGTTCTGCCGGCCGTCGTCTCCTTTGTAGATATCGCCGGAATTGTTAAAGGCGCATCTGAAGGTGCCGGGCTTGGAAATAAATTCCTAGCAAATATTCGTGAGACTGATGCAATCTGCCAAGTTATTCGAGTTTTCAATGATGAGAATGTCATGCGAGAAGGTGAGCGCGCAGCAGCATTTGTCGATCCAGCTTCAGATATTGAGGTAATCAATACCGAACTTGGTCTCGCAGATTTACAGACAATTGAGAAGGCACTTCCGCGACTTGAGAAAGAGTTGCGCATCAAGAAAGAAGTTGCACCAATTCTTGAGGCAGTTAAGGCAGCGCAAGAGATTTTAAATGCTGGAAAATTACTTTATGGTTCAAAGATAGATTTAACTCTAATTGCCGACCTACATCTAATGACAGCAAAACCATTCTTATATGTATTTAACGTCGATGCCGCTGAACTTTCAGATACCGAACTTCGCAATAAACTTTCAGCCCTTGTCGCGCCATCAGAGGCGATCTTCTTAGATGCAAAGACCGAAGCCGAACTTGCTGAACTCGAAGATAGCGATGCATTAGAGCTCTTGGCTGCAATTGGCCTTGAAGAGCCTGGCCTAGCTACTTTGGCGCGAGTTGGTTTTAACACTTTAGGTTTACAGACTTATTTAACTGCAGGTCCAAAAGAGACGCGTGCTTGGACTATTCATAAGGGAGATACTGCTCCAGTTGCAGCCGGTGTAATTCACACCGATTTCCAAAAAGGTTTCATTAAGGCCGAGATCGTTGCATTTAACGATTTAGTTGAGGCAGGTTCTATGGCAGATGCCAAGGCCCGCGGCAAGGTCCGAATGGAAGGCAAAGAATATGTAATGTCCGATGGCGATGTAGTGGAATTTAGGTTTAATAACTAATGACAA